>Ga0209066_10008281_pt1 | contig 10108 bp, 5 predicted proteins | sample All_14_2_FD_187198 | JGI IMG/M metagenome (GOLD analysis project Ga0209066, IMG submission 187198) | Freshwater microbial communities in response to fracking from Pennsylvania, USA - Allegheny Zone_MetaG_DW_15 (SPAdes) (version 2) ... | reverse complement strand
CTACTACACCTCGGAGGAGCGCGCGGTCGCGCTGGCCGGCGAGGATGCGCCCAACGTGAGTTTCGCGCTGAACCCCCAGAGCTTCCCGCGGACGAACGACCTGCTCTTTGCGGCCCTGACGGACGCGCTGCCCGATAGCGGCGCCACGGGCAGCTGGCCGACGCTCAGGCCGTCTGGCCAGACGATGACGACGATGGGCTCGCCAACGGTGGAGATCACGAACGGCGCCAAGTGGGTGCGCAACGTGTACGGGGACGGCGACGGCTTTCTGCGCGCCACCAGCAGCACGGCGATTCCAGTCAACGGCGTGACCGTGGTGGTGGCGGCCCGTCCGCAGCGCAACGCGACCTCGACCTCGTGGACGTCGCTGGTGGATCTCTTCTACAATCGCGTCGTGCTCGGCATCCGAAACAGCACGGGTAAGGTGGACGTGCTGCGTAACGGCTCACAGCAGAGCAGCACGGCGACCATTCCGGACGGGCAGCGGACGGTGCTGAGCCTCGTGGTGCAGCCCTCGGGCGCGTACAAGGTCTACACGAACGGCAGCGAGATCCTGAGCGTGACGTCGACGAGCGCCATGGCCTCGCTTGTGCCGAACGTGTCGGGCAGCTTCGCGAACGCGCTCAACGTGGGGCGCAACAACCCCGACGGCTGGACCACGTTCAACGGCCTGATCGGCGACGTCTTCGTGTACACGAACGCGCTGAGCGTGTCCGAGCGCCAGCAGCTGGAGGCGAGCCTCCTGCGCAAGTTCGTGACAGCCGGGCTGGCGCAGCCGGCGAGCCTGGCCTCCTCGAACCTCACCGCCACGAGCGTGGTGCTGCGCTGGCAGGACCAGGCGTCGGGCGAGACCGGCTACCGGGTCGAGCGCCGCGTTTCGGGAGAGGGCAGCTGGGCGCTGCTGGCCACGCTCGCCGCCGGCGCGACGTCGTTCGCGGACGCGGGCCTGGCGGACGGCGCCGCGTATGAGTATCGCGTCCAGGCTACGGGTCCCGGCGAGTACGGCGCGATCAGCGCGCTGGCCGTCGCGACGCCGTCGCTCGCGCCCTACCGCATTCCGTTCGCCGAGACCTTCGAGACCGAGCCGGCCACCATGGCGCACGAGATCGGCCCTCTGGCGGGACAGCACGGCTGGGAGGCGTCGCCGCAGTCGTGCGCGTCGGTGCAGAGCAACGCGGCGTTCCGTCAGGAACGCGCGGCGGCGCTGACCCGCGGGGCGCTGAGCCACGCGTTCCTGACGAACACTGTGCGCCGCGCGTGGTTCGACTTCGCCTTGCGCGCGAGGCGAGCGACGCCGGGCTTCAGCTACCCGGCTGCGCAGACGAGCAGCGCGACGTTCTACCTCGGCGCGGACGGCCGGATCCTAGCGCTCGACGGTGCCGCGTGGCGCGCCCTGCCGGGCTTCACGGCGCGCGACGACGAGTGGGTGCGCTACACGGTCGGTCTCGACTACGCGGCGCGCAGGTGGTGCCTGTTCGCGGCGCACGAGGCGCCGGGCAGCCCCTCGGTGGCCCTCGCCAGCCGACTCGCGTTCGCGGGCGGCTCCGCCGAGACCGCGCCGCGCGAGTTCCGGCTCCTGACGCAGGAGGCGGAGGCGACCCTGCTGGACAGCCTGACGCTGGCCGACGAGGCCTCGTCGGGCGCGCCTCCGCACGTGGGGCGGGGAGCGCTGCTGCTGATTCACTAGGCTGTTGCGCAGGGTCGCGGCTGTTGCGCTCAAAACGTCCGCGCTTCTGAATCCCCCGCGCGGGGGATTCTCGTGTCAAGGGGCAGTGCCAGCAAGGAATGAACAGTCAGGGGTGCTTATGATGAGAATAACGCTGGTTTTAACTTTGATGTTCGTTGCTGTTACGTGTGAGGCGGCGGTGACGTTTGACCGCGATTTTTCGCCGTTTGAGGGAAGGGTGTCTGCGCCGGAGATACCCTTTAGGCAGGAGCTTTGTCTCAACGGCACATGGCAATTCCAGCCTGTGGACATTCCTGCAGGCTGGATTCCCGATCAAGGGATTCCGCCCGCGCTCCGAATGCCGGGATCGGACCAGTGGGACAAGGTGCCGATCAAGATCCCGTCTCCGTGGAACATCAACGCCATCGGCCATGATCCCAAGGGCGGCGGGATGGATGCCCGCACCTTCCCGAGCTACCCTGCCAGCTGGAACCAAGCCAAGATGGGATGGCTGCGCAGGTGCGTGACGATTCCTGACGCGTGGAAAAACCAGCGCATCTTCCTTCATCTGGAGGCGGTGGCCGGGGACTGCCGGATTCTGGTGAACGGCAAGGAGGCCGGGTTTCACTTCGACACCTCCCTGCCGGGCCAGTTCGACATCACCTCTGAGGTGGACTGGGGCAAGGAGAATGAAATCCTGCTCGGCATTCGCGATGCTCGGCTTTATGCGGAAAAAGGCGCCTACGGCAGGCTGACCTATCCGACCGGAAGCTGGCTGGAAGGCGCGGTCGGCGTGTGGCAGGACGTTTATCTTCTGGCCGCGCCCGCTGTCTATGTTGCAGACGTGTTCCTTCAGCCGCGGCTCGACGAGGACCTGCTGGTCGCCGAGGTCGAGGTCGTCAACACGTCCGCCACAACGCAGACTATCGCGGTCGAAATCCCTGTCCATGAATGGATCAACCGAGTGGACACCTCTAAAGACAATGTGCTGAAGGCGCCGGAGATTGCGTGGTCCCTCGGCGCTGAGGCGCTTCGGCTCTCTTCCGCGAGCGTCAGCCTCGCTCCCGACGAGAGGAAGACGGTGACGCTTCAGGGCGCCGTGAAGGGCCGCCTGAAGAAGTGGGAGGTCTGGACGCGCGGCAAGCCCAACCTGTATGCGGCAGTCGCAGAGGTGCGTTCTGGCGGGGCCGTGAGAGACAAGAAGTTTCAGCGTTTCGGCTGGCGGCAGGTGAAGGTGGTGAAGGGCGATTTCCTTCTCAATGGCGTCAAGACGAAGCTGATGCACGACGGCTGGCACTTTACCGGCGTGCCGTGCATGACCCGCCGCTACGCGTGGGGCTGGTATACCCTGGCCAAGGACGCGCACGTCAATCTGGTGCGGCCGCATGCCATGCCCTATCCCAAGTATTTCTACGACCTGGCGGATGAGATGGGCATGCTGATCATGGACGAGAGCGGCATCTTCGGCAGCCACTGCAATTTCAATTACGACTCGGAGAAATTCTGGGAACGGAACCGGGCGCATATTGAACGATTGGTGCGCCGCGACCGCAACCATCCGTCCGTCGTCGGGTGGAGCGTAGCCAATGAGGTCCGGTGCGTGCTTGTGAGCCGGGCGCCGCAGGCCTATCAGGAGCGCGTGTACGACAAGATCTTCGATCTGTGTAAGCTCGCGCGAGCGCTGGACCCGACGCGGCAGTGGGTGCAGAGCGACGGCGACAAAGACTTGAACGGGCGGCTCGACGTCTGGCTGATCCACTGCGGCGGCGAGCACACGGACACGATTCCGCCGAACAAGCTGTGGGGCGTCACCGAGGGCGGCAGCTCCTACTATGGCAAGCCCGAGCACTACGAGAAGTTTGTGGGCGACCGGGCCTACCGCAGCTTCAAGGACCGCATGGACGCGCTGGCCAAGGAGGACTACAACCTCATCCGATCGCTGCGGCAGCAGGATGCCGACATCATGAATGTGTGGAACTTGGTGTGGCACGCGCTCAAGCCGCTTCCTCTGGGGCTGAAAGAGGTCTCCAAGCGGCAGTTGGATTTGACTGACGGCGTTTTCTTCGGGCCATATGTGGAAGGCAAGCCCGGCGTGCAGCCGGAGCGCCTCGCGCCCTTCTCGACGACCGTCAACCCGTGGTATGACCCTTCGTTACCGCTGATTGACCCGCATCCGCTCTATCCTGCCATGCAGGCGGCCATGCACCCGGACGGGCCTCTGCCCTGCGAGTGGGACCGTTTCGACGCGCCCCAGCCGCTGCCGCCAGCGCCGACGATCGCCAGTCCCGTCGAGCAGGCTTCGTTTGCGGGCAAACAGAATAGCGCGCTGTACGTCAACCTGAAGGCGATGGGCGTGCGCTTCTCCGAATCATCGGAGCCCGGAAGATACATGATCGTGGATCTGGCCTCCGTGGACGCCTCTGAGACTGCCACACTGAAAGCAAAGGCGCAAGCGGTCATCGCGCAGCAAGGGACCGTCTTGCTGCTCGGAATGTCGCCGGCCAAGCAAACGCTCGCCAACCAACTCTTGCCTTACCCTGTTGCCTGCGCCGAAGACGCGGCCTCTTCGCTGCGGCCGAATCTCGAGGACGAGCGGACCGCCTGCCTGTCCTACAAGGAGCTGTACTTCACTGAAAGCTTCAGCAACCCGGCCATCAGCCTCTCCACGCTCGGCGGCGACTTCGTCCAAAAGGGACGCGCACTGCTCTATCGGAACAGTACCGACTGGCAGCGCTGGCTAAACGGGCCCGAAACCTCCAAGACCATCAGCATCGTGCGATCCGAGCTTGAGAACAGCCAGGCGCCGGTCTGGGTCGAATGCCTGCACGGGGCAGGCCGCTATCTGGTTTCCTCGCTCGTCTGCGAGAACCTCAGCGACGCCCATGTGGATCTCTACCGGAAAATGCTGACGCATCTCGGGCTTAAGCTGGAGAAGAAATCGGACCTGACGGTTCCAGCCTTCATGGGCCAGGCTTTGGTCAAAGCCTTGGTTTTGGGACGCTTCGGCGCGGCCAGCCTCGCCGAGGCCCTAGAAACCGCCTTTATCGACGAGGCAGCCGCGCGGCCTGTGGAAAAAAGTAGGGCTGCGGGGTTCGAGTGGCAGTTAGAGGCAAACGGCGGAGACCGCTTTGTCCTGAACCAGCTGAAGCAACCCGGGCCGAAGGAGATCTTCGCCGTCTACTTCAGCTACTGGGTCCATTGCCCGCTGGATCTGGGCGATCTGCTGAACTCGGGTCCTGATCTGCCGAAGGTCAGCCAGCATTGTTATGTTTCGGACGTGTGCAAGGTCTATCTGAACGGGATGTTGCTCAAGCCGGCAGCTTCCACGCCGGCCGACTATCGCACGCGGGTGACTTATCAGGATATTCCGCTCACCAAGGGCTGGAACCATTTTCTGATCAAAGTGGCCAGCGGTTCTTATCACAGTGCCGATCCGGGTACTCTCGCTGTCCGTTTGTTCAGCACGAATCGCGCGTTCGAGGGGCAGCTCAAGACCGCCGTGCAGCTTCCACAATGAGGTGTTAGGGGAAGGGGAGATGGTTGTTTATGAAATGCCGATTGGCACTTTTGGGAGTGATACTGGCTCCGTCGCTCATGCTATGTGCTGCTGAAAAGGCTTCGGGCTTTGATGATGCGCTGGCCACGATAGACGCCACTCTTGAAGCGCAGGCAGGCTGTTCAGCCCTGCGAACATGGACTGCGACTCAAAAGGGGAGTGTGCGCTTCGTTGGCTCTGTGCAGAAGCTGACGGAGAACGCGGAGGCTAGCATAGAGTTACGTGTCGACGGCAAGAGCTGTTGGCACCGAAAGTTTGAGGACGCGGACAGCCTCTGCCATGGCGTGGACATTGCTGTCTTAGATGCGGAGGCGCAATCAAAGGTCGAAATCTGCATCGCGGCAAAGACAATGGCAGTGCGCGTACGCACGGTGTTTCAGATCATTCCCGAACCCTATCTTTCCCGCTGGAGGGCTGAAGGGCCGACGGGTTATCCGGCCTGGAGCGAGGAAGAGGAGATCCTGCTGCGCAAAAAAGGACAGGATGTTTTGCAAGCGATCCAGGAGGCCTCGAAAGAGAAACGCGGAAAGATCGTTCTGCCTCCCGGCGACTATCTGTTTCACGCGAGGTGGAGCCAGGCCTCAACATTGACACGGCTTGAAAATCTGGAGATCATGGCCGAGGGCGTGACCTTCTGGTTTGAGCCGCCGCTCGTCCATGCCCTTCTCTTTGACCATTGCCGGAATGTGACGGTACGAGGCCTGACGATTGACTTCACAATTCCCTGCTGGTTCCAGGCGCGGATCACCGAGGTCGACCGGACGACCAAGACGCTTCGCGCAACGCTCATGAAAGGATATGAGCCTCGGACCTCTAACGGCGCGGCTGAAAACAAGGGGAGTCGCGCCCTGATGTTTTACGATGCCGACGGGCGTTTCATCAACCATCAGCATAGCCCCGGCACGTGGGAGGCCTCGGAGGACGGCGCCAGCGTGATCGTGTCCAAGATCGAGAGAGCCGGCATCCCTGCCGCGCTTCAGCCAGGGGATTATGTCGTCGCTACGCTTCGTACAGGCGCCGCGCTGCGCTCCTCCGACTGTGCGGGTATGCGCTTTGAAGCGGTGAACCTCTGGTCCAGTCCCGGCATGGCGGTCTTCGAGGGAGGGGGCCAAGGCGGGAACGTCTACCATGGCGTGCGCGCGACGCGGCGTCCGTTCACCAACCGCCTGCAGGCGTTCGGGGCCGACATCTTCCATCTTGCGGGCGCGGACCGCGGCCCGACGCTCGACCGGTGCGAACTGGCCTACGGCGCGGATGACAATCTGAATATCCATGGGAGTTTCGGACGCGTGGTCCAGCGGGAAGGCGACCGCAGCTATTATCTGCAAGGGCCGTATGCGGCCGGAGACGCCATCGAGTTCCGTCACCAGACATCCCTGGCGTTGCTGGGCTGTGCCACGGTCACCTCCGTCACCAACACCCCCGGCGGCCCGACATTGGAGATCAGCGATAAGTACAAAGCGAAGGGCGAGGCGCTGGTGACGATCGGCAAGGCGCTGGACCTTCCGCCGCTCTCCCTCGTGGTCCTGGACAACAAACGTTCGGCGTCCGGGTTTGTTTTGCGCAACTGCTGGCTGCATGATAACTTCCAGCGGACGCTGATCAACGGGTCGCCTGACGGACGCATCGAGAACAATACGTTGCAGAATGTGGGGCACGGACTCGTCGTGCAGTTTGAAACGTGGGGCCCCTGGATGGAGGGACCCTTTGCGCGTAACCTGGTGGTCCGCAACAATCGCTTCATCGATTCACCGCCGGAAGGCGGGGTGCTCACAGTCTCGATGCATCCGCCCGGCGGCGGCAGCAACCATCGCCGCTTTGAAGCCAAGCCCGTCACGAACTTGGTGATCGAAGGCAACTATTTCGGGCGCACCGCAGCCACGCCCCTCTCGATCCACAATGTGGACGGGCTTTGGGTCAGGAATAATGTCATTGATTATCCAACAGAGGCGCCGCTGCCCAAGGGTCTCCACAACACCGCGAAAGCGAACTGGCTCTATCTGCAAGATTGCGACTCCGTCTTCCTTTTGAATAACCAGGCCCCGGCTTGCACAAAGACGCCATAAGCCTGGAAACGGTTAACGACACGCCCAATGCGTGTAACAGGTACGCTCTATTCAGGTGTCGAGTGCCTGATTCTTTATTTAATGACCGCGCGTACAGCCTCCCGTCTCTACATATAGAAACGGGTATTATACGTCTTGTCGGAAATGATGGAATACCCAATGAAACCGAGGGTTTGGCGAGTGTCAGGCCCATAGGTCAGTCGGTCAGAGCGGAGTATAAAAAAAGGACTCTCTACGGGTGTAGAAAAGTCCTTGAGAGAATGGTGGGCCCAGCAGGGCTTCCGGTCGTTCACGTTCCCGTCGAACGTGTCGCCGTATTTCCCGGCGCAGGAGTGGGAAGAGGCGCGGCGCACGCTGCCCGAGGATGTGTTTCGGCAAGAATACATGGCGGAGTTTCTGGAAGACTCGGCAGGCGTGTTCCGGGGAGTGGACGGGTGTCTGATTGCGGGTGGCGCGGGTGCGGGAGCGGAGACCTGCCCGAACGTGATTGTCGGGTGCGACGTAGCGAAGCACACGGACTGGACGGTGCTGGTTGCTATCGATGCGAGGACCGGACGGTGTCTGGAGATGGAGCGGTTCAACCAGTTGGACTGGCCGGTGCAGCGGGAGCGGATCGCGGCGTTTGCGAGGCGGTGGCGGGCGCGGCTGGTGATGGACGCGACGGGAGTCGGCGATCCGGTCTTCGACGATCTGTGCCGCGTGCTGCCGCAGGTCGAGGGTTTCAAGATCACGGGTGCAAGCAAGCGCGAGCTGGTGCAGGGTCTGATGGTTGCGGTCGAGCAGCGGCGGGTGTCGTGGCCGATCGCGTGGGACGTGATGACCGCCGAGATGAAGCGGTACGAGTATGAGATCGGACCGACCGGGCAGGTGAGCTACTCCGCGCCGGCCGGTTACCACGACGATTGCGTGATGGCTTTGGCGCTGGCGGTGTGGGGCGTGAAGACCTTCGGCACGGGGCCGGGGCGGATGCTGAGGCTTGTGAACAGCGAGTCGGCGGGGCTTGCCACACTGCGGAGAACGCTGACGCTGGCGTGAAACGGCACGTTGAACCAGCAAAGTTGGTTATCTAACCAATAGGCCATATCAGTGGGACGGTGCGAGCACATTGGGATTTGAAGCCGCGATTTCGAGCAGACGCAAGGCCGCGCCGCAGGGCGTGCGACGGCCGGTCTCCCAGCTTTTCGCCGTCATGGGCGAGACATTGAGGAGATGCGCGAAAACCGTTTGCGACACGTTCAGCGTGTGACGCAAGGCGACGACTTTTTCGGGCGGCATCGGTGCCGCCTTTTTGGGCAGAGGCACGCGGGTTGTGCGTAGGGTGATTTTACCGCGTGCGTGCTGCAGCGTCTCGTCGAGAGCGCCAAGCAGTTCGTTGGCGTCGAAGTCATATTCTTTGTGTTTCAATCGGTGTACAATGTAATCTAATTTGCGGTTGCCGTCAATAGTGGTTTCCCCTTTCTTCTCGGACGGCGGCGCACAGTCGTCAGCAGCTCCTGCTCCTTAGGCGGGTAGAAGGTCAGGGCCTTGTCCAGCAGCGCTTTTAGTTCAGGTAGAAACGCGTATCGGGGGCTGAGACTGTAAAGCCGTGTGCGACCTACGGTCCGGCTCACTAGGACGCCACCCTGCTCAAATTTGTCCAACTGCTTCTGAATGCCGTATAGGTCGGTGTCGTAATACTTCGCGATCTCGCTCGCGTAGCCTTCCGAGCGGGCTGAGACGAAAAGCAGGGAGCGTTCCGCGTTTGTTGAGCCCAGTAGGGGTTCGAGCATGGTGGCCGTCCTTTCGGTGGTGGCAGAGGCTGTTTATATGACCAACTAAAATGGTGATATAACCAAAACAGTTGGTATATTAGCCGGGCGCGGCCCGCTCCGCAAGCCGATTTTTAGAGGCGGCGAAGTAACGTCTTCCCGATGTCTGGAATGTCGGTTTTGTGTCTGTAGTAGAAGGGCTCACCAGCAAGGCGGACTGACAAAGGCGGATGGCTATGGCGTTCACGATTTACAACAGCAAGGACAACCAGTGGCGGGAATACCTGAACCCGCTACGCGGCCTGACGCTTGAGAGGATCGTGCAGTACATCGAGCAGGGCGAGCGCGGGGCGTTCGCCGACCTGCAGTGGTTCTATCAGGCGATGGAGAAGAGCGACGCGCTGATCGCGACGGTCGTGATGCGGCGGCGTGCCGCGCTGTTGTCGTGCGGGTGGGATGTGAAGACCGAAGAGGTGCCGCAGGATCAGGTGCTCGCCCAGGAGCAGTCGGCGTTCCTGCGCGACCAATACGACGCGGTGGAGAACCTTCGCGAGGCGGTGGCGTTCCTCGCCTCGGCGTCGTTCCGTGGCTTCGCGCACGTCGAGAAACATTACGGCGAGGGCGGCGAAGGCGTGGTGAGGCTGGAACCGGTCGAGCAGTGGTTCTGGTGCCGCGAGGGGATGTTCGGCGAGTGGACGTACAACCGCAACGCACGGTCGGGCGTGGAGCGGGGCGAGGCGGTCGAGCCGGGCAACTTTGTGACGGTCGAGGCGCCGATGGCGCTGGACCGCATCCTGTCGGTGCAGTACTTCCGGCGCAACCTGTGCATGCGCGACTGGGACGGGTTCCTGGAGGTATACGGCATTCCGTCGACCTTTCTGGTCGGCCCGCCCGGCGTGACGCCGGAGAAGGAGCTGGAGTACCTGCAGATCGCTCGTGACCTCGTGAAGGACGGTCGCGGCTATCTGCCGAACGGTACGGACGTGAAGTATGTGAACGGCGGCGGCAGCGGGCGACCGCCGTTCCGGGATCATCTGGACTATCTCGACAAGCAGATCACGCTGCTCGGTAC
>Ga0209066_10008280_pt1 | contig 10109 bp, 6 predicted proteins | sample All_14_2_FD_187198 | JGI IMG/M metagenome (GOLD analysis project Ga0209066, IMG submission 187198) | Freshwater microbial communities in response to fracking from Pennsylvania, USA - Allegheny Zone_MetaG_DW_15 (SPAdes) (version 2) ... | reverse complement strand
CTTGGGTCCAACGGCGCAACCAAGCCCAAGATCGCATCCAGTGGCGATTTACTACTGCCGATGCACGGATCAAATTAAAAAGACTTTACCCATCCATTACAGCGTTGTCCATTCAATGAGACACTAGAGCAATTCAGGGTTTGATTGACACTGTAGCCGGGGCCGCTGGCCCCGGACCGGCCTCAGTGAGGCCGGCTACAAAAGCCGCAAAGTCTGGGAAAATGCGCCTGCTATTTCCGGAATTACTCTAACTTCTGTTCAATCCCAACCGGGCGCTCTTGTAGCGCTCGGCCTTCATGATCGCGCGGAACTTCGACAGGTCCTCTTCCATGCTCTCGCTGAGCAGGGTGTAGCGGTATTCCTTCCACGCCTCGATTTCCGAGCGGGCATTGGCCAGACGGGTCTGGATCTGGGCTTCAGTTTCCGTGCCCCGCTTGCGCAGGCGGCGCTCCAGTTCCTCCATCGTGGGCGGCATGATGAACACGTCGACCAGACTCGACTGGATCACCGGATCCTTGATTCCCCGGATCTGCCTCGCCCCCGCGATGTCGATATCCAGCAGCACATCCCGCCCCGCGGAAAGGTGGTCGGTCACCTGCTGTTTCAGGGTGCCGTAATAATGGCCGTGAACCTTGGCGTATTCCAAAAAATCCCCCGCCCCGATGCGACCCAGGAACTCGGCTTCGCTGATGAAAAAATAATCCTCCCCATCGGCCTCACCGGGACGCGAGTCCCGCGTGGTGCACGACACCGAAAAGATGAAGTCCGGGGTCTTCCGGAGATTCGAACAAAGGGTGGATTTGCCCGTCCCCGAAGGAGCCGAAACCACGAAGAGAATGCCCTGGCGGGTAAAATTCATTCCAAGTTCTGGACTGGTTCCCGGATTTTTTCCAGTTCCGACTTCAGGCCCCACCCCGGACTGCCTGGAATGATACTCCGGGTGCGGGCATCCCCCTGCGTTCGGTGCCTTTTCCCGGCCTTGGCCAATCGACGCCGGTCGCGTCACCGGCCACAGGAAAACCGGCTATGCCCGGTTTTTCCGGCCGCGCTGGAATGCCAGCCAGGCCAGCAATGAGGCTAGGCCAAGCATCGTGGTCGAGGGCTCGGGAACTGTGTTGACGCTCAGAACAACATTGTCGAGGTAGGCATACGAGTTATTTTCCACGTTGCCATTGGCAGGGTTGATGAAGAATTCCACCCAGACATCACGCCCCACGTTGGCTCCGGTCACCGTTCCCCCGGCTGTAAGTGGGACGACCGGCGGGAACAGGTTGACGGTAGAACCCACAGACCCGGTACCCGTTCCATTGGCAATCGTCGTTATCGTTCCACTCAATGTGTCGTCGCTTGTTGTAAAAATCCTCCACTCAAACTGATCGTTTGAGTCCCAACCGCCCGCATTGTCCCATTGAAAACTGAAATTGAAGGTATCGGCACTTTTCACGTTGTACCCGGTGTTGAGCAGGCAGCCTGGATAATTGGTGGTATTATTGCGCCCAATGGTGAGCACATAACTGCCCTCGGGCGCCGGCATGGGCGCGGAGACCGGTATTTGGCGGTAAACTTCGGTAACCGTAAGGCCTGTTTGCCAGTTGGAGGGTATGTTCCCGGAGCCACTTTCGAAACTTCCATTCAGCGTGGTGGGGTCAACGAGGATCAGGGTGTCGCACCAAGCGGGCGAGAGTCCCAGGATGAGTAGGAGGCCGATGATGAGGAGGTTTTTCATATTCTCTTTTTATTAATTTTTTGAAGGGTGAAATCGGAAAATTTACATGCAACGTGTAATATGTTTAGGTAGGATGTAGCTTGTGGGATTTTTATTTGCAAGCAATATTTACAAAGGCCCTTCTACCGGAGCGCACTATAAATTACGAACAGCAATGTATGTATATCTCACTGTCCATGTAGTATTTAGATATCGCCACAACTCAGGCCAGTAAAGGGATGGTTGCAATATCAATTTGACTGGTAAAACAAAAACAGTTAAGGGTGTATCTCACGTTGCATTAATAAAATACGCACGCTTACAACCGAACTCAAAAACTGAGCCCTTTCAAACAAGAACAAAAACTCGCCCCATGAACCCTCATCCCCCCACCGGCAACAAGTCAATTTCCCGCGCTTCCTTGGTTCTACTCTCCCTGGCGCTTTGGGTCATGGCCGCCCCGGCCATAACGGAAGCTCAGACAATGACGCTGGGTCCCTCCGAAAGGATTTATACCAATTTCTCCACCAACACGACCTCGGACTTCTCCAGCCCTGTCCTGAAGGATCCCGCCAATCCCACCGAAGTCTTCACTTGGACTTCCAACGGACAGTACGCCTTCGCCAAGTTCCGCGGTCCCCTGAATGATCCCCAGCGGACGCAGATCTGGTCGGGCTATTCCGGTCGATGGAATTTCACCGGCTTCCCCTCGAACTACCGGCCCTGGCTGGGAAACATCTACAAACACACCGACGGCACACTCATCGGTTTCGTCCACGTTGAAACAGCTCGGTATGATGATCCGAACTGCGAATTCCGACAGGGCATCGCGATATCAACCGACAACGGGGATCATTGGCGCTATTGCGGCGATGTCATCAAATCCCAGTTGGAGGAGGCCGGCCAACAGAACCTCGGCGGCTGCGCGGTTGTCAAAGTCGGAGACTATTTTTACCAGTATTTCAACGAATACGAAACCGGCTTCTTCCGCAAGCCGGCCGTGGCCCGCGCGCTCATCGCCGATGTCGTCGCTGCCGCGAAGAACTACACGGTGACCCCCTGGGTCAAATACTACAACGGCCAGTGGAACCACAACGCGCTGACCGAGGCGGGTTCCTCGGTCCTTCCCTATCCCAGCGAACGCCGTGACGTGCACGGGGATGCGGTGTACTGCCAGCCCCTCGGAAAGTATCTGATGGTGGCCTATGAACAATTGGGCTACGACTACAGCACACCGCCCTACCCGGCCAGCGACTCGCGCAAGGGCATCTACCTCTATACCTCCACCGATGGATTGAATTGGGGACCCGGGCAGCACGTCTTCGTATCGCCGCCCGGCGGCGACGCCTGCTACCCCTATTTCGGCGGCATTACCGGCGCCTCGGATGACAACCTGGAGGTCGGAAGTGAGTTTTACATTTACGTGCATGACCGCGCACTCCATGAGTTGCACCGCATCCCGGTCAACGTGACCACCCCGACGGTAAAGCGGGTGCTCCAGATCGGCGATTCGAACACGGAAATCGGATATATCACCAACGGCGTGCGCAACTCGATGATCGCCGACCTGGGCGACCAGGGCACGGGATATTACCCGCTCAATGCCGCAAGGACCGGAGCCGCGTACAACACACTGCCGGCAGGCTTCACCATCACCAACGACGCCTCCTGGCAGCAGGTCGACATGCACAACGGCACGAGGTTGACCCCACCCCATATGGCCCCGGACGGCAATTGGATTGAGAGTTCAACGGTCAATGCCACCACCACAGTGCAATTCAATGGAACAGGGGCGGACATCTACTGGCTGGCCCGGTCATCCGGCGGAAGCTTCTCCGTGACTGTCGATGGTGTGCTCAACAGCACGGTCAACACCAGCGATACCGCCGCCTCCACCAAACGGACCCGCATCAGCGGCCTGACAAGCGGCAACCATACCGTGTTGCTCAAAGTGGTTTCGGGCAATGTCGCCCTTCTCGGCGTCGACGCCATGAAGGGAAGCACCGTGGACGAGGATCGGAGCGTGGTGCACAAATTCGGCAACGGCTGGGCAGCCACGGAGGATTATCTGGCCATCGACACGAGCGTGTTCCAGAGCGCCCTGGCCCTCCTCAATCCGACCGATGTCTGCATTGTGCTGGGAACCAACGACCACAACAACGACAACCGCAGCCCGCCAGATTTCCAAACAAACATGGAAACCCTGATCGGCCGCATCAAAACCGCCCTGCCCTCGGCCAAGATCTGGGTCGTGTCCACCTTTGAGACCGACACCGTCCAGGGCAAGACCACCCTCCTACCCAATTATGTCGCCACTTCCTTCCCCGGGGCGGCAACGGCCACCAATGCGTCCTATTGGAACATGTATGGCTGGTTCGGGGCCTACAACGCAAGCCGCATGCTTGACGCCTACCATTGCAATTCAACGTCAGGGGCCTCCATCGGCGAGGAACTCTATCGCAACCTGACAAGCACCGCACCGACCGGCCAGGCCTCCATGCCGACGTTCAGTCCGGCAGGAGGAACCTACCCTTCGTCCCAGTCGGTGACCATCACCACCGGCACAACCGGTGCCACCATTTACTACACGACCGACGGCACGACACCCACAACCAGCAACGGGACGGTCTACTCCACCCCGGTCAACATCTCCGCCACCACCACCCTCAAGGCCATTGCCACACGCACCGACCTGACCGACAGCATTATGGCCAGCGCAACCTACTACATCGGCACCGGCCCGGAACTCCTCAGCAACACGGGCTTCGAAACCAACACAAGCGGTTGGACGACTAATGGCGCCGCCATCAACAGGGTAACCACGGATTTTCACAGCGGCACCGCCACCTGCCGCTCCTACAACCGCACCGCAAACTGGAATGGCCCCTTCCAAACCATCAAGACGGCCCTCAACAACAACGGCCCCGGCGTTTACACCGTATCGGCATTCCTGAAGCTTGCTGCCGGCACCGACCTCGGGCGCATCCAAATCGGCCTGACCGTCGCCGGCAATACCACCTTCCCCACTGTGACAGCAACCATCAACAGCAGTGGCTGGGCCGAGGTGACCGGAACCGTCGACCTGGACTGGTCGGGCACCCTGGAAGACGCCAGGTTCTACGTCAACACCGAGACCTCGACCGCCATCCTTTATGTCGATGATTGCAGCTTGAAAAAAGGCTCCTCGGGCATCTCCAGCGTCAGTCCGCCCACATTCTCACCTATTTCTGGAACCTATACGAGCGCACAGTCGGTGGCCCTGTCCAGCGCGACCCCGGGCGCCAGTTTCCGCTACACCGTCGATGGCACGGAGCCGACCGCGGGCAATGGCATCGACTACAGCACCCCGGTGAACATCACGGCCAACACCACCCTCAAGGCCTACGCCACCAAGAGCGGCATGACCAACAGCACCGTGACCACGGGCATCTACACCATCAATTCCACTCCGGGCGCTCTGACCAATGGCGGTTTCGAGGATGGCACAACCGGATGGGTTCTCGATTCAACGGGCGGCGGCACCGGCGCTTTCACCGTCTTGAACAACCAGGGAACAAAGGACGGCAATTACGCGCTCGCCTTCGGCAGTGGAAACGCCGCAGGCAATGCCATTTTTTCACAGACTTTGGCCACAACGGCGGGCACCTCTTACACCCTGGGCTTCCAGTACGGCGCCTATGGCTCCTCCGGCAGGCAGCAGCGATTGCTCGTGGAGGTGCTAGACGGAACCACGGCGCTGGTCAACCAGGTGGTAACCGCCACCGGCCCCGGCTTCTTTGATCCGTCGAAAACCACCTTCCAGCCCTATACGTTCAACTTCACGGCAAGTTCGGCATCGGTGGTCCTCCGGTTCACCGACCAGACTACCCTCGCCAACAGCAACACCTGCGATGGCATGCTCGATGCTGTCTCCTTCACCTCCCAGCCGCCCGCCGGCATCGCCGGTTGGCGTGAAATCCACTGGCCCGGAATCAGCGACCCGGATATCGTCGGCGATGACGCCGATCCGGATGGGGATGGAAAATCGAATGTGTACGAATACGCACTGGGCTTGAACCCCAAGGTCGCCGACGGATTCAACGCGGTCCTCGCTGATTTCTCCGGCACCAAGCTCGCTCTGGATTTCAACCGCCAGAACGCTCCGGACATCACTTACCAGGTCGAAGGATCCTTCAATCTTGTTGACTGGAGTCTGATCTGGGAGTCCTCGGGCGCACAAAACATCGAAGGCCCGGTCACCGTGGAGGACACTGTGAACATTTCAGATGCCGTCCGCAGGTTTATCCGGCTTGTGATCTTTTGACTGCGATCCCTTCTCCGCAACCCGGAGCCAACCGGCTGTCGTCTGCCTTGCCGGAAAATGGGAAATACCACGAATGCATGCTGAACGAATTCATATTGACCGTTGCGGCATATTTTGCGAAATCACACACTCTATTACATTGCTCTTCTCCCAGTTTGACAGTCGCATCACAAGACACAGCGGCATCTGACCCATTCCCAGCGGCCTCCATTTCTATCGCAGCGCATCTCTCCAGGCCATCAACCACACAACCATTCAAACCATGGTGACACTCAAACAGCTAGCAGCCGACCTGGGGGTATCGCACGGACTGGTTTCCAGGGTTTTGAGCAACCGGATGGGCAACACCGGGGTCAGCGAAAAAACCCGCCAGACCATTCTCAGCCGGGCCAAGGAACTCAATTACCGGCCCAACCCGAATGCCTCGGCCCTCAAGCGCGGGCTCCGGGGTTCCGTGGGGGTTTTCCTCCACAAGATCGGCGCGCAGGGTACCGAATTGAACCTGACTTTTGTCGACAAGGTGGCCACCTGCCTTTCGGACAGGGGCCTGAATCTCCTGGTCCGGGTCTTCGAAGAAGACGAGGAGTTCCTGACCGCCTGTAATCCGGCGCTGTTCCGGCGCATCGACGGATTGATTGTGGCAGGAATTTGGCACCATTCCCTGGCCTTGAAACTCAACCAGTTTGAAGCGGACGGCCTGCATGTCGTGACCGCCTGCCATGGGGCGAATCACAATTCCAGCATTCCCAATTTCGAGGTCGACCAGGAAATGCAGGGATATATCGCCACCCGACACCTGATCGAGATCGGTTGCAGGAATATTGCCCATATCAACATCCGCCCGCCCCGCCACCAAGGCTACCTCAATGCCCACCAAGAGGCGGGACTGGCAACGGACCCGCGCCTGAATATCGATACCGAGGACTTCACAAGGCAAAGCGGCTATCAAGCCATGCAAAAGCTGCACACGCTCGGCATCCCTTTCGACGGCCTCGTGGCCCAGGCGGACTCCCAGGCGGCCGGCGCCATGTATTACCTGCTCGAAAAAGGACACCCCAAGGAATCCTGGCCCAAAATCACCGGGGTGGACGACTCCCCCATTGCCTCCGACTACTGCGCGATCCCCCTCACCTCGGTAACGGCCGAGATGAAAACCAGTGCGGAAATGGCCGTGGCCGCCATCGTCAGCAAAATCGAGGGGGGAACCGCAACCTCGTGCCTGATCCCGCCAAGATTGGTGGTCCGCGAGTCGACGGTACCCGGAACCCTGGCCTGAAATTTATTCCAGGTTCTGGACCTGCTCCCGGATTTTTTCCAGTTCCGTCTTCATCGAAACGACCCGCCGGGAAATCTCCACATCATTCCCCTTGCTCCCGATGGTGTTGATTTCGCGCCCGATTTCCTGGAGCAGGAAATCCAGGTTCCGGCCCGTGGGTTCGGATGCTTTCAGGAGCCGCTTGGCCTCCTCGAAATGCGAGCGGAGCCGGGTCGTTTCCTCGGAGATATCGCTGCGGTCGGCGAACAGGGCCAATTCCTTCAAGAGCCGCTCGTCGTCCAGGGCCACCGCAATGCCCGCTTCCTCCAGGCGCCGGAGCAGGGCCTGGCGGTGGGCTTCCAAGTGGGGGGCCTTCCGCTCTTCAACTCCCCCGACCTGCTCCTCAAGGAAACGGAACTTGGCGGACAAATCCTTGGCCAAAAAAGCCCCTTCGCGCTCGCGCGACTTGTCCCAGGCCCCGAGGGCCTTATCCAGGAGTTTTTCCAGCGGGGGAAGAAACTCCGCCGCATCCACAGTTCCCCGGGTGTCCTCCATGACGCCCGGCAGCCGGAGCAGAAATTCGAGCGAAACGCCGTCCTCCGCCTTCAACGATTTGGCCACCGCGCGGAATTCCGCCTGGTATTCCTTCAGCAGGGGCCGGTTGATCTGGAGGGGAACCGGACCGTTCTGCCGGTCCGAACGCCAGGTGATATCGACATTGACCCGCCCGCGGACGACGGTTTTCTGCACCGTCGCCCGGAGGGTGTTTTCGAGCGGAGACAGCTCACGGGGCAGGCCGAATTGGAGATCGAGCCCCTTCTTGCTGTTGATCGAAGTAATTTCAACCGCAAGGGTGCGCCCCGATGCCTTCCCCTCCGCCGCCCCGAATCCGGTCATGCTTTTCATGGAAGAAAAGATTGAACGCAGCGGCGCGGGGACGCAATGGGGGAATTCGGGCCGGAGGGAACCGGTGCATGCAGATTCCCTCTTCGACCCTGTATCACCCGACTACTCGTTGTAGGCGGATTCCCCGTGCTGGGTGACGTCAAGTCCTGCGGCCTCTTCTTCCGGCTCGACCCGCAATCCGACCAGCGCATCCACCAGTTTGAGGATGATGACGGAACCCGCACCGGCCAGGATGACCGTGGCCAGGATTCCGATGAACTGGTTCCTGAGCTGCCCGAAACTCCCGGCGAGCGAAACCAGGCTTCCGTCCACTTTGAATGTGGTCGCGATCGCCGGATTGACCTCGGCACTGGCCAGCACCCCCACAAGCAACATGCCGACAATGCTTCCCACGCCATGGACCCCGAAGACGTCGAGGGAGTCATCGTAGCGGAACCGGGCCTTGAGTTTGGTCACCGCGAGGTAGCACAATCCGCCCCCGCACAGCCCGATCAACACCGCGCCCGGGATGCTGACAAAACCCGATGCGGGGGTGATCGTGGCCAGCCCCGCAACCATCCCGGAAGCCGTACCAAGCACGCTCGGCCGGCCTTTCAACATCCACTCCAAAAAAGTCCAGCTCAACGCCCCGGCCGCCGCGGAAAAATGGGTTGCGGCAAAGGTGCTGGTCGCCAGCGCACCCGCCGAAACCGCGCTGCCCGCATTGAATCCAAACCATCCGACCCAAAGCAGCCCGGTGCCGATGAGACTCAGCACGACATTGTGGGGAAGCATGGGTTCATGGGGAAATCCCGTCCGTTTACCCACCATGATGGCGCAGACGAGAGCGGATACGCCCGAACTGATGTGGACCACCGTCCCCCCGGCAAAATCCAGAACGGGGATCCTTCCGCCCAGGGCCCAGTTGAAAATCCCCCCGTTGCCCCAGAGCATGTGGGCCAGCGGAAAATAGACAAACGTCACCCACAGGACCACGAAAAGCAGATAGGCTTTGAATTTCATCCGCTCCGCAATCGCCCCGCTGATGAGGCCCGGGGTGATGATGGCGAACATCATCTGGAAAAGCATGAATGTCTCGTGGGGCACCGTCGGCGCATAGTCCGCCCGGGGCTGGGCGCCGACCCCGTTGAGCATGAAATACTGCAGCGGGTTGCCGAAGAAGGCATTGCCGTCCCCGAAGGCCACACTGTATCCAAAAACCATCCACAGGATCGAAACGACGGACATCAGGATGAAGCTGTGCATCATGGTCGAGAGGACGCTCCGGGTGCGCACGAGCCCCCCGTAAAAAAGCACCAGCCCGGGGGCCGTCATCATCAGAACCAGGGCCGCACTCACCAGCATCCAGGCATTGTCACCCGTGTTGATCAGTACAGGCGGGGCCTGGGTTTGCGCGGCGGATTCGGCCACGGCCTGGTGGAAGGGGAGGAGGGCGGCGGGGAGAAACAACAACGACAAGAACTTGGTTCCGGCTTTATTCACAGGCCGGAAAGAAGATCAAATTGCGCCCCTGATGTCAACGTTGGCGAAATCGGCCGGCTGGCGACACCAAGGGGAATTTCACGTATCCAGAAGATACTTCCCGGCTTCCTGCACGTCCTTGTCACCCCGGCCGGAAAGATTGACCACGATGACGCCATCCTTGCCCAATTTCGGGGCCTGCTTGACCGCCTCGGCCACGGCATGGGCGGACTCCAGCGCGGGGATGATGCCCTCGATCGAGGCCAGTGTCTTGAAGGCATCCAGCGCCTCGGTGTCGGTGGCATAGGTGTACTGCACGCGCCCAAGATCCTTGAGATAGCAATGCTCGGGCCCGACCGCCGCATAATCCAGCCCGGCGGAAACCGAATGGGTCAGTTCGATCTGGCCGTCCGCATTTTGCAGCACATAGGCTTTCGCCCCCTGCAACACCCCGAGCGTCCCCCCCTGGAACCGGGCCG
>Ga0209066_10008279_pt1 | contig 10110 bp, 9 predicted proteins | sample All_14_2_FD_187198 | JGI IMG/M metagenome (GOLD analysis project Ga0209066, IMG submission 187198) | Freshwater microbial communities in response to fracking from Pennsylvania, USA - Allegheny Zone_MetaG_DW_15 (SPAdes) (version 2) ... | reverse complement strand
GATGTCCGCCCCGCGTGAAACAAGGAACCGGGCGACTCCGGCATCCTTGTTACACGCCGCCGCATGGAGCGGGGTCTGCCCGTCGTCGGTTTTCGCATGGATATCGGCGCCTTGGGAAACAAGGTATTGGATAACCTCGGCGCTCTTGCTGAACGCCGCATGGAAAAGCGGAGTTCCCCCTCCGTTATTGTTCTTCGCATTGACGTCGGCTCCTTTTTCGACGAGATCCTTGACCGTGTCGAGGACGAGGGCACCCGGCGCGTTTTCGTCCAGTATCCCGTCCAGATACACGAGCGCGGCCTTGCCGTGTTCCGCGATCAATCTGTCGGCCTTTGTCCGGTCTACCGTAAACAGGTTTGCGAAACACGCGACCATCTCCGCGTTCCCTGTTCTTTTGGCGATGTCAGGCGGCGTCTCGCCTTGTTTGTTTTTCGCCTGAAGATCGGCTCCCTTCGCAACGAGGCGTTTGACGATGGCGGCGTTTCCGTACTCCGCTGCCCGGTGGAGCGGGGTGTTGCCGTTGTTGTCTTGCGCGTGAACATCAGCTTCCTTGAAAATAAGGAAACGGACAACAAAGGCGTCCCTTGCATGATGGAGCGGGGTCTGTCCATCATCTGTCTTCGCATTGACATCTGAGCCTTTGGAAACGAAATAGTGGGCGTAAGCGAGGGCGAGCCCCTTTTCGCGCGCGTCGGCGGCATTCCCTTGCAGGTAATACGCGAGCGCGGCCTTGCCGTGTTTCCCGATAACCGCATCGGCCTTCGCCTGATCGATGGCGAACCGGTCCGCAAAATACGCGACGACATCCGTGTTCCCCATGCGTTTTGCGACTTCGATCAGCGTCTCGCCGCTTCGGTCTCTCGTATAGACATCTGCCCCTTTGGAGACGAAGAACCGGGTGACTTCAAGGTTCTTGTTCCACCCCGCCGCCTGATAGAGCGAGGTTTGGCCGAACATGTCTTTCGCGTTGACATCTAACCCCAGGGAAATGAGGTATTTGATGACTTCGACGTCCGTATTGTGCCCCGCCGCTAAATGGAGCAGGGTTCTGCCGGATTCGTATTTCGCATGGATATCGGCCCCCTTGGAGACAAGGAATCGGCCGATTCCGGCGCCCTTTTCGTTCATCACCGCGTAATGGAGCGGAGTGAATCCGCGTTTGTCTTTTGCGTTGATATCCAGCCCTTTGGCAATAAGGAATTCACCGATGTCCGTCTTTTCGTTCTCCCTCGCCGCCGCGTGGAGCAAGGTGTCGCCTTCCGCGTTTTTGATTTGGAGGTCCGCCCCGCAGTGCTCGGCGAGGTATTTGAGGATATCTAAGTGTTTGTCCGACCTCACCGTCTCATGGAGCAGTGTCCTCCAGGCGTTGGTCACATTGACTGCCGCTCCGTGCGAGACGAGGTATTTGACGGCTTTGAGGTTGCCCCTTGTCGCCGCATTCCAGAGCGGTGTCTCGCCGTATTTGTCCTTCGCGTTGACATCCGCCTCGGAGGAAACGAGGCAGCGGATGGTGTCGATGTCGTCGGCGTTCCATCCCCGTGCCGCCCGATGGAGCGGTGTCGCGCCGTTGTTGTCCTTCGCATCAACGTCCGCCCCTTCGGACACGAGGAACTCGACGACATCGCCGTTCCCGCGCTGCGCCGCGACATGGAGCGGGGTCTCGCCGTCGCCCGCTTTCTCGTTGATGGCGGCCCTTTTAGAGACGAGGCGTTCGACAATGGCGAGGTTGCCGTTCTCAGCAGCCCGGTGGAGCAGGGTTCGGCCGTTCTTGTCCTTCGCGTGGATATCCTCACCGAAGGACGCAAGGTAGTTGACCACTTCGGCGTTGCCGTTGTTCGCCGCCGCAAGATCGAGCGGGATCTGTCCTTTACCGTCTTTCGCCCGGGCATCCGCCCCGAGGGAAACAAGGTATTTGGTGACTTCAAGGTTCTTATTCTGCGCGGCGAAATGAAGCGGGGTCTGCCCCTCCACAAGGAACGAGCGGTCGCTTTTCCCGGTTTTCGCGTGGATATCCGCCCCGAGGGACACGAGATAGGTGATAATTTCAAGGTTCGCATTCCCCGCCGCATAATGGATCGGGCTTTTTCCGTCGTTGTTTTTTGCGTGGACATCCAACCCTGATGAAACAAGATGTATCACGACCTCGACCTTCCTGCTGCGTCCCGCCGCCTGATGGAGCAGGGTGTCGCCGTCCTTGTTTACCGCATGGATGTCAGCCCCTAGGGAGACGAGGTATTTGATGATTTCGACGCCCTTGTCGTTGCTCACCGCATAATGGAGCGGGGTGCCGCCGCCGCTGATGTCGGTCTTCGCGTGAATGTCCAACCCGAGGGAGACGAAATACTTGACGACGTCGAGGTTGGGATTGCTCCCCGCCGCAAAATGGAGCGGGGTGGTGCCATGGCTGTCTTTCGCATGAATATCCGCCCCCAGGGACACGAGACATTTGATGATTTCGAGGTTCGGGTTTCCCAATGCCGCATAGCAGAGCGGGGTAGGATCGCCATCGTCGTGCGCATTAACATCCGCCCCCAGGGACACGAGGTACTTGATGATTTCGAGGTTTGCATTCTCATCCACCGCCTTATGGAGTGGGGTCTGGCGGTATCGGTCTTTCGCGTGGATGTCCGCCCCCTTTGAAACGAGAAGTTTGACGGTTTCGAGGTTTTTGCCGGATTCCAGCGCCGCATGGAGCGGGGTCGTGCCGTAGTTGTCCTTCACGTTGACATCCGCCCCGCTGGCGATGAGGAATCCGGCGATTTCGGCGCCTTTTTTCGAGCCTTTATCCCTCCATCGCATCAGATAAACGAGCGGGGTGTCGCCGTATTTGCTCTTCGCGTCAACATCGGCCCCTTGGGCGACGAGGAATCTGACGGTTTCGCCGTCGCTGTCCTTCCCCGCCGCAAAATGGAGCGGAGAAAAACCGTTGTAGTTCTTCGCCTTTATTTTTGCCCCCAGGGAAACGAGGAGTTTGACGATTCCGACGCCCCCGTCGTTAATCGTCGCCCAATGGAGCGGGGTATTGCCGACGTTATTATTGTTCGCCTCAATGTCCGCCCCTTTGGACTGAAAATATTTCACATGGCGGTGGACAATCTCGTTGCGCATGTCCCGCCTGTTTTCCCACAGGTATTGCCCTATGGCATTTTTCCCGTTTTTTGCCATGTAACCATCGGCCGCCAGCTGTTCTGCGTCGGTCAATATGGGGGCGGCTTCCGCTTCTTCTGCTGCCTCTTCCGCTCCAATCAAGGGGAAAAAGACGAGGCAACAGAGGCACGAACCGATGAGGTTTTTAACGATTCGTTTGTTAAGTTTGAGTCTCGCTTGCATAATTTCCCCCTACCTATAACTTCAAGTTGAATTACGATCAGGATTAAGCAAAGAGGGATCAAAACCCTTCGTAATCGTAATCCTAATCATATTCCTAATCTTGTTCAGACAACGTTACACTTGTCTTGGTTCACCATGAAAGGGACAAACGCCTTGTTCTGTTAAGAGACTGGAGAACCGCTCCAGCCTCGACTTTCTTTGAATGTAGCACTCAGGCCGCGGACTGTCGAGCCAGTGCCCGGCGTTTCCCGCGCCTTCTCCAGTTTGCGGTCCCTCTCGGCGAAGATCAGCTTCTGCCCGATGTCAGGCGTTTGTCCAGTTCCGTCCGAAGCAAAACAGGGTAGCACGGAAGACATAGATATCAGGGTTGGGACTCAGTGGACGCGCGGTCGGATCCATCTTGTTGAGCGTGCCGACAACATAGACCTTGCCGCCTTCCGCCGCGGTGATTTGGAACTGAACCGACTTCCCGGTCTCGCGAATGATAAGTCGTATCAGACTGTCGCTTTGCCGACCTTTCTCAGCGCACGCGGAGTGACAGTCCGCCCCCTCACGGATCTTCAGGGCTTCCGCAATGTTCACTGTGCTTGTGTTTGTGGGTTCCGCAACAACCCTCCTTTGTATTCGCCTCCCGGACAGCGATCCGTCAGAACCGGTTGTTGATCACGACATCGCGCATCGGCAACTGCCCCGGCAGCGGCCACGCCGCCTGCATGGGCTTACCGATCACAACGAACATGGCAACCGCATGATCCGGCGGCAGATTGATCAGCTCGCCGACCGCGCTGTAATCGAAACCATCCATCGGACAGGAGTCGTAACCCATGTCTTTGGCAGCCAGCATGAGCGTCTGGGCCGCAATGCCGCAGGAGCGCATTCCCTCGTCCCGCTGCACCTGCTCTCGTCCACGGTAGTACGTGTCGATGGCCGGAACAATGTAGTCCCTCACAGGCTGCGGGGCTTGGGCCCAATAACGGTCGGGATTTTTCTCCCACGATTTCAGATCCGCACACAGAACGATCAGCAGCGACGCATCCGTCACCTGCGCCTGATCCCAAGCCTCGGCTCGGATCTGTTTCCGCAACTCGGGATCACGAACCAGCACGAAACGCCAGTTCTGAATGTTGAACGCTGTCGGAGCCAGCAGCGCCAGCTTCATCAGTTTCTCGATCTCCGCTTCCGCCATGATGTGGCTCGGATCATAGTGTTTCACAGCCCGCCGTTCCTCGATAGCCTTTTGTACGTCCATGGATTCTCCTTTTGTTTGCGCTCTTATTGTTACATGAAAATGACTGTGTTGGGTAGGGACAATACCCCTTTAAACCCAGAACGCACTGGGGGCAACATCCCTACCCGTTCGACTCCTTTCTCGCCATGTCAGCCCTTCTTTGGATAGACACGGCCATTTGTGTCAACACCTCAAAGGTCGCAGCTTTCTCAACTCTCATCCTTTCATTGTTCCCCTCCTTTCATTTATGGCAGCAGGGAGCGCAAAGCCGCAGACATGTTAGTCAGACAGCGGGACTGCCCTCCCCGACCGGACTTAACCGACATGTTTGATGCTGTTAAGCGTACCATGCTCGTTCTGGACCCAGTCGACACATTCAGGGTCCACACACCAGGTGCCGTCGATCACAAACTTGTATGGGTGGTCACCGACGGGGAGGTTCAGGGTAGCGGTATAGACGCCTTCGCCCTTTTTGTCGGACATCCCCTTGGCTGTCGGGTCCCATTTGTTGAAATCGCCTGCGAGGAAAACCTTGCTCCCGACTTCGGCACGGACACTGAAGGTGACGCGCTGCGTTTTGGGAACAGCCTTCTTCACGGCGGGATTGACAACTTCCGCTTTCGTAACTGATTGGGCGGGGTCGACCTGCTTGACTGGCGTTTTGTTTTTGACTTTCATCTCTTTATTCCTTCACTTTTCGAAGTTACCGACATCGGGCTTAAGACGCACACGATTTCGGAAACTCAGACATGGATCACACTGTTAAGGGTGCCGTGCGCGTTGGGTGCCCAGTGCGGGCACTTGGCATCCGTATTCCAGACGCCGTTCACCACGAACTTGTACTCGTGCTCCCCCGCAGCTAGATGAAGGGTCAAACGGAATACGCCGGCATCCGGGTCATGGCTCAGCGGATGCACGGTCTTATCCCAATTGTTGAACGTCCCGGCGACAAAAACCTGGCTGCCTCGTTCCGCGCTGATCTCGAAATGAACCGCCTTCCCGGTCGCCCGATTCATCAGTCGCATCAGACTGTCGAATTGACCGTTGCCGTTGCCCTGTGCGGATACGTATTTAACCCTGGCTTTTGAGAGCCTGATTGACTCTTGTTTCTTCATCGCGACTCCAATCGTTGTGCGCGAGTCCATTATTTATCCATTTTTCTATATGCACAAAATGTGCCATGCGAAAAACGAACCTTTTTTAAAGGTATCTGGTCTGTAAGTTGAGATATATTTCATTTACTGGTGAATCCTTTGTCACTTTGTGCTAAATTACACGCACTTGGAGGTGTTATGCCGAAACAAGAGGATTTTTTCAAAGAGGTGACGCTGCTCGTCTCGCGGCGCCTGGACGTGACCCAGATGCTCGAGGACCTCTTCTCATATCTGCGTACTCAGATGCCGTGCGACCTGTTGCAGATGAACTACCTCGACAACGAAACCGGCGAGTTGCGGCGGCTGGCCTGGGTGGAGATTCAGAACGGGAATCGGATCAGTCACAAGAGCCACACCCTGTTCGCCTTCCCGGAAGAGGTCATGACCGTGATCCGGAAAGGCCTGCCAGACGGCATGCCGCGCGTCGAAATCATGAACGCGGGACAGATGCCCCCTCACCATCCGCCGCATCCGGCTTTCGCGGAGGGTTTCAAGAGCTTGCTTCTGGAGGGTTACAACTACCTTATCGTTCATTTGATAATCGAGAATCAGCACATCGGAGCGCTGTTCGTGGCGGCCCACCCGCCCGCCGCCTTCACCTCCGAACATGCGCGCTTGCTCGAAGAAGCGCTTGAGCCGTTCGCCATCGCCTTCAGCAATGCCCGCCGCTACGAGGATCTGCTCAGGTTGAAGGACCATTTGGATAGCGAAAACAAGGCCTTGTCCCAAGACCTGAGCGCCGCCTCGGGAGCGGTACTGATTGGCGAGTATGGCGGCCTGCGTCACATCATGGAACTGGTGCAGCGGGTGGCCACACTCGCCAGTCCGGTTCTGCTGCTGGGCGAAACCGGCACGGGTAAAGAAGTGCTAGCCCACGCCATCCACGCGATGAGTCCGCGCCGCGACAAACCGTTCGTCCGCGTGCAGTGCGGCGCCATCCCCGAGGCGCTGCTGGACAGCGAACTGTTCGGTCATGAGAAGGGTGCCTTTACGGGGGCAACCGCACTGCGTTACGGCCGTTTCGAGCGCGCGCACCAAGGCACTGTTTTTCTCGACGAGATCGGCGAACTCACTCCCGAAGCGCAAGTCAAGTTGCTCCGCGTGCTGCAGGAGAAAGAGTTTGAGCGCGTGGGCGGTTCGGAGACCCAGCGCGTCGATGTGCGCGTGATCGCCGCCACACACCAGGACCTGCCCGAACGCATCCGGCAGGGACGTTTCAGAGAGGACCTGTTCTTCCGAATCAACGTGTTCCCGCTCACCATCCCGCCCCTGCGTCAGCGCCGCGAGGACATCCCCCAACTGATTCGATATTTCATGCAAAGAAAATGCCGCGACCTGAACCTGCCTCAGCCGCCAGTCCCGGACGCGGACACGATGGACAAACTCCAGGCGTACAATTGGCCGGGCAATGTGAGGGAACTTCAGAACGTCGTTGAACGCGCCCTCATCACCTCGGGTAAAGGGCAGCTTTGGTTCCCTGACCTCGGAAAAGCTCCTTTACCGGAGACTTACCCTTATCCCGCCCAACCGACGCCCCCCACGCTATCCGCCGACAATTTCCCGAAACTCAACACCATCAACTCTGAACATATCCGCAAAGCGATGTGCCTCTCGCGCGGTAAGATCAAGGGCCCGGGAGGCGCGGCCGAACTCCTCGGCCTGCAGGACAACACGTTGCGGGCCCGCATGCGTAAACTCGGCATTCCCTACGGCCGCACCGCCACCCGCTGGGATGGCTCGTCCGATCAGAACACACCTTAGGCCGGCACGGCGGGTGGCGGGATCGCGTCCCGAATAAAGTGCGCCAGCTCGGAGAGTTCGTTGACACCCTAAGAAACGCAAAGAGCCCAAATGACAAATAGTGAAAAAGCGCTCTCCCCTAACTGTTACTTGCTGAGGTGCTTCTTGACTGCGGCAACGGACACGCCGGCAGCCTTGACTGCGGCGGCAAGCTGCGCTTTTGTGCATCCGAATTTCTTGCACCAATAAGCAACCTCATAGTCCTGATGGATGTTCACTCGGCTGTCGTCTGCCGGCCCCGTCTTCTTTTTGTCGTCAGGCATAGCATGAATCCTTTCGCAACCTGGCCCCGGATGTCGCTACACAATGTGCGACCCAAAACCAACATGACCATTACACCACCATTTGAATCAAATCGCAATCGCTTTAACGTAGGCATCAACGCTCCCCTGCCCCCCTGCCGCAAAAGCGTTTACCTAATCTTCCCTGAACTATTTCTTCACAGGACCGCAGTCTCAGAAGCAGGCCGCTAAACGCAACCCGCCGACCACCTGCGTGCTGGTGTGGGTCTCGCCATCGATGCACGCGCGTGCCGCCTCGCGCAGCCGCCGGTGCAGTTGCTCGTACACAGCCACATAGGGCGTGAGTGTGATCCGTTCGTTGAGATGCCACTCCAGCGCGGCGGAGACCCACACGTCCTTGAACGCGTACGCGTCGAACCCCGCGTCGTATTCGTTTCGCCTGGGGTTGCCGAACCCGACACCCGCGCCGAGCGAGAGCGAAAGAGGGTCGGTCTCGCGGCCGCCGGCGGCGCTCACCAGCGCGAAAGTGTGGCCGACCTCCGCGCCAAGGTAGATCGCGCCGTTCTCGTTGTCGATGTCGAACTCGGCCGACAGCGCGGGCGCCAGCCACAGTTCGGGCAGCGCCGCCGTGAGGTAGACGAACTGCGTGTCGGGATTGGACTCGCCCTTGCTTGTGTTCACCGCCGGATGATACTCGTAAACGTACCGCGCACCGAGTTCCAGCGGGGTCGGCAGGAGCGAGGCCTCCTCCGGAGTGAGGAGGCGCGTGTACCCCGGGCCGAACGCGAACTCCTGATACTTCCCCGTCCGGTCCCCGTACCCGCCGTGACGTTCTCCCCAGTCGGTCGTGTCGGCAATGGCCGTGACTTCCAGCGAGAAATCGCCCCACGCCGCTACGCCATCCGCCGTCAGGATCGGATCCCGGTTGTCCACCAGCCCGTAGGTCAGCTGCCTCGAACAGTAATCCAGCGACACCTCGAAGGTCGGCGGCGGGAGCACAGGCTCCAAATGGGGCATGAACTTCTCGCTGTGTTCGTGATCATGCGCGTACAGCGAGACCGTAGCAAGCGCCGCGAACGCGGCGGCTGAACGACGTTTCATCGACTTTCCTTTTACATGACCGGAATCTTCCGGACTCGACCCAGCAGCCAGAAGCTGCCGAACATCACTGCCAGCAGCGCGCCGGCCGTCAGAATCCATACCGTCTGGTGACCCAGCACGAACTGGTAGTAGAGCGTCGCCACGCACCAGCCGAGCACCGTCAGATATCCCATCAGCAGTGTCCCGTAACCGCGCCCCAGTTCGCGGTAGGCGGCACCCATCGCCGCCATGCACGGCACATACAGGAGGATGAACAGGAGATGGGCGAAGGCCTGGTGCGGCCCTTTCGTGAACCGGGCGCGCATGTTGGTGAACACGGAAAGGTCGGCGTCCAGTTCCTTGGCCACGGCGTTCTCATCGCCCGAGACCGCCCCGAAACCGAATGGATCGGTCAGCCCGCCCAAGACACCCGACAGGTTGTCCGGAAGGGTCGCGAAGGCTTCCGCCATTCCGCCCCACAGGCTGTACGGACTCTCCTGTTCCTTGCCCTGAGCCGCCGCTTCTTTCCCTGCTTCGTCCGCCTTGCTCGCGGTGCCCTCGTTCATCTGCCCGTAAAGCGAGTTCAGCGTGCCGACCACGGCCTCCTTGGCGAAGAGTCCGGTGAAGATCGACACCGAAGCGGGCCAGTTCTCTTTCTCGATGCCCATCGGCTCGAACACCGGCGTGAACGCCTTCTTCACTCACAGCCTCCTTTGCGAACCGCACGAACCGTGAAGTGCCGGTGCCCTCACACGCCTTTGACGCTCACCACGGACGCCTCTTCCCGGCGAAGGGAAAGATGAAAGCCGCGCACCTCAAGTTCCACCGGATCGCCCAGCGGGGCCACGTTCACCAGCTTGATCCGCGCCCCGCGCGTCAATCCCAGCGCCAGCAGTTTCGCGCGGTAGGCCGCGTTTCCCGCCTGATAGCCCGTGATCTCGGCCGTCTGACCGGCATTCATCTCGTTGAGCGTCATCGCGTATGCCTCCGTATTTGTTAGAGGCGGCAAACTTTAGTGATCTTGGTTTTCAAATGCAAGCGTAAAGTTAGCCATGTATAACTTTTACTTTTGCCGGGGCTCAGTCTGTCGAAAACGTGCGGGCGGAGCCCGAAGGCCCCGCCCGCACAGTTCAGTCTTGTCGCCGCCGGGTAAGCGTCCGGCGAAACACGTCTTCAAGTTTTGCAACGGCTGAGGCATCATGTCCCGCGAAAGGAATGACGGGACATGGAACAGGAAAAGACGGTTGGCGCGCGCGAAGCGCGGCGTGAGGAATGG
>Ga0209066_10008278_pt1 | contig 10111 bp, 6 predicted proteins | sample All_14_2_FD_187198 | JGI IMG/M metagenome (GOLD analysis project Ga0209066, IMG submission 187198) | Freshwater microbial communities in response to fracking from Pennsylvania, USA - Allegheny Zone_MetaG_DW_15 (SPAdes) (version 2) ... | reverse complement strand
CGGGGACTTCAGGAAGCCCGCGGCAAACTGATGCAGCAAACGACGGACTTCTTCGGCGGCTTCGTTGAACAGCTCTGCCGCGGCAGCGTCGCCGTGGCCCAGCGCCTGACTCTTCATCAGGGCGTGTTCCAGGTGACGCGACAGGTTGGACAGGTCGGTGTACCCCACGGCACCCGAATTGCCCGCCAGTGAATGGGCCAGGGCCACCACATCGTCACCCACCGGGCGATCCAGCTCCATCGCCCATTCGCTCAGCATGGTGCTCAGGCGGCGCGACTGCTCATCGGCTTCGTTCAGGAAGATGTTGAACAGCGGAATGCTGATGCGCAAATCGCCAATGACCTTGACCTGCTCGTCGGGCTCCAGGGGGATCTCGGGAAGATCGGGCTGGACAGGTGTCACGGCCTCGACCACTTCCACCGTCTCGGGCAGTTCAGGCAGGGCCTCTTCTTCGATCAGCTCAACCGCACCATCCAGATCTGCGACGGGTTCAATCACCTCGGAAGGCAAGTCCAGGTCGGGCAAATCCAGATCGGACAATCGGATGGCGGGGGCCTGCGAGTCCAAGGACTCAGGCTCCTGCGGACCATCCAGGTCCTTGAGGTCCAGGCTCAAACCGTCGACCACCGGGGCATCGAACACCAAGGGCATCTCATCAGCCGCCAGCGTGTCGATGTCCATGCTCGCGCCCAACGGCGCGTCCAGTTCGATTTCTGGCTCGCCCAACAGGCCATGGTCAGACGGATGCGTGTCCGTGAAATCCGCATGCTCGGGCGTGTGGGTGTCGACAAAATCGACCACTTCGGGCATCTCGGGCACTTCGATGACCTCGCCCAGATCAACCGCCGCGACATCCACCATGTCGACTTCAGGCAGCGCATCGACGTCTTGCACGGCATCGACACCCTGCGCCGCATGATCCTCTTGCACCGCATCCGCGGGCGCCTCTGTCACCACGGGCTCGCTCAAATGCGACGACGGCGCCTGCACATCCAGCATGTCGTCGGTTGACAGGCCTTGACGGCGCCCTTCCAGGCGCAAGGCGTCAGCGGCAGCGATGACCGCGTGTGGCGTGCGCCCGGCATCGGTGCGGCGGGCGATGTCTTCGACCCAGTCGGCCAGGTGATCCAGCACATCACGGGTCAAGCCCAGCAGGTCCTCGCTGGCCGGTGTCTGTCCGGCCAGCCAGCTGTTGTAGAGCTGCTCACAAGCCCACGCCGCCTCACCGAAATCACCCAGGCCCACCATGCGGGAGCTGCCCTTGAAGGTGTGGAAAGCGCGGCGGATGGAGGTCATCGACCCCACATCGTCGGGCTGCCCCTGCAGTTGGGACAAGGCATCGCGAGCCTCGGCAACCACCTCACGAGCCTCTTCGATGAAGATCTCGCGCATCTCGTCGTCTTCTTCCAGACCGGTTTCTGCCTGGGTCTGGGTGGGCTGAGGCACCAACGGCACCAGGGGCACAGGCGCTGTCTCAGGCGTGGCTTCGGGCAACAGATCCAGGCCAATGGGCTCAGACACCGAGTTGACGAAGTCGGTCAGTGCGGCCACCATCTCGCCACGAATCTGTTGCTGCAAGCCTTCGTCGTCAGAGGCCGAAGCGCGGTCCAGCGCTTCCTGGGCCGTGGCCACGCTGGCCGCCAGACCTGGTTGTTCCTGCACCAAGGGGCTTTGGGCCAGCGACGCCAGCTCATCCGACAGGCTCAGCAGGGGCACATCTTCCTGAGACAGCGTCTCGACCAAGGTCTCGGCCACTTCCTGGGTGCGCACACGCTCGACCTGCTCAGCGGGGCGAGCCATGACCTCGATGGGGTCCTGGGTCACCTCGGCAGGCTTGGCGGCGCGACCCATGATCGGCGCGAGCACACCGGTCTCTGCATTGAACTCAAACAGCGACTTCACCAGGTTCGGCTGCACACCCAGCATGTCAACCAGGAATCCGACCGCACTCAGATTGGTCGCCAGCCGGTCGTGAACACCCGCGGCAGCGGCGGCCGCCAGATCGGCATCCGGCAGTTGCAGGGACTCGACGTCCTGGCGCATGCGGCTCACGGCCTGCGAGGCCGCATCCAGCCCCAGCACGCCCATCACGCCCTTCATGGAGCGCAGATGGTCGGCCACCGTGCCCAGCATGGCGGTTTCTGTGGGATGGCGGAAGAAGTCGTCGATGGACTTTTCGCACTCGCTCATGGTCGAGCGCAACTCTTGCACCACACTGCCCATGGTCTGGCGATCCGACACCTTGCGGTACAGCGCCTCCATCCAGGTTTCCAGCGGCTCCGGAGCCTGGCCCTCGCGGACACGGCGCATGCGGTCGGCCAGACGTTGGACACGCTGGCGCTCCTCGGGGTGATCAAACTCACCCTCGTCCAGCGAGGCCTCCAGGTACAGCAAGCTGGTGGCCACTTCCATCGCCAGCGCGGGCTGAGGCGCTTGGTTCGACTGCACCGTGGCACCAATGGTGTCGGTCAAAGACTGCGCCAGGGCCTCGCCATCGGGGTAGAGGCGACGAACCGATTCGGCCACCAGGGCAAACTGCTCGTTCAAGCCCCCCAGGCGAAGCAACTCACCAGCGGACACGGCAGACCAGCCATCCTTGGCTGTGACCACACGTTTGACTGCCTGAGTCACCCAGCTGGGGTCAAAACGCCCCAGTGAAGCCTTGGTCAGGTCGACGGGTTGGTGGTGACTGAGCTTGAACGCCTGACGCAACTGATCCAGCACGCTGGCAGCATCGGCACCGGAAGCCGCAGCAGGACTGGCCTGCGCACAGAAAAACAGCAGTTCGTGGGTCAGACGGTCAGACAGCAAGGCCTGCCCGCGAGCCAGCGTGCGCAATTGGCTGAGCAAGCCCGACAAGACGCGCTTGACATGGACCGTGATGCTCAAGCGTTGCTCGGCAATGGCCTGCAGGAAACCGCTGGCCAGCACCCAGGTGGCGGCCTCGCGGTGGGCCTGACGTGCCGTCGCGCCAGCAGCCAGGTCGGCGCACAAACCCACCAACGGCGCGGCCTCGGCAGCCTGACCACTGCGCAGCAGGGCCAACAGCGAGGTCTCGAACTCTTCCAGGGTGTCGTGACCCGCTTCGCGCGCCTGAGCGTCTGCAGGCGACACCAGCGAGACCTCCAGGGACACAGCCGGCCATTCCTGCACCCACAGGTCAGATGGGCGGGCCAGATCGGCGCCCGACAGCTCGGTCAGCGTCTCGTACTGGGGGAACAGCGCCATGATGGAAATGGGCTTGCCTGCCAGGCGTCGCCGCATGAAATCCAACAAGGCAAAAGAGGTGGACTCGATGGCTTTGACACCGGCCTCGTTCACCGCCTGAGGGCGGTTGACGTAGCGTTGCACCAGCGCTTCGCTGGCTCGCAACACCGCAGCCCCCCCGGTCAGACCGGCCAGCTCCAGGGCGCCCACGGCCTGGTGGATCTGTTGACGTGCCGTGCGCAGCACGGCCGGATCCACGGCGTCGACATCGGAAAAGCCGGACGTACCCGTCTCCTTGAGGCAGCGCTGCAAGGATTTCTGGGCGGTCTCCAGTGACTTCTTGACTTCCTCGTAGACCCACGCCAGTGCGCTGAGGTCATCCGACGTGGGAGAGGCGTTCATGCTGTTGTCCATCACTTGGGCGTCGCAAAAAGTCTGCGCGGGGTGCTTCAGGAGACCCGGAATCGAGCCACCGACTGCTGAAGTTCTTCAGCAGTCTTGGACAATTCACGCACCAGGCCGGCCGTTGATCGGGTGCCATCACCAGCTTGCTCGGTCACCGCAAAAATGTGCTGAATGTTGGCCACCACCACGTTCGCTTGCTCGGCTTCCTTCAGGGCTTGCGAGGAGATTTCTTCAATCAGTTCAGCGAGTCGACGTGACACACGGTCAATGTCGTTCAGCGCAGTACCTGCCGCGTCAGACAGTCGGGCCCCTTCCACCACCTTCTGCGTGGAGCGCTCCATGGCGCCCACCGCATCCTGGGTGTCAGTCTGAATGGTTCGCACCAGCGCCGCAATCTGTTTGGTCGCATCGCCAGAGCGTTCAGCCAGACGCTGCACTTCTTCGGCCACCACCGAGAAGCCGCGCCCAGCATCCCCTGCAGACGCCGCCTGAATGGCGGCGTTCAGCGCCAGCACGTTGGTCTGCTCGGTAATGTCGGAAATCAGTTCGGTGATTTCACCGATCTCCTGCGACGATTCACCCAGGCGCTTGATTCGCTTGGAGGTTTCCTGAATCTGGTCACGAATCGTGTTCATACCACCGATGGCGTCCTGCACGGCCTTCAGACCCGAGTCAGCGGCTTCCAGCGATTGGCGAGCCACCTCGGCCGAATGCTGGGCTTGTGCCGACACTTCGTTGATTCGGCCTGCCATGTTCAGCACGGATTCACCGGTTTCTCGAATCTCTCGCAGCTGCTCGTCAGAGGCAGCCAGCAGTTCGGTCGATGTGGCTTCCACCTGACCGGTGGTCTCGGTCACCCGAGCCACCGTGGCCTGCACTTGCGACACCAGGGTTCGCAGCTCTTCCACCGTGAAGTTCACCGAGTCGGCGATCGCGCCCGTGATGTCTTCGGTCACCGTCGCTTGTTGCGTCAAGTCACCTTCAGCCACCATCTGCAGTTCGTTCATCAGTCGCAAAATGGCAGCCTGGTTGGCGTCGTTGACGCGCTTGGCTTCACGCTCCTGGCGTTCGGCTTCCTGACGCTGGAATTCAGCCACCTGGGCGCGATGGCGCTGCTCGGTCAGGTAGACACGCAACAGACCGTAGCCGGAACCAGACAACAAGATCAGGAACAAGACCACCAGGGCCACGTTCAAACCGCCCACACCCGCACCTTCAGACAACTGGGTCTGGGCCTGCTCCAGGCCTTTTCGCAGCGTTTCACTGTCGGTCACGATGCTGACCTGCGCATCACGCGCGGCCACCAGGCCTTGCAGGGTGCCCAGAATGTAGGTCGACTGGGTTCGGACCTGCTCGAACAGCTTGAGCAGTTCGGTCAGCATTTCGCGAACTTCGGGGTCCTTGGTGCCGGGCAACTGCAGTTCGGCATTGCCGTCCTTCAGACCTTCAGCCAGTTCCTTGAAAGCATTCAAGTCCTTGCCGAGCAGGAACACCGCTTCGGTCGACACGCCTTCCACCGTCAGGAATTCGTTGGCTGATTTGCCGATCCGCTGCGTCAGCATCACCAACTGGTTCAGCGAGATCAGCTCGGAATTCGAGACGCCGCCCTTTTCGATCTTGGACGTGGCGATGCCTTCGGCCAGATCCAGCAGGTCGGACGAGTGGCTGTTCACTTCACGCAAGGACTGACTCACCTTGGTCAGGATGTCCTTTTGCTTCAACACGAAATTCGCGTTCTTTTCAGCCTTGTCCACCAGCGGAGACAAAGGTTTGAGCACTTCCTGGACCGCACCCGGCGCCTTGACAATGCTCAGCGTGTTGTCGCCCTGCATCAGACCACGCACGTTGGTGGCCAGAATCTTGGACGAGTCTGCCACTTCAGGGAAGGCCTGCTGACCACCCACCAGAGCCTGAGACACCGACTTGGCCAAACGTTGCGACTGCATGAGCGCCTGACCCGTGGCCGCTGCCTGCGTGGCGCGTCGGTCAGCGGCATTCACCGCAAGGAAGGCGCTGACCACCAAGCCCAGCGCGCCAACCACCACGGCACCGAACAGCACACGCTGCTGGCGCTCCAGGGGCAAGTGCCCGATCAAAGGCAAAGCTGACGTGGGCTCCGGAGGCAGTTGATCGCCCCCCAGATCGACGTCACTCTTCATGCGCGTGTCGTTGTAGTCCAGCGGGAACTCCGAAGGAGAGGCCTCCGAAATGATGGACCCCTCCATGGTCGAGTTGCCCTGCGTCGGGTTGGATTGCGTATCCACCCCCTGAGAGCCATCGGACGTGACCAGCATCTCGCCGGTCAGCGCCTCGGGCTGGACCTCTTCTTCGTCTCGAGATTGACCCAACTCTTTGATGCGGCTCAGAAGGCTCATAGCGCAATACTCCAGTAATCGTCAGCACTGAAGGCGGGCGTCAAGCCGCCACCTTCAGGAAGGCCTCGTCGGAGGCCAGTGCGGCCAGGTTGATCTCGTACCAGGGGCGCCCCTTGGCATCGATCATCTCGGCCGTGATGAAATGAGGCCGGGCACCACCGCCCGGGGATGGATTGACCGACAGGTCGTCCGGGCGCCGCAGGCCCAGGAGACGGTCGATCAGCAAGGCGGCATTGATCTGCAGCCCGCTGTTGAAAGCCACCAGCCGCCCCGCATCACGCAAGGGCGACTCAAAACCCGTCGGTGTGGGGCGGGGCAGGCCGACAAAAGAAGCCAGATCCACCACGCCGTGCAACTGCCCGCGCAAATTGGCCACACCCCGGAACCAGGGCAGGCTGTGAGGCACCGACTGAAGCGTCGACAGGGAGAAAAGCTCGCCGGATTGCTCCAGGGGCAGCAAAAAACCGTGCCCTGCCACTTCGACCGCCAACCAGTTCTTGGTCGGTGCGGTTTCACGGATCAGCCGCAAGCGCTCGGCCAGCCGCTGCTGGAGTTCCCTCAGTGCTTCTTTGTTGGCCATGTCAACCGAAGGCCTTGATCTTGGCCAGCAACTCGTCCGGATTCACCGGCTTGACCACGTAATCCTTGGCGCCCTGACGGATGCCCCAGACACGGTCAGTTTCCTGGTTCTTGCTGGAGCAGATGATCACCGGCACCTCGGCAAACAGCGGATCACGCGTGATGGCGCGAGTCAACTGGAACCCGTTTTGCCCCGGCATCACGACGTCCATGATGATCAGGTCGGGACATTCTTCGCTGAGTCGCTTGAAAGCGTCCTCACCATTTTCAGCCGTGCGGACCTGATAACCACGCTTGGTCAGCAACTCCGACAACACATGCAATTCCGTCTTGGAATCATCGACCAACAATATTTTCTGGATAGGCATCACTGAACCTCAGGGCATCGCCCGCAAATGTCAAACACCCTCGCCTGACTCTGACGTACTGCGCACCGCATACTGAGCCACGGCCTGCAACAACTGGTCTTTGGTGAATGGTTTGGTCAAATAATCCTGAGAGCCCACCATCCGGCCCCGAGCCTTGTCAAACAGGCCATCCTTGGAGGACAGCATGATGACCGGCGTACTGGCAAAACGTGCATTGCGCTTGATGATGGCGCAGGTTTGATACCCATCGAGGCGCGGCATCAAAATGTCACAGAAAATAACGTGCGGATCGTGATCATTGACCTTGGCCAATGCATCAAACCCGTCTTCTGCGAGCAACACCTCATAGCCGCCTTGCTTGAGGAAGATTTCGGCGCTGCGCCGAATGGTGTTGCTGTCATCAATGACCAGCACCTTCACTGGCTTGTCAGCCTGTCCCAATTCACTCACGAAGCTGTTCCTCCAAGTGTGTCGCGGTCGCGACAGGCACGGTGCTCACGCACCACCCAGGCCGTCACAAGGCAGATGTCAACTCAAGCCTCAGATCTGAACCATTTCGAAATCTTCCTTGCGTGCACCGCACTCCGGGCACACCCAATTCATGGGCACGTCCTCCCACGCGGTTCCAGCAGCGATGCCTTCTTCGGGCAATCCGGCGGACTCATCGTAAATCCAGCCACAGATCAGGCACATCCAAGTACGGGAAGCTTTCACGTTTTTTTCAACAGCTTGAATACAATCGAGTCATTGTAGCCACGCAAACTCCTGCTCGACGCAGGGTTTTTGGGCACAGCCTGCCGGGCCATCGTGTTGTATTGCCATTGAAACAATGGCGGCATGAAACCCGGCAGCCGATCACTGGACACCTGGCAACACTGCATGACCCAACTTCAAGACGGATCGACCGCCCTCACCGACGGCGACCCCGCGGCACCAGAACACACCACGCCCGCCTGCGTGATGACGTTCAACGTCAACGACCCCAGTGGGGCTTCGGGCATTGCAGCAGACATTGCCACCATTTCGTCCATGGGTGCCCACGCCCTGCCGGTGATCACCGGCATCCTGATTCGCGACACGGCCGAAGTGTTGGACAGCCACGACATCGACCCCGACGTGATCGCCGAACAGGCCCGTGCCGCCCTGGAAGACGTGCAGATCAATGCCTGGAAAGTGGGATTCCTGGGCAGCGCCGAGGGCGTCAGTGCCGTGGCCGAAGTCCTGGCCGACTACGCCGATGTGCCGCTGGTGTCCTACCTGCCCAACCTGACCTGGCTGGACGACGAACAACAGTCGTCCTACCTGGACGCCTTCAAGGAACTGATCCTGCCATCGACCACGTTGTTGGTCGGCAACCACAAAACCCTCACCGACTTCCTGCTGCCGGACTGGGAGTCCGAGCGCGCGCCTTCCGCACGGGAACTGGCCGTGGCAGCCAGCGAGTGCGGCACCCAGTTCGTGCTGGTGACCGGCATTCAGTTGCCCGACCAGTTCATCGACAACGTGCTGGCATCCCCGCAAGGCGCTCTGGCTGGCGAGCGGTTTGAGCGCTTTGAAGCCACGTTTGTGGGTGCGGGTGACACCCTTTCATCCGCCCTGGCGGCGATCCTGGCCTCGACCGAAGAGGTTGATGCCGCCGTCTCCGAAGCCTTGAGCTTTCTGGACCAGGCCCTGGATGCGGGCTTCCGCCCGGGCATGGGCCAGATCATTCCCGACCGGTTTTTCTGGGCCTTGCCCCCTGACGGGGAGGGTGACGGCGCCGAGCCTGGTGAGGGGCCGACCAGCACAGAAAACGACACCACGCCCCCGACCAGCCCCCGACATGTCCACTAATCAAGCCTTGTTCGAACGCGCTCAGCGCGTCATCCCTGGCGGCGTCAACTCCCCGGTTCGCGCTTTCCGCGCCGTGGGCGGTACGCCGCGCTTCATGTCGCGCGCGCAAGGCGCTTACCTCTGGGATGCCGAAGGCACCCGGTACATCGACTACATCGGGTCCTGGGGCCCCATGATCCTGGGACATGGGCAGGCCGATGTGCTCAAGGCTGTTCAGGAAGCCGCCCTGGAGGGATTCTCCTTTGGCGCCCCCACAGAGCGCGAGATCGAGCTGGCCGAGGAGATCCTCAAGCTGGTGCCCAGCGCCGAGCAGGTCCGACTGGTCAGCTCCGGCACCGAGGCCGCCATGACCGCCATCCGGCTGGCTCGAGGCGCCACAGGCCGCGCCAAGTTGATCAAGTTCGAAGGCTGCTACCACGGTCATGCCGACGCACTGCTGGTCAAGGCCGGCTCAGGCCTGGCCACATTTGGCCACCCCACCAGCGCTGGCGTCCCCCCTGAGGTGGTCCAGCACACCCTGGTCCTGGAATACAACAACATCGCCGACCTGGAAGCCACTGTTGCCGAACAGGGCAAGGACATCGCTTGCGTGATGATCGAACCCATCGCGGGCAACATGAATTTTGTGCGCGCCAGCGTGCCCTTCATGAAACGGCTGCGCGAGCTGTGCACCGCCCATGGCGCCCTGCTGGTGCTCGATGAAGTGATGACCGGGTTTCGGGTCGCCCTGGGCGGCGCTCAGAGCCTGTACGCCCAGCAGATCCCGGGTTTCAAGCCTGACCTGTCGGTCTTTGGCAAGGTGATTGGCGGCGGCATGCCGCTGGCTGCCTTTGCGGGCCCTCGGTCCATCATGGAACACCTGGCACCGCTGGGTGGGGTCTACCAGGCGGGTACGCTCTCGGGCAACCCGGTGGCCACAGCCTGCGGCCTGGCCACACTGCGGCAGATCCAGGTTCCGGGATTTTTTGAGGCCTTGTCAGCTCGCACCCAGTCTTTGGTCGATGGCCTGACCCAGGCTGCGCAGACCGCGGGTGTGCCCTTCATGGGCGACTGCCAAGGCGGCATGTTCGGCTTTTTCTTTGCGGATCACCTGCCACAGAACTACCCATCGGTCATGGCGACCGATCAAGCTCGCTTCAACCGCTTCTTCCACCAGATGCTGGACGCAGGCGTTTACCTGGCTCCTGCCATGTATGAAGCCGGGTTTGTGAGCGCCGCACACACAGAGGATGACATTCGTCACACTTGTGAGGCTGCTGCTCGGGCGTTTGCCTCCTGAGCACTCACTTTCAGGGCTCACAAACCCCAATTTCGGACGGACCGCACTCAAGGCATGCTTGAGTC
>Ga0209066_10008277_pt1 | contig 10111 bp, 13 predicted proteins | sample All_14_2_FD_187198 | JGI IMG/M metagenome (GOLD analysis project Ga0209066, IMG submission 187198) | Freshwater microbial communities in response to fracking from Pennsylvania, USA - Allegheny Zone_MetaG_DW_15 (SPAdes) (version 2) ... | reverse complement strand
TTGACCCTGCTGCGCACCCAAAACTAATGCGAAAATAGTTCGCTTCGATACTCACCCCACCCCTGCATAGTCCACCATACCAAGCGCATAATGGGGGCATGAAGCCTCGCCATTGGTTTCGGCCCAACGGATTTGACGGAAGGCATCATACGCCTGCTCATCCGACATGCGAGCGACAGACGCTAGCGAGAGCGTCCTTGCTGCTGCCGTGAGTAGGAAGTGCTGTGCCATTTCCGGTCCAACGTTTTTCGTTGACCTTAGTGATAATGGCGTAATTCACCGAGGTCAACAAAAATCGTTGGCCTTGACGTAAAATGTGAATGTCGCTATGTGTCATGCATGACGCCCGAACAATGCCGTGCAGCTCGTGGTTGGCTTGACCTGTCGCAAACCGAACTTGCGACGGCGGCTGGTGTATCGCAGTCGACCGTCCGCGATTTTGAAGCCGGGAGGCGCAAGCCCATCGGCAACAACCTCGCGGCGATCAAGGGCGTTTTGGAAACGCGGGGGATAACGCTGACCGAGAACGGCATTACAGGCCCTGTGGTGGCAGGGCCTGTTTGACGGATTCCCTCGATTTTGCTATCTGCTTGCTTCGGTGGAGCTAAGGGGAGTTGCACCCCTCGGGCGTTGGATGGAAAGCCGCACCCGGCACTACGCTAGCCCCTAGGCCCCGCCGCAGTTCCACCTGCGACGAGGCCCAATCTGGTAGTAGCTTCACGCTATTATCATGTACCACCCCCCGGACGGGCTTCACCGCCTTGCGCTTGGGGTTCGACCTGCTCGCGCAGGTCCTCGATCAGCCCCGTTGGTGCTTCCTCTGTCAGAGATTCAGCACCGGCGGGGTTTTCATTTTCGGCGACCGTCCAGCCCGCGCGCCCGTTCGATTTGAACACGGGGGAGTTGGACAGCATCGCCGAGAGATTGTTGGACGGGTTCTTGCCGGGGACCTGGATGCCGCAGGAGTCGAGGTGCCGGAGGATGGCCCCGGTGCTCTGCGGGGTGTTGCCCCATTCCATCAGGAAGGCCGCCGCTCCGTCAAGGATCGCCTGCCTTTCCGGCGAGCGTCCCCTTCCCGTCTTGCTTGATCCAAGTGTCATGCGGGCCGGGGCTGGCTGGCCGGGCTCGAAAAACGGGGCGCCCGACGCAGGCGTGGACGACAGGAAGTTGGCGAGGCCGCGATACAAATTTAGGACTTCCACAAGGCGTGCAAGCTTCTGGCCTTGCGGCGTGGCGGCAAGGGCTGCCTGCAGTTCGGCGATTTCTTGTTCCAGCGCTTGTTCGACCTTGGACGTCATAGTTTGCGAATCCGTTGCCCGTGACGTTGGTTGTCTCGCACAACGCAAGCCAGACCGCAAGCGAGGCCGAAAAGATTCTTGTGGGGACAAGCTTGGCCACAAGCTTTCCCCACAAGGGCTGCGCCAAGCTAGGTGTGACTGCTACATAATACCGGACTTTCTGCGGAGTCGCTTCGATCAGTTCGGCCAAGGTGCAAGTCCTCTGATTAGCGCAGCACATGCCAGGGCAATGTAAAGCGGGATGACCGCCTTGACCGCCTCATACTTGGCCGGCATGTTTCGTGAAACGCCAAGAGCCTCAGCCGCTTGAGTGCGGTTGAAGCCCATGAGCTGGCGCCAGCGGGCGAAGTCTTCGGGGGTCACCGCAGCCGCCCTACGTTTTCGCAGGTGATGTCATCGTGGGATGGCGACTCGGCCATGCGCTTAATCGAAGCCGGAATTGATTTTGCCGCGGCATCTTCGGTCTTGAACGAAGACCACTGAATGCGGCCAACACGGTGGCCATTCTCCCAGGCTTCGTTGACAACTTCCCACGGCTTCTTTTCGCCGGTCTTGTCGTTGAAGCGGTAGCCGATCTTCCAAACCTTGGTCACCTGTCGTCTCCGTGTTTCGATGTCCATTTATCGCACTTATATGTGCGCCTGTCAACGGCTATTGCACGTTAATGTGCATTATTTAATCGCACTTGGTGCGAGATAATTTAGCACGCCATCCGGCCTTTTGGTCTCCTGTGAAGCGTGACAGGCCACTAGAAATGGATTTGCGCCAGTGACCCGAAATAACGGCGACAATACGCGGAAACCGATGCCCCCGGTTGAACACCAGTTTAAGCCTGGCAACCCCGGCCGCCCGAAAGGCTCACGCAACAAGCTCGGCGAAGAGTTCATTGCCGCGCTTTACGCCGATTTCCAAACCCATGGCGTGGCGGCTATTTCCGTCGTTCGCGAGAAGAAGCCGGACCAATACCTCAAGGTCATCGCCTCGCTGCTGCCTCAGGACATCAACCTCAACGTCAGCCAATTCGACGGGATGACTGATGACGAACTCATCGAGCGCATCCGCGCTCTGGATGCCACGATCCGCCCTTTCCTCGACCTTGCAGGAACGGATGGAACTGGCGGACGAACTGGCCCGTCGAAAGCGCATTAGTTCCGACAGGAAGAAAGCTGAGGAAAGCCTTCTCGCCTTTACGCGGCAGAACTGGTCGACGCTGGAGCCGAACACGCCGTTTGTCGAGGGTTGGGCTCTCGACGCCATCTGCGAGCATCTGGAGGCAGTAACCTACGGAGAAATCAACCGGCTGCTGATGAACGTGCCGCCGGGCTTTATGAAAAGCCTTATGACCAATGTGTTCTGGCCTGCGTGGGAATGGGCAACGCAGGGCCTGGCGCACCATCGGTTTGTGACGTTCAGTTACGCGGCATCACTGACCGAGCGCGACAACCGGCGGTTTCTAGATCTGCTGCGCAGCCCCCGGTTCCAGGAAATGTGGGGCGACAGGTTCTCGCTGAAGAAGGCGGGCGAGACGCTGGTGTCCAACGACAAGACCGGTTGGAAGTTGGCCAGCTCGGTTGGCGGTGTGGCGACAGGCGAGCGCGGCGACCGCGTTGTGCTGGACGATCCGCACTCGGTCAAGGAGTCGGAGTCCGACGTCGTCAGGGCCGAAACAGTCCGTTGGTTTCGCGAAGGCATGTCCAACCGCCTCAACGACATGGAGCGGTCTGCCATCGTTGTCATCATGCAGCGGGTGCATGAAGCGGACGTGAGCGGCGCGATCATCGAATCCGGAGCCGATTATACGCATCTGATGATCCCGATGGAATGGGACGGGCGTCGGTTTACGACCGGCATCGGTTGGACGGACCCGCGGTCAAAAGAGGGCCAGTTGGCGTGGCCGCAGCGGTTCCCAGCCAATGTCGTTCAGGGCATTAAGGATATCGGCGGCCCGTACGCATATGCGGGGCAGTACCAGCAAGCTCCGTCGCCTCGTGGCGGCGGCATATTCCAGCGCGACTGGTGGATGCTGTGGGGAAACGAGGACAACCCGGACGACCCGGCGTTCAAGGCCTACCCGACCTGCGAATATGTGGTCGCGTCTCTCGACGGCGCCTACACCGAGAAAGAAGAGAACGACTACAGCGCTTTGACCGTGTGGGGCGTCTGGCGCGACAAGCACGATTTGCCGAAGGTCATGCTGATGACCGCATGGCGGGATCGCCTGGCCATTCACGATCTGGTGCAGAAGTCGGCGGCCACGTGCCATCGGTTCAAGGTTGACCGGCTGCTGATCGAATCCAAAGCGAGCGGCATATCGGTCGCGCAGGAGCTTCGGCGCCTCTACGCCGGTACGGGCTGGGCAGTGCAACTGGTGGACCCAAAAGGCGACAAGGTGGCGCGGGCCTATTCTGTCTCGCCGCTGTTCTCCGACGGCATGGTCTACGCGCCGGACCGCTCATGGGCCGACATGGTCAAAGACGAAATGTCGAGCTTCCCGCGGGCCCCGCACGACGACCTCGTGGACAGCGCGACGCAGGCATTGCGGCACCTGCGTCAGATCGGGCTACTGCCGCACGGCGCCGAACTGGCGCAGGACGTCGGCGAATACGAACCGGACAGCAAGCCGCTGTACCCGGTCTGAAAGGATAACGAACATGGCACGGAAAACATCTGCGGCGGTCATTGCCGCTGGGCCTCGCGAAATGCGAGCGGCTTTTATCGATCTGCTGATGGAAGCCGCGTCCGACGCAAGGGCAGCCGAGGATGACAGCCGCGTGCGCCGCATCGAAGCCGTTCTTGCTGAACTGTCCAGCCTGTTTCCCGAGGGCTGATACGTCTCATGGCCCGCCCGCCGCGCATCACACGAACGGACGTTCCGACCGTCCCGTTGCCGGCTGGCATTCTCAAGCCGGAGGCAATGCGGCCGGCGCCGTTGCCGATCCCGGAACTTGACGCGCTTGACGTCGAAATCAACACGATGGCGGCCGGCGTCGGCGAGATGGTTATCGACCCCGAAACCGGGGCGGCGTCGACCGAATTGGAAAACGGCGACGTTCTGATCAATTTCGAGCCCGAGATTGCCGGGCGTGAACCGGGCGGCGCCAAGGCTCACGACGCCAACCTTGCCGAGCATATCGATCAGTCCGAACTGTCCCGTATTGCGCAGGAACTGCTGACCGGCATTCAGTTCGACGACGCCTCGCGTAAGCAGTGGATCGAAATGCGGGCGCAGGGCATCAAGCTCCTGGGCCTTACCATCGAGACGCCTCGCAACGGCACGGATGCCTCGGTTGCGCTTGAAGGCATGTCGACGGTGCGCAACCCGCTGCTGCTGGAGGCTGTGCTGCGGTTTCAGGCCAATGCCCGCGGCGAGCTGCTACCGGCATCCGGCCCGGTCAAGGTATCGGACCAGATCGACGAGAACAGCACCAGCGATTCCCTTGCGAAATCTCTGGAAGACGGGCTAAATTACTACCTGACCGTGGTCGCGACGGAGTACTATCCGGACACGGATCGGGCGCTGTTCTATACCGGGTTCGGCGGGTGCTCGTTCAAAAAGGTCTACAACTGCCCGATCCGCCGCCGGCCTGTGTCGGAAAGCGTCGATGCAGAGGATTTGATCGTTTCCAACGCTGCGACCGACATGCGCAATTCGGCGCGCGTCACGCAGCAGATCAGGATGCGGCCGTCGACCCTCAAGCGCATGCAGCTTGCCGGCGCCTACCGCAATGTGCCCATCGGCTCTCCGGCTGGTGAGCAAGCCAACGCAATTGAACAGCAGAAGGCGCAAATCCAGGGCGTGGATGCCCAGACGCAGCAGACCGAAGATCGTGAGCACATGATCTACGAGGTGTACTGCGAACTGAACATCCGCGGTTTCGAACACAAGGAAAAAGGCGAAGCGACTGGCCTGCAATTGCCGTACCGCGTCGTGATCGAAAAGGACAGCCAGCAGGTTTTGGAAGTCCGGCGCAACTGGGCTGAGGATGATGACCGCAAACTGGCGAAAATCTGCTTTGTCAAATACCCGTATGTGCCTGGCATCGGCTTTTACGATATCGGGCTGATCCATATCCTCGGCAACACGACCAACGCCCTGACGGCAGCGTGGCGCGAACTGCTCGATGCCGGCATGTTTGCCAACTTCCCCGGCTTTATCTACGCCAAAAGCACGGGGCGGCAGAACACCAACGAGTTCCGGGTGCCCCCGGGCGGCGGCGTCGGGCTCCAGACGGACGGCATGTCTATCGGCGACGCCATCATGCCGCTGCCTTACAAGGACATCGGGCCGGCGTTCACGCAGTTCATCGACCATATCATGCAGACCGGCCAGCGGGTCGGCGGCACGGCGGAAATCAATGTCGGCGAAGGAAAGCAGGACGCCCCGGTCGGCACCACGCTGGCGCTGATCGAACAGGCCACGAAGATCCAGAGCGCGGTGCATAAGCGACTCCATGCGGCGCAGGCCGAAGAGTTCCAATTGCTCAAGGAATGCTTCCGGGAAAACCCGCAGGCGTTTCTCGACTCGGTCAAGACCAAGGGCAATTTGGTCTGGAACGAGGCAACGTTCCTCGCGGCTCTTGAGGACGCCAGCATTGTGCCGCAGGCTGACCCAAACGTTCCGAGCCATATGCATCGGCTCATGAAGGCCATGGCCTACAAGCAGCTCCAAGCGGCCAACCCGACGCTGTACGATGCCAAGGCCGTCGATACGCGGGTGCTGCGCATGCTTGGCGACGATGACCCGGAGGCGCTGTTCGCCAAGGGGCCGGCACAGGAAAAGCCGGACCCGAAGGTCATCGAGGCCATGATGAAGGAAAAGGCCCAGCAGCAGAAGATCGGCGCGGACGAACGCGACGCGCAGGTCAAGCTGCACATTCAGGACCAGGAAAGCGCGGACCAGGCTGCCGAACGGCAGAGCCGCGAGAAGCTGGCGCAGATGAGCCTGATCAAGGACATTATCACGCATCCCGAGCCCGACGCCGTGCTGGCGCAGGCTCAGAGGTTTGCGGGCGGGATTGGGCCGCAGTAAAATTTTGATAGAGACCCGCGCTGGGTTCTTTTAATCCTTTTCGTAACCGCGATGGTCGTCGAGGGAAACATGCGAATTGTAGAGGAAGTTAGCTTCCCGCGGGTAATATCGCGGAGGCATGTGGCAGGCAGTGTCTGGTCGGTCGGCACACTTACGCGCGTTACTTTGCGTTGCAATGGTTGCTTTGGAGACGGGTTCACTGTGCGCGCTAGTGATGGAGCGGCCATTCTTTGTTCATATTGCCAAGGCGGAGGCCATTGGACCGAGGGCCGAAGGGAACAGCATCTGGAGTCGTCCGGCATCAAGATATCTCAGGATGTGGCGGACTTATTGACTGGCGAATATGCGCTCAGGATTGAGTCTGAAGTAGACCGCGCTCATCGCGAGGCCCGCAAGAAACTTGACGTCATGTCAGAACAGATATTTGCGTGTTTTCGCTCCATTCCATCCCCGAAAAAGCTCTTCTTAACGAAGCCGCCTACTGCCAAAAAGCGGGAAACGCGCTCCGCTCGTAGAAAGGAACCACCATGCCGAGCATGAAAGAGGCCGCGTCGCGGTCTTATGACGACAAGCTGGGCCGGATGGGCCTCAAGATTCGGACTGCCGAAATGGGCGACAAGGCCGAAGGCCACGCCTACGCGCAGACGGATGGCACGCAGGGCAAGGTTCCCGTCGGCTACGCCGATGACTACCGTGTCGGCGACAAGGCTGCCAGCATGGTTGAGGGCAAGAAGCCCAAGCCGCGCATTGACCGACCCGGCTATGCCAACGGGGGCAGCGTCAAGGGCAAAGGCACGACCGTCAACGTGATCGTGGCGCCCGGCGGCAACAAACCCCCGATGCCGATGCCTGTGCCGATGCCTGCCGCTGGACCGGCCCCCATGCCGCCGATGCCGGCGCCAATGGCTGGGGGCGCTCCTGCGATGGGCGGCGCGCCGATGCCGCTTCCCCGCAAGAAGGGCGGGCGCGTTCCTTATACCGGCGGCGCGCTTGGCGCCCGGGGGCGGCTGGAGAAGGTGCAGAACTACGGCGACAACGCGTATCCGAATGGGAAAAAATAATGGGGGCATACAGCAATTCCGAATGGAAAAGAATGGCCGAAGAAAGCCGTGCTACACAAGAGCAAGCATTGGTCCGCTCCCATCCCGCGAAGGTTGTATTTGAATATATAACTGTTGATGGGCTGCACATACTAATTGCGAGCACTCATCAGGGGTTTAGGATGTCGCTCAATGGCACCGTCGTCTGGGAGTCTTCTAAAGCTGTCTCAGCGGAGGATGCTTTGGCATATCCGAAGGGCGGCAAGTGACAGAACGCAAAGCACTGCCCGTCTCGGGCTACCGCCCACAGAGCGACGAGGCTCTCGCGGAACCGCAGAAAACGGCGCCGTCGCGGGGGAAACTCCTCACTTTCTCGGAAGCCCTGACCGCACTGAAAGCGGGCAGCAAAATCGCGCGCGACGGCTGGAACGGCCGGCGCATGTGGCTGATGCTTGTCGAAGCGAACGAGTACGTGCTCGGCGCAGAGAACATCAGCGTCCATACCGGCATGGCGCCAATCAAGCAGGAAGGCGGGCTGTGGCAGTTCAACTATACGCTGCTGCCGTGGATCGGGATGAAAACGGCCGACGATAAGTTCGTGCCGTGGTTGGCGAGCCAGACCGATATCCTCGCCGAGGATTGGAGGATGGCCCAGTGACTGCCACCAAGCACAAAGGACTGCCAATTTCCGGGCACGACGCACAGAGCGACGAGACCGTGCGCCTTGTCGACGAGTTCAAACGCGACGAAGAACGGTTGCTACGCAAACTCGACGCGCTCGGGAAGGGCGCGGTGTATCAATTCCGCGACAGAATGACAGGCGAACCGAAATTGCCTGGCGCGGGGCGCGAAACTGAGATGCACATAAGCGGTATCGACGCCGACCCACGCTGGCTCGCCATCGCCAAGACGCACTTTGAACAGGGGTTCATGGCTCTTGAGCGCGCGGTGCTTCAGCCGCAGCGCATTCCATTCCCTGAAGATGGCCCGCCGGCCGCCGCATAACCCATGACCATCGGAACGATGGGGACCCGCTTGAACGGATATATGCACGATTTTGACATCAAGACTGAACGTTGCATTTATTGCGGGGTTGATAGATGCGACTCTACTGCCAATTGTGTTGCTGATGGCAAAGTTCGTTGGAGAGAGGTGCTGCATCTCAGCCCGGCGCCAACTTGGACCCGCACTATGATCCCTAGCAACGCTGAACTCCGGCGTCGGTAATTAATGACCATCGGCACAATCGACATCATCCTGCTCCGAAAGGCGCGGGACGAACTCTCACGTCAAATCGAAGACAAATCCATCGCCCTGGCTGACGGCATCGCACGCGATTATGCCGACTATGCCAAGCGCGCCGGACAGATTCAGGGTCTGCGCGATGCCCTGACCACCCTCGAAACCATCGCAAGCGACATCTCGGGCGACGCGCGCTCCGAACAGTAAGGGCCAACGCATGGCAGAATCCAAACCGCAGTCGACAGAAGCCGAAATCCGCGCTGGCATCGGCAATCTCGACGACTTCACCGTGTTCCACAACCATATCCTCGTGGGCATCTACATCAAGCCCGAGAAGACCGCTGCCGGCCTTTACCTCACGCAGAAGACCCGCGATGAGGACCAGTACCAGGGCAAGGTCGGCGTGGTGCTCAAGAAAGGGCCGCTGGCCTTCAAGGACAGCGACAATGTCGACTTTGCCGGGCAGGACGTCCGCGATGGCGACTGGGTGCTGTATCGCATCTCCGACGGGTTTCCGCTCGACATTCGCGGCATGCATTGCCGGCTGATGGAAGACATCGATATCCGCGGCGTCGTGCCCGACCCGACCATGATTTACTGAGGGCAGCGCGATGATCATCGACGACAAAAACATTGACGAGGCCATCGAAATCGACGTGAAGCCGGATGCGCCGGTTGACCGCGACGAAATCGAGATCGGGGCGCCGGACAAACCCGAGCCCGCCGAAAAGCCGGCATCCGGTGACGAAGGCATCGAAAGCCTGAAAGCCCAACTCGCCGAAGCGCAGGCCAAACGCGAGGAAGCCGAACGCCGCGCAGCTGAACGCGATGCGGAAGCGGCCCGCCTCGCCAAGGAACAGGAGCGGTCCAAGACCGACCTAGGCAATTCCCGGCTTCAGGTCATCGTCAATGCCATCGCGGCAGCCGAGTCCGACAAAGCTCAGATCAAGGCGAAGATCAGGGCGGCCAAGGAAGCGGGCGACTACGACGCTGAAACCGATGCTGTCGACAAGCTCCAGGAACTCAACATCAACCTGAAGCGGCTCAGCGAAGGCAAGAGCGTTCTCGAATCCCGCCTCGAACAGGAAAAGGAAGCCGCCGAACAGCCGGCCGACCCGGTCGAAGCCTACGCCCGCGGCCGCGCCCCGCAAGCGCAGGCGTGGCTCCGCTCGCACCCGGAAGTCGTGACCGACCCGTCCCGGAACGCTTCGCTGCAGCGGGCCCATTACGGCGCCTTGCATCAGGGCATTCCCGAAGGGACGGCCCAGTATTTCACTTTCCTCGATCAGGAGCTTGGCTATGCCGACCGTCCGGTTCCTGCCGAACCGCAGCCCGTCCGACAGGCGGACCGCCGCACTCCGCCGCCTGCCGCCCCCGTCAGCCGCGGCAGCCCCGCCCCTGCCTCCGGAGGGGGAACAAGAATCCGGCTCACCCCAGCCGAACGAGAAGCCGCCCAATTCTCCGGGATGACGGAAGCCGCGTATGGGCTTGAGCTTTTGAAA
>Ga0209066_10008275_pt1 | contig 10112 bp, 5 predicted proteins | sample All_14_2_FD_187198 | JGI IMG/M metagenome (GOLD analysis project Ga0209066, IMG submission 187198) | Freshwater microbial communities in response to fracking from Pennsylvania, USA - Allegheny Zone_MetaG_DW_15 (SPAdes) (version 2) ... | reverse complement strand
GTACAGCGCCTCAAAGGCCGTCGGGTGCCACTCAAAACACAGACGCTCAAACGGATGCTGGCCCGTCATGCGCCACATCACCTCACCGCCGGCGTTCGCCCCCATCAGGCACGCTTGGCCGTCGTGTCGCAAGAAATGCCAGCCGCACTTCAGGCTCAGCGCGCAAAGCTCCGGATTAACGCCGGCGAGGTTGATGCGGCAGTCCTCCGGCCGCGTCCCGTCCTGAGACAGAAAAGTTTCGAAAGACGGCTTGAAGGCTCCGGAAGGCAACGAATGGAAACAAAAACGGACATCCGCCAGATCACATATGAGACGCGGATCAGACATAAGAAACTGAAACTACATCTATTCCAAAAATCGCTTTATTCGACATTACCTTCGCCGCCAGAAATGCCAAGCGTCCCGATCTGTTCCGCTTTGAAATTGCCTCCCAGGCCGAGTTTCACCTCGGTCGCGTCGGCGACTTCAAATCGTTGTTTTGATGTGTCTGCAAAAGCGTCGGACTTGGCCATAAAACACCTCTCTCCATAAATCGACATGAATATACCTCTGTACCCTCCGTGCGGTCAACCCAAAATCCATATTTCATCAATGAATCCCGTTCCCTCCCCTTCTTCGTCCGCCGGGCACCGTGACTGTTTGAAACCGTGTCCTTTGTCCTCCGCGTTTGATCATATGCGTTAGAACACGGCCTGTTTGAGCTTTCATTTGGCATGGGATTGTGCTAAAAAATAAGACATTTCCAACACGGACAAGACCCTGTCCGAACGCTCCGTCGCCCGAGGTCTTTGTGTATTTAAAACAGATTGAACTTACCGGTTTCAAGAGCTTCGCTGACAAGACACGCTTGCAGTTCGAACCCGGCATGATCGCCATCGTCGGCCCTAACGGCTGCGGCAAGAGCAATGTCTCTGACGCCATCCGCTGGGTGCTGGGCGAACAGCGTCCCACGGCCTTGCGCTGCGCGAAAATGCCGGATGTGGTTTTCAACGGCACCGACTCCCGCAAGCCGCTCGGCATGGCAGAGGTCGCCATCACCTTTGCCGATTGCGAAGGCGCGTTGGACTCTGAATTCAACGAGGTCACCATCTCCCGCCGCGTTTTCCGTTCCGGCGAAGGCCAGTATTTCATCAATAAAAACCCCTGCCGTCTCAAGGACATCCAGCGGCTCTTCATGGGCACCGGCATCGGCACGACCTCCTACTCGGTCATGGCCCAGGGCCAGATCGACGTCATCCTCTCCTCGAAGCCCGAAGACCGCCGCGCGGTTTTCGAAGAGGCCGCCGGCATCACCAAGTTCAAAGCCGACCGCAAAGAAGCCCTGCGCAAGATCGAGCAGACCGACGCCAACCTGCTGCGCTTGGCCGACGTGATCCGCGAAGTCAAGCGCCAGATCGGCACGCTCCAGCGCCAGGCCGGCAAAGCCCAGAAATACAAGGAACTGCGCGATGAGCTGCGGGGCCTCGATATTTTCCTGACCCGCCGCCGCCTCGCCGCGCTGGACATCCGCATCCGCGAGTTGGACACCTCCATCCACGCCCTGAACGAACAGCTCGTTTCCCATCAGGAGTTCGTCGCCGAAGCGGAAGCCGAGTCGTCGCACATCCACAGCCTGATTCATGAAACGGAAGAGCGCATCGCCGCGCTGACCGAACAGGCCGCCCAGGCCGACAACCGCTACATCCGCGCCCAAGAGGTCATCAAGGTCAACGAGCAGCGCATTGCCGAGTACCGTGCCTGGGCCGAACGCGATAACCGCGAGATCTCCGAAACCCAAGCGCAGATCGCCCAGCTTCATCTCCAGCTCGAATCGCTCGCCCAGAAACGCCTGCTCATGCGGCAGGCGGCCGAAAGCGAACAGGCGAAGCTGGAAGAGGCGCAAGCCCGGTTCGACGCCCACCGGCTCCAGATTGACGAGACGCGCGCGCAGCTCCAGCAGAACCGCCAGCGCTCAGTCGAGTGCGAGCGCCGCAGCGCCCAGATCCAGCAGTCACTGGCCGAGATGGAATCTCGCCAGCGCGAGCTGCTGATGAAACGCGACCGGCTCTCGGCCGAACACCGGCAGGTGCAGGAGAACCTGGCGGCCGTGGACCAGTCCCGCGCCGAAGTCAAAGCGCGGCTCGACACGTTTCATGCGAACGCCGAAAGCGTGCGCGAGCGCTTTGAAACACTCGAGGAGGAGCGTGCCGAAACGACGTCCGAGCTGCGTGTGGTGCAAGACGAAGCCGCCGCCATGCAGTCGGAGGCCGCCGCCAAGCGTGCCCAAATCGACCTGCTGACCGACCGGAGCGAAGCCTCGGATGAATTCGCCGCCGGTTCGCAGCAACTGCTCGACCCCGCGAACCCGCTGGCGCTCGACCCGCTAGCGGTGCTCGGACCGCTCGCCGACAAGTTCAATGCGCCGCAGCGCTTGCGGCTGGCGCTCGAAGCCGCCCTGCGCGCATGGCTGGACGCCGTGGTCGTGCGGGACGCCGCCAGCGCGCGCCAGGCGCTCGGCCTCTTGCTCGCACAAGGCCGGCAAGCGGCAACACGCTTGGTCGCCGCCGCCGGCACGCCTCCGTCGCCCTGCCCGCCGCCACAAGGCCTGAGCCGCCTGTTGGACGAGGTGAGCGTCTCTGACGATTTTTCCGACGCCGCGCAGCGCCTGCTTGGCCATGTGTTTCTGGCGGACACCCTCGACGCCGTGCCGCAACCCCTTCCCCCCGGCTGCTGCGTGGTCACCCTCGACGGCGCCATCTTCCACCCGAACGGCTGCGCCGAACTCTGGATGCCCGACAGCCAGGTCTCTAGCCCGCTCGCACGGCGCCTGCTCGTCGCCGACACGTCCGAACAGCTCGCCGCACTCGAAGAGCGGCTCACGGGCCACAAACGCCGGCTGGACCAGCTCAACGCCCGCAGCGCCGAACTGGGCCGACTCCTCCAGCAGACCCGGCAGGAGCTGGATGAGAACCGTCGCAAGGCCGCTCAGGCGGACGGCGAATATCAGTCCGTCAGCCGCGACGCCGACCGCGCCCGCGCGCGGCTGAATCTGGTGGCCGCCGAGCTCGGCACGCTGACCGAACAGACGTCCGGCGACGACGAGACGCGCACCTCCCTATCCGGAGAGCTGCAGGAGCTGATCGCCACGCGCAACCGGTTGCTCGAGCAAACGGCCGATCAATCGGCGCTGCTCCACGGTCTTGAAAGCGTCTACGGCGAACTCAGCCAGAACCTGACCGAGTGCCGCATTCAAGTGTCGAGCATCACGCAGCAGCTCGAGCACGCCGCCGCGCAAACCGAGGCCGTGCAGACGCGCATCGACGAGCTGGACCGCACCATCCAAGGCCGGAGCCGGGGCGTGATGTCCTACGACGAGAGCATCGGCCGCCTCACGCAGGAGATCGCCTCGCTCGAAGCCAACCTCGACCCCATGCGCATCGCCGCCGAGGCCCTGCACCAGAAGATCGAAGAGGCGCGCCGCGACCGTGCCGCCCGCCAGCGCGAGCTGGAGAAAACCGACGCGACCCTCGCTGAGCGCCGGCGCGTGCTGGACACCGCGCGCGACGATAAAGGCAAGGCCGAAGTCGAGATCACCGAGTCGCGCATGCGGCGCCAGAACCAGCTCGACCACATTTACAACGAGTATGGTCTCTCGTCCGACGAGCTGATCGCCCACCCCGACCCCGTGTGGGAGGACGGCGAGCAGCCGCCCGTCACCGTCATCGAAGAGCGCGCCGCCAAACTTTCCTCCGACATCCAGGCGCTCGGCCCCGTGAACCTGGTCGCCATCGAAGAGTACAAGGAGCTGGAAGAGCGCTACACGTTCCTCAAAGCGCAAGAGGACGACCTGCTGAAGTCGAAGGAACAGATCCTCGAGCTGATCACCATGATCAACAAGAAGTCCGGGGAGATGTTCCAGGCGACCTTCGAACAGGCCAACGCCAATTTCGACAAGATGTTCACCAAGCTGTTCAACGGCGGCCAGGCCAAGCTCGTGCTGCTCGAGAACGCCGAAGATCCCTTGGAGTGCGGGATCGACATCATCGCAAGGCCGCCCGGGAAACGCCCGCAGACCGTCACCCTGCTCTCCGGCGGCGAGCGCACCATGACGGCCGTCAGCCTGCTCTTCGCGATCTTCATGATCAAGCCCGCGCCGTTCTGCATGCTCGACGAGTTGGACGCCGCCTTGGACGACAGCAACATCGGCCGCTTCGTGCAGGCGCTCAAGGATTTCCTTACGCACTCGCAGTTCCTGATCATCACGCACAACCAGCACACCATCGCCGGATCGGATATCGTCTACGGCGTGACGCAACAGGAAAAGGGCATTTCGAAAATCGTCTCGATGCGCCTCAAAGAGATCGGGCTCAAGCCGCTCGCCGTCGGCACCCCCGAAGCCGCCCCGGCCGTGTCTGTCGGCGAGGACACCCCCGCCCGGCGCACCCGCAAAAAGAAACCCGCCGAAGAGGCTTCCGAAGGCGCCCCGTCCACCGCGGCCGTTGCGGACTAACCTCACTTCATGCGCAGCATCGGCAGCAGACTGCCTTTCTCATCCGTCGGCGCAGCCATATCGCGCACCTCTGACCACACGACCTCGCGCACCGCCCGCAGGGCCGGATAGCGGTAGTCCATCGGGCGCCGCGTCAGAAAAACCCAGATCGCACCGGAGGTCACGCTGTCCTCCTTCACTCCGACGACACCGTATGGCGACACCCCGAGCTCTGCCGCCACCGCCTTACACAGCGGCAGCAGGTCGATATGCCAGTTGCTCACATGCACGGCCAGAATGCCGTCTTGTTCGAGACGGTCGAAGTAAAGCGTGAACGCCTCGCGCGTCGCCAGATGATACGGCACCGCGTCGCCGCTGTAGGCGTCGATCACCAGCACGTCGTAGAGCGGGTCACCTGCCGCACGCTCCTTCTCCAGCATCCGCCGCGCGTCGCCCTGCACCAGGTCGATCGGCATCGGCGCATCCGGCAGGAAAGTAAAAAGCTGCGGGTCGGTCGCCACCCTCACCACCAGCGGGTTGATCTCATAAAACCGGTAGAGGTCTCCGCGCCGCCCGTAACACGCCAAGGTCCCAGCACCCAAGCCCACGACGCCGACCTTCATTCCCTGACCCGCCCGGTACTTCGGATGGGCGAGCAAGGCGATTCCGCCGCCTGTTTGTCCGTAATACGCCGTGCCGCGCCCCTTGAAAAACGGCGCGCGCACCTGGATGCCATGCGTGGTCTGGCCGCACCACAAATAGAAGACGGGGAAAACGCCTTGCGTGCCAAACGCCTCAAAGGTCTGCGTCACGTTCAGGCATCCGTAAAAATTGCGTCCGCGAAACAGCACGCGCGCCTGCGAGTGCCGCGCCGTTGCCGCAGCCAACGCCAGCCACAGCGCACCGCAACACAGGGCGACCGCCCACCGCCCCCAGACACGCCTCAGCGCGAAAGCCGGACACGGCGAGCGCCAGGCGGTCAGTGCCGCGCACGCGCACAAGGCCAACGGGTACTCCGTCACGCGGTCGAAGACGAGCGGCGCGGCCAGTGACGCCAGCAAGCCGCCCGCCGCGCCGCCCGCCGCAATCGCAAGGTAATAGCGCGTCAGCCACGCCACGTCAGGACGCGCCGCATACAGCCAGCCATGCAGCACCACCCCAACGCCAAAAACGACCCCGACACCCGCAGCCGCATTGGGATAGAAACTGCCCGTTCCCCATAGGCCGCGCGCCACCGCCGCGCCGGTCAGCGCCAGGCCGGCCACCGCGCACCACGCCCCGCGCCGCTCGCCCGCCCGCGAAAACCCGACCGTATAGCTCAGCAGGAAGGCTGCCAGCATCACCACCCAGATCAGCGGCATCGGGGTCACATCCGTAAACAGGTGCGTCACCACCGCATTCAGCAGGAACGCGCTCGCCGCAGGCAACAGGAACCAGAGCCACGCCCGAGGCACCGCTCCATCCCCCTCCGCACGCCGCCTCTCCGACGCCGCCGGCCGATCCGGCTGCACCGGAGCACAAATCCCGCCGGCCACACGCGCCATCAACGCGGCATAACCCGCGAGACACGCCGTGAACACGAACCACTGAACGGTCAAAGGAACAAACGGTTCCAGCACGAACGGATAAATGAGCAAACCCGAGAACGATCCGAGGTTCGATATCGCGTAAAGCCGGTAGACATCCCGCCCCTGGCTGCCGCCCGTTCCCTCTTCGTCAACCCCCCACGCCTGAACCAGCGTGCTGCCCGCCGCCAGCAGAACATACGGCAAGCCCACAAACGCCAGCACGCAGAACAGCACCTCGAGCGCGGGCACGGGAGAATTTCCAAAGAAGCCTTTCGGCGTGCCCCGCAGCGCCGCATAGGCCAACGCCCACACCACCGCAAACATCAACAGGCACAGGTGCGTGCGACGCTGCGTCCGAAACGTGCATCCGGCGAGCCCGTGCGCATACGCATAGCCCGCCAACAGCAACATCTGATAGGCCGCCAGGCAGATGCTCCAGACAGCCGCGCTGCCGCCGAACGTCGGCAGCAGCGTCCGGCCCAGCATCGGCTGGAGCAGGAACAACAGAAACGAACCCAAGAAAACGGCTCCAGCCGACAACACCTTGGCTCTCTGGCGTACCGCTCCCATATCGCCACACCTACCCTTTGGCCGCATCGTTCTGGCGGATCGCGACCCGGCGGATCTTACCGCTGATCGTTTTGGGCAACTCCGCCGCAAACTCCACGATGCGAGGATATTTGTAAGGTGCCGTCACGTGCTTGACGTGATCCTGCAGCGCCTTGGCCAGAGCGTCGGAGGCCTCGTATCCTTTGGCCACAACGACGGTGGCCTTGACCACCTGGCCGCGGTCCTCGTCCGGCACGCCCGTCACCGCGCACTCCAGCACCGCCGGATGCTCCAGCAGCGCGCTCTCCACCTCGAACGGTCCGATACGGTATCCCGAACTTTTGATCACATCGTCCGCACGGCCCACAAACCAGAAATACCCGTCCTCGTCACGCCACGCCATGTCGCCCGTGTAATACGTGCGGTCATGCCACACCTTGCGCGTCAGGTCGGCATCCCGGTAGTAGCCGCCGAACATGCCCAGCGGCTTCGAGATCCCCGTGCGCACAACCAGTTGGCCTTCCTCGCCGACCTCGCAGGAGCGGCCTTCGTGATTGATCAAGTCCAGCTCATATCCGGGGGCGGCGCATCCCATCGAACCCGGCTTGGGCGTCATCCACGGGAAGGTTCCAGCCACCACGGTCAGCTCGGTCTGGCCATAGGCCTCGTAGAGCTTGAGCCCGGTGCCCGCCAGAAACTTCTGATAGACTTCGGGGTTCAGCGGCTCCCCCGCGACCACGCAGTGCGTCAGACGCGAGAAGTCATAGGCCTTGAGGTCCTCTTTGATGAAGTACCGGTACATGGTGGGCGGCGCGCAGAACGTGGTCACCCCATACTTGGCAACCACGTTCAAAACCGCGCGGGCACTGAACTTCTCCATGTCGTATGCCATCACCGCGCTTCCGCACATCCACTGTCCGTAAATCTTCCCCCAGGCGGCTTTGGCCCAGCCGGTCTCGGCGATCGTCAGGTGCAGGCCGCCCGCGGCACAGCACTGCCAGAAACGCGCGGTGACAAGGTGCCCGAAAGGATACAGGAAGTCGTGCTGGACCATTTTCGGCATGCCGGTCGTGCCCGAGGTGAAGTAGAGCAGCATCATATCGCCCGCGCCGGTCTTCCGCGCGCAGTCCGCCTCGTCCAACACGTCAGATGCCGCCGCCCGCGCCGCGTTGAAATCCAGCCAGGGCGAGCCGTCTCCTCCGCCGTTGACCAGCGCCCGGACGGCGACCGGCACCTCCGCGACGGCCTGGTCGACCGCCTCGCGGATCGACGGCTCATTCACCGAAAGGATCATCTTGACCCCCGCAGCCTTCACGCGGTAGGCGACATCCTTCCTCATCAGCTGATTTGTCGCGGGAATCGCGACCGCACCCAGTTTGCACAGCCCCATCAGCGCAAACCAATACTCGTAGCGCCGCTTGAGCATCAGCATCACCGCGTCACCGCGCCGGATTCCCAGCGACTTGAACACGTTGGCCGCCTGGTTGCTCGCGCGGGCGATCTCGCGCATCGTGAAGACCCGCTCGGCGCCCTGATCGTCGCACCAGACCAGCGCGCGCCGCTCCGGGTCCTTCTCCGCAACCGCATCCAGAACGTCAAAGGCGAAATTGAACGTCTCCGGCAGCTTCACTCGAAAATTTTTATAGAAATCCTCGTACGATGCGAAGGTCGTTCGTTCCAGCCAACGGCATTCCATAAACCAAGGCCCCCTTCATCTTAAGCGGTGATCACAGCCAGAAAGGTGGCAGGCCCAGGACCTTCGGACTGCATGCCGTGCGGCGTGGCGGCGTCGAAATAGATGCTGTCCCCCGGCGACAGCACCACCGTGTTCTCCCCGACCGTCAGCCGGAGCGTGCCGGAAAGCACGTAATTGAACTCCTGCCCGCGATGGGTGTTGAGGTGCAGTTCCTTCAGCGAGGGCTCGACCGTGACGATGAACGGCTCCATCACCTTGCCCGTGAACTGCGCGCCGAGCGCCTCGTAGTGGTAGACATGGCGGCGCTGGACAACCGGCCCGGACCCGCTGCGCGTCACGTGAAACACTCTCGCGTGAGCGTCTCCGCCCGTCAGGATCGCCGTCACGTCCACCTTGTAGAAAGCGGCCAGCACAGAAAGATAACTCATCGGAGCATCCATCGCGCCCGCCTCGTACCGGGTGTACGCCTCGACCTCGATTCCGGTCGCCTCAGCGACGGCCGCACGCGTCAGTTCCGCGGCGTCCCTCAGCCCCTTGATCCGTACGGCGATCTCGCGCCTCTGGTTTTCCATGCGTGACCTTCCTTCCTCTCAGCACGTGCGTCACCGGATGTCCAGATTCTTCTCCATCCAAGCCTCGGCCTCGCTCAGCAGCAAACGGTTCTTCTCCACCAGTGCGGGCTTTTTCTTGAAACTCGCGTCCAGCGCCTCCAGCAGATGCTCGTTCTTCAGCCCCGTCACATCCAACTTCGCAAGGGCCGCCAGCATCATGGTGTTCGCGGCCTTGGGCACCCCCAGCTTGATGGACAGGTCGATCGCCGGCATGGCGACCACGCGAACCCCTTGGGGAGCCTTGACCGTCAGCGGCACCGTCGCGTCCACAATCACCGTGCCGCCCGGCTTCACGTCGCGCACAAAACGCTCGTAAGAGGGCTGGTTCATGCAGACCAGCACATCGGGGTGATCCACCGCCGGAGAGCCGATCGGCTTTCCGGAAATCACGACGGAACACGCGGCGGAGCCGCCGCGCTGCTCCGGCCCGTAGGAGGGAAACCAGGTGGTGAAGCGCTTCTCAAGCCGCGCCGCTTCCGCCACGCAGATGCCAAGGCTCAAAATTCCCTGTCCGCCAAACCCGGTGAACTTCAGGCGCAGCTCGCGGGCAGCCTCATGGACCTCCGCGGCCGGCGCCTGATGCTGCTCCGATTGCCGAAAGAACGCCTCCACCGAAGGTGCGGGCGGAACCGGCGCGCGCGGGACCGCCGTCGCGCTGCTGTCGCGCATGCACCCCAGCGGGAACTCCTTCTCCATCTCGTCGATGCAGAAAGCCGCCGCCTTGAGCGAGTCGACGCCCATGTTGGTCGGGCAGGGGGAGATGAACTCCACAAACGCGTATCCTTTGCCGTCACGCTGGATCTCGAGCGCCTTGCGCACCGCGCGCTTGGCCTGCATGATGCGCCGGGTGTCCGCCACCGACACGCGCTCGATGTACACCGGCGCTTTGAGCTGGTTGAGCACCTCGCATGCATGCAGCGGATAACCCGCCGTCAGCGGGTCGCGCCCGAAAGGCGACGTCATGGTCTTCATGCCCTCCAGCGAGGTCGGCGCCATCTGCCCGCCCGTCATGCCGTAGATCGCGTTGTTCACAAAGAACACCGCCACGTGCTCGCCTCGGCTCGCGGTCTGAAACGTGTGGTTGAAGCCGATCGCTCCCAGGTCGCCGTCGCCTTGGTACGAGATGACCACCGCGTCGCGCCTGACCCGGTTGATCGCGCTCCCCACCGCCGGCGCGCGTCCGTGCGCCGAGCCCACGTTGCCGCAGTCCCAGTAATAGT
>Ga0209066_10008274_pt1 | contig 10112 bp, 7 predicted proteins | sample All_14_2_FD_187198 | JGI IMG/M metagenome (GOLD analysis project Ga0209066, IMG submission 187198) | Freshwater microbial communities in response to fracking from Pennsylvania, USA - Allegheny Zone_MetaG_DW_15 (SPAdes) (version 2) ... | reverse complement strand
GTTCTGCTGCAGGTTGCACCGTGCACCTGAACAAGGAGCCGATCGCCGAGTACCTCAACAGCAACATCACGCTGATGAAGAACATGATCGCCAACGGCTACGAAGATGCACGCACGCTGCAACGCCGTATCGCCGCCCAGGAAGCCTGGCTGGCCGATCAGCAGTTGATGAAGGGTGACGCCGACGCCGAGTACGCCGCCGTGATCGAGATCGACCTGGCCGACATCCACGAGCCCATCCTGGCTTGCCCGAACGACCCCGATGACGTGAAGACGCTGTCGGACGTGGCCGGCGCCGTGATCGACGAAGTGTTCATCGGCTCTTGCATGACCAACATCGGTCACTTCCGTGCCGCCTCCAAGCTGCTCGAAGGCAAGCGCGACATCCCCGTCAAGCTGTGGGTGGCGCCCCCAACCAAGATGGACGCCCAGCAGTTGACCGAAGAAGGCCACTACGGCGTTCTGGGCACCGCTGGCGCCCGCATGGAAATGCCCGGCTGCTCGCTGTGCATGGGCAACCAGGCTCAAGTGAAGGAAGGCGCCACCGTGTTCTCAACCAGCACGCGCAACTTCCCCAACCGTCTGGGCAAGAACAGCAACGTGTACCTGGGCTCGGCCGAACTGGCCGCCATCTGCTCACGCCTGGGTCGCATCCCGACCAAGGAAGAGTACATGGCCGGTGTGGGCGTGCTGGACGCGTCCAGCGCCAGCATCTACAAGTACCTGAACTTCGACCAGATCACGGAATACGCCGACAAGGCCAAGACTGTGGCTGCCTGAGTTTGAACGCTCACGGACAGGGCTTCGGCCTTGTCCCCCGAACGGCCCGCTGGCGCAATCCGGCGGGCCGTTTTGCTTGAGGCGCTTCAGGTAGTTTGTGGCACTGGGCTGCGGTTTATGCTGCTGTTCACTCGATCAATCTCGCGCCGTTGCACTACCCTAGGCGGTCACCCCTGTTTGTGCCTGCCTCCCTGAAAGAGCCCGACGATGGACGATCTGTACGCCGACATGTTCGAACTGGCGCCTGTGTCGCTCTGGCTGGAAGACTACAGCGCCGTGAAAGCACTGTTCACGCAGTGGCGCACGCAAGGTGTGAGCGATCTGCGCACCTTCCTGCACGAGCAACCCGAGCGCGTGGCCGAATGCTCGCAATGCATCCGCATCCTGCGGGTGAACCGGCGCACGCTGTCGCTTTATGGCGCCCAGAATCTGGACGAGCTGGCCGGGCAATTGCACCAGGTCTTTCGCGACGACATGTTCTCGCAGCACGTCGAAGAGCTGGTGCAACTGTGGGCTGGCGCCACCCATTTCGAGAGCCAGACGGTGAACTACACCCTGCATGGAGAACGCCTGTCGATTGCGCTCAAGGCCCATATCCTGCCCGGCCACGAAGGTGACTGGTCGCGCGTGCTGCTGGCCATCGAAGACACCACCGACCGCATGCGCGCCGACCGCGCACTGAGGGCCAGCGAGCTGCAGGCCAAAGGCCTGTTCGAGCACTCGCCCGTGTCGCTGTGGCTGGAAGACTTCAGCGGCATCAAGGTCTTGCTGGACGAAGCGCGCGGCCAGGGCATTGACGACTTCCGCGTTTTTCTGGATGTGCACCCGGAGTTCGTGACGCGCTGCATGCAGGAGATACGCGTGCTGGACATCAACCAGCAGACCGTGCGCATGTTCCGCGCACCGGACAAGGCCTCCTTGCTGGCGCAGACCGACAAGCTGTTTCGCGACGACATGCGCCCCCACTTTGCGGAGCAGTTGGTTGACCTTTGGCAGGGCCGCCTGTTCCAGCAGCGCGAGGTGGTGAACTACGCCCTGGATGGCGACAAGGTCCATGTCTACATGCAGTTCTCGGTGATGCCGGGGCACGAGGCGCTGTGGGACCAGGTGCTGGTGTCCCTCACCGACATCAGTGCGCGCAAGAAGGCCGAGGCCTACCTGGAATACCTGGGCATGCACGACGCCCTGACCGGGCTGCGCAACCGATCCTTCTTCTCGGACGAACTCAACCGACTGGAGCGCCACGGCCCCTGGCCGGTGAGCGTGGTGATCGTCGACATGAACAATCTCAAGGTCGTCAACGATGAGCTGGGGCACGCCGGTGGCGACGCCCTGCTGCGCCGCGTGGGCGAGATTTTGCGTAAAGCAGTAGACCGGCCCTGCACGGCCTCACGCATAGGCGGGGACGAATTCGCGCTGCTGCTGCCCGGCACCGACGCCCGTGCCTGCGAGCACCGGGTTGAACAGTTGCATGAACTGCTGGCGCTGAACAACCAGTTCAACGCCGCCAGCACCCCCCTCAGCCTGGCCATTGGTTCGGCCACCAGCACGCAGGGCGAACGCATGGAAACGCTGGTACACCGGGCGGACCAGCAGATGTACGAAACCAAGCGGCGCCACTACGCCAAGCAAGGCATCGACCGGCGCAACGGCTGAAGGCACATGGGCCTGCACCTTATGATCCGGCATGCCCGAGAAGATCGAATCCGCCGAGCCCACGCCCCCATCACCACCCGGCCCACTGTGGCGCAAGCTCCTGTGGCTGGCAGCAGGGGCTACCACGCTGGGCATGCTGGCGCTGGCCATATCGGTGGCGGTGCTCTACCCCCAGTTACCTGACACCAGCAGCCTGGCGCACTACCAGCCCAAACTGCCACTGCGGGTGTACACCGCCGATGGCGTCGAGATCGGCGGTTTTGGCAACGAAAAGCGGCAGTACCAGCGCATTGACCAGATCCCCAAGCTGATGCGCGACAGCCTGCTGGCCGTTGAAGACGCGCGCTTTTACGAGCACCCGGGCATCGACCCTGTCGGCGTGTTGCGCGCCGTGGTTGCCAACCTCACCGGCGGGCGCACCCAGGGCGCATCCACCATCACGCAGCAGGTGGCGCGCACCTTCTTGTTGACACGAGAAAAGACGCTCAGCCGCAAGCTCAAGGAGGCCATGCTGTCCTTGAAGATCGAGCACGAGTTGAGCAAGGACCAGATCCTGGCGCTCTACATGAACCAGATCTACCTGGGTGCACGCGCCTACGGCTTTGCCGAGGCAGCGCAGACCTATTTCGGCAAACCGCTGAGCGCACTGTCTGCCGCTGAGTGCGCGATGCTGGCCGGCCTGCCGCAAAACCCGGCCTATGTGAACCCGATCAAGAACCCCGAGCGTGCCAAAGCCCGCCAGTTGGTCGCCCTCATGCGCATGCACGCACAAGGCGTGATCGACGATGCCCAATATGCCGCAGCCAAGATCGAGCACCTGGCCGTGCGCAACCCGGGCGACGTGGAGGTGCACGCCGAGTACGTGGCCGAGATGGCCCGCCAGCAGGTCTTCGCACGGTACGGCGAAGCGGCCTACACCAAGGGCCTGAAGGTCACCACGACCCTGCGTGCCAGCGAGCAGCAGGCGGCCTACAAGGCCATCCGCAAGACCCTGATCGACCGTGAACTGCAACAAACCTGGCGAGGCCCCGAGGACCAGGCTGACCTGGACAGCAACCTGGCAGACAGCGACCCGGCCCTGTCGCAAACCCTGGCGGACTACAACGACGACGAGGTGCTCAAGGTGGCCATCGTCACCGATGCGGGCCCCCGCAAGGTCACAGCGGTGCTGGCCACAGGCGATGTGGTCGAGGTAAGCGGCAAGGGCCTGCGTCAAGCGCAGCCCGGCTTGAGCAACAAGGCCTCAGCCAGCCTGAAGATTCGAAGGGGCTCGATCGTGCGCCTGCTGCAGCAGGGCAAGGACTGGACGCTCACCCAATGGCCAGAGGCACAAGGTGCCCTGGTGGCCCTGAACCCGCACGATGGCGAAGTGCACGCCCTGGTGGGCGGCTTCGATTTTCGAAACAACCAGTTCAACCACGTGACACAAGGTTGGCGCCAGCCCGGATCCAGCTTCAAGCCGTTTCTGTATGCCGCCGCCATGGAAAACGGCGTGATGCCCGAGACCCTGGTCAACGACGCGCCGCTGACCGATGTGGGCGACTGGCAACCGCAGAACGCCGATGGCAGCGCCGACGGCCCCATCACCCTGGCGGAAGGCCTGGCCAAATCCAAGAACCTGGTCAGCATCCGCCTGGTGCAACTGCTGGGGCCGCAGGCCGCGAGGGCATGGGCGGGGCGCTTTGGCTTTGACGTGAGCAAGCAGCCCGACAACCTGACCCTGGCACTCGGCGCCGGCTCAACCACCCCGATGCAACTGGCCGGCGCCTACGCCGTGATCGCCAACGGCGGTCTGACGGTCAGCCCGGTGGTGATCAAGCGCGTGACCGATGCCGAGGGCAAAACGCTGTTCGAGGCCCCTGCCCCCGTCATGGACGAAAGCAAACGCGCCGTGCCGGCTCGCAATGCCTTCATGGCCGCCTCTCTGCTGCAGGAGGTGACCCGCAGTGGCACGGCGGCGCGCGCGCAGGGCCAACTCAAACGCCCGGACCTGTACGGCAAGACCGGCACCACCAACGATGTGGTGGACGCGTGGTTTGCCGGTTTTCAAGCCAATCTGGTGGCCGTCGTCTGGCTGGGCTACGACACACCGCGCACCCTGGGCAGCCACAGCTCGGGCGCCTCGCTGGCGCTGCCTGCCTGGATCCAGTTCATGTCGACCGCGCTGGCCAAAGAGCCCGTGCGGGAGCTGAGCCCGCCCGCCGAGGGCCTGGTTCAGGTCGATCAGGCCTGGCGCTATGCGGAATGGGCCCATGGGGGCTTCATCACCGAGCTGGGCGTGAACGGCGAACCGATCAACCGCGCCCTGATCCCGGTGCCGCCTGACCCGGCAGCCTCCGGGTCCCTCATCGGCAACATTCTGGACTCCTTGTTCTCGTTTTGACGCCAGGCACTGCGCCTAAACCCGCCTCATTCACGGTTCAATCTGGCTGAACAACCGCTACACAGCCATAAAGCCACAGCTTGCAAGACAACTGTGGCACCCTGAGCAAGAGGAGATCCATCATGAAAGTGCTACTCTGCGGCGCGTCAGGCTTCATCGGCGGGCGCATCAGCCAGACGCTGACACTGGCAGGACACCATGTTGTGCCCGCCCGGTCAGCGCGACATGGCAAGCCGGGCGAGGGTTTGGTCGCGGACTTCAACCTCGATACGGACAGCGCCACTTGGCTACCCAGACTCGCGGGCATCGAGGCCGTGGTGAACGCGGTGGGCGTGCTGCGCGACTCCCGTCAGCGCCCGATCCAGGCCGTGCACGAAGCCACGCCCAAGGCGCTGTTTGACGCCTGCGTGCAAGCCGGCATACGCCGCGTCATCCAGATATCGGCGCTGGGCATTGAAGGCAGCGCAACCCGCTACGCCCAGACCAAGCTGGCCGCCGAGCGCCACTTGCTTGGCTACAACTCAGAAGATCGACTGGATGGCATCGTGCTGCGACCCAGCATCGTGTTCGGCGCAGGTGGTGACAGCAGCAAGCTGTTCATGGGCCTGGCTCAGAGCCCCGCACTGCTGTTGCCCCAAGCTGTGATCCAGGCCCGGGTACAGCCCGTGGCGGTGCAGGACCTGGCCCAGGCGGTTGCCCGCTTGCTGGGCCCGGCACTGGACGTCAAAGGCATACTGGCTTGCGTCGGGCCGGCGCCCTTGACCCTGGCCGAATTCATTGCCAGCCTGCGCGCCCAACTGGGAAAGCGCCCGGCACGCACCATGTCCTTGCCCGATGTGCTGACGCAGTTGAGCGCACGCATCGGTGACCAGATCCCCTCTTTGCCTTGGTGCAGTGACTCACTGGCCATGCTGGGGCAGGACAACGTCGCGCCCGCCCAGCCTTTCATGGATGTACTGGGGCGCACACCCGTGGCGCCAGCCGATTTGGTCAAAACATCGTGGCGCTGAATGCTAGCTTTGGCTGACAGGCTTGGCCCGCGACGGCCGCTGCTTGGCCGAGATGGCCGCCATGCGCCTGGCCACGGCCTCGTCGGCCCCTGGCCCTGCCACCACCATCACCTCCGACACATCCAGCGGCTCGCCACCGGCTGACTGCAAGCGCATCGGCGCGATCTCCTGCCCGGTGCTGCGCACCAGCACCCGCACCGGCGCGCCCTGTGGCCCCACCTCGTGCTTGTCGCCCCACTGCATCATGGCCATCAACACCGGGAACAGGTCGCGGCCCTTGGGTGTGAGGCGGTAGGCCAATGCCCGCCCGTTCTGGCTGACGCTGGCCACGCTCAGGATGCCGGCATCCACCAGCTTGCCCAGGCGCTGCGTGAGCACATTGGGCGCGATGCCCAGGTTCTTTTCAAACTCCCCGAACTTGTGGCTGCCGAAAAAGGCATCGCGCACGATCAGCAGCGTCCACCAGTCACCGATCAGCTCCAGCGTGCGGGCGATCGAGCAGTTCATGTCAGAAAACGAGGTGCGGCGCATGGTGTCTCCCGGTCGGTTGCACACAGGCAGTTTCGTGCCTATACTGCGCCAAATACTATCTTCATGCAAGTAGTTTGACACAAGGACATGCCATGGCTGACACCGCACTTTTTCTGCACTCCACCGGTACGGGGCCCTTCATGTGGAAGCGCCTGATGGGCAGCGTGCCCGAAGGCATGCAGGCCATCGCGCCGCTGAACCGCGGGTATGCGCCCGATGACCTGTGGCCCAGAGGCCAGGGCTTCGAGATCAGCCAGGACCTGGCGCACGTCAAGTCCCAAATCCCACCCGACACCACGGGCCTGCATCTGGTGGCGCATTCCTACGGTGGCCTGCTGGCCATGCACCTGGCGCTGGACCCCAGCCTGCCGGTCAAGTCGGTGTGGCTGTACGAGCCCGTGCTGTTCGGCTCGATGCGCCTGATGCAGGACCATCTGCCGCCCGATGTCGCGCCCGAAGTCAGCGGCCTGTACGAGACGCCCGACTTCATCGGCAACGAAGCTCAAGGTGGTGACGACGCCTGGCTCGAACGCTTCATCGACTTCTGGAGCCAACCCGGCACCTGGGCGGTCATGCCCGACAAGGTCAAGGGCCTGAGCCGCGCGCTGGGCTGGAAGATGTTCCTGGAAGTGCGCGCCCAGGCCCTGCTGATGCGCCCGGTGACGGACTACCGCTTTGGCGTCCCCGTGACCCTGGTGCACGGCCAGCACACGCGCGTCTCGGCAAGAGAAATGGTGCGCCAGCTGGCACAGGTCAACCCGCAAGCCACGCTGGAAAGCCTGACTGGCCTGGGCCACATGTCGGTGGTGACGCAGGCCGACCAGGTGCTGCCCAGCCTGCAGGCGCACTGGCAACGGCTCTGATCAGGCCGCTGAACGCGGCGCCAGGTCCAGGGCCGTGAGGTACAGCCGCAGGTCGAACTCGAACTGGTGGTAGTTCGGCTCCATGTGCGTGCACAACTGGTAGAAGGCCTTGTCGTGGTCCTTCTCCTTGAGGTGGGCCAGTTCATGGACCACGATCATGCGCAAGAAAGCGGCAGGCGCCTCTTTGAACAGGCTGGCAACGCGGATTTCGCGCTTGGCCTTGAGCTTGCCGCCCTGCACGCGCGACACCGCCGTGTGGGTGCCCAGCGCGTGCGTGATCACCTTGAGCTTGCCGTCGTAGGCCACCTTGCTGATCTGGTCGGCGTTGCGCATGTAGCGCGCTTTCAGCTCGGCCACGTAGTCGTACAAGGCCTTGTCGGTGCGCACGTCGTGCGGCTCGGGGTAACGCTGTGCGAGCACCTCGGCCAGCTTGCCCTGGTCGATCAGGCCTTGCACCTGTTGCAGCAGGTGCGGTGGGTAGCCGCCCAGGTATTTGAGTTGCGGCCCGCTGCTTTGGATCAAGGGCACCAGGCTGCGGTGATCAGGGTGCGATCTGTTCGGCATAGTCGTACAGGGCGCCCAGGATGTCCTGCGCACGCTCGTCGTCATCGGTGAGTTGCTCGCTGAGTGCATCGATGCGCTCGAAGAAGGCGGCCACGGACAGGCCACCGCCCTGCCCTTCATGCAGGCGCGCCACCCGCAGTTCATGCCAACGCGCCTGTTCGGACTCGCTCAAGGTGTCGGGGAAGTTGCGCGCGCGGTAGCGAAACAGCAATTCCTCCAGCCGTTCGTCGACAAAGCCGGGATGGCGTTCGGCCAGTTGCTCGGGCGCCAGGGCCTTGAGGCGTTGCAGCACGCGGCGGTCTTCGTTGCCGATGAAGCCGCCGTAGAGGTCTTCGTCCACATCGACCTCGGTGCGGGCATCGGGCCGCGTATAGACCTCGGCCCAGATGCCGTCCATGCTGGGGCCGCGCTCGGCAGCGGTCTCGGCATGCTGCATGGCCTTGTCCAGGTCCAGCCCGTACTTTTGCATCAGGGCCGGCGACAGGATCTTGAGGTTGCCGATGACGATGGGCGACTTGTTGATGTGCACGCTCTTGAGCGGCAGGCGGGTGACACCCTCGGGCAAGTCGGCCGTCTTGCTGAACAGGCGCAGGCGGATGTCGTCCACATGCATGTCGAACAAGGGTGCGGGGTCGTGCGCCAGGTCCCACACGAGGATCTCGTTCTTGTTGCTGGGGTGCTGGGCGAGCGGCCAGACCAGGGCCATGCAGCCGCGCTCGTGGCCGAACATGCCGGAGATGTGCAGGAAGGGCTTCCACTGAAAGCGCGGTTTGTCCAGGCCGGCTTCGGCCAGCACGGCGTCCTTCTTGCGCAGCTTGAGGCAGAAGTCCCACAGCTTGGGCTGGGCCTGCTTGATCAGCCGGGCCAGGCCGATGGTGGCGCGCACGTCGGACAAGGCGTCGTGCGCCGCTTCGTGGCTCAGGCCATTGGCGGCGGTGAGGTGCTCCAGCTTGAAGGAGGGGCGGCCGTCATCATGACTGGGCCAGTTGATGCCTTCGGGGCGCAAGGCCCAGGTGCAGCGCACCACGTCGAGCAAATCCCAGCGGCCGCAGCCGTTCTGCCATTCGCGCGCATACGGGTCGATCAGGTTGCGCCAGAACAGGTGGCGGGTGACCTCGTCGTCAAAACGGATGGTGTTGTAGCCCACGCCGATGGTGTTGGGTGCGGCCAGTTCGGCTTCGATGGCGTCGGCAAAAGCGTGTTCGGGCACGCCGCGCTCCAGGCAGGTCTGGGGCAGGATGCCGGTGAGCAGGCAGGCCTCGGGGTCAGGCAAAAAATCGGGCGCCGGCTGGCAATACTGCATCAGCGGCTGGCCGATTTCGTTGAGGTCGGCATCGGTGCGCACGCCGGCAAACTGCGAGGGGCGGTCACGCCGAGCCAGCTTGCCAAAGGTTTCGTAGTCGTGCCAGTAGAAGGTGAAATCGCTCATGCCGGCACGATAACCCAGCCAGGTGGCTGGGCTGTTCCCCTTGATGGGTGTGGGCTGATCTCAGGCGCGTCTGCGCCGTGCAGACGCTCAAACCGATTCAGATCAGCGCTTTTTCAGCACCAGGCTGCCCACCGAATAACCGGCGCCAAATGAGCAGATCACGCCCACATCCCCCTTGGCCAGATCGGCACGGTGCAAATGGAAAGCGATGATGGACCCGGCCGACGCCGTATTGGCGTATTCGTCCAGGATCAAGGGCGCGATGTCCTGCGTCACCTCGGAGGCAATCAGCTTCTTGATGACCAACTGGTTCATCGACTGGTTCGCCTGGTGCAGCCAGTAGCGGCGCACGTTCGTGGGCTCCAGCTTCAGGCCGGCCAACTGGCCTTCGATGTGGGCGGCCGCAATCGGCACCACTTCCTTGAACACCTTGCGGCCTTCCTGGCGGAAGGTCTTGTCGCGGGCGTTGGGGTCGCTGTCTTCACTGCGGTTCATGAAACCGAAGTTGTTGCGGATGTTGTTGGAGAACTGCGTGGCCAGTTGTGTGCCCAGCACTTCCCACTGGTCGCTGGATGTGGCGGTGTCCGCGCGCTCGACGATGGTGGCCGTGCACACATCGCCGAAGATGAAGTGGCAATCGCGGTCGTTCCAGGCCTGGTGGCCCGAGGTGATCTCGGGGTTGACCACCAGCACGCACCTGGCCGAACCAGAGCGCACGGCGTTGACGGCTTGCTCCAGCGCGAAGGTTGCGGCAGAGCAGGCCACGTTCATGTCGAAACCATAACCACGGGCACCGATGGCCTGCTGGATCTCGATGGCCATGGCGGGGTAGGCGCGCTGCATGTTGGCCGACGAGCAGATCACGGCGTCGATGTCTTCGCCCTTCTTGCCGGCTTG
>Ga0209066_10008273_pt1 | contig 10113 bp, 6 predicted proteins | sample All_14_2_FD_187198 | JGI IMG/M metagenome (GOLD analysis project Ga0209066, IMG submission 187198) | Freshwater microbial communities in response to fracking from Pennsylvania, USA - Allegheny Zone_MetaG_DW_15 (SPAdes) (version 2) ... | reverse complement strand
AAACGGATGCATTGTTGGCCAGAAAACGTGTGATTGAAGAGCTGCAAGCCAATCGAACGGAGATGGTTCATCTTTTTAATGAGCTTGCGAAGCGGATGCCTGAGGGCATTTATCTTCGTACGTTAGTGCAGACGCAGCAAAAAATTGTTTTAACCGGCGTTGCGCAGTCAAATGCGCGGATTACGACCCTGATGAATAATCTGGATGAGTCGCCATTGCTTGAAAATTCAACTCTAATTGAAACTAAGGCAGAAGTAATTGCTAATCGGCGCTTGAATGCATTTAGTGTGCATACTTTTATTACCCGGCAGCTAGAGGATTCCGATAAGTTGTTGAGGAAGGATAAAAAGTGAAACTTCCTTTCGGCGCAAAAAAAACTGTCTCGGCAAGTGGGTTAGTGGCAAACATGTCCGAAAAGCCTAAAAAGCCTTTATTTGATCTTCACCAGCTGGTTGAGGATTTTAAGACCATTGATCCGCAAGATCCTGGTCTTTGGCCGTTGGCCCCCCGGGTGGTTACCCTCCTTTGTGGTTTTTTGTTGCTCATAGCCGCCGCCTGGTGGTTTGGTTGGAGTAATCAGCTCAAAGAGCTAGAGGAGCAAAAAGTGCAGGAGTTGAGTTTAAGGGATGATTGGCTGAGTAAAAAAAACCAATCCGTTAACTTGGAGGAATACAGGCGTCAATTGGCTGAAATTGACAGGTCTTTTGGTGCTTTGCTGAAGCAATTGCCCAATCGTTCTGAAATGGGCGATCTTTTAGTTGATGTCAATAAAGCAGCACAAGGTCGCGGCTTAGCTGTGGAGTTGTTTAAGCCAGGGAGCGAGGCGGTTAAGGATTTTTATGCTGAAGTACCTATTACCTTGAATTTAGCCGGCGGCTACCATGACATTGGTGCTTTTACAGGTGATATTGCTAAGCTACCCCGTATAGTTACGCTTAACGATATAAGTTTGTCTTCAGGCGCAAAAGATGGTTTGCTCGCGTTGAAAACAACTGTAAAAACTTTTAGGTATCTTGATGAAGGGGAGTTGAGCGCAAAGAAAAAGGCCCAAAAAGGGGCGCAGAAATGAGATTAGCTACCCTGCTTGTGAGCTGCATTGTATTGACGACTGGTTGCGCAGGCGAAGATCATCAAGATATTAAGGCCTGGATGCAAGAGCAGGCCTCAGATATGCGTGGGAGAGTTCCCCGTTTGCCAGAAATTAAACCATTCCCACCCGTGGCGTATGAGGCGGAACTTATGCTTTCTCCATTTGTGGTGGCGAAAATTGTTACCGTGGATGCATTGGCAGATAAAACAGCGCCAGACAGGAATCGTCCGTTGCAACCCTTGGAAAGTTTTCCATTAGAAGACTTGAGGGTTGTGGGTGTCATTTTGTCAGGCAGTCAGCCTTATGCGTTGGTTCAAACACCCCCACCTAACAAGCCTAAAAATGTTCGCATCGGTGAGTATATGGGGCAAAGTTTCGGCAAAGTAGTTGCGATAGGCAAAGAAGGTGTCACGGTGCGTGAAACCATTCGAGACATTAATGGCGTATGGGTCGAACAGGAAAAAACACTGTCCGTGCCGAGAGAAGGGGGTTCTTGATGAAGCAAATATATCGGCTCGTATTGCCGCTCGTTGGGTTGTGGTTCGGTGCGAGTACTACTGGAGCGGCATTTGAAAATGCCATAAAACAAATTCAGACACGCCAAGAAGGTGATCAAGTGCTGCTTAAAGTGCAGATGGCTTCACCACTGAAGGCTTTGCCAGGAAGCTGGAGCGTGGTTGAGCCAGCGCGGTTGGTGTTTGACTTTCCTGATGTAGAAAATCAATCAGGCCAAACAGGACAAAAGCTGAATATTGGCGATTTAAAAAGTTTGAATATCGTCCAAACTGAAAAGTTAACTCGATTAGTGCTAAATCTTCACCGATCGACTAAATATTCATCTGAATTGGTAGGTGATGTTTTATTTGTTAAGCTACAAACGCAATCCTTGGCATCTAGTCGAGAGAGTGCGCCAAGTGTTTATCAAGCGCAAGTGCCTAAAAACACCGGGTTTAGTGCTGTTGGGGCGGCAATTCGGGATATAAGCTTTCGGCGTGGCAGTGAAGGCGAAGGGCTGATCCTGATAGATTTGACCGATGGATCTATTCCTGTAGATATTCGTCGTTCCGGTAATGGTTTGGCTGTCGAATTAAGGGGGGTTGAACTGCCCGAAAAGTTGTTAAATCGCCGCGACGTTAATGACTTTGCAACACCAGTGAAGTCTATTTCAAGTCGAGTCGATGGCGATTCAGTCCGCTTAGATATACAAGCGCAAGGCAGGTGGTTTCATCAAGCGCGTGTTAATAATAATCTGCTAACCATTGAAGTTAAAGTGCCGCCGCTGGGTGATGAAAATAAGCTGGTGCAGACTGGGCAGCAGGGAAAAAGAGTTTCAATTAACTTTTTCGATGCAGATGCGGCGATGGTGTTAAGAACCCTCGCAGAAATTTCAGGGAAAAATGTACTGATTGACCCTTCTTTAAGCGGTCGCCGGGTCACAGCAAATCTTGATAATTTGCCATACGATCAAGCATTAGAGATTGTCATGACCCAGGTGAATGCAGCGAAGCGAATTCGAGGCGATGTCGTTGTTTTTGGAGATAGAGCTGCTTTACAAAAAAGAGACCAGGATCTAGCTGACGAAGAGGCACGAGCAGCAGACACGGCACCCTTGGTATCAGAAACATTTACTTTGAGCTATATCAAGCCATCAGAGCTGGCAACATTGATTCAAGTCAATACAGCACAAGCTGGCGGGTCTAAAGACTTAGTGAAAACAGAGTTTGACTCAAAAGCACAGCCTACTTCAAAAGATGTTAAAGGGGGCGGCATGCTTTCAGCTCGAGGAAGTTTGGGTGTGCATGACTTAACCCAAAAATTGTTTCTAAAGGACACAGCAAGTGTTGTTGAGGCAGTAAGAGAAATTATTCGCAATGTAGATATTCCTGGAAAACAAGTAATGATCGAGGCGCGAATAGTCGAGGCGTCTACTGGTTTTAGCAATGCATTGGGTGTTCGCTTAAAATTTTTTGGTAATCCTGTTGCGTCTTTGGGCGGTGGGGTTAAAGGTGCGTTAGGCACGCCAAGCACAGCTGGCTTTAGCAATGTCGATGCTTTTGGGGCTCCGGCTGTTCCGTCGTTAATACGGCCCACAACGCAAGGTTTTGGCACAAACTTTAATGCAAATGGCACGACTGCAATAAATTTTATGTTGTTCAATAATGCAGCGACTCGGTTGCTTTCCTTGGAGTTATTGGCTGCAGAGGCGGATAACCGGAATAAGACAGTCTCGGCACCGCGCTTATTGACGCAAAATCGGAAAAGCGCAAAGGTCAACAATACGCAGCAAGTCACTTTGCTCGTTGGTGTTAATGCGCAGACTGGATTGCCTATTTACCAAACTTATTCTGCACCTTTGACGCTGGAGGTAACGCCCTCCATCACGCCGGACAATAAGGTGAGTATGGAGCTTAAAATCGAAAAAGGAACAATTACAAATGCTAATACCGGTAGTCTGGATGCCAATACACTAAACACTAATGTGATTGTTGATAATGGCGGTACAGTTGTTATCGGTGGTTTTGCAAGAGATAGCGAGATTAGTAGCGAAGAGCGCGTGCCTTTATTGGGAGATTTGCCTTATGTTGGCTTTTTATTCAAAGCTAAATCACGGGTGCAGAATCGTTCGGAACTGTTAGTTTTTATTACGCCGAGAATTGTTACGGATAGTTTGGTGCAGCGGTAATACGCGCTTAACGCTTGTAAAAACAACTAGGATAAAGAGCCGTTATAACGGCTCTTTATCTTTTGCGTTGCTAAAATTAATGTGTGATGGATAAAGAAAATATCTATTTGGTTGGCATGCCGGGTGCCGGTAAAACGACTGTAGGTCGGCAGCTGGCGAGGCGGTTGAGCCGGCAATTTGTGGACGCTGACCATGAGATTGAGGCTCGTGCGGGCATAAAAATTCCGGAGATATTCAAGCAGCAGGGCGAGGCTGTTTTTCGCGAGCTGGAGGCGGAAGCAATCAAAAGCCTGGCGGTGCAAAAAAATCTAATCGTGGCTACCGGTGGTGGTGCAGTTTTGCGGCCAGACAACTGTGCAGTAATGAAGCAAAGTGGTGTGATTGTTTATCTTCGCGTGGCACCGCGAGTGCTTTTTGAACGAACTAAACATGATACGAATCGTCCTTTGTTGCAAGTTGCCAATCCAATGATGAAGATTGAAGAGCTATTCACTCAACGTGATCCGATCTATCAGGATGTTTCGGATTTGGTGGTGACAAGTGGCGGTGGTAGTGTTTTTTATATGGTTACCCATATTGAAAGGGAGTTACGTAAACGATGCGCTGCTTGAATGTCGAGTTAGCTGAACGTCGCTATCCAATATTGATTGACGATGGCCTGTTACAGAATGCTGAAGTTTTTCGGCCACATATTCAAGGTGCGCGTGTGGCGGTGGTTAGCAATACAACAGTCGCGCCTTTGTATTTGAATAGGTTGACGGCCACATTACAAAAAGTCGGCGTTGGCGTGACGGCGATTATTCTGCCTGATGGTGAGCAATTCAAGACTTGGGAATCACTCAACACGATTTACGATGCGCTGCTCGCTGCGCGTTGCGATCGCAGTACTACGCTAATCGCGCTGGGTGGGGGCGTAATTGGTGATTTGACAGGGTTTGCGGCGGCGACTTATCAGCGAGGTGTTCCATTTATACAAGTGCCGACCACCTTATTGTCACAAGTTGACTCTTCCGTGGGCGGGAAAACGGGAATCAACCATCCGCGTGGCAAAAATATGGTGGGCGCTTTTTGGCAACCTAAGCTCGTAATAGCTGATACCTCGACTTTGCAAACCTTGCCGCTTCGTGAGCTTTCCGCAGGGCTGGCGGAGGTTATCAAATACGGCTTGATTCGAGATTTGCCGTTTCTGGAGTGGCTAGAAGCCAACATGGAGCACTTGCTGGCCAGAGGTAGCGATGCCCTGGGGTATGCCATCGAACAATCATGCCGCAACAAAGCTGAAGTTGTCGCTGAGGATGAGTTTGAAACAGCTAAAGAAGGCGGGCGTGCGCTGTTAAATTTAGGTCATACTTTTGGCCATGCAATTGAATCTGGCATGGGTTATGGCAATTGGTTGCATGGTGAAGCCGTGGCGGCAGGCACAATGATGGCGACAGAGCTATCGCACCAGTTGGAGTGGTTGTCTGGCCTGGATGTCAAGCGGGTACGCGCTTTATTGCAGAGTGCGGGTTTGCCCGTGGTTGGCCCTGCGCTGGGCGTTGATCAATATCTCGACTTGATGGCGCATGATAAAAAAGTACAGGCAGGGCAATTACGGCTGGTCTTGTTGCGTGCATTGGGTGATGCGATGACGGTTTCTGATGTGCCTGCTGAGAAAATCGCTGAAACTATTTTGGCGTGTTGTCATGAATGAATATGCACCTTATGCTGTAACAGACGCGGCGAGTCGGGGTCGCGTGGTTGCTGAGCCCAGACCAAATGCACGCAGCGAGTTTCAGCGGGATCGTGACCGCATTGTTCATTCGGCAGCATTTCGGCGCCTGGAATATAAAACACAAGTTTTTGTAAATCACGAGGGTGACTTATTTCGTACGCGCTTGACGCACAGTATAGAAGTCGCTCAAATCGCGCGGTCCATTGCGCGTGCTTTAAATTTGAATGATGATCTTGCCGAGGCAGTTTCGCTCGCCCATGATTTAGGCCACACTCCATTTGGCCACGCCGGGCAAGACGCCCTCAATGAGTGTATGCAAGCATACGGGGGCTTTGAGCACAATTTGCAATCATTGCGAATTGTGCAGCAGTTAGAGCAGCATTACGCAAGTTTTGATGGGTTAAACCTGATGTTTGAGACTTGCGAGGGCATACTCAAGCATTGCTCACCTGCACGCGCGCGCATGCTAGGCAGACTGGGCGAGCGTTTCCTTAATGAGCAACAACCGTCGCTAGAAGCCCAGATTTGTAATTTGGCAGATGAAATTGCCTATAACAATCATGATGTTGATGATGGCTTGCGCTCAGGGCTTATTGACCTGGAGCAACTCAAATCAGTGAGCTTGTTTTGTCGCCATCTTGCGGAAGTGGAACGCAAGTATCCGGGTATCACGGGGCGGCGGCAGATCCATGAAACGATACGCCGCATTATTGACGCGCAAGTAACGGATCTGCTGTTCGAGTCAAGGCGGCGTATTGATCATGCAGCGCCAAAAACGGTTCAGGAAGTGTTTGCAGCGCCTGCGCTTATTGCTTTTTCTGTAACAATGCAGGAGGAAAATCGGGAGTTGAAAACATTTTTGCGGGAGCAGCTTTATCGGCATCACCATGTCGTGCGCATGACGACTAAAGCGCAACGCGTGATTCGTGAGCTTTTTACCGCCTTTATGGCTGAATCAAGATTGTTGCCCCCGCAGTATCAAGAAATTGCGATGGTTGAAGGGTTAGCGCGAGCAACGGCTGACTATATTGCCGGAATGACTGACCGATATGCAATTAAAGAGCATCGGCGGTTATTTTTAGTGGGTGAAGAGTAACTTTCACTGGTTGACATGGCTCAAACGTATTGAATTTACGTAGCATTGGCGGTATATTTATCAGTTCCGCCACGTTTTCTGGGGCGACCAAATCCTAGGCTGAGTGGCATGACTTTCCCAGCTTTTTTACCGGCTGCATTACCAAGGAATGACAAGATGGTATTCCCCCAACGGCAAGGGTTATATGACCCCGCACGAGAGCATGACGCCTGTGGCGTTGGCTTTGTTGCTCATATTAAAAACGTAAAAAGCCACGCGATTGTTCAGCAAGGCTTGCAAATTCTCAGTAACCTGGAACATCGGGGCGCGACAGGCTATGACCGGCTACTGGGTGATGGTGCAGGGATATTGCTCCAATTACCGGATCTATTTTTACGTGAAGAAGCGTTCAAGCAGGGTATCAATTTACCCGTAGCGGGTGAGTATGCCTGTGGCAATGTTTTTTTGCCTCAGTCAGTCAATGGCCGCACTGCCTGCGAGTCTGTCATGGCGCGGGTGATTCACGAAGAAGGACAGCACTTTTTAGGCTGGCGGGATGTTCCTCGTGATAATTCGGGGTTGGCTCAAGCGGCCAAAAACATTGAGCCTGTCGTGCGTCAGGTATTTATTGGGCGCGCTGAGTCATGTAACGGTCAAGCCGCGTTTGAGCGCAAATTATTTGTTATCAGAAAACGAGTTGAACATGAAGTGCGGAGCTTGAAACTGGATGATATTGACCAGTTTTACATCGCATCACTTTCTTCACGGACGATTGTCTACAAAGGCATGCTGCTAGCCGAGCAAGTGGGTAGCTACTTCCTCGATTTACAAGACGAGCGTATGGCTTCTGCCATTGCGCTGGTGCACCAACGGTTTTCAACAAACACTTTCCCGACATGGGATCTGGCACATCCTTTCCGCATGATTGCGCATAACGGTGAAATCAATACCGTACGTGGCAACATCAACTGGATGGCTGCGCGTCAAAAGGCGATGCGTTCGCATTGGCTGGGTGATGATCTGAAAAAACTCTGGCCGCTGATTGTCGATGGGCAGTCTGATTCAGCCAGTTTTGATAATGCCTTAGAGCTTCTCGTCATGGGTGGCTATTCTCTGCCACATGCCATGATGATGTTGATCCCTGAAGCCTGGGCTAGCAATGGTTTGATAGATGAAGAGCGGCGGGCATTTTACGAATTTCATGCAGCCGTCATGGAGCCGTGGGATGGTCCGGCAGCAGTGGCCTTTACCGATGGTCGCCAGATTGGTGCCACGCTGGATCGCAATGGTTTGCGTCCGGCGCGTTATCTGATTACGGATGATGACATCGTGCTGATGGCATCCGAGATGGGCGTGTTGAAGTTTCCGGAAGAAAAGATCGTTAAAAAATGGCGCTTGCAACCGGGGAAAATGTTTTTGATTGACCTGGAAGCAGGCCGGATTATCGACGACGGCGAGCTTAAGCATTCGATTGCTACCGAGCAGCCGTATGGCAAGTGGGTTAAAGAGTCCCGCTTGTTCTTGTCGGACTTGCCGGCTGGCAGCAAAGCGGCGCTTAAATTAAAAGCATCACTTCTGGATACTCAGCAAGCATTCGGATATACGCAGGAAGACCTGAAGTTTATTCTGGCGCCCATGGCGGAAAATGGCGAGGAAGCTACAGGGTCTATGGGTAACGATGCGGCGTTGCCTGTACTCTCGGCGCGCGAGAAACCCTTGTATTCCTACTTCAAGCAGCTTTTTGCGCAAGTCACGAATCCACCGATCGATCCGATTCGTGAAGAAATTGTGATGTCGCTTACCAGTTTTATTGGTCCCAAGCCGAATCTGATGGGTATTGCCAATGATGACGATGAGCCGCTGACCGCACGTTTGGAAGTTACCCAGCCGGTATTGCTGGATGAGGATTTCACGCGTCTCGTCACCATTGAAAAAACGACTCAAGGGCGATTTAGATCCTTGGTTCTGGATATGACTTATCCGGCAGATAAAGGTGCTGCGGGTTGTGCGCCTGCGCTACAAGCATTGGCGGCAGCGGCTGAGCAGTCGCTGGCTGATGGCTACAACATTGTGGTGCTGTCTGATCGTGAAGTATCTGCTGGTCGTGTGGCAATTCCGGCGCTTCTGGCCTGTGCGGCAGTTCATCACCATCTGATCAAAAAAGGCTTGCGCACTAACACGGGCTTGGTGGTGGATACAGGCTCTGCGCGCGAAGTGCACCATGTTGCATTATTGGCTGGTTATGGTGCTGAGGCGGTTTGCCCATGGTTGGCTTTAGCTACGCTTGCGAATGAAGCAGGGAAGGGCGCGGCCGATGCGCAGAAGAAGTTTGTCAAAGCAGTTGGCAAGGGTTTGAACAAGGTGATGTCCAAGATGGGCATTTCCACTTATCAATCGTATTGCGGCGCGCAGATTTTTGAAGCGATTGGTTTGAATACCGCCTTTGTCCGTGAGTACTTTACCGGCACTGCAACGCAGATTGAAGGCATCGGCTTAAACGAAGTAGCCCAGGAGGCAGTGCGAGTACACCAAGCGGCATTCTCTAGTGATCCTGTGTTGATCAATAACCTGGATGCGGGCGGAGAATATGCTTACCGCATTCGTGGTGAAGACCACCTATGGACGCCGGACTCCATTGCCAAGTTGCAGCACGCAACGCGCTCGGGGCAGTATGACACTTACAAAGAGTATGCCAAGTTGATCAATGATCAAACTCGCCGCCACTTGACCTTGCGCGGCTTGTTTGAGCTGCGCCCGGCCGGCACGCCCGTGCCGCTGGACGAGGTTGAGTCCGCTAAGGAAATCGTCAAGCGCTTTGCCACGGGCGCGATCTCGTTAGGCGCCATCTCGACCGAGTCGCATACCACGCTGGCCATTGCGATGAACCGCATCGGCGGTAAATCGAATACGGGCGAAGGCGGTGAGGATCCGCGCCGCTTTGAAAAAGTCGGCGCTGGTGAGACGGTGGCCAGTGTCATCGGTGCGAACCGGGTTGCGGCGCATATCCCCTTGAAAGAGGGCGACAGCCTGCGCTCTGCCATTAAGCAAGTGGCCTCTGGCCGCTTTGGTGTGACCGCAGAATATCTGGCCAATGCTGATCAATTGCAGATCAAGATGGCGCAAGGTGCCAAGCCGGGTGAGGGCGGTCAGCTGCCAGGGCATAAGGTGTCTGAATACATCGGCTTTTTGCGCCACTCTGTGCCCGGTGTTGGTTTGATTTCGCCGCCACCGCACCACGATATTTATTCCATTGAAGATTTGGCGCAACTCATTCACGATTTGAAAAATTCGAATCCGGCTGCCTCTGTCTCGGTGAAGCTGGTGTCCGAAGTGGGTGTTGGTACGGTCGCCGCTGGCGTGACCAAGGCCAAGGCCGATCACGTGGTTATCGCCGGTCACGATGGTGGTACAGGTGCATCGCCAATTTCTTCAATTAAACATGCTGGCTCGCCTTGGGAGCTGGGCCTGGCTGAAACGCAGCAGACGCTGGTGCTCAATAAATTGCGCGGGCGAATTCGCGTGCAGGCTGATGGCCAAATGAAAACCGGCCG
>Ga0209066_10008270_pt1 | contig 10115 bp, 8 predicted proteins | sample All_14_2_FD_187198 | JGI IMG/M metagenome (GOLD analysis project Ga0209066, IMG submission 187198) | Freshwater microbial communities in response to fracking from Pennsylvania, USA - Allegheny Zone_MetaG_DW_15 (SPAdes) (version 2) ... | reverse complement strand
GTATATAATAATTTAAGTACAGCAATACCTAAATAAAAAATATTTTTTCCTTTAGCATGTTTTCTCAGTAAAAGGGGAAGTGAAATCGTTGCAAGAAAAAATAAAATATAAATTATATGTTACTTAAATGATTTTGTCTTAAGTTTGTTCAACTAAACCATTAATCAAAATTAAACTATGAAAACAACAAGATTTCTAATTGTTATTGCGCTTGCTTTATTTCTGGCAGGTATTGCTATTGCACAGGATTGCGGGTATTACAGTATGCCGAAAGGTATGGTTTTAGGCTATCAGAACCTTGATGCGAAAGGTAAAATTACCGGAACTAACCGCACAACCTGCCTCGATGTTAACACAGTTGGAGCAACTACGCTCTACAAAATTAAAGGAGAATATTCGGATGCCAAAAATAATATTACAACCCACGAATTTGAAATGAAGTGTGAGGATGGCAATTTTTATATGGATATGCAGAGTCTGATTGATCCTAAATCGATGGAAGGATTTAAAGATATGGAAGTAAGTGTTGATGCAAATGATATGATGTATCCATCTGTGCTTATTGCCGGGCAAACTCTTCCCGATGCTAACATAACTGTTTCTGCTGCTACCGGTGGCGTTAACATTATGACTATGGTTGTAACAATAACTAACCGTAAAGTTGTTGGTTCCGAGTCGGTTACAGTTCCTGCTGGAACTTTCGACTGTTATAAAATCACCTATGATGTCGAAACAAAGCTTATGTTTAAGATTGCTTCTACAGTAACTGAATATATAAATATGGGCGTTGGAAATGTCAAAACCGAAACTTTCGATAAAAAAGGGAAACTGGCAGCCAGCACAGTACTTATTGAAGTGAGTAAATAATTACATTTTTTCAGGGAAACCAGTAATCCCCATCTGGTCTTATCCCTTTTAATTCCTGAGTAAGCGAAAATTTTGCGACCTTTGCAGGGTTATTCATAAAACCCTTCACTGTTGTGGGATTTTCGCTTATTACTTTATATCCTGTATGGTTTTTGTTGCTATGCATATTAGCCGGATCGGCTTATGCAACGCTACTTTATTACCGTGAAAAGGACAACGATTTTAATCGCTTTACTACGCGTGTTCTTGCAATTATCCGCGGAACCGTTGTTACATTAATTGCGTTTTTGCTGCTTTCGCCATTGTTAAAAAGCACTTCGCGGTACACCGAAAAACCAATTGTGCTGCTGGCTCTTGATAATTCCGGATCTGTTGCAATGGGGCGTGATTCAGCATATTACAGGAATGAATTTGCTGCTGAGTTCAAAAATCTAGCCGAAAAGCTTTCGAGAAAATACGATGTTCAAACCTATACCTTCGGCGAAAAGCTTACAAAAGGACTTAATTTGTCCTTTACGGAGAAGCAGACCGATATGTCAGGATTGTTTTCGGAAATAAAAGATCTGTATTCGAACCGTAACCTTGCTGCGCTTGTAATGGCCGGCGACGGGATTTATAACATGGGAGCTGATCCGCTTTATGCTTCTGCAGAAGCTCCTTACTCTATTTATACAGTTGCCATGGGCGATACTACCCAACAAAAGGATATTGTAATTTCGAGGGTAAACTATAACCGTATTGCTTTTTTAGGTAACGATTTTCCACTCGAAATAACAATTAATGCTCATAAATGCCAGGGATCGCAATGCAAAATTTCGGTTTCGTCGGGCGAACAGCAATTATTTACATCCAACATGGCTGTTAACAACCAGCGTTTTACACAAACGTTTACAACAACGCTTACAGCTTCAAAACCGGGCATTCAGCGTTACCGTATTGCTGTTACACCTGTTACCGGCGAAATAAGTACTGTTAATAATTATCAGGATATTTTTATTGAAGTGCTCGACGGACGTCAGAAAATTCTCTTTCTGCAATCGGCGCCACACCCTGATATCGCGGCATTGAAACAAGCAATAGAAAAGAACAGGAATTATTCGGTCGATAATTTTATGCTCAGCGATTTTAATGGTTCTGTTGCATCATACAGCCTGGTGATATTGCACCAGATACCTTCGTTGAGCGATGTTGGATTCCAGATTACCAGCCAGTTAAAATCATCAACTGTACCGGTGCTTTATATTTTAGGAACACAATCGAACATACAGGCATACAACAGCCTGATGGCCGGACTAATGATTCCTGAAACAAAAGGTTTGTTCAACGAAGCTACTGCAATAATGAATCCTGATTTCAGCCTCTTTTCACTTGGTCAGGAAATAAGTCAGCTCATTCCCGAATTTCCGCCTTTGCATGTTCCTTTCAGCCAGTACAAGCCGGGGACAGCCTCTCAGGTGTTACTTTATCAGAAAATAGGTAGCATAAACACACGCATTCCTTTAATTCTTTTTAACCAGGGTGTCGATCGGAAATCAGCAACCATAATTGGTGAAGGAATATGGCGCTGGCGGTTGTCGAACTTTATCAAAACGGGTAACCAGGAAGCTTTCGATGAGTTATTCAGCAAGATAATTCAATACCTTGCCGTTAAGGAAGATAAGAGTCAGTTCAGGGTTATGCTGAAAAATAATTTTAACGAAAACGAAGCTATAGAAATTGATGCCGAACTATACAACGATAGTTACCAGCTTGTTAACGAACCGGAAGTAAGCATCGTCATTACGGATGAAAATAAAAAGAATTTCCCTTATTCCTTCACGCGGACATCGAATGCGTATTACCTGAACGCCGGCAACCTGCCACCGGGTGAGTATTCCTTTAAAGCTACTACTTCGTTTGCCGGAAAGGCATTTCAGAAAACAGGATTGTTTACCGTTATGTCGCTGAACATCGAATCGTTGAATACAGTCGCCAACCATGTCCTGCTTAATAATATGGCTGTTCGCAGCAACGGGAAAATGGTTTTCCCTTCGCAAATGGATCAGATTGAGCAATTGTTAGCTTCGCGTGATGACCTTAAAACCATTGCATACACTCAAAAACGCTATACTGACCTTGTGAGTTTTATTCCTTTTCTGATACTTTTGTTTGTATTGCTTTCTGCTGAATGGTTTATCAGGAAGCGGAACGGAAGTTATTGAAGCGAAAAGTGTTGCTTCGCTTCGCTCGCAATGACAGTGAAAAGTGATTTTTTGTGTGACTCTATTTTCCATTAAGCATTTTCCATTAACTAATAACGAACAGACATCACAACAACCAACAAAATGACTGTGCAGCTTCTCTTCAACATTCTCATTGTTATTACCATAGCTGGTTTTGCATTCGATCAGTGGATCGGTTATCTGAATACGACCACTCGCAGCAATAAACTGCCTGATGCCTTAAAAGGTTTTTACGACGAAGCTACCTACAGCAAACAGCAGGATTACGAAAGTGTAAATTACCGGTTTGGACTTTTATCGGATGGCTTATCATTTGTGGTTATACTTTTAATGCTGTTTCTGGGTGGTTTTGCATGGCTTGATAATTTTGTAATGGATATTACCGGAACAGCAATATTGCAGGCTATCCTGTTTTTCGGAATTCTTGTTTTTGCATCCGATCTGTTGAGTATTCCGCTTGATGTGTATCACACTTTTGTGATTGAAGAACGATTCGGTTTCAACAAAACAACTCCTCTAACCTATGTTTTTGATAAGCTGAAAGGCTGGTTGCTCGGAGCTGTTATAGGAGGAGGCATACTCGCGCTGATCATTTTTATTTACGAAAAATCAGGATCGTGGTTCTGGGTGCTGGCATGGCTCAGCATTTCAGTTTTCACCTTATTTATCAGTTATTTTTATACCACATTGCTGGTTCCTGTTTTCAACAAACTTACTCCTCTGCCTGCCGGCGAATTACGCGATTCCATCGAGAAAGTTGCAACACGCGCCGGATTCAATCTGAAGGATATCAGTATCATGGATGGATCGAAGCGGAGTTCACGCGGTAATGCGTATTTCAGTGGATTTGGAAGTAAAAAAAGCATTGTACTTTATGATACCCTTGTTAATGAGCACAGTGTTGATGAGCTTACTGCGGTGCTGGCACACGAAATAGGACACTACAAAAAGAAACATGTGCTCATAGGCCTTGTAACCGGTATTATGCAGACAGGTGTTTTGCTATTTGTTCTTTCGTTGTTATTAAAAAGTCCTTTACCTTCATTTGCACTCGGGGCTTCGGTAGCTTCGTTTCATATGTCGGTTATTGCTTTTGGAATTCTCTACAGCCCGGTTTCGACAGTATTAGGAATACTGTTTAATTTGGTTTCGCGAAAGCATGAATACGAAGCTGACAGGTTTGCAATCCATCTTTCGAAACCAGGTGCCCTGCAGGAAGCCTTAAAACGCCTTTCGGTGAAAAATCTGAGCAACCTTACCCCACATCCCTGGTATGTGTTTATACACTATTCTCATCCAACACTTTTGCAACGGCTTGCAGCAATAAATGCGGCTAAGGAATCCTGATAGGCTTATGATTACAGATGTAAAGAAGTAAACTAAAAATGGAGTATTTTTGCAGCCGAATATAAAGGGAAGATAGCTCCAACAAATGAACAATAATAAACTCAGAAGCAGGGTAGAATTCCTCAGTGATAAAGCACTGGGTATATTTTCCGGAATAAAAAGTTTTATTAAAACCTGGATCAGGATTCCCCGCGAAGCACCTTTGTGGTTAAAGGCTTTGTTAGCGGGTATTTATGGTCTTGCTTTTTTTCTTTTACTTACACTGGCAATAGATATTAATTTTTTCTGGCTTTTTGGCAGTTCACCCAAAATAAGTGAACTTAAAAACCCTGATATCAGCATTACTTCGCAGATATATTCGGCTGATGGTAAACTGATTGGCACACTTTTCACCGAAAACCGAACTCCTGCTGTTTATGAAGACCTGCCACAAAATTTGATAAACTCACTTATTGCAACTGAAGATGTTCGGTTTTACAAACACAACGGGGTTGATATTAAGGCAACATTTGCTGCATTATGGTCGGTAATGCAGGGCGACCGACGAGGCGGAAGTACAATAACCCAACAACTTGTAAAAAATCTTTTTAAAACGCGTAAGGATTATTCAACCGGTCCACTCGGAGCAATTCCATTTGTTTCCACTTTAATAAGTAAAGCAAAAGAATGGATTAACGCAGTAAAAATTGAGTTATATTATTCGAAGGAGGATATCATTATCATGTATTTCAATACCGTTGATTTTGGCAGCCATGCTTATGGGATCAACTCAGCGGCATCCACTTTTTTCAGTAAAAAACCTACGGAACTCACATATAATGAATCGGCCGTGCTGGTTGGCTTATTGAAAGCGCCGTCATCCTATAGCCCGGTAGCAAATCCGGTACGTTCCAGAACCCGTCGTGATCAGGTTATCAGCCAACTCGAAAAATACGGATATATCAGCAATCGGGAAAAGGATTCTCTTACTTCGCTTCCATTGAAACTTAAATTTCAACGAAAAAGTTTCTCAAAAGGAAATATGACTTACCTGCGCGATGCCATTGTGCGTGATCTGCAGCCCTGGAGTAAGGAAACAGGAAATGATGTATGGACTGACGGTTTGAAAATATATACCACCATTGATTCGCGAATGCAGAAATATGCCGAAGAAGCGGTAGCTGAGCATATGAAAAACCTGCAACGGGTATTTAACCAGTCGGGTCGCGATGCAGTGAAACCCTGGCTTGATGAAAATGGTAAGGAAATTCCTGATTATTTCCTTAAAAAAGCCTTGGATATGCCTCAGTACAAAAAACTTATAAGCCGCTATGGCGAAGGCAGCGACAGCATCCGGCTTGCATTAAGTTCGAAGCATAGCATGAAAGTTTTTACGTTTAACGGTGAGCGCGATACTACCATGTCGGCTCTTGATTCGATTAAATATTACCAGAATTTCTTCCAAACCGGTTTTCTTGCTATGGAGCCAGCATCAGGTTTTGTAAAAGCATGGGTTGGTGGCATCAACTTTAAATATTTTAAATACGATCATGTTAACCAGTCGAAACGTCAACCCGGATCACTTTTTAAAGCTTTTGTTTATGCGGCAGCTTTCGATAATGGGTTTGGCCCCTGCGACCAGATTACGGATCAGCCTGTTTCGATAAAATATACTGAGAATGGTAAAGAAAAGGAATGGAGCCCAAAGAATGTTGACCACAGTCATGCCGGAACTATGACATTGAAACATGCTTTTGCCCGTTCAGTAAACTCAGTAGCTGTTCAGTTAACACAAAAAATTGGCTGGCGGAAAGTTATTGAATATGCGCAAATGATGGGCGTGAGATCCGATCTGGCCGATGTACCTTCCATCTGCCTTGGGTCAAGTGATGTTACGCTCGAAGAAATGGTAAACGCCTATTGTACATTCGTAAATGGCGGTTCATTAGTTGAGCCAATACTTGTAACTCGTATCGAGGATCGTGACGGCAATGTTATTTATGAGGCGAAGCCCGCTAAAAAACAGGTCCTTAGTCCCGAAACAGCCTTCCTGATGAGTGTTTTGCTGCGCTCCGGACTTACCGAGCCAGGAGGCACAACACAGGGATTGTGGGAATACGATATTTTTCGTTTCGGAACTGAATTTGGCGGTAAAACCGGCACTTCTTCTGATTATACCGATGGATGGTTTGTAGGTGTAACTCCAGGTTTGGTTGCCGGTTGCTGGGTTGGTAACGACGACCGATCAATACATTTCCGCACATCGCACCTGGGTGAGGGACTTCGAACCGCACAACCGATTTATGGTAAGTTTATGGCAAAAATGCTTAAAGACGAAAATCTGAAGGAATACAGGCAGAAATTTGCCAGGCCTGATATTAAAATCGATAAACCGTATGGTTGTCAAACGCCATGGCCAAAAGCGGATTCGCTGGCTACTAACGCTGATTCAACCGCAGTGGATACAGAATAAAAATACTTGTAACAAAACTATACCAGTCAAACTTTGTTAATTCATTTCTTAATCTTTTAAAATCATACGAATGCAAATCACAAAAAACACAGTCGTTTCTCTCAGTTATGTGCTGAAACGCGACAATGCAAAAGGTGAAATCATCGAAGAAACAAGGGCAGGCGATCCTTTGGTATTCCTTTATGGAAATGGCCAGATGCTGCCAAAGTTCGAAGATCACCTAAGCACACTTAAAACCGGCGACGATTTTGAGTTTACACTTGCCAGCGCTGATGCATATGGCGAAATGGATCAGGATGCTATTATCGATCTCGAAAAAAGTATCTTTATGATTGATGGCAAAACTGATGATGAGTTACTTGCCATTGGTAATGTAATCCCGATGCGCGACGACCAGGGACATACCCTGCAGGGAACGGTGGTTAGCGTTAGCGATGATTCCGTGCGTATGGATTTTAATCATCCTATGGCCGGCAATACCCTTCATTTTACAGGAAAAGTAATTGATGTGCGCGAAGCTTCCGCCGAAGAACTCAGCCATGGCCACGTTCACGGAGCAGGTGGTCATCATCATTAAGAGATAGTTTCAAAATTTATCCCGGTTTGCATTCAGATGCTTTTGCATCAAAATCAAACCGGGATTTTTTTATGCATGCCCATGGGTTCTGTAACCCATCCTGTAATTACTAATCAAATGCAACTTCACCCAATTGGTTTGTTTACATTCTCACTATTCACTATTCACTATTAACTATCCACTATTCACTTTCGTCTGCCTACCAGCTTCCCAATAAAAACACCGCCGGTCGTTTATGTAAATCCGGTTTTTGTTTTTTCCATTCGTTTACTGTCATGCTGCGGATCCATTCGGTTGGAAGAGTGAGATCAACCGCTATGCAAAGTACCAGCGACGGATGGCAGGTTTTTACAATACTTTCGAGCATCTGTAGGTTTCGGTATGGTGTTTCGATAAAAATCTGGGTTTGGTTATTTCGTGATGCACCCTGTTCGAGTTCGCGCAGCGCTTTGGCACGTTCATCGGGTTTAACCGGCAGGTAGCCATGAAACGCGAAATTCTGTCCGTTCAGCCCCGAAGCCATCAGCGCAAGCATAATTGACGATGGACCAGTTAGAGGAATTACCCTGATTCCTTTTCGGTGAGCCAACCTTACAGCAATATTTCCCGGATCAGCAATACAAGGCAAACCGGCTTCACTTAGCAGCCCGATATGCTTTCCTGTCATAGATTTTTCGAGCATGCCGGCAGCCTCGTCATCCGGAGTATGTTCGTTTAAAAGATAAAAAGTAACAGTTTCAAAATCTCTGTCATATCCGGCCTTACGTAAAAACCTGCGTGCCGTACGAAGTTCCTCAACAATGAAAGTATCGATATTCTGAAGAATCTGCATGTTATATGCCGGCAGTCCGGCCTCGAAGCCAGTTTCTCCAAGCGGGGTTGGAATAAGATAAAGGTTGCCTTTGTTCATTTGTGATGTATGATGTGGAATGTGGGATGTGGGATGTGGGATGTGGGATGTGGGATGTGGGATGTGGGATGTGAGATGTGGGATGTGGGATGTGGGATGTGAGATGTGAGATGTGAGATGTGGGATGTGGGATGTGGAATTTTGGTTCTGGGTTTTGAAATCAGAAACCAGAACTGAGCGAAGTCCCGCCTGCAGCGGGCAGAGAGCTCAGCGCAGCTAAACCAGAAACCAGAAACCAGAACCGAGCGCAGCGAGCTCACCGCAGGTAAACCAGAAACCAGAAACCTGTACCACCTAAACCCCAACCCTACAACCAGGGCAAATGCATCAAATCCACATTTCCCCCCGAAAGTATTATTCCTATTTTTTGTTTCGCAAAACGGTGTTTGTGTTTTATAATCATGGCTAGTGTTACGGCCGATGATGGCTCAACAATTATTTTCATCCGTTCCCAAATCAGTTTCATAGCTTCAATAGTCGCATGGTCATTTATCGTTATAATATCTGACACAAAATGCCTTATAATTGGAAAAGTGAGGCTGCCCAAAGAGGTCCTGAGCCCGTCGGCAATGGTATCGGGATTTATCGACAGGACCATCTTTTTCTGGTAAAACGACTGATACGCATCGTCAGCACCTGCTGGTTCGGCAGCAATAACTTTGGTGGAAGGGGAAAAATAGTGTGTAGCCAGTGCCGTTCCGCTCAGTAATCCGCCACCGCCCACAGGTGCCACAATACAATCGAGTCCGGGCTGATCCTCAATCAGTTCGAGTGCAGCAGTAGCCTGCCCTGCAATAATTGTGTAATTGTTGTAAGGATGTATTTCAAAAGCATTGGTTTCATGCAATACTTCATTGAGTTTTTCTTCACGGGCTTCGAGGGTAGAGGCACAAAACGTAATTCGCCCACCGTAGCTTTTTACCGCCGCAATTTTAACTTTCGATGAGTTTTCGGGCATTACTATGTATGCAGGGATATGTTTCAGCATAGCGGCCCGAGCAAGCGCAGCGGCATGATTTCCTGACGAATGTGTTGCCACTCCCTGTTTTATGTCATACGGATCGAGGCTCATAACGGCATTGGTAGCGCCACGCGATTTAAAAGCGCCTGCTTTCTGAAAATTCTCGCATTTAAAATATATACTTGCTCCAACCAACTCATCAATCATGCTGCAGGTTAGTACTGGTGTACGATGAAGGTATGGTTGTATGCGTTTGGCTGCTTTTAGAATATCCTCTTTCCCTGGTTCGTGGTTTTGGTCCATTATTTCCCTCCGTTTTTTAATTCTAAGGCAATGAGCTCAGCAGCGGCCTCAAGTAACTGGTATGTTTTTGCAAAACCAGCTTCGCCTCCATAATAAGGATCGGGAACAGGTTTATTGGTGCCCGGATGAGTTACATTTAAAATATAATCTACTTTCAGCATTTGGTCAGGACTGGCTGCTACCGATTTAACATCTTTGTAGTTAACGCTATCCATCACATAAATACGGTCGAATTCATCGAAATCTGTTTTTTTAAATAATCTCGACCTCTGCTCTGAGATATCTATTCCATGTCGATTCATTTCGCGTATGGCTCTGAAATCCGGAGCATCGCCTGTATGAAACGATTCAAATCCGGCCGAATCGACTTCAGCGTTGAGATTGTGTTTTTCTATCCACTCACGCATTACACCTTCCGCCATTGGCGAACGGCAAATATTACCCAGGCATACCATTAATATTTTCATTTTTCGGAA
>Ga0209066_10008269_pt1 | contig 10116 bp, 7 predicted proteins | sample All_14_2_FD_187198 | JGI IMG/M metagenome (GOLD analysis project Ga0209066, IMG submission 187198) | Freshwater microbial communities in response to fracking from Pennsylvania, USA - Allegheny Zone_MetaG_DW_15 (SPAdes) (version 2) ... | reverse complement strand
GGTTGAGTTCCCAGCAACCTAAGACTTGCATGTAGGGTGTTTTCTTAGGCGGGTGCTTTAGCTGGCTCAGCAAGAGCCTATTGGCGTTTAAAGATTTTGTTCGAAACATCCTGGGTCTACTATAAAAAGACTATGGGGATCTGCATTATCAACACGCTCGAGTGACTGACGTTAAGCGATCAATAGGATTCCGAAAGCGAAAGATACAAAAAAATGGCTGATGCTGCTGCCCCTCGTGAGCGCCGTGAGCGCCGTGGAGATGGTGAGCGCCGTGGTGACGGCGAGCGCCGCGGACGTGGAGGAGACCGCCCTGGACGCGGACCTCGCCGTGGGCGCAAGGACGAGGAGGAGGGCGGCGACTGGGTCCCCGTGACCAAGCTCGGCCGCTTGGTCAAGGCCGGCAAGATCAGCTCCCTGGAGGAGATCTTCCGCCACTCCCTGCCCATCAAGGAGTACCAGATCGTCGATTACTTCCTCAAGGACGCCCTCAAGGATGAGGTCATGAAGATTATGCCCGTCCAGAAGCAGACGACTGCTGGTCAGCGCACTCGTTTCAAGGCCTTCGTCGCCGTCGGAGACTCCAACGGCCACATTGGACTCGGAGTCAAGACTGCCGCTGAAGTCGCCACCGCCATCCGCGGAGCCATCTGGGCCGCCAAGACCTCCATCGTCCCCGTCCGCCGCGGTTTCTGGGGTGGCAAGTCCGGACAGCCCCACACTGTCCCCGTCAAGGTCACTGGAGCCTGCGGATCCGTCCGCTTCAGGATCATCCCCGCTCCCCGTGGAACCGGCCTCGTCGCTGCCCCTGCTTCTAAGAAGCTGCTGGCCATGGCTGGACTCGAGGATGCCTACACCTCCACCCGTGGACACTCCAAGACGATGGGTAACTTCATCAAGGCTGCTTACCACGCCCTTGGAAACACCTACGGCTACCTCACCCCTGACCTCTGGAAGGAGGACAAGCTCGAGGCCACCCCCAACGAGCGCCACGCTGAGTTCCTGGCCAAGGCCGAGAAGAAGCGTGCTTAAATGCAGCGTCGCCTACTCTACAATGAGAAAGAGAATCTCTTGTTCTGTTTGACGAGGTGTGTGTGAGAGTGGTTGTCCCTTGAAAAAGGACGTCTCCCTTGGGTTTTCGCCCAGCTCACAATAAACGAAAAATAAGGAATCTCTTATTACAAAGTGTGTTGTTTTGTTTCGAGTCACATCCACCATTGTTACACAACAAAATATGTATAGCTAGCATCTAGTGTTTGATGGAGCCGTGCGAGATGACTTGGAGGATCTCGTCGTAAATGTGCTCCTTTGCGTTCTCCCCCCAAACAAAGTCGGCATGACCGTACGCCAACAGCTTGTACTGCTTAACGACACCCTTTGTAAAGAGTTCGGTGCCGTTGGCATATCTCCTTTCATCCACAAGAGCGTCCGCAGTCCCAAAGTAAAAGTACAGCGGTACCGAAATGGTCTTCCACTCCATTTTCCGGCTGTTTGTTACGGCGTCATAAGCGAGTACAACGCCAGACTCTCTCTCACAGTGAAGCAAATGCTCAATGTTCTTCAACGACGTCGCGATTGGGTAAAACGTGAATATTTCACTTAGTCTCTCCTTAGACAGTTCACTTTGAGCGCCACATCCACTTGCCATGCAGGTAATCTTGTTGCATAGCCAAGGAAGAACCAAGCAAGCTCTGGAGATGACGGCTCTCGTGCTGTCAAACACCTCTCCCAGATGGTTCAAAGGTATCAGATTGTGCAAAAATGGATAAAAAAGTCCTTTCGGGAAGAAGGCATATCGCGGACTCCACCCACCGAGCGGCGGGGCAAACAGAAACGCGTTCTCGATGCGAAGACTCAATCTAGGATTCTCAGCCAACGTCAATAGAGTTAGCAACGATCCTTGCGAGTGAGCGACGATTCCTTTCAGCTTTGCTGAGCCCGACACCTTCAGTGCGAATTCGATGGCCTCTGGGATATCATGCTCAATCTTCTCGTCCAGGGTCCACTCCCAAAACTCGTCCTGGTCCGGGGTAAGCAGTTTATGCTTGTAAGGCGCTCGACCCCTCACATCCAGCAACCAAACTTCGAATCCGCTCTTCCAAAGCAAACCCGCAAGCGAGTGATCGACCCCAGACATTAACCAAGTGGCGCTCGAGTCCCCCAGCCCCGGAATAAGCATCACCACGCCTTTTTTCTTGCTCGAAGACGCAACCAATCGTTTTAACCGCAAAAGATAACCGTCCTTCGTCCAAATGTCATGATTTTCGCACGTTGGAAGTTCAATAGAGTCGTTCTTTATGGATCTACGCGTCTGCCACCGCCATGACTCGTGGTGGTCATGGTTAACCGGCCAGATCTCCTTCAGCAACTCGCAGACGTCATTCTCTTTGGAAATTTCTAGTAGTTTAGATACGTGTCGACGAGCCTGAAGCGGAGTCTGCGAGAGCAGAAGGAGGAAACAGATGACCACGGCGAATACGACGGCGAGGGACGTCCCCGCGCATACCTGGACCTTTCGAGTAATCGACATCGTTCAAAGATTGTGATGATGCTTGCTGATTGGGGGATGAGCTACCCGGGTATGAACCTTTGGTTCTTGGTTGATGGTACAATAGAGGTATGGTCTTTCGTGCATACAATACCTAGGGGAGGGTTCTCGTCGTACATCACAGCCCGAGACTGGACAGAAGACCCAGTTGGCCCGCTGAATCATATTTCTTGGATCGATTGTTGTTATTTTTCACAAAGAGATTTCACATACATTTCGACGTTGACGACGTCGTTTAGTTCAAGTATCCTGCTAGCCACTTGAAGCCTTCTCCGTATCCCATCTTGCGGACAACGGAGCACATAAACAGCTCAATCGGACGAACGCCCTCGAGCTTTTGTCCTTCCTTACCCGTCGTCTGGTGCAGACCGAGTTCTGCTCTTAACTCATGCTCCGAAGCAGCCGCGGGAATATCAATCTTGTTTCCAAGAATCAAAAACGGAACGTTCTGAAGCATCTCATCCGAGAGTAACGCGTCCAGCTCCTTACGGGCTTCCGGGAAACGCTCCCGATCAAGAGCATCAACCAGGTACACTACGCCATCAACAGTCGTGAAATAGTCCTTCCAGAGCTTGCGAGCAGCTTCGTGGCCTCCGAGATCGTGAGTCTGAAAGCGAACGTTACCAACCACGAGCTCTTCCGAGTTAGGATGGAAAGTAGGAGTATGTGTTGCTAGCTTATCATCCTTGAGCATCATTAAAAGTGCTGTTGTTTGCTTTTGCGTTAGTTTAACCAACCATTCGCGAGAGAACTCCTGGTTCGATCGCCTTAAGCAACCTATCCAGAACTCTAAGCAACTGTAACGCCTGTCTACGCGTGATCATACCGCCCTGAACAACCGCAAAATGATTGACCAATACAAGACAAAGCCTCTTCGTCGTCCACTTTGCACTGAACTCTCCCTGGAATGACCGTTGAAATGCTTTCTAGTCGTTCTACGAATGTTGCTTATTTTCCGCCCTGCATCCTTTATTGAAGAGAAGCGCTTTGATACCACGCCGTCACTAGATCTATCAACCTCTTTCTAACGCTCTCTCTACAGTTGTTGAAAAGGAACTTCTTCCACTCGGAACGAATTGTCTCCTCATTCATTTTCATTCGAATTTTCCGCATCTGTTTGTCGTTTGAAAGCAAGGATCTCTCTCTCTCTCTCTGAGGTGACTTACTTGTTTTACCTATGAGTGGCGCCGTTAGTCCATCATTCTTCTCTCTGCGTTTGGTGTTTCAAACCTACCGGCATTGTCTAGGCCGAGAAAGAGAATTTTTGCGTCCTTGTAGTAGAGCCCAAAGAAGGCGAGAGCGTCGTAGACCCAGTCGAACCAGCCCATTCTTCTTCTCCTTTTGTTGAAATAAACTGCAACCAAAGAGAGATCTGTTGTGATCCGTCAAACCTAAAAGAAGAATTTATTATAAACACTCTCTATTGATTGATCAATCGACGATGAGGTGTTCTGTCTGTTCCTAGCGTAGAAGTATTTTAGGTAAGAGTAAGAGGCGATACCGTTGAATCATGGACTTCTTCCTACCGTGGTATCCAAGACCAAGCAGAATCAGAATGGAACACTTTCAACTCTGTGTGAAAACGATGAACGACGATTTTTTTCGAAACAATGTACTGTAATAACGAGAATGGCGCTGGTGTTTGAACAAGAGTCGGAACATCCTGTCAAAAGAATGAAACACTCCCTTTCATACTCGTTGGTGTTGTTCTGGAAGCCGGAGGGGGTGTACGGCTGTTTGTCCAATTGGAGCCCTCACTCGGTTCTTGACGGAAAACTTAAGTTCAAGACGATGGAGCACTATATGATGTATCACAAGGCTATCCTGATGGGCGACAACGAGACAGCTTCTCGAATTATGGAGGTGAAGACCCCACAGGGAGCTAAAAAGCTGGGACGAGAGGTACGAAATTTCAATGAAGGAAGGTGGCAAGCGGCAAGGGAATCAGTTGTCCGTAAAGGATTGATGTTGAAAGCAACCCAACACTCTGATGTCAAGGATAGGCTTCTATCGACATCAGGGAAAGTATTGGCGGAAGCATCACCTTACGACAGAGTTTGGGGTATTGGTCTCTCTATGACGGATGCCAGATCTCGTAGTCAAGATCAGTGGCGTGGCGAAAACTTACTAGGTAAACTTTGGATGCAAGTTCGCGAGATGCTACTACCAATTGACTAAGCTCCGAAAGCCATAGCTTGTTTGTGTTCGTAAATGCACGGGTATGGTTCAAACTCAACCTTCACCTCCCCTGCGCCGTCTGTTTCGCGAAGATCGAGCTCGGTGATGGTGTGATATTCACATACCTAGTACACCGTTAGGTGATCATGATCGGTACCTCTACACGTTTGAAATCCCCTCTCCCTCACCACCACCGCCACTCTAGCACCACAACAGGGATTTTCAAGGAGTACGTTCCTCGGGTCGGGTCGCCCTACCGAGAAAGCGAACTTTGAAAATCCGAACGGCCGTACACACACCGGGTTCAAATAGGGAAATGGGGGGTCAAACTCGCTTGATCTAGACCTGCGGTATTTCAAGCGGATAAATCTAGTAATAAGGGCCTACTTATCCCCTGAAACACCGTGCGGTATAATAGCAATGATTAAAGACATAAAATAGGACAACTGATGATAGAAGGTCGTGCTCAGCACAAGTGCGGTACTTTGCTTTGGATAAATCAGTATGGGGAGACTACTTTTACAGAAATGCGGTTAGACTACACTGAATAACTGATCCACTCGGACAACTAATCAGCGTGGAACGCAAAGGTGGTTCCTTGTATCTTGTTCTCTGTACAACCGTGAGGAAAATGGTGACACCAGGGATGAGGAATTTCATCACACAAAACAGTTCCAATCACTGTCACATCATTTCCATATAAAAAGTTCAAATCGCTCGGTGTAGAGAGCAGCGACACCGCCCAGGGAAGAAAAGTATCAACAAAAGAGGCATTCTCTTGGGGGAGACGTACTAGGTGCGTGCTTTGTTGTCAAAGTTATTAAGGGCGAAGCAATACAACAACGGCGAGGATCTCTTTCAAGACATTGACAGCGGCGAAGCTCTTTCAAGACAGTACTTGGGCGGTAAAGGTCAGGGCCCCTAGAGGATCTCTTAGTGGAGGTTAGGGCGATTCAATAACAACGGCGAGGATCTATTTAGCAAGACGGCTGGTTTGGCGGTCATGGACGTTGAGCGCTGCGCAGTTAAATCGGCGAGAATCTCTTACACGACTTGGTGAGGTGTTGGAAATAAAGAACAGGGGTGACTACGATCCTGGAGACTGTTGATTGTAAGAACGACTGCTTTGTTATCGTCGCCATCCTCATCATCCGATAAACCTTCTTGGGATACACTATTATTGGAGAGAATGTCGAGCAACCTCTCGATTTGCATCCCTCTGCACGGGGCGGAGGAGAATGGTCTCTCGGAATCCGAACGCGCATTCCCGGTCAACGTTCTCGAGGTCGAGTTCAACAACAACGATAAGGAGGACATGTTCTCGTTCATTCAGCGAGTATCAAAGAACTCATTTAGAGACCCGAGGTCCTCCGCCAAAGCCCGAGAGCTCTACACCAAAGTTTTAGGCAACGCGAACGAGTACAAACAAGGCGACGAGACGATTGGTGTGGCCGCCCCGAATGAACGCTGCCGAACCATCGCCCGCAAGTTGATCTCCAACACGCGAATCGGGGATTTGGACTCGTTTCCTTTGAACGCCGATCATCTGTTGGACTTGTGTCAGGAGGTTAATTCGGCTGCTCGCGAACAGATCAACTCGTGGACGATTGGAGAACTCCGGGAGTTTATCCTGAACGATCAAGTGGACGAGTCAGAGATCCACAAGATAATGCCCGGCCTTACTAGTGATGTGGTCGCCTGTGTGATCAAGCTCATGTCCAACGAAGACCTGGTCAAGCTCGGTTCCAAGATCTTCAATCCGCTTCCCGGGTCTCGTCTGGGGGCCAAGGGATACTTTGGAGCTCGAGTCCAGCCCAATAGTCCCACGGACGACCCGGAGGACATCTTCTGGCAGTGTCTGAACGCGTTTAGTTTTGCGGTTGGAGACGTGATGCTCGGGACGAATCCAGTCTCTTCCGATCCTGAGTCCGTGTACGCAGTGGAAAAGATTCTGAAACACGTAGTGGAAGTGTTCAAAATTGACAACATTCTTCCGTTTTGCGTTCTGGCGCACATTGATGTTCAGGCTTTGGTGGAGAAGAAGCATCCGGGATCGACTTCGCTGTGGTTCCAGTCCATCGCCGGATCGGATACTGCCAATCAGACGTTTGATCTTCCCGTCCAGAAGATGCTGGACCACGCTCTGACTCGCTCAGGCAAGTTCGGGCTGTATCTAGAGACCGGCCAGGGCGCGGATTTCACCAACGGACACTCCAAGGGGATGGATATGATCATGCACGACGCTAGAAAATACGGATTCGCTCGAGCGCTTCGAGAGCGCGTCGCCCAGGCCCAGGAGAGGGCCGGTCGCGACCGCGCAGCGAGGATTTACATCAACGACGTCGCCGGGTTTATTGGTCCAGAGGTGTTTCGATCCAAAGAGCAGTTGGTGAGGGTCTGTTTGGAGGACATTGCCATGGGAAAACTGCATGGATTGACGATCGGTTTGGACGTTTGTGCGACTCTGCACATGGATATCAGTCTAGACGACCTGGACTGGGCTCTGGACCGCATTCTCCCTGCGAACCCGTCATGGGCGATGGCGCTTCCCACTAAGAACGATCCGATGCTCTCGTATCTAACGACGGCGTTCCAGGACCACGTTCGATTGAGGGAAAAGTTTGGATACAAGGTCGACGACGCAATGTGGGAGTTCTTTGCAAACAAGCTGGAGGTGGTGAATCTGGCGACCGGGAAACCCACGGAACACTTTGGGAACCCGGCTTGGGTCTTTTTAAAGTTCCAACGGATGAAAGGCGATGCTCGCTCGGACGAGGCGATTCTGCACGAGGCTCATACTAGAATCGCCCCTGTCCAGGCGCGAGGGGTTCCCATCGCCATCGGCCATGGGGCCAAGAGCTACGATTTGAACCCGGAGTTAGATACTCGGATCCGCCATTTGTATAATGACGCCAAGGTCACGTTGTGGCACGAGTACAGCGACGAGTTCCTTTCGACCATTCCCAACGCCATGTTCCTCCGCACCCAGAGCAAGAACCGCGAGGACTATGTGTTCCATCCCGAGACTGGAGAGTTGTTATCGTTGGAATCGACGACCAAACTGGACCAGGAACGCTTAAAGATGATGGCGATGGAAGACGACGAGACAAAGCCGAATCTCGTCGTCGTGATCAGCGATGGACTCTGCGCAGATGCGATCATGGACCAAGGCCATCTTGCGCCGTTCCTTTCCCAGTTCAGACAAACGGTCGAAACGGAAATGCGCCATCAGTTTGTTTTGAAAAAAGAAAACCTCGTCGTCAAGAGTGGAAGAGTAAGCTTTTGCTATTCAATCAATGGAAGTGCAGAGACACAGAACTAACTTGTACAAAGGTGAGGGCTGGGTACCACATTGGCGAGGTCTTATTCAAAGTGACCCCGGACGAGGCAAAGCTGAAGGGCGACGACGTCTACGACCGCCCAGCCGCCGTTTGCCACATCATCGGCGAGCGCCCTGGGAGCGGCCACCACACGTTTTCGGCTTACCTGACCGTCGCGACGAGGCGGACGTGGTCGGCGACTCGCGCGGTGGATCACGACATCACCAAGGTCGTCAGTGGAATCGCCGATACGTCGTTTGACCCGGTCAAGGCCGCCATCAGCTCGGCAAAGATCATTTCTGACCTTGCGAGCGATTTGAGTGCGGATGAGGCAAGGCCGATTTCCCCGGCCAACTCGACCTTCTCCAGGCCCAGCAAGATGCCGAGGATCGCCACGCCTGCAATTGTGGAGGGGGAAGAGTAAAGAGCAGCATCAACAACCTTGAGTGTTTCTTCTGACGATGAATAGACGGGATTTGAATAATGTCTTTTGGTGTCAACATTACTACTTGTAGCTATGATATTAACTAAATGCGTATGACGTTGAGCATAATACTTAGTCATCGCGGCTTGCAGGACTGTCGTTAATAGCGTAAGTCCTTCATATAAGCGACCGGATTTCATTTTGTATCAAAACCAACATCATTTGCATTTGTCGGATTCCGACTTCCTACCTTGAGCAGCCTTCAACTCTAACTGATGAACGCTCTTCGGGGGGCTTTGCCTCATGGCTGAGCGCATGGCACTAATCACGGGAACACTTGTACCCCAATGTTCCGCAATCTTTTTCCCATCGTACTCGAGCTTTGTAGCCTTTCCAGTGTGTTTCGACTGCCCGTTCTTTATCCGAGCGAGTTGCATTCTCAGCTGCTCAGCTTCGGAGAACAGAATATATCCTTTTCGATACTCTCTTTTGCATCCATGGTAAACGGCGAACTCTTTGCCGTTGACACTCTAACCACAACCCCCCACTTCAAGAGCCTAAGGCTCTCCGGTTCCAGGCTAGCTTTTTCCAATACGTGCAAAGGCACCACCACGGGGATACCCTTCTCCAGGGCATCATCCACTGTCACACCCTTGTGAAGACGAGTTCTTTCTTTTCCGAGAAACTTCGTCTTGGCTCAGTTCTCCACTCTGTGCTGTTGAATGCCCCGGAGCCATTGCTGAAGACTCCGCTGCGGGGCTAGTCGAAGCCATTTTCAATTGGCGATTGAGGTAACTCAAGCAGCCTCATACAGACGACTTTGTGTCCGCCAGGTGATAGTCCTCGCGTTAAAAAGTAATAAGTGTTTTCGTGGGTCCATCGGAACCGGAAGTGCAGGGGATGAGGCTTTCAAAGTGTTTTGCTTGATCAGATGCGCGAAAAATCTTGCGAGTATTGCTTGTAATGCTTTTGCCTCCTCGCACACAAAACAGAGCCTAGTTCTCAACTGCTTCTTTCAATGACGCTTCGTAGTCCGGGCACTTATGTGCCCTCTGTTCTCGACCCTCTGATGACATCACGCGCGCAGATAAACTCACACTTCTTTGCCTTCTCGAACGAGTACGCCTGGTGAGCTTTCGTCACTTGTTTTCCAAAAAATTCAACTCTACTGGAGATCAAAAGGCAAGCCTTGTGTGCGCACAGGTCAACGAGAACACTCAGCTATCTTCCGGAGGAGACTCCCCCCAGGCGACAGCTCTCTTGGTCCTCAATGTGCCAAGAGCAGCCTGTGGGTCTGTGGTGTTTTCAAACTTTGAAAAATTTGTTGTTTGCATCAAAGGAGATACTAGCCAAGTCACACTAGAAGTGTTAGAGTGCGGATTGCCTCCAGGCTTTACTTAGACCTTATCTAAGTTTCGCAAGGATAGCAGCCGAAAGGTTATACGCTTTTGACTGATCTCAGACTTAGTGTCTCTCACACTCAAGGACTAATTTCAGAAATTTTAAATGAGTGTGAAGAGACAGGTTTTATGTTGTGTGTTTCTTCCAGTGGCTCCCCGACATGGGTTCGGCGGAGTGCCTGGTCTGTGCCAGCCTCGATCCTTTACAATTACTGTAGTTCGTATTTCATTCCAATCTCACCTACATCC
>Ga0209066_10008268_pt1 | contig 10118 bp, 11 predicted proteins | sample All_14_2_FD_187198 | JGI IMG/M metagenome (GOLD analysis project Ga0209066, IMG submission 187198) | Freshwater microbial communities in response to fracking from Pennsylvania, USA - Allegheny Zone_MetaG_DW_15 (SPAdes) (version 2) ... | reverse complement strand
GCGCGCAGCAATCCTTCGCTACCCGAAGTGCCGTTCACCATTCTGGGCATGGGCAAACTCGGTGGGCGCGAAATGACGTTTGGCTCCGACCTCGACATTATTTTCCTATACGACGACAGCGCGGCCGACGCGTTGGAGGTACGCCCACATATCAACCGCCTCAGCCAGCGGTTGATCAGCGCGCTGACGCTGCTGACCCGTGAAGGACGCCTGTTCGAGGTGGATACCCGCCTGCGCCCCGGCGGAAGCGACGGGCCACTGGCCACCAGCCTGACCGCCTTCGACCAATATTTCGAGAAAAGCGCGTGGACCTATGAATTCATGGCGCTGACACGCGCCCGGGTGGTCGCCACGAACAATACCGCCTTTGCCGAACAAGTGGATGCTTGTGCGCGTAAGCATGTGCTCGCCCCGCGCGACCCGGCAAAATTACTGGCCGACGTGCTGGATATGCGCCAGCGCATTGCGCGCGAATTCCAAACCAGCAACCCATGGGCACTCAAGCATGTGCGCGGTGGCATGGTGGATATTGATTTCATCGCGCAATTCCTTGTGTTGAAGCATGCCCACGGGCACCCTGCCATCTGGCATCGCGGCGCGCGCGGCGTGTTTGAGGCGGCCGAAGAACTCGGCCTGCTGGACCCGCTGATGGCCACCCCCTTGACCGCCGCAAAGAAATTTCTATCTGACCTGCTCAGCCTGCTGCGTGTTTCAGCGCCGGGCGGGCTTATTCATGACGATGCACCCGCTGGATTGAAGCGCCTGCTGGTGGATGCCATGCGCATGAGCGATTTTGAACAACTGAAGACCCACGTTATTACGTTGGAAGAAACGGTGATCCGTAGCTTCCAGGCAATGCAAAACAACGAATTCTAGGAGAGACCCCATGCCCGCCGCCGCAAAAAAAACCGCTGCCCCCGCCGCCACCAGTACCGTGAACGTGGGCGACAAAGCCCCGGCCTTTTCGCTGCCCGCCGATTCGGGTGAGGTTATTTCCCTCTCTGGGCTGAAGGGTAAGAATGTGGTGCTCTATTTCTACCCGAAAGACGACACCTCCGGCTGCACCATTGAGGCGAAAGACTTCCGCGATCTTTCGGCGGCCTTCGGTAAAGCCAATACGGTGGTGCTTGGCGTGTCGAAGGATTCGCTGAAAAGCCATTGCAAGTTTCGCGATAAATACGAGCTGAACTTCAACCTGCTTTCCGACGAGGAAGGCAAAGCCTGCGAAGCCTATGGCACGTGGGTAGAAAAAAGCATGTATGGTAAGAAATACATGGGCATCCAGCGCGCCACCTTCCTGATCGACGCCGCAGGCAAGATCGCGAAAATCTGGCCGAAAGTGTCGGTCACCGGCCATGCGGCCGAGGTGCTGAAGGAAGCACAGAAACTGGCATAAGAGCCGCCCGGCTGGCGCAGCGTAGTGCGATATCCACAATTTTTTGTCTATCTTTCTGGTAAGTTGTCAAACGCTTAGAGTGGCGCTAGAGCTTAGCGACATCAAACGAGGTGGCGATGAAGATCTGTGTGTTGGGTGCTGGTGTGTTGGGCGTCACTTCCGCGTATGAGCTGGCGCGTCGCGGGCATGAGGTCACCGTCATTGATCGCCAGCCGGAAGCCGCGCGTGAATGTTCGTTCGCCAATGGTGGCCAGCTTTCCTACTCACATTCGGAGCCCTGGGCGAACCCGTATGTGTTTCCCAAACTGTTCAAATGGATGTGGCAGGAAGACGCGCCGCTGGTGCTGCGCTTCAACGGTGACCCCCATATGATGCGCTGGGGGCTACTGTTCCTTATGAACTGTTTGCCAGCCAAAGCACGTAAACACAGCGAAGTCATGCTTCGCCTTGGGCTGTACAGCAAAAAGAAAATGGCCGAGCTGGTGGCCGACACGCGGGTAGATTTCCACCACATCGAAAAGGGCATCCTGCACGTATTCGATGACGCCAAGGAATACGAGCACGCTAAGAAGCAGGCCGAATTCCAATACACGCTGGGCTGCGCTGAAACAGTGATGACGACCGACGAAGCCATCGCCATGGAACCGGCCCTTGCCCACGCGAAGAAAACTATTGTGGGCGCCATCCACGCGCCGATCGATGAATCGGGTGATATTCACCTGTTCACCAAGAACCTCGCGGCGCAGATCGCCGAGAAATACAAGGTGGAGTTCCGTTACGGCACCACCATCAAACGGGTGCACAAGCAGGGCGATGCGATCAGCCATGTGGAACTCACCGAGGGTGACTATCTCTCGGGGTTCGATGCCTACGTTATGTGCATGGGTGCGCCCAGCGCCGTGTTCCTGCGGCAAGTCGGACTATATGTGCCAATCTATCCCATGAAAGGCTACTCCATCACCTTCCCCGCAGGCGAACACACGCCCACCGTCAGCATTACCGACACCTCGTCCAAGCAGGTCTATACCCGACTGGGCGACCGCATGCGCGTGGCGGGTACGGCAGAATTCGCGGGTTACAACGACAGCGTGCGCAAGGTGCGCATTGCACCACTGCTGCGCGGGGTGGAGAATCTCTTCCCCCACGCCGACCTGAGCGCCGTGGAAGAATGGGCATGCCTGCGCCCCAGCACGCCCGACGGCCCGCCCATGATCGGCCGCACGCCCCTTTCCAACCTGTTCATGAATACCGGCCACGGCACATTGGGGTGGACACAGGCCGCAGGCTCCGCCCGCCTGCTCGCGGATGTGGTGGATAACAAACCGACCGAGATCCCCCTCACCGGGCTTGAGATTCACCGCAATCTCATTAGAATGTAGCAATGCAACCACGTCGCCATGAACTGAACGTCCCCAGCATTTCGAACCCTTCGAAAAAGCATCGCATCACTTTTTATGACTGGGGTCGTGAGGACGCCGAAGACGTGGTGGTCTGCGTGCATGGACTGACGCGCAATGCGCGTGATTTCGATTTTATCGCCAAACAATTGACCACCCATGACCGGCGCGTCCTGTGCATCGATATGCCGGGCCGTGGCGACAGCGAATGGCTGGACCAGCCAATGGACTACCACTATGGCACCTACATGGCCGATTGCCTGGCCGTGCTGGATAATTTCCACCTGCGTGGGGTCGATTGGATCGGCACCAGCATGGGCGGCCTTGTCGGCATGATGATCGCGGCGAACCACCCCAGCCGCATTCGCAAACTGGTGATGAACGATATCGGCATCCATTTAAGCGGCGCGGCTTTGCAGCGGATTTATGGCTATGTCAGCACCATGCCAACGTCATTCGCCACGCAAGCCATTGGCGAGGTCTATCTGCGCAAGATCTTCGAACCGTTCCACATCACCGATGAAAAACTGTGGGACCATTTCATCAAGCACAGCCTGCAAACCCTGCCAGACGGCACGGTACGGCTGGCCTGCGACCCCGCCATTGCCGAGCCGATTCGTGCCCAGACCAACGATTTCACCGACATGCGCGACATTTCGCTTGCCGAAGTGTGGGAGAAAGTGAACATCCCCACCCTAATCGTGCATGGAGAAACCTCGGACATTCTGGATGAGGTCACCATCAAGGCCATGCGCAGTACCAACCCCAAGGCGCAAAGCTTTACCGTGCCGAAAGTGGGGCATGCGCCGCTGCTCGCCACGCGCGACCAATATCAGCGTGTCATCGATTTTCTCGTGTTTCACGATAGCGCCCTCAGCTTCATCTAGCGCTGCCGCCAGGGTTGTGGTATAGCTTACCTTTATGACAAACCAGATCAGCACCAGTGGTAATCCCTTCCTGCGCGCGGCAGACCAGCTGCGCAGCACTGGCAAGATCGACCGTGCCGAGATTCTGGTGGATGTGGCCCCGGCCCGTTCGCCCCGCGCCCGCCTTAATTTCATTCCTGATGCGGAAATGCTCAGCGAAATGATCAATCGCGCCGTATCGGCCCTTGGTAAGGGCCGTATTTTTGACCGCGGGGCCATTCTTAACCTGCTTGTCTGACCTGTTCTTCACTTGATTTTTGAGCCCGTTAGGGCGAGCATTCATGCAACAGGAGCATGCGATGCTAAAAGAACTGAACTGGGAAGACCCCCTCAACCTTGAAGGCCAACTCACCGACGAAGAACGCATGGTGCGCGACACGGCGCGCAGCTTCGCGCGCGAGCGGCTCTACCCCAGCATCATCGAAGCGAACCGGCACGAATATTTTGACCGCAGCATCCTTAGTGACATGGGGGCGCAGGGGCTACTCGGCAGCACCATTCAGGGCTACGGCTGCGCAGGTGTGAGCCACGTGGCTTATGGTTTAGTAGCCAACGAGGTGGAATGGGTGGATTCTGGCTACCGTTCAGCATTGTCGGTGCAAAGTTCGCTCGTCATGCACCCCATTCACCAATTTGCTAGCGAGGCTATGAAAGAGCACTACCTGCCGCGCCTGGCTACCGGTGAACTGGTCGGCTGCTTCGGCCTGACCGAGCCGGACCATGGCTCCGACCCCGGCGGCATGAAGACCCGCGCCACCAAGGTAGAAGGCGGCTACAAGCTCACCGGCTCAAAAACATGGATCACCAACGCCCCAATCGCGGATATCGCCATTGTCTGGGCCAAGGTCTATGGCCATGCCGAGGTAGCTGACGGCACCATTCGTGGGTTTATTGTCGAGCGTACCGATAAAGGCAACTTTGCCACCCCGAAGATCGAGGGCAAGCTGTCGCTTCGTGCTTCCACCACCGGCATGATCATGCTGGATGAGGTGTTCGTGCCTGCCGAACGGGAACTGAACGTGAGCGGGCTGAAAGGCCCATTCAGTTGCCTGAACAAAGCGCGCTATGGCATTGCGTGGGGCGTGCTAGGCGCCGCCAGCCACTGCATGGAGATCGCCCGCGACTATACGCTTAACCGGCAGCAGTTCGGCCGCCCGCTTGCGGCGAACCAGCTGATTCAGAAAAAGCTGGCCGACATGATGGTCGAGATCAACCTTGGCCTGCACGCCGCACTGCGCGTGGGCCGCCTGCTCGATGAGGATCAGTATGCGCCCGAGATGATTTCGCTCATCAAGCGCAATAGCTGCGGCAAGGCACTGGAAATCGCGCGCACAGCACGTGATATGCTCGGCGGCAACGGCATTTCCGATGAATACCACGTCATGCGCCACATGCTAAACCTTGAAGCCGTGAATACCTACGAAGGCACGCATGACATTCACGCGCTGATCCTCGGCCGCGCCATTACCGGGATTGCCAGCTTTGGAAATTAGCATCCTGCTCCCTTTCGCCCATCAGCTGGCCGATGCGGCTGCCGAGGCAATTCGTCCGTTCTTTGGGTCGCACGGGGTGGTGGAAACCAAGGGCGATGCCTCGCCCGTGACGCAGGCCGATAAGGCAGCCGAAGCAGCCATTCGTGCGTTAATCGAGACCCATTACCCCGAGCATGGCATCTACGGCGAGGAGTATGGCCAGCAAGCCGGCAAGATATCGCGTAGCGCCGAAGTGGCGCGAGCCGCAACCCAGAAGGGGTCAGCGAGCATGGCGAGCGAAGGGGAAGCAGCCCCTTCCAGCCAATACACCTGGGTCATCGACCCCATCGATGGTACGCGCAATTTCATTACGGGCGGCACGCAGTGGGGCACGCTGGTGGCGCTGTGCGAGGGTGGCGTACCGATGCTTGGCATTCTTAACCAGCCCATCACCGGTGAACGCTGGGTGGGTGTGGTGGGCCAGCCCACCACGCTAAACGGTGCGCCCATTTGCACACGTTCCTGCCCCACACTTTCGCAGGCGGCGGCGTCCAGCACCTACTGCAGTCCACCGGACGACGCACGGTTCGACGCCGTGGCCAGTCAGTGCGCCGAGTTCATCCGCGGCGGCGATTGCTACGCATTCGGCATGCTGGCGCGCGGCGAGCGTGACATTGTGGCGGATACGGGGCTGAAGCCTTACGATATTCTGGCGCTGGTGCCGATCATTGAAGGGGCTGGCGGGCGCATTTGCACCTGGGCAGGCAACGCCGTGACGCTGCAGGATTACGCGCAGGTACTGGCCGTGGGCGATCCCGCACTTTCTGTGCCGCTTTAGCGGCGCAACTCGTTCTTATCCATCGAACGCTCGACCGCATTGATAAAGCTTCGCATGGCGAGTCCCGTAACCTGTTCACCCGAGCCGCTTAGCGCTTGCACATAATCATGGAGGTACGTTGTTTGATACTGCACACGATCACAGAGCGTGCGCACGACCTCTGGCAACGCCCGCGCAACAATATCCGCACGCATCATACGGCGCGCCTGAAGTAGCTCAGCCAGCTTATGGGCATTGGCACGCACACTCTCTAGCAGCAGGAAGTCCTCCGCCGCATTCACATCACCACCCAAAAGATCCGATACGGCGTCGCGTTTGTCTTCAAGCAAATGGGGCGAATCAGGATATAATTTCTGCGTGGCTGCCACCAATGTACGCAACGTTTCGGCACGAACGCCATGCTGTTGCAACACCTTGTCCACGCTCACTTTGCGTGGATATAACGCGCCAACAAACAGGACATCCGCGTTCTCATCGACCGTTTTCCCCAGTGCCTCGAACCGATGCTGGTTTGCCATAACTATCGCCCCTTCTTCGGCATGCAGCGCGCCATGGTCTGGTCGATGCGCGCCTCCACATCGCGTAGGATCGCACGCGCACTATGCTGGCCCACGCCATCAATGTCGTGCAGGCAATCCGTGAGGGCAAGCTGCGCTTGCGGAAGCGTTACATCCCCTACCTGCATGGTGCCGAGCAGGGTGTTGATTTTCGTATATACCAGCATGTTCAGCCCATGCAGCAGGTTTACGTAATGCGCGGTGTTCTGCACCAGCTGCGCGTGTGTCGGCATGTGCGGTGCCAGCAACAATTCGGTCGGCGCATCAAACCCAAGCGCATGTTTTGCCGCGACGGCCTGCTCAATAAGCTCGCCCACTGCCGAGGTGGGCATCCCTTGCTGTTGCGCAAGCTGCATAATGCCTACGCGCAGCTGGCGCACTGCCGGCAGGGATTCCAGTTGCTCAAGCAGGTGCGGCACGTCGCCCAGCGCGGTTTCGATCACGCGGCGCTCCTGCGCATCATAAATGGGATGGCTCATGCGTAGCGCCCCTGGCCTTTGCCGAGATATTCATCATTGAATGCGCTGAAGGCCTGAGTAAAGCGCTGCTGCATCATGCGAATTTCCCAATCGCCGTACTTCATATCTTTCAGCACATCATGCAGGCCTTGCATGGTGCCCTGCAGCGTAGGGTCGCCCGGCTCGGTCAGCATCATTGTATCGAGTGCCATCGCAAGGGTAGCAAGCCCTACGGCACTAATGAATTTTATATGGGTATACACCGCCAGCGCGTATTGCTCGTCGCCCTTGAAGAACGGGGCAAGGTAGCGCACGGCCTCGTCCTGCGTGGGGGGCTCGTCATGGAACACTTGCTGCGTCTCGCCCATGATGTCCATCAACCGTTCGGTGCTGATGCCATGGCTGGCGCAGCCTTCAATGATCTGATTGCTGAGATGCCCATGCATGTCGCTGCGTAGCGCGTTGGCGAACTTGAACACATGCGCACCGGCAGCGTTGATGTAATCGATTTCCGCCTCGCCCAGCGGCTCTTCACGCTCATCAATCGGGTAGATCACGTCCTGCCTCCTACTTTTTACTCGCCTTTTGGGGCTGTTGTTCTTATTGGAACGCTGCACGCTAGCGTGGTTCATGGCCAAATGTTGTGAAGGTTTGATGAAAAAGACGTTACATATCATCGGCTCCGGCCTTGCCGGTTCGGAAGCAGCCTGGCAGGCGGCTGAGCGCGGCGTGGCCGTGATCATCCATGAAATGCGCCCGGTGCGCCCGACCGAGGCGCACGCCACCGGCCACAGCGCCGAACTGGTCTGCAGCAACTCTTTCCGTTCCGACGACCACGAGCGCAACGCCGTGGGCCTGCTGCACGAGGAAATGCGGCGCTGCGGCAGCCTCATCATGCGCTGCGCGGATGCACACAAAGTGCCCGCCGGGGGCGCGCTGGCCGTGGACCGCGACGGCTACGCCGCCGCCGTGACCGCCGCGCTTGAAGCGCACCCGAATATTAGCTTCCAGCGCGAGGAAGTGACCGAACTTCCCCGCGACGGCATGACCATTGTGGCCACCGGGCCGCTTACCTCGGAAGCCCTCAGCGCGTCTATCCTGCAGTTCACTGGCACCGAATACCTCGCCTTTTTCGATGCGATCGCCCCCATCGTGCACCGCGATTCCATCGACATGACCAAAGCATGGTTCCAGTCACGCTATGATAAAGGAAACGGCCACGACTACATCAACTGCCCGATGGATAAGGAGCAGTATTTTGCGTTTATCGATGCGCTAATCGCCGGTGAAAAAACGGATTTCAAGGAATGGGAAAAGAACACCCCCTATTTCGAGGGCTGCCTGCCGATCGAGGTGATGGCCGCGCGCGGGCGTGAAACCTTACGCTACGGGCCCATGAAGCCCGTGGGGTTGACCAATCCACATATCCAGCCTACGCCCGAGAACCCGAAAGCCAATAAAGCTTATGCCATTGTGCAGCTTCGGCAGGACAATAAACTGGGCACGCTGTGGAACATGGTGGGCTTCCAGACCAAACTGAAATATGGCGCACAGGCGGATATTTTCCGTTCCATTCCGGGCCTTGAGAAAGCGGAGTTTGCGCGGTTAGGTGGCATTCACCGCAACACGTTCATTCAATCACCGAAGCTGCTGGATGGCACGCTGCGCCTTAAATCATCACCGCATCTGCGCTTTGCCGGGCAAATCACCGGCGTGGAAGGCTATGTGGAATCGGCCGCCTGTGGGCTGCTGGCCGGGCGTTTCGCTGCCGAGGAGTTAATGGGGCTTCAGCCCAACCTACCGCCGCGCACCACGGCACTGGGCAGTTTGCTGGCCCACGTCACCGGCGAGGCCAACGCCGAAACCTTCCAGCCCATGAATGTGAATTTCGGCTTATTCCTGCCACTGGCTGAGCAGGTAAAAAAAGATTCGCGGCCGAATGCCTATACTGCGCGTGCCTTGAACGACCTAAGCAGCTGGATAGAAACAAAAATGGCCGCCTAATTGCGCCACATTACGTTTTATTCATATCCATAAGTTTTTTGCGCATTGTCATGAAACCGTCATGCATACCCTCTATGGTGGATGCTGTAGAGGTTTATGCAACAGGACAAAACAGAGAAAAAGATCGACCGCGATAACCGTTTCGGCAAGCCGCTGGAATGGACGCTGGCGCTTGCTGCAGGCCTGACCTCGGGCACCACCACGTTCGTGAACCTGGTGCGCACCAAATACCACGACGATTCGCTCGCCAAGAATGAAATCACCGGGCTTTATTCCACCAACAAGGCCGACCTGAAAGAGCTGACCAGCAGCCGCATTCGCAAAGCACGCGGCATGTTCCGCGAGGCATTTCCGGGCGAGCGCGCATTTGAAGAACCCGGCACTAAAGCCAAAGCCGAAACCCTGGCTGCTGAAGCTACCGAGGCCGCTAAAGGCGGTGGCGAGAAGATCACCAGCGGTATTCGCAAATTCCTTGCAACCTCACGCGAGAAGCTCAACGACATCGTCGGTTCCAGCGCGTTCAAGAACGACACGCGCGAATACATTAAAGGCACGCATAAAACCAAACAAGCCTTCGACCGCTTCCTCGACGAATACACCGAAACGCACCTCGGCATCGCCAGCCGAGGCATCAAGGGGCACACGCTTGGCAGCATCCAGCGCTTTGAGACATTCGGTCCCTACTCGCAGCGAAACATTGCATTCAAAACATTATTCGCCGTGGGTGCCGGTACGGCCGTTACGCTTATGGCCTTCAACCAGCTGAACACACGCGACAAGCTGAACGAGATCGACAAAACCACCGGCAACAATGGCCGTCGATTGGATGCGCTGTTAACCGCAACGGAAGCGGCCGATGGCCGCGTGATCGAGGTGCAGGGTTTGCTGCAGGAAAAGAAAGCGCACGGCGAAAAATCCAAGGCTGTGCTGGCTGAACGTGAGCACCACGCCGCGGCCGAACTGGCGCGTTAGCGCACCGCGAACAGATCCTCGATATCCAGCTGCTTCGGCTCTTCCGCTTTTTTTGGCTTCGGCTTTGTGGCAACCGGCTTTTCGGTTTCCTTCACGAT
>Ga0209066_10008262_pt1 | contig 10125 bp, 10 predicted proteins | sample All_14_2_FD_187198 | JGI IMG/M metagenome (GOLD analysis project Ga0209066, IMG submission 187198) | Freshwater microbial communities in response to fracking from Pennsylvania, USA - Allegheny Zone_MetaG_DW_15 (SPAdes) (version 2) ... | reverse complement strand
CCCCAGGAGTCCCGGGCTCGCCAGGGGATTACGGAAATAGGCCTGCATCACGGCTCCGGAGGCGCCCAGCCCCGCGCCCACGGCCAGTCCCACCAGGGTGCGGGGCAGGCGGATCTCGCCCACAATTTGCTGCGCCATGGCGGTGGCCGCCGGGTCCATGTCGGGGTTCAGCAAGGGGCCGATCAGGTTTTCAAACCCGGTGCTGCCCACACACACGCCCAGCACGGTGAGCGCCAGACTCAGCAGAATCAGCGACCACACCAAAAACGGCATGCGGTGCTGTGTCAAGGTTTGGCCCCGGCCAGCGCTTTAGGCGCCTTGTCTGTCAGGCACTGCGCCATCAGCCGCGCACCCTCGGCCATGCGCGGGCCCGGGCGCACCAGCGTGTTGGCGTCTTCGGTGGCGAAGATGCAGACGCGGTTTTCGCGCACCGCGCGGATGCTTTGCCAGCCCGGGCGCTGACCCAAGCCACCCGCGTTGCGCTCACCCACCATGATCAGGTCCGGGTTGGCGCGCACGATGAATTCGGGGTTGAGTTTGGGAAACGGCCCGAGCTTGGCTGGCACGATATTTTTGACACCCAGCCGCGTCAGGGTTTCACCAATAAACGACGACTCACCCGCCGCGTAAGGCCCCTGATTCACCTCAAAGTAGACCCGCGTGGCGTTGAGGCCCGGCGGGATGGACTGGGCTGCCGCCGACACGCCTGCGTCGATGGCGCGCCAGATTTTGGCGGCATCCGGTACCGTCAGCACCTGGCCAATCTTGAGGATCACACGCTGCACATCGGCATGGGTTTTGGGCTCCAAAGACACCACCTTCAGACCGAGCGAGCGCAGTCGGTCACTGGCGCGCGAGGACACGGCCATCAGCACAACATCGGGCCGCAGGGCGACGATGGCCTCGATGTTGGGGTCCAGCCCGCCGCCCATTTGCGGCAGCTTTTGCAGGCTGGCCGGGTAATTGGAATAGCGGTCCACCCCCACCAGCCGGTTGCAGGCGCCCAGTTCACACACGGTTTCGGCCAAGGACGGCAGCAGGCTGACCACGCGCTGCGGTGGCTGGTTGAAATTCACGACCACGCCGCGGTCGTCGGTCACCTCGTAGGCCTGGGCGCTGGCGGCCATGCCCAGCAACACGGCGCAAAACAGTTTTTTCACGGTGTCTCTTTCAAAGTCAGCGCCAGCCCGGCGGCCATCAGGGTCACCCGCTGGCAGACAGCGGCCACGTTTTGGTTCAGCAAGCCCAGCGCATCCACAAACGCGCGCACCTCGCGGCCCATCGGAATCACACCCAGACCAATCTCGTTGCCGACCAGCACCAGCGGGCCGGGGGCTTGGCGAATGGCTTCCAAAAGCTGGGTTATTCGCCCTTGATGCGTCTGGGCCAGCGCCTGATGGTTTGCAAAATCCGGGGCCTTGCCCGGCGCGGCGCTTTCAGGCATGGAATCGGTGGCCAACGGTGCCTCAGCAGGCATCAGCGCGTTGGTGAGCCACAGCGTCAGGCAGTCCACCACGATCAAGGTGTCCGGCTGGCTGTGGGTTTGGATGGCCTCAGCCAGCCGCAAAGCTTCTTCCACCGTGCGCATGCCCGGCACGCGCTGCGCGCGGTCGGCCTGATGTCGGGCAATGCGCTGCACCATCTCGGCATCCCACGCCTGCGCGGTGGCGATCATCACGGCACGGTGCTTGGCAGACTGCGCCAGCCAGTCGCGCGCCAACAGCTCGGCGCGACGGCTTTTGCCGCTTTTCTGACCGCCCAGAATGAGTTCGCTGCGCGCCGGGACGGTGGCCATGCCCTTCACGACAAGCCCTTGGGGATCGGGCGCAAGAAGGCCTGCGCGGCGCCCGGGATGACCGCCATCTTCTGTCACATTAGCCATGAACACGGCTCCAATCCATGATGATGCGGTGCAATTGCGCCAGCCCATCGGTCAGCGCGGCCGGGCCGGGTTGCAGGATGTCGCAGGACTTGATCTCAAACAGTTGCCCGGTTTTGACCGCCGCCACCTCGCCCCAGCCCGCGCGCGCTGCCACGTTGTCGGGGCGAAACTTCTTGCCACACCAGGATCCGATGATGATGTCGGGGTTGCGCCGCACAATCTCGGTGCTGTCAGCAATGATGCGGTGTTTGCCCATGGCTTGCCGCGCCAGCTCCGGAAAAATATCGTCACCCCCAGCGATGCCCATCAGCTCCGACACCCACTGGATGGCGCTGATGGGTGGCTCGTCCCACTCTTCAAAATACACTCTGGGCCTGCGGGGCAAATTGGCCGCCAGCCCTTGTATCGCCAACATCGTCTGCTGTATTTTTTGTATCAGGACCCGACCCTGGTCACCCTGCCCGACCAGCGCCGCCACCTGAAACAACATGTCAAAAATCTGGGCCACACTGCGCTGGTTGAACACCGTCACCGGCACGCCCGCACGGATCAGGCTGCTGGCGATGTCGGCCTGCATGTCGGAAAAGCCCAGCACGCAGTCAGGCTGCAGGGCCAGAATTTTGTCGAGCTTGGCGCTGGTAAAGGCACTCACCCGGGGCTTGTCCTGCCGCGCCCGCGCAGGCCGCACGGTGTAGCCGGAAATACCCACAATGCGGTGCTCCTGCCCCAACAGATAGAGCCACTCGGTGGTTTCTTCGGTCAAACAGACGATGTGCTGCGGGCCGGTGGGTGGCAGCGACCAGACCGGGAGGGATGCCAGCGCGCTGTTCACGTCACAGGCAGGCATCTTTCCCGCATCAGGCATCAACGTGCCGCTACCAGCCGACGCGTCGACTTGGGTCACAGGGCCTCTCCGAATATCGCCACCGGGCTGGGTGGCGAAAACAGTTCCGCCGTCGCGTCAGGGCACGACGCAAACCAGGCGTGGAAATAACTGGCCCGCACGCTGCCCCGTTGCCACAGCGCCTCGCCCGCGTCGGGCAGGGGGTCGCTGTCCGGCCGGGCGGTGCGGGCCACCGGCTGCAATGCTGTCTCGGTGGTCGAGTAATGAAAGGTGTGGCCGCGCAGCGTGCCGCTGGTCAGTGGCAACTGCTGCGGCCCGAGTGCCGCCAGACGTTTGTGCATGGTGACGGTGCCGGGCAACAGGCCCCACTGCGCGAAACGTTCACCGTCAGCGGTGATCAACGTCTCAAACAGCGCCATCATGCCGCCACATTCGGCCCACACCGGCTTGCCCGCCGCAATGTGGGCGGCCAGGCTATCGCGCAGCGCGGTGTTGGCGGCGATCGTGGCTGCGTGCAGTTCCGGGTAACCACCGGGAAGCCATACGGCGTCACAGTCAGGCAGCGCGGCGTCGGCCAGCGGCGAGAAAAACACCAGCTCCGCGCCCAGATCGCGCAGGCAATCCAGATTGGCCGCATAGATAAAGCAAAAGGCTGCGTCGCGGGCGACAGCAATGCGCTTTCCACGCAACGCAGGAGGGCTGGGTGGCTGAGTCTTCTGCTCCGTACAAGGAGGAGCCCGCAACGCGGGCGGGGGACACGAAGCAGAACACGCTGCCATCCAGCCTTCCGGACCAACAGCGGGCGCAACAAAATTCACCACCCAATGCTGTAAATCCGCGAGCGTCATCTGCCCAAGCGGCGTGGCCTCCAGCGCATCTGCCGCAGCATCCAGCCGCGCCAGCGCATCGCCCACCTCGCTGGCCACGGTCAGTCCCAGATGCCGCTCGGGCAGTTGCAAGGCCGCGTTGCGCATCACCGCACCCAACCACTGTTCAGGATCGCGCACGCTGCTCTGCAACATCAGCGCATGGCGCTCACTGGCCACGCGGTTGGCCAGCACCCCGGCCCAGGGCAGGCCCGGGCGGTAGTTCTGCAGACCAAACGCCAGCGCGCCAAAGGTGCCCGCCATCGAGCCCGCGTCAATCACCGCCAGCACCGGCAGGCCAAAACGCTGCGCCAGATCCGCCGCGCTGGGGTCGCCGTCAAACAGCCCCATCACCCCTTCGACGATGATCAGGTCCGCCTCGGCGGCAGCAGCGACCAGCCGCACGCGGCAATCCGCCTCGCCATTGATCCAAAGGTCCAATTGGTACACCGGCGCCCCGCTGGCCAGCGCATGCCAGTACGGGTCCAGAAAATCCGGCCCGCACTTGAACACCCGCACTTTTCTACCCTGGCGCGTATGTAGCCGCGCCAAAGCAGAAACAACCGTGGTTTTGCCCTGACCGGAAGCGGGGGCGGCGACGAGGATGGCGGGGCAGGTGATGGGGTTCATCAAAAACGCTCGTTTACTTGGGTGACCAGGTCAGCCCAACATACACGGTACGCCCCGCTGTAGCGTAGCCATTGGCCAGCACATAGTCTTTGTCAGCCAAGTTAGTCACCCGCGCCAGCAGTTCCCAGTCACGCGCAACGGGTCGGGTCGCGCTCAGGTTCACCAACGAATATGGTGCCAGGCGCACCTTGTTGCTGGCGTCGTCAAAGCGTTCACCGGTGTATTGCCACTCTGCACTCAGGCGCCATTCGCGCAAGGGCATGTCGGCGGTCAAGGTCGCTTGCTTGCGGGCGCGCCGCGCCAGCACCTTGTCGGTCAGCGTGTTGATGGGGTTCAGCCAGTCGATGGAAGCACCCCAATTGGCCCCAGCCCATTGCGTTGAGCCGGCGAGGGTGGTGCCAGACAGGCGCGCCTGGCCGGTGTTGCCGTAACAACCCGCATACTTCCCCGCGCCGTTGATGCAGGAGCCCGGTCCAGACACGTAATTGATCAGGTTCTCCACGTCGTTGCGGTATACCACCAGCGACGCCTGGCTCAGGCCAGCCTGCCAGCGGATAGCCGCCTCGGTGTTGTCCGAGGTTTCTGCCGTCAAAGTGGGCACGCCGTAGATGCTGAACCGCTGAAACAACGTGGGCGCCCGAAAACCGGTGCTTTTGGATGCCGTGACCCTGACACCCTGGAACAGTTCATACCCGTACGCCAGTGACCCCGTGGACTGGTTGCCAAACTCGCTGTCATCGTCCTGTCGAGCATTCACTTGCAGGGTGTGGGCGCCGCTGCGAAGGCCATAGCCCAAGGCGACGGCGTTCTGGCTTCGTTGGGTGGTTTGGGGCGTGGTGCTGGCATTTTCCAACGCGTCTTCGCGACGCTCCAGGGCAGCGGTGAGCAAACCTGGCCCCACGCGCCACTCGTTATGCAGTAAATAGCTGCTGATCTGCGTGTCCGTCACATAAACAGACGGGCTTGTCTCGTAGTGATCCGTTCCACGGGTCAACGACAAACGGGAACGCCAGACATCACTCCATCGGGCGGTCCAGTTCAAGCCGATGGTTTGCAAGTGCCGCTGCGTTTGGTCATCTGCCGCACTGACGGGGTTGGCGTCGTAGCCCGCCGTCAAGTCGTTGTCCAGCGCCGTCAATTCCAGTTTGTGGCCCGGTTGCAGCGTCCAGCCCAGACGTCCGGAGAAAGACCGGCTACGGGCGCCATCACGGTCCGGGTTGCCCGATGGCTTCGCGTTGAAGCCATCGGTTTCGCTTTGCCCCAAACCCAGGGCGTAATCCACGTCATCAGAGCCACCCAGCAGCGAGGCGTTGACTTCCCGGGTGTTGTCGCTTCCCAAGCCCACACGCACTGACGGTGCGAATCCTTTGACACCCTGCTTGGTAAATATCTGAACGACACCGGCCACGGAGTCGGACCCATAAATGGCTGCGGCCGGGCCACGCAACACCTCGATGCGCTCCACTTGCAGCAGTGGAATGCTTTCCCAGGGCGCGCCCCCCGTTGACTGCGAATCCACACGCACGCCATCAATAAATACCGCTGTAAAGCGGCTCTCAGCACCCCTGATGTAAACACTGGTCGGCGTGGCAGCCCCGCCCGTTTGAGTGATGGTGATGCCAGGCAGGCGACGCAATACGTCGGCAACACCGATAGCGCCACTGCGCTCAATCACATCCCGGTCAATGATGCTGATGTCTGCCAAAACATCGGTCAACGGTTGTTCGGTACGCGTCGCCGTCACCACCACCTCCCCCAGCGTCCCCACCGACTGGCCCTGCGCCAGCGCGGGGAAAGCTGCCAAAACAGCCAAAGCGGACGCACACAGGCGAACGGGTGCGCGGTGGCACACAGAAAAAACAAAAGAAGTCATTGTTGAAAAGAACCATTTAAGTGCCCTCACCGTCGTCCCCGACAGTGCCTGAGCGTCACGGTTGCACGCCTTTTCAAGCGCACAGCCACCGTGTTGGCCGGTATCCGGGCTGGTGGAATCTACCGTCATCGCCTTCCCAGATGCGCGTCAAAACATCCAGTGGCCTCAATGACAGCGGAACCCGAAGGGGGTTCGTCCACTTACCGTTGCGGGGGCAGCGCAGGTTAGGTTTGGCTGGGTGGCCGCACCCTCCTGCTTCCCGTTGAACTGCGGTGTGTGAAGCACACTGCGAGCACCAACGCGCCGGATTCTAACGTGCCGCCCGGCTATCATCGCCGCCTTCAGGTGCCCGCAGCCGCCAGGTTTCGGGAGAATCGGGAAGGCGGTGCAAGTCCGCCACGTGCCCAACGCTGTAAGGAAGATGAACCACGTTTTATGCCACTGGCGCAAGCTGGGAAGGTGCCTGGTTCAAGTGAATCCAAGTCAGAAGACCGGCCTGAAACATCATCAACTGCACGGCCAGGCAGTTCACTTTGTTTCCATTTGACAGGGGAATGTCATGAAATCAACACCGACGCCAGCCGAGCGGGATCCACACGCCTTCACCGACGAGGCACGCGACGCGGTCTACCAAGCCATCTTTTCGCGCCGCGATGTGCGCGGCCAGTTTTTACCCAAGCCGGTGCCCGACGAGGTGCTGAGCCGGGTGCTCACCGCAGCGCACCACGCACCGTCGGTGGGTTTCATGCAGCCGTGGAATTTTCTGGTGGTCAAGTCTGACGCGGTCAAACAGCGGGTGCGCGATGCCTTTGCCGTGGCCCACGCGCAGGCGGCACAGATGTTTGAGGGCGATCAACGCGCCACCTACCAGACGCTCAAACTCGAAGGCATTGTGGAGTCGCCCATCGGCATCTGCATCACCTGCGACCGCACCCGCAGCGGCCCGGTGGTGATCGGGCGCACCCATATGCCGACCATGGACCTCTACAGCAGCGTTTGTGCGGTGCAAAACCTGTGGCTGGCCGCGCGCACTGAGGGGCTGGGCGTGGGTTGGGTCAGCATCTTCCACGAGGCCGCGCTGCAAGACGCGTTGGGCATCCCGGCGCACATCACGCCGATCGCCTACCTGTGCGTGGGCTATGTGAGCCACTTCAAGGACAAGCCGGAGCTGGAAACCGCCGGCTGGTTGCCGCGCCTGCCGATCCAGGACTTGCTCTACTTTGACACCTGGGGCCAGCGTGACCACACACAGCCGCTGATCGCGCAGCTGCAGCGCAACGAGGCCGCGGCGCGGGATTGCAGCGCCAGCGCCACACTGCCAGCCACCTGCGACCTCGCCGCTTGACATCCAAGCAGTTCAAGGCCGCCAAACCCTACAATGCCCGACTATGCCGGACCCGTCCCAAATCGACCAAATCACCGAACGTGTTGAACGTCTCCTGGTGCGTTATGAAGAACTCATGCGCACCAACACCCTGCTCAACCAGCAAATTGACACCCTCACGCAGGAGCGCGATTCGCTCAAGTCGCGCCTGGGCGCTGCGCGCGCGCGCGTTGATGCGCTGCTGGAGCGCCTGCCCGGCGAGCCTGGCACCAGCACGGTCAAACCGGCTTTCAAGACGGCGGCATCAAGGGGTGAGGCATGAAGCAGCTTGAAGTGCAGATCATGGGCCAGAGCTACCTGCTGGGCTGCCCGGACGGTGGTGACGCGCGGCTGCTGGACGCGGTGGAGCGGGTCGACACCGCCATGTGCAAAATTCGTGACGGCGGCAAGGTGCGCGCCCGTGACCGCATCGCGGTGCTGGCGGCACTGAACCTGGCGTTTGACCTGGCCGATCAGGGCGCCCGCCCCGCACCGGCCAGCGCTGCACCGGCGCCTGCACCCAGCGCGCCACACGAATCGTCTGAAAAATTGGGCGCCCTGCTGGCCCGTCTGGACGACGCCCTGAACCGGGACGACCGGCTGCTTTAGCCGTCAGTGCACAGCCCCGGTGGCGGGCGGCAACTGGTCGGGCTGGCGAAAGATCAGCGCCGCGTCCACCGCATCAAAGCGGTATTGCTGGCCACAAAAATCACAACCCACCTCGATGTCCGGGCGTTCCTGCAAGATGCTTTGGGCTTCTTGCGCGCCCAGGCTCAGCAGCATGCGGCTGACACGTTCACGGCTGCAGGTGCATGCAAAGTGCGGGCCCTGCTCACCTTGCAGGGGATCGAACCGCACCACGCTTTCGTCCCAGAACAAGCGATGCAGGATGCTGCTGGCATCGAGCGTCAGCAGTTCCTCGCGCTTGAGGGTGGCGGCCAGCAGGGCGATGCGTTTGTAGTCTTCGTTGAGCCCGATGTCATCTTCATGGGCCCGGGGTGCACTGCCCGCCAGATTGCCAACGCCTTGCATCGGCAAGCGCTGGATCAGCAAACCGGCCGCCACCTGGTCGTCGGCGGCCAGCACCAGCGTGGTATCGAGCTGCTCACTTTGCAGCATGTAGTGCTGCAGCACGTCGCTGAACTTTTCCAGCTTCTCGTGCTGGTCGCCAAACAGCGGCACCACGCCCTGGTAGGGCTGCTGGCCGGGTTGGCGGTTTTGCGGGTCCAGCGTGATGGCGCAACGGCCCACGTTGTCCACATTCACCATCTGGCTCAGGCTGGCGGCCTCATCGAGCGTGCCATTCAGGGTGGCGGTGGCGCGCAGGCCAAAGTCCGGCTGCACCTCCACCACCGCCAGTTTGACCGGGCCATCACCAAAAATCTGCAGCACCAAAGACCCGTCAAACTTGATGTTGGACTGCATCAGCACCGCCGCAGCGGTCATTTCACCCAGCAGGTTTTGCAGCGGCAGCGGGTAGGCGCCGTGGGTGGTGTTGGCAGCACGGCGGCTCAGAATTTCACGCCAGGCATCGGTCAGGCGCACCAGCACGCCGCGCACCGGCAGGCCGTCGAATAAAAATTTGTGGATTTCAGACAAGTTGGGTTCTCCTATAGGTTGCAGACTGAAGCAAAGCCGGTCCAGCTAGGCGCGTCGCCGCAGACAGTACGCACAGTACGGCAAGGCGACGCAACGACGCTGGGGCGGTTTTGATTCAGTCTGTTCAGGCGATTTTGTGCAGCGTGGTTTTGAAACGCTGGGCGTTGGCCACATAGTGATCGGCGCTCTGGCGCAGGCCTTGTAATTGTTCGGGTGTGAGGCTGCGCACCACCTTGGCCGGGCTGCCAATGATCATCGACCCATCGGGAAATTCTTTGCCCTCGGTCACCAGCGCACCGGCGCCCACCAGGCAGCCTTTGCCAATCTTGGCGCCGTTGAGCACCACCGCACCAATGCCGATCAGGCTGTCGTCACCCACCGTGCAGCCGTGCAACATGGCTTTGTGACCCACGGTGACGCCTGTGCCAATGGTCAGGGGCAGGCCCACGTCGGCGTGCAGCACGCTCAAGTCCTGGATGTTGGTGCGCGCACCGATGCGAATGGGGGCCGTGTCGCCCCGCACCACCACGCCAAACCACAGACTGGCCTGCTCGCCCAGCACCACATCACCCATCAGCTGCGCGCTGTCGGCCACCCAGGCTGAGTCAGCCACCGTGGGGCACAGGCCATCCACTTCGTATATCGCCATGAGGTTCTTTCGTTGCCAAGTTACCTAGAATTGTAGGATTGGTGCGACTCGAAGTCGCTTCATTCCGTCCATGTGACGGACTTAAACAGGGATGTTCCCCTCTGAAAAGAGGTGCATTCTGCCACTGAGATGTGGTACACCCGTAGTAGCCAAATGGCTCGATTTGGCTACTTCATCCGCAACCCTCAGGGGTGCGGTAAAGGTAAATACTCACCCCCAGGGTGGTATTTGTAGCTTTAAAGAGACATATTTCCGCAAGGAAAGGCTTTGTTACAACTTGTTACATAAAAGTTTCAAGGGGTGCTGGCTGAATGGAGCGTTAACCGCTCTCTGTGTCTTGTTTCCTAGAAACCACACGTGGAACCGTGTGACCTCAACTGTATGTGCGTCCCGAGTAATTGGGGGGTGCAGAGCTACAG
>Ga0209066_10008261_pt1 | contig 10126 bp, 9 predicted proteins | sample All_14_2_FD_187198 | JGI IMG/M metagenome (GOLD analysis project Ga0209066, IMG submission 187198) | Freshwater microbial communities in response to fracking from Pennsylvania, USA - Allegheny Zone_MetaG_DW_15 (SPAdes) (version 2) ... | reverse complement strand
TAAATAATCTAAATATTCCAATTGTTTCATTCATCAAGATTGATGTAGAAGGAATGGAGCTTTCTGTTTTCAAGGGAGCTATTAATACCTTGAGGCAATATAAGCCAAGCATTCTATTTGAAACAATGGCTACTTGGCGAGAGGTTAAAGGAGATTCATATTTTCAGGAGATGGAAGATTTTTTGAAATCACTGGGATACACACTTTATACAGTTAATCCTCCATATTGCCAGGAAACCTCGCTGAATAACACTACGGAAGATACTTTGGCAGTTTGTCACGCGAATGCAGGGGCGTTGAAGGCTCTTCAAAATATAACTCTCAGACACCCATAAAATTGGCAGCTCTTATCCTCAATCGCATGATGTTGAGAGCAATGACTTAGATTAATATTTGCCGATTATTCCTCGGTTGCTCTAATTTTAATTTGACGCTTTTGTATATCGCTTGATTGATATATTATAAACATGAAGTTGAACATTACTGTGATGCCATGGTAGTAAATTCAGGCAATAGTGTTTATGTAATTATTCCGGTCCATAATCGTAAGTTGATTACATTGCGATGCATGGAAAACTTGCGAGAGACGAAAGTTTTATCCTGGGCAAAGGTTGTGGTAGTGGATGACGGCTCGACTGATGGAACGGCCGAAGCGATTTTGCAAAAATTTCCCGACGCGACGATCCTCCGAGGGGATGGAAACTTATGGTGGACTGGAGCGATTGTAAAAGGCATGAAATTTGCCTTGGAGCAAGGAGCTAAATATATTTTTTGGTTAAATGATGATTGCATTCCAAGTGCTGGCACAATGCACCATCTTTTTGAATATTCGCATTTGATGAATTGTATCTCGGTCGCAATTAGCCGCACGCGCGGCGGCGCAGCTTATGGAGGAGTCGTCAAGAACCCCTGGGGATTGAAGCTTGTGAATATTGAAGGAAAATCAGTGGTATGGTGTGACACAATGCAGGGAAATTGTGTCTGTCTCCCTGTAGAGATCGTAAATCAGATCGGGCTTCCGAATGCGCTGGATTGCCCGCATGCACGGGGAGATTCAGAATATGGACTAAGAAGTTCTGCCGCTGGATGGAAAATTGCTCTTTTGCCTGATGCGGAATGTTGGAATGAAGACAATTTAAAAGAAGAACAAAGGTCGTGGCTTCTTTCAAATATTCGGTTGAAAGCAATATGGGGCTCCTTTTTTTATAAAGGGGGATACTTATACTATCGATCAGAGTGGCATGTATTGTTAAAATATTGGGGGTGGCGCGGAGTATTAATGTTTTTTTATCAATATCTTAAGGCGGCGGGAATCATTCTTATACGCATTTTGATTCCTTATCGTGTAAGGCTTGCTTTATTTGGGGGAAGATCTCGAATATTTCAAATCGAAAGTAAGTTAAGCTGATTTGCGATTGTCAGGATCTTCAGAAGTAAAGATTGACGAATGATTTGAGAGCGCTGTTTTCTATTGCCAATGGCGATTCGAAAAATTCATGATAGGCTGAATATCGCTAATAGATAGGATATCATATTGACGATTGGCGCTAAAAAAGTGAGCCAAAGAGTGCAGGAAAATTCAATAATAAGTTATAATGTATAACGCAAGCGGGGTTGTTCGCATATTGATTGCCTTGGGAGGAATAGCGGGAGCCTTGTGGCTTTCCATGAGCATCTTACAGGATCGTAACCTGATCGGATCGACGTTCAAATATTTGATGATATTTGGCTTCCTCATGGGGGTAGTATTTCCCCGGATCGGCATGGGAATGTTCATTTTTGAATGCTTCTATCTGGATTTTTTTAAACGGCTGCTCACATTATCGGGGAATTTTAGCGGGCTGGATTTGTATTTTGTTCTGGGGGTTGCCCCGCTTACCCTCTTGGGAGTGTGCGTGCACCTCATGCTGGGGTGGCTGGCGGGAGCGCGGAATTTTAGCTGGGCCGACTGGATCCGACTGGTGATCGCGGCTGCGTTGTGCGCGGTGATTTTCCTAGCAGCCTGGACTACCGGTGGGGGACGAAGTTTGGGTGAGGCGGTGAATGGGGCTGCGTATGCAAGCTTGTTATGGGTGATTCCTCTGCTGCACCCCGATCGGGAAAGCCTGTTGAAATACATCCGGCTTTTTCTGCTGGCCGGTATTCCGATGGCACTTTATGGCATTATTCAGGCATTTTACGGATTTTCCGAGGTGGAAATCCGTTACATCCAAACCGGGGCAACTATTCTGTCTAAGACTTATTATGCAATGGGCGAAGAAGCCCTCCGGGCTTTTGGGACCCTGAATCATCATTCGACTTTTGGGGCGGTCACCGGCGTGCTATTTCTCCTGGCATTGTTATATGTTCAAGCTGAAAAGCGCCGGGGTCTGCCGGTTGTGATTTTCTGGCTGATGATTGCACTTGTTTTTCTCACCGCCAACGTGGTGTCGGAAAACCGTTCCACTTACTTGATTCCGGTGGCCGGCATTATCGGAATGGTTTTGTTCCGACATCCTTTGACCACGGCGGTTCTGTATGTGGCGGGATTTTCCGGACTGCTCGGGCTGGTGTTACGCTATGAATGGTTTGCTAATAATCTGGTATCCTGGAATCAAACTTTTCTGGGGAGCTATTTTGGCCAGCACTTTGGGACGTTGGGAACATTTATTGATCGCTTGCGGAGTTTTGCAACTTTGCATAATCCGGATGCTTGGACCCCTTTTGGACTTAAGCGAGTAGGCTCGATGACATTCGAAGGGGGATTGTTTGCTCATGATGCGTTCACGCTGGCATTGCTGACGGTAGGTTACGTGCCATTGGCGGGTATCCTACTGATTTTGCTTGGATTCGTGGTGTATATCCACCGGCGAATCAATCGGATTACGGATCGCGACTTAAAATCTCAACTTTGCACCCTGATGGCCGCATTTGTCGCGTTGCTTGGAGCCGGAGTTCTTTATGGGCAACTACTGCAGGTTTTTCCCACGAATGTATTCATGTGGCTACTGGTTAGTTCATTTATTGTATTTATTAGGAAATTGCCATTGCCTGGACCAGAAGCAAATCATTCAGGAAAAGACGCTCTGACAACCTGAAATGCATAGGTGAGAGCTAAAATGATAACTCGATTAAAGACTTTATTTGACGGGCTTCGCGACTCGATGCTGTTTTCAAATTGGCCGGTTTTGCTGCTGCAAAGGCTTTTGTTCCGCAAAGAGCGTTTTACCACGTATCTTTGGAAGAAAAAGTATTGGCTGATTTGTGATCGAAATTACCTTGACGACCATAGTCCGAAGGAAGTTCTTGCGAAAAACGTATATCGTGAAGCGATTTTAAGGGCGGCGAGAGGTGGAAAAATCTCTTATGTGAACGTTGGAGCAAATATTGGCGCGTTTGATGTGGCCGTGGCGTCTCTGGTTGACGTGATTGAACGGGCTGTATGTTTCGAATTAAACCCAAGAACTGCCGCAAGACTCAGAAATAATCTGATTATCAATCGACTTGACGGTATTATTGTCAAAGAAGTTGGAATTGGTGCGCAGCGAGCTACTTTGACTATTAACGAGACTGGCAGTGGTCACAACTTCAATTTGTATGCGCGACATCAGGGGAACGGAGATGCTGTAATCTGCCACGTCGTTCCATTTGATGAAGCAATGCAAGGATTACCCTCGGGTGAGACGGGATGGGATCTTTTAAAGTTGGATTGCGAAGGTGCGGAGTATGAAATTCTAAGCAGCGCTGGAGAACGGTTATTGCGTCAGTTTGCTCATATTGTTTTGGAATTGCATCAGCCACCTCCAGGATATGGTGAAGCAGAAATTTTCGAGGCATTAAAACGGGCTGGTTTCGTCGAGATCCCTTTAGCGAAAATAACGCCTTCGGTAATTAGGTATTTCAAGCGAGTATAATATGCGACGAATGCTGAGGGTTTCGATTTTCTGTTTGTGATTTCCCGACAAGCATGTCTTTACGTTGAAAATACTCATCTTCAAAGTAAACCAGTTGGGAGACAATGTGGTTTTCAAGCCGGTGGTGGATTATCTGGCCAAAAAAGAAGGGGTTGAAATTTACCTTTTTACCAGTCCGCTGGCGCGGGCGCTATATGATGGAGAACTGTCGCCTAGTCGGATTTTTCAATATGCGACCAGTGATTTCAACAATGCATGGAAACGTCCCGGCTTTCTACTTTCTCTTATATCTCAGGTTCGGAAGATTCGGCCGGATGTCTGCCTGCTTGCGGAAGATCAGGGAAATGTGGCTCATCTGCTGGCCACCTTATCCGGGGCGCCCCTGAGAGTGGGGTCAATGAGGCCCTTTCTGAAGTGGAAATATGGAATAAATGTGAATGTTCAACCGGGCGCCGACTGCAAACATGCCATATGGGCGTGGAAGCTCCTGGAAGCATTTTGCCGTGAAACCGATGAAGAACCCCCTCTATTTCCTCCGGTTCCTGATTTAACGCACCTGATTCAGGCTGCGCCCAAATATGATTTTTTGATTCATCCCGGAGGGAGTGCGGAATATAAACGTTGGTTGCCCGAACGGTTTGCCGAGCTGGCAAATCGATTAGCTTCAGAATATACAGTAGGGTGGTTTTCTGCCGGAGGAAAATTTCCAGGAATCTTAACAAAAAACATTCATTGTTTGGATACTCCTGATTTGGCGGATATGGTGTCTCTGCTGGCAGTGAGCCGCATTTTTGTCGGAAATAATTCTGGTCCGATGAATATCGCTCAGGCATTAGGAATTCCCTCGGTTATTTTTTGTGGTCCTAGTCCGCGGAGTTGGGATCCCGTATGGTATCCGGAGAGGATGCGGTTGTTACGGGATGAATCATTGGGCTGCATCTGTTGTGACCCACTGGATGGACCCTTGAATCGATGTATCAATTTAGAAAACCCGATGGCCTGCATGAAAGCATGGTCAGTCGATGAAGTGGAGCGAGAATGCCGGCAGTGGTTTGAACACTCATTGAGTTTTCCTCGGTGCGATGGAAATTAAACGAAGGTTGCTAATCACCGGTGCCAGTGGATTTCTTGGCACCAATTTGGTAATGGCGTTGCTCGAAGCCGGCCACGAAGTGGTGAATTTTGACTTGGCTACGCCGCAGGAGCCTGCCCACGGTCAATTCCACCGCCGGGGGGATATTCTTAACTTTGAGGAAGTGCGGGCGGCGCTGGAAGAATTCCAGCCGCATTGGGTGATTCATTTGGCCGGGCGCACGGATTGCGACGAAAATACGACGGTTGAAAAAGGGTATCAGTCCAACACGGTGGGAACTCAAAATGTTCTGAGGGCCATCAAGGAGACCCGCAGCGTTGAGCGAGTGATCATCACTTCCAGTCAATACGTGGCCGGTCCTGGGAGGTTGCCGCAGAATGATGCCGATTATTTTCCGCATACCATTTACGGCCAGAGCAAGGTTGAGACCGAAAGGCTGACCCGGGCGGCGGGATTGTCCTGCCCTTGGACGCTCATTCGGCCAGTGAATATTTGGGGACCTTATCATGCGCGTTATACCCGGGAGTTTTGGGAGATTGTGCGGCGAGGATGGTATTTGCATCCCGGAGTTCGCAGTCCCGTGCGGGCCTATGGTTACGTGGGTAATGTCGTTTGGCAAATTCAGCGACTGCTGGAACTCCCGGAGGAACAAATTTCCGGGCGGACATTTTATGTGGGGGACCGGCCTATTTCCATCGACCAATGGGTGTTTGGGTTTCATCGAGCGATCCGGGGGACGAATCCCTGGGTGATTCCTTATGCGGCCCTTCGGGGAATCGCGAGCTTGGGTGACGGGATCAGCAAAATCACGGGAAAGCCCTTTTACCTCACTTCCTCCCGATTGCGAAGCATGACGGAGGATTATCTCGTCGATATCGAAGCGACGTTTCGCTTGCTGGGAGAACCTCCTTATTCATTGGAGCAGGGAATCGGTGAGACAGTGGAGTGGTTGAGACGGGAGGTATGGAAGTGAAGCGGCCGATTCGCGTCGTCGTTGCGGGCAAAATGCCGCCTCCTTATGGCGGGCAGAATCTCAACATCCAGCGCCTGGTTCATTTGCTTTCGGGTATTGAAGGAATTCAGGTCCTTTATTGGGAATTGGCTTTCTCGAAACAAATCAATCAGTTCCGCAAGCAAAGCATTGGCAAGCTGGTCGAGCTCGCGCGGGTGATGAGCCGTCTGGTCCGGCTTTATTTCCACGGCGGCCGGTTTGATTATATTCTTTTTCCCACTGGCGGGCCACATCTGGCACCGATTCTGCGGGACTTGATTCTGCTCCCTTATTGCCGTCTGTTCTGTCCGCGCATTATCGTGCACTTCCGGGCTGCCGGTATCGGCCGAAAGATGAAGCAGCTTCCCTTCTGGCAAGGTTGGATGCTGCGGGCCGTGCATCGCCTGTGCTGGGGGGCGGTTACGTTGAGCGAATACGGCCGGACGGATCCCGAAGCTCTGAAAATTCCGCGGGTTTTTGTCATTCCCAATGCGATCGAAGATCATAATCCCGAAGGGAAAATTTCAGGTTTTCCGGAAGACCGCATTACCCTATTGAATGTGGGGCACCTTTGTTCCGATAAAGGAACTCCCGCCTTGCTGGAGGCCTTTGCAAAAGTTTCACGGACTTATCCCCGGGTGACTCTCCGCCTTGTCGGGGAGTGCCTTGCCCCATATTCAACCGAGCAGTTGCAGGCGGATATCCGGAGGCTTCAGCTGGATGACTCCGTTGAACTTGCCGGCTTGAAAACCGGCGATGCGCTTTTCGATGAATATCGGCGCGCCTCGCTTTTTGTCTTTCCCAGCATGGCTCCTTATGAATCTTTCGGCATGGTTTTAATCGAGGCCATGATGTTTGGGTTGCCGCTCGTGGTTAGTGATTGGCGGGCCAATGCGGAAGTGGCTCGGGGGATGGATTGCGGCGGCATTATTTATCAGCCGAGTGAAAATCATGCGCAAGCTCTTGCGGCAGCATTACGCCAAGCCCTGGAGCAAATGACGGAATGGAATGAATGGGGGCGGAGAAATCGCAAGCATTACGAAACTTATTACCGAATCAATCGGCTGAGAGAAAACTTCGGTTCTCTTCTGGTCGATTCAAGATAAAATGGCTCTGCCGATTCGGTGGCTGAACGAGGGATGCAAAAATCCATGGGGGTGGATAGCGCAGGTAATTTCTCGCGCTTGAGAAGCAAAAGTTCTGAAGCAATGAACATTCATAAAATCTATCGGTTCATTTTCCGGATTTGGCGGAAGCAGCGCTTTCAGCTTTTTCATAATTTAATCCAACCGACGTCCCGGGACCGCTTGCTGGACATAGGTGGAACCGTGCAGTTTTGGCAAGGTCAGCACTTCGGGGTGGGACAAATTACGGTATTAAATTTACATCCTCAAAATCCCGCGGATGGAATTTTGACCAAAGTGGGAGATGGCTGCGATACGGGAGAGCCGGCTGCTTCCTATGACATCGCTTTTTCAAACAGCGTGATTGAACACGTGGGAGCTTGGGAAAATCAGCGTCGTATGGCGAAGGAGATTCGGAAAGTGGGAAAGGCCGTTTGGGTGCAAACTCCCGCGTTTGAATGTCCGCTTGAACCGCATTATTTGGCTCCCTTTATTCATTGGTTGCCGAAATCGGTTCAGAAAAGATGGATTCGGTGGGTTACCCCGATGGGTTGGATATCCAAGCCCTCCCAGCAAACAATTAATGACATGGTGGATACGACTCGATTGCTTACCCGCACAGAAATGACGGAGTTGTTCCCTGATTGTGAAATTCTTACCGAGAGATTGCTGGGAGTGATTCCGAAGTCATACATCGCAATGCGAACGCGTCAGATTTCGGGGGAAGTTCAGAAGCTGGGGTAAGGATTGGCCGGCGGATTTCATAACTTGGTTTCCGCGGTTGCGTGTTGTGGAGCCTCAATCGTAATAATGCAGGCTGCGTTTCTCATGGTTGATTCCTCATCCCTGGCTTGAGCCAGGAACAAAAACAGGAACTCCCCAACGACAAATGACCGATCATCAGTCACCAGCCGCCAATCACACGATTCCTCGCGTGAATATTCTCGGAGTAGGCATCAGCGTGACGAATCTGTCCCACGCGGCCCGATTCCTGATCGAGCGCGCCCGCGCCGGACGGGGCGGGTATGTCAATATCTGCACGGTGCATTCCATTATCGAGGCGCAGGACGACCCCAAGCTGCGGCAAATCCTTAATCAGTCTCTGCTTTCCACGCCGGATGGCATGCCGCTTTCCTGGATCGGGTGGGCAAGTGGCTTCAAATCCATGGACCGCACGTATGGGCCGGACTTGCTGCTGAAAATTCTGCGGGATACGGAAGGTTCGGGCCTGGCGCATTATTTTTACGGCGGAAATGAGGGCGTTGCGGCGGAACTTGCCCACCGGATGCGACAGCGGTTTCCCGCCATCGGGATAGCCGGATTCGGCATGCCGCCTTTTCGCCCACTGACGGATGACGAGCGGGCGGAATTGATCGAGCGGCTTGGCCAATCCTCGCCGGCCTTTGTCTGGGTGGGCATCAGCACTCCCAAGCAGGATCGCCTGATCGCCGAATTGAGTCCGCAGCTTCCCCAAGCCATCTTCATCGGGGTAGGGGCCGCCTTTGATTTTCACACCGGCCGGGTGAAGCAGGCTCCCGGGTGGATTCAGCGGGCGGGCCTGGAATGGTTCTTTCGGTTGACCCGAGAACCCGGGCGGTTGTGGAAGCGTTACCTTCACACCAATCCCCGGTTTATTTTTTGGTATTTGCTCCAATGGCTGGGCTGGAAAAAGTTCCCGCTCGCCTGAAATAGATTTTCCTCCGTTTGACAATGAAAGACATCCCCATATTGGTTGCCGGAGCCGGCGGTTTTATCGGCGGGCACTTGATCAATCACCTGCGCGGTTCCGGTTTCCGGAATCTTCGGGCGGTGGATAACCGGCCCGTTTCGGAATGGTTCCAATCCTTTCCCGACGTGGATAACCGCGTTCTGGATCTGCGGGAGCTCGCCGCCTGCCGCGAGGCGGTCGAGGGAACAAGCCATCTCTATAACCTGGCTTCCGACATGGGGGGAATGGGCTTCATCGAGCTCAACAAGGCCGCCTGTATGCTAAGTGTCCTGATCAATACCCACCTGCTCGTCGCCGCCCGCGACGCCGGGACCCGGCGCTTCTTCTTTTCGTCGTCCGCCTGCGTTTACAATGCCGACAAGCAGCGCGATCCGAACGTTACGGCGCTCAAGGAAGAGGACGCGTATCCCGCCATGCCGGAGGATGGTTACGGATGGGAAAAGCTCTTCAGCGAACGCATGTGCCGCCACTTCCGGGAGGATTACGGGATCGAGACCCGCGTGGCGCGTTATCACAATGTGTATGGCCCGCATGGCACCTACGATGGCGGACGCGAAAAGGCCCCGGCGGCCATTTGCCGAAAGGTGATCGAGGCCAAACGCAGCGGCAATCTGGAAATCGAAATCTGGGGCGACGGCCATCAGACCCGCAGCTTCCAATACATCGACGACTGCATCCATGGGACGCGGATGCTCATGGACAGCGACTTCGTGGAGCCGATCAATCTCGGCAGCAGCGAGCTGGTTTCCATCAATCAACTCGTGGACATCGTCGAGGAAATCGCCGGGGTGAAACTGAAGCGGCGTTACAAGCTCGACGCCCCGAAGGGCGTCAACGGCCGCAACAGCGACAATACCCTCATCCGGAAAATCTTCGGCTGGGAGCCGTCCATGCGGCTGCGGGATGGTTTGGAAAAGACCTATGGCTGGATTGACGGCCAGATGAAGGGATAAACGCGTGCGACGGATGATGACCGCCGCGCTCCGGACCGATCAAAGACCTGAAAATTGCCGGGGCATTTGGGCCCGGCCGTCCCTCAACCTGCCGATTTGACTGCGAATGGCCTTGGAGGAAAAAAATCAACTGCCCCTCTGCGTGGATCTCGACGAGACCTTTTGCAAGGTGGACACGCTCTGGGAAGTCGCGATGCTGGCGCTTCGGCGGCATCCCTTTCAATTGGCGGCCGCCATCGGGCGATTTCTCCTGGATTGGAACCGCTCAAAATTCAAGGCGGCTCTTTCGGGCATGGTCCGGTTTGAAACTTCGCACCTGCCCATTCGCGCGGAGGTTCGGGAC
>Ga0209066_10008260_pt1 | contig 10127 bp, 6 predicted proteins | sample All_14_2_FD_187198 | JGI IMG/M metagenome (GOLD analysis project Ga0209066, IMG submission 187198) | Freshwater microbial communities in response to fracking from Pennsylvania, USA - Allegheny Zone_MetaG_DW_15 (SPAdes) (version 2) ... | reverse complement strand
CGCTTCCTAGGCGGCATCCACACGCCGCAGGACAACGAAACGGGGCTTCGTGAAGGGAAGCGCATCGCCCAGAATGTGGATAATTTGAAATGGAAAAAGAACAACCAATGAGGAAAACGACCACCCTTGTTTTTTTGCATTTAATATTGATTGTCAACGGGTTGCAGGCCCAGATGCACTTCACGGACATCACTGCCGATGCTGGAATTCAACATCAGTTTGTGGTCTATGACGGCATGTTTGGCGGCGGGGCTTGTGTGCTGGACATCAACAACGATGGCTTTGAAGACCTCTACCTGACCGCTGGCATGAACGACGACCAACTACTTTTGAACCAAAAAAATGGGAAGTTCAAGAATATCTTTGAAGGCAGCGGGCTGGAACTTACCAAAAAATTTGTCACGCAAGGGGTAACGGCAGCCGATGTAAACCGGGATGGTTGGGTGGATATTTTCATCACCACCGTCACCACCAAGGGCGAGCGCAAGACCATCCCACGGGCGGAAAATCTGCTGTTCCTGAACAATGGCAACAATACGTTCAAGGATGCAACTTCCGACTATGGCCTGAAGGATATGTACTCCTTCAGCACGGGTTGCAGTTTCGGCGATTTCAATGGCGATGGCTGGCCGGATTTATATATCGGCAATTATTTCCAAGATTATGACGGCCCGCTCACGGAAATCAATGACGCAACTATCGTAAATGCCAGCAAAACGGCAGAAGGCTACCTGCTGTTGAATAAAAACGGTGAAAAATTCAAGGATGTATATGGAGATTATGGATTAAACCATAGAGGCTTCGGTTTTGGGGGGCTTTTTACCGATTATGACAACGACGGCGACCAGGATTTGCTGGTGCTCCATGATTTTGGCTATAAGGCAAAACCCAATTATTTGCTACGCAATGATTACCCAGAAAAACATTTCACCTATGTGGAAAAAGAGGCGGGCATGGATTTGCGCATAAACGCCATGGCTGCCGCAGTCGGTGATTATGACAACAACGGCTTCCTCGATTATTATGTCACCAATATAAAATTCAACCGCTTCATGGTGAGCGGTGGAAAAGGCAAGCCCTATACCGACAGGGCAGCGGAACTCGGCATGGGCTTATTCACCATCAGTTGGGGCGCTAATTGGGCGGACTTCGACCAAGACGGCGACCTCGACCTCTTCGTTTCCAATGGCGACCTCAACCCCAATTGCCAACCCATGGGAGACTATTTATTCGAAAATAAGGACGGGAAATTCACGGACGTGGCCCGTTCGGCGGGCGTGCAGGAGTACGGCATCGGGCGTGGCGCTGTCGTTTTCGATATGGACAACGACGGCGACCTGGACTTGCTCGTGGTGAACCAAAAAGCCGTGAAGAACTACCCCGTGCCCACCGTCACGAAGCTTTTCCGCAATGATTCCACCCACGGCAACTGGCTCAAAGTCAAACTGGACGGACTGCAAGCCGAAAAACATGGCCTCGGCTCACGGGTAACAGTGGTGGCGGGCGGCAAGCGCATGATTCGGGAGATTGACGGTGGCGGCTCCAGCCACCTGTCTCAGAACTCCACGATTGCCCATTTTGGCCTCGGCGATGCCACGGTGGTGGACTCCATCATCGTCACTTGGACGGGCGGCGAGCGGCAGGTGCTGCTCAACCAAGCTGCCAATCAGCTCATAAAAATTACAGAAGTAGTGACGAACCCAAGGCCGAAGGAGGAAAAAAAACGGACCTATATTTTGCCCATCGTTGTGCTACTAGCTGCCGCCGTAGTATTTTTCATTAGGAAAAAACGAAAGGCAACCTATTGATTTTCAAAGTGAAATGACCAATGACGTTATTTAACCGCCCTCATCACCCCATACGCAGTGCCTTTAACCAATTTCACTGCGCCGCCATTCGTATATAATTTCAATTGGCTAAAATCCTCCGTCGGGAAGAAAATATCAGTCATCACCACCTCACCGCCGTCGGCGAAAAGCTCGCAGGAGGCCACATCGAAATACAGGTGCATCCGCAAGGTTTTTTCCTTGGAAAACCTCGGTGCCATGTGGCGCTTTTGGGCGAATTTCTCTGAAAAACCCATCTCCCCAGCCTTCGTCCGGTCGCTGTAAAATTCGTTTTTCGCCGCATCATAACCGACTCGGTACACCTCACCTTTCCTATTGGAAAGCGCAATGCCGAAGTCAGGAGTAGCGCCGTCGGGCAGTTCGATTTCCAGTTCCAGTTCCGAGGTTTTGGGCGAGAAGCCCAGCTTGTCCGTCAGGTCAATTTCGTTGCTAATTGATTGACTTTCAATAGCGTATGACTTTTCACGCAATGCTTCCAACTCCTTCACAGGATGCGAAAAAAGCCGGAACCCAGCCGCTGTTTTTTTCAAAATAAGCTGCCTTGGTAAGGTCATGGCGCTGCGCCAAGCCTCGGTCGGCACGGTGGTCGCATAGTCCCAGTTCGACATCCAGCCGATGAAAAGCCGCCGCCCGTCCGTTGCGGGGATGTCCGACCAAGTGACCCCGGCATAGTCGTCCCGGCCCCAGTCGAGCCAGACGGCCTTTTCGCCCGTTACATCGGCTGCGAACGAGGGGTCGAGTTTGAAGTTTTTCCCATCAAAATCCCCGACAAAATACTGTGTACCAGAGCCGCCGTTAGGCGAGCCGGGGTTGATGCTTTGGAGCAGTACCCAGCGTTTTTCGCCCGTGCCTTCCACGGCGATGGGGAACAAATCGGGGCATTCCCAGACGCCGCCGTGCGTGCCGAACGCCTTGCCAAAATCGCTCAGGTGCGTCCATTTTTTCAAATCCGGCGAAGCCCATAGCATCACATGGTCCTGCGCAGCGAAGACCATCAGCCACTGCTTCCGGGCCTCGTCCCAAATCACTTTCGGGTCACGGAAGTCCTTGATTTTCTGCGTGTTCGGCACGACGGGGTTGTCCTCGTATTTCCTCCAGGTGCGGCCCCGGTCGTTGCTGTAGGCAATGCTCTGGTACTGGAAATCGGTGCGCCCGGCCTTCTCGCCCTCCATCAGGTGCTGCGTGAAAATGGCCACGAGCGGCGGTTTTCCGTCCATACCACAACCGCTGGTATTCTGCCAATCCACCACGGCGCTGCCGCTGAAAATAAGCCCCAAGGAATCAGGGTAGAGCGCAATGGGCAGGTGCTGCCAATGCAGCAGATCGGTGCTCACCGCATGGCCCCAGTGCATCGGCCCCCAGACGTTGCCCTCCGGGTAATGCTGGTAAAACAGGTGGTATTCCCCTTCGAAGAAAACCAGGCCGTTCGGGTCGTTCATCCACATCGTCGGCGGCGTGAAGTGGTATTGTGGGCGGTGCGGCTCGGTATTCGAGGCTGCTGGTGCCGTGGCGGCTTCGGGCGATTTATCTGGAGAGTCATTGCACGATAGCATGAAGGTGATGGCGGTGAATAAGGAAATGATGGTAGCTTTTTTCATCGTGTTGTGAATATGCATGCGAAGATGCGAAAAAACAAAAGGCGGCCCTTATTGAAAAGAACCGCCTATAGCAATTTCTAACTTTAAATCCTTTAACCACTCGGACTTCAGGTTCATATTCTGAACTACTTCGGACAGCCCCCAAAGACTAGGCGAAAGACGGTGTCTATTTTTAAAATTGAGCGTTGAATTCGACAGTTTATGTCTGCCACTTATCTGTTTCAATAACTTTTTTTCAAGTATGTCAGCTTAAACTTCATGTTACGCATATTTTCGTCTTAATTTGCTGTCATCCTTTGGAATCCTTGTGTGATTAGGATATTGATGGATATTTTCAACAGTTTCAAGCTATTTCAAATTTTATCCAACTTTTCCAGCGTTCACTTAAAATTCATTATTATGAAGCCATGTTCTTTCTTCATTCTGCTAGTAGCTTTTGTCAAATTCACGCCTTGCTTCTCCCAGGATTTTTGGACACCGCTTGACGGACCCAGCGGCATCCACATTGAGAACATGCTTGCGCTTGACGACGGGCAGGTGTTCGTTCAAAATGCTGCAAAAGGCATCCAACGCTCAAAGGACAACGGAGAAACTTGGTCGCCTTTCAACGCTGGCATCCCTGATTTTACACCAGGCTTGGCGAGCAATTTTGCAGGAATTTCTGGCGGAAAAGCCTACCTCATTCATTCATACCAACCTTACCACTGCACAAATAGCGACACGGCTTGGATACCCATGCAGATGCCGCCACTTGTTGACAAAGTGAAAGCGCTTGCTGCCGACCCGCAAGGACGCATTTGCATGGCAGACCTTTTTGGCAATATCTATAGAACGGAGGACGAGGGGCAATCTTATGATACGGTGGTCAACGACGATGCGTGGCCCGGTTCAGTGACTAAGCTATATCTATTCGGCGGCGATAACAATTTTGCAATGACCCATGACGGTTCTACATACCGACTTTTCCGATTTACCGAAGATGGCAGCAATGTGACGCAAGTTTATACCCCAACCAATTTCCTAGCACTAGCATTTCACCCTTCCGGGAAAGTTTTCATCGTGGATGGGATTGATACGAAATATTCGGTGAACGGTGGCGACACTTGGCAAACGATTAGTAATTCCAATTTTGGAAATACTTTCCTTAGCAACTTAAGTGTCAATCCTTCAGGCACGATGTTCGGCTCTACCTTTCACGCCTTTTTTATTTCTCACAATGGAGGCGTAGTCTGGACACAAGTAGGCCCACCGCTCAATAATGTATATGGCTTTTACACGAGAATGGCTTTCAATCAAAATGCGGCGTTCGTTTATTCGATGGAGTGCGGCAAAAGATATTTCCTCCGGTCCACCGACGATGGGCTTACATGGTACCATTTGGAAAGCAAATTGCGGCAGCCCGCCGTTGATTTCATTTCATCGGATGAGCAAGGGAACCTCTACGCAAGAACCTGTAGCAGCCTTGACCTGACAAAATCGGCAGATGGCGGCGAAACCTGGAACACCTTTTCGATAACGGACGAGAATTTGCCCGTCTGGGAATTTTGCAAGAACTCGCAAGGCCACCTATTTGCCAGCACCAACAACTACCGGCTTTTTCGCTCCACCGATGGCGGAGTAGAGTGGAATGATATTTCGCCGTCGGGTGCGGCCATCATTCCAACTTATATGGCTGTAAGCCCTCAAGACGAGCTTTTTGTATTTACCACGCTTGAAAACTATAAGTCATTGGACAATGGTCAAACGTGGGAAAGCTTTGCTACAGACTTCGACGATCCGGAGACGATGGCATTTCATCTGAATGGTTCCATATATATCCATCACGGGCAAATGATTTCTCGTTCCTTGGATGACGGAACAACTTGGGAAGAACTTGTAGGTCTGCCAAATATTTACAACTTCCACATCAGCCAGGATGGCACGATATATTTTTCAGGATTTGACCCTGTTGCGAGTGAGTTTGCCACTTATTTGTCGCACGATGAACTAGCGACTTGGGAGATGACGTTGTCCGAAGCCTACGGGGCAATAACCACTGATTGGGAAGGGGATGTTTTTGTCGCTGGGTTTGATGGCGTCTTTTCCTCCGAAGACCAAGGGCAAACATGGAATTTGCTTGCAGATGGCATCCCTGACCCAAATATCATGGCGCTTCACGTCGGAGCCGACCAGCACTTATACTGCTCAAACAACCTTGACGTCATCTACAAAAGCACCGAAAAAGTTACCTTCCCCAACTATGTGTTGGGCAAAGTTTGGTACGATGCAAACAACAATTGCCAACAGGACGCAGGTGAAGCGCCCCTGCAAGGCTGGTTCATCAATATTGAAAACAATGGCGAACAACAGTTCAGGGTCAGCAGACCCGACGGGAGCTTTCATGTGACATTGCCGCAAGGCGAGTATCAAATCAGCCCCATCGTGCCGCACCCACTTTGGCTGGTAGCTTGCAACACCGCCGACACGGTGATTTTTTCGGCAGGCTCCGACACCACTTTTGTAGATTTCCCCATCTGGGCCTCGGCGATTTGCCCGGTGCTGAATGTGGACGTTTCCACTAGCTTGCTCCGCCGCTGCTCCAGCAATGATTACACGGTCAGGTATTGCAACACTGGCAGCCAAATTGCAGAAGATGCCTATGTGGAAATCACACTTGACACGATGCTGATTTTCCAAGGAGCCACCGCACCTCTGCTGAGTCAGGTGGGCAATGTGTTTAAATTTTTTGTAGGCAATATTGGCATAGGCGAGTGCGGCAATTTTAAACTATCCGTAAAGGTTTCCTGCGATGCTGCGCTGGGGCAAGAACATTGCGTACAGGCAAACATTTTCCCAGATAGCTCCTGTCTGGTTTTGCCTAGATCCGCTGCCAAAGATTGCCGCCCCAATATCGGCTCATACGACCCCAACGACAAAATGGCAATGATTGGAGGACATCCGGCACCTGAGCTGATGCCTCCAGGCACGGAACTGGAATTCCATATTCGTTTTCAAAACACAGGTACCGACACTGCCTTCCAGGTCGTGGTAGAAGACCGCCTGTCGCCGCTGCTCGATCCGCTGACGGTTCGCCCCGGTGCCAGTAGCCATCCCTATGTGTTTGATATGGGGGACGACGGCTTGCTCCGGTTCGTTTTTGAAAACATCCTGCTACCCGACAGCACCGTCAACGAGCCTGCTTCACATGGTTTTGTAAAATTTTTGGTTTCCCCAAAAACGGGCCTGCCCCTTGGCAGTGTCATCCACAACACCGCAGGGATTTTCTTTGATAACAACGATGCGGTGGCAACCAACGAAGTGACTTTAACCCTGGGTTTTCCTAACAGCGTCAGCGAGACCCACCAAAACTGTTCAGCGCTGGCTTATCCCAATCCTTTTCGGGAAACAACCATCATTGAAGTGAAGGGGCAAGCCCCTTCGTCGTTGCTGTTTCACCTGCATGATGCCACTGGAACCTTGCAAAAAGAAGACGAGTTCACCAGCAATCGCTATGAATTGAGCCGTGCGGGCTTGCCAGCTGGAATGTATTTCTTTGGAATTTACCATGAGGGGAAATGGCTTGCCGGCGGGAAAATTGTGTTGTTAGACTAGGCAGGCGTCTGGTCTGAAATCGTAACCAATGTGGCGCTTTTTATTTATGAGTGCGAAGATGCGAAAAAACAAAAGGCGGCCCTTACTGAAAAGAACCGCCCACAGCCATATTTTTTCACATTTTGTACTAAAAGCCACGAGGCTTAGCCGAAAATTGGGTCACGAAAATCAACCCTTATCAACTTCATCAACCTAATCAACCGCTTAACATTTGCATCAAGCCTAATGCTGACAAGGTAATTCCCTACACCGCCACGCCGTTCTCCGTCTTCATGTTCATATCCTGCACCACCTTCGAAAGGTCCGTGACCTGTTCCGGTTGCGTGGTTTCTTCCGAATTGGATTGCTTGCTGCGGCCCCCCCTCGCATAATTCCGGCGGACATTTTTGTACAGCATATAGAAATCCGGTTCGTTCAATTGCATCACATTCATGCCACTGTCAATATTAAAGCGCAGCAAATCGTTCAGCTCCGCCACCTTGGTCAGAAACTGCTGCCGGAGCGTCTTGCGGTCCACCATCACGGCCCTGACCGATGGGCACAGCTTGATGAAATTATCCACGGACACCTTGAAATCCGCTATCTGGCTTGACTTCACGCCATAAGCCACCAGTTCCGTGGATATATTATTCAGGACGCCATATATCGCCTTGCCCTTGCCCTTGGCCTTCATCTCCTGGTCTGCCAACCCCTTTAATTCGGATTCGCTGTAATTGACCTGCGCAAAAAGCACGGAGTTTTTAGTGTCATTCGCATAAGACCGTGCAACACCGCAGAGGCTAGCCCCAATTTTTGCCGCCGCCGCCTTGGCATTTGCCTTCGCCTTCCGATGGCCCGTACTGTCAAGTTCCAGTATTTCCGCTATTTCAGCCACTGGTGCGAGGCCATCATGAAACCGCTTCACCAGCGCCGAAAGGGCAGGCACTTCGTCAATCAGTGCAGCTTTTTCCGTGAGCACGTCGTCCACATTCGTGAACATTTTCAGCTTGTCTTGTGATCTATTGTTCATATCCGGGGGGATTGATGATTTCTTGCGGAGCGGGGCGTTGGCGCCGGGCAGCGCAATTTGGAAATAAATATCAATTATTTACATACAACATTGATGCCAAATATTGGGTTAGAACAACAGTCTTTGACGAAAAATTGGAGGGAAATGCAAAAGCGAAGTGGGTTTGTTGGCCAATGGATGTGGATGCGGATTTCCGCCCACTCGTTCCGCTCTTTCAAGTCTAGCGCAGCGTGACTTGGAGGAGTGAGGGCTGGGAAGTGGCATACTTGGAACAACGGCGGGCTCTATGCCCTCAGGTGTGCATCATGCCTTCTCAAACAACGCCGGAAACTCCGGCATTTCACTCCAAATCTGTCCATCCAGTTCTCGCCCAGCCTTTTTCTTATTGGTGCCGCCCCATTGCTTGAAAAAGAAAGGGGTATCAGATTGCAGGCATTGCTCCTTGATGTCTGTCACCCATTCAGCTTTCATGGGCCTCGGTTTGCGACCACTTTCACCACCAACGATGACCCAATCTATGCCTTTTAGGTTCAGGTTAGGCAGCGGCCCGATTAAGGGCTCGCAGGAAAGGAATTTGACTCGTGCGCCTGTTTGCCGCAGCAAGTCAATGCGACCCATGACTTTTTCGTTTTCGACAGATACGCCCATCCAAATGTTGTGGGACCAATCGAGCCAGCCTTCGGCATCGTAGTAGCACAACAAATCCGCCCGCTTGGTCAATACCTGAAAGACATGGTGTGGATTGCGGCGCATCACATCGAATACCTTACGGAGGAACTCAATGGGCACGTCCTTATGGAACAAATCGCTCATAGAGTTCACGAAGAACACCTTGCTCTTTTTGTGCTTGAAAGGTTCGTCCAACACGTCGGGGTGCAAGGTCAGTTCAAAGCCATTGCTGTATTTCTCCAACCCCATTGCCTGCAAACGCTTGGCAAAGATTTCGGCATAGCAGAATTTACAGCCTGCCGATATTTTATTGCAACCCGTGGTAGGGTTCCAAGTCATTTCTGTCCATTCTATGGATGAATTGGCCATGATTCAAGTAGTTTTAATAATGCCCTTTGCAATATTGTATGCACTGACATTATTTGATGCAAACACAAAATGAAAGATAGGCACGCCACGTGTGTTGTTCAATCGCAGCGGTTTTTCAGTGACATGCGTCCAAATGGTTTTCAGTTGCCGAACATACACCTCCGCAATCTGCTCAATAGGTTTCAATATCTTTTTGACGACTTCTTGCTCCCCAAACAGCGTATGGTGAACTTCTTTCTGGTAAAATATTTCCCGAATCTCGTTTTCTGGCAAGCCAAAGAAAGATTGAAGTTTGCCAATATTCTTCAGTTCTCCTTTCCTATCCAGCAATCGGTTCACAATAACACCCGTTGGCACCAAAATCCATACATCTGAGCGTGTTCCTTTGAACTGCGCTATGGACTCCCAGTCTATTTGCATGCCGAATGGGTCAAGGAACACCAATGCGGCAAATTTTTTAGGCGATTTCAACGCTTTGCAAAGCTCATCAAGCCAATGGTTAGAATCACCGGGTCTGAAGTTCAAGCTTTTGCCCTGTGCTTCTGGCAAAGACTTTAGCTTATTTTCCAAAGAGTGGATGGACTGTGCGTCCATGTCAATGAAGTAATGATAGTCAAAACCAAGCCCATCCTTCAAATTGAGTACCCGCTCAGCAGCGCCTCGGTAGTTGGTTTCTTCCTCGGAAATTCCCAATTCATCAAACAAACTGGTTTTTGCAGTCACTGACCGAGTACCACTGCCCGCAAAACCGTCGAAATAGATGGTCTTCCAGAAAGGGTATTTCTTCATGATGGTCAAATACGACCAAACGTATTTTGCAAAAGCGTCCAGTTTCTTTTCCGTCCACGGCCCGCCCCAACCTTCGTTGGGTTCGTTGACGATATAATTGGTTTTGTCGGTGCTCATGTCAAGTTGGTTTTCTCAAATGCATTGCTTCATCCTAACGAAATGAAACAATTCATTGCAAATATATCCTAAAATGATTTTTTGAAACAATTTATTTCAATCATTGTGCAGTATCAAATTCACTTAGCCCCCGCCCCA
>Ga0209066_10008259_pt1 | contig 10127 bp, 8 predicted proteins | sample All_14_2_FD_187198 | JGI IMG/M metagenome (GOLD analysis project Ga0209066, IMG submission 187198) | Freshwater microbial communities in response to fracking from Pennsylvania, USA - Allegheny Zone_MetaG_DW_15 (SPAdes) (version 2) ... | reverse complement strand
GATCAGGTAAGGCTCCTTGTCATAGGACTGCTGCAATGCCTCCCAGACCTGTTCCTGCCGGGCATGGTCGGTGGTGATCGTGAAAGCCATGAGCTGATCCAGGGTCATGCCGTCCTCGGCATAGATCCCGAGCAGCTTCTCGGAGACCGATGCCAGGCGCAGCCGCTGCTTCACCACGGCAGGCGTGACGAAGAACCGGGCAGCGATCTCTTCCTCGCCGGCGCCCTGGTCGCGCAGAACCTTGAAGGCGCGGAACTGATCCAGTGGATGCAAGGCGACGCGCTGGATGTTCTCAGCCAGAGAATCCTCCTCAGCCGAAATCTCGACCGTGGGGTCGCGCACGATACATGGGATCGGCGCCGTCCTGGCAAGACGCTTCTGCTTCACCAGCCGTTCGAGGGCCCGGTAGCGGCGCCCGCCGGCCGGGATCTCGAACATGCCGGTCTCGGCGCCCTCGGCATCGAGCACTGGCCGGACGTTGAGGCTCTGCAGGAGCCCGCGCCGGGCGATGTCCCCGGCCAGGTCCTCGATCGAGACGCCCGCCTTCAGGCGCCGGACGTTGGACTGGCTGAGCACCAGCCTGTTGAAGGGGATGTCGCGCGAAGCGCTGAGGGTGATCTTCTGAACGACCTTTGCCATGAGGAATACTCCGCGACGGACGGCCGGGAGACACTCTCTCGACCTCCAATCCGTCGTGGAAACCGCGCAGCCCTCTCACTCTCCGCTGCAGTGACCGGGGACACAGGACGTCACCGCTGGCGCTCTGCACGAATGGGCTGAACACGCCGTTGCCCTAGAGTCCAAAGACAAGCGCGGCTAGCGACCAAGGGCGCGCAAGCAAAGTGGGTAATTGCCACGATTGGTGTGCTATCATGAGTTGCGCCCTGTCCTTCTGAATAGGTAGTCAGTGCACTGCGAAGTTCGGTTTCCGGCCCAATGGATCAACGCCTCGCGCTTTGATCTCGCGCTACGCGCTTCCTGCGGCCCCCATGATCCGGGGACATTCGAGGTGACATTCGACGTCCCCAGCGGCTGCAAGATCATGGTCGAAGCGGCGATCCGCTTTCTGTCCCTCGCCAATCAACTGGCGGCGACAACACGACGCGTGCGCATGAAATTCGAAGAGGGCGATACCGGGACAATGGGATACCTCAATCGGATGGGCTTCTTCGACCATCTCGCGGCTGAAGTTGAAGTGCTCCCGTCTCGGCCAGGCTATTCAGCGGCAGAAGCCCACCGGGGAGGTAACGCGGCGCTGGTCGAGATCGCTCGTATCAGCAAGGATGAGCGCGACGAAGAACTTCCTACCCGCCTGACCGCCGCTCTCATGCGTTCTTGCCATACTCGGCCGGACGCTGCCGAGCTTGAAGGCGCGGCATGGACCATCTTTGCCGAGCTGATCGACAACGTCTTCTCCCATAGCAGCACCGTCCTGGACGGATACGCGGCGCTACAGGTCTATCCGAAGGGCGATCGGCTCTCGGTGGCGGTGTCGGACAGCGGTCTTGGGATCATGCAAACGCTCCGGCCGACCATAGGAAAGGAATTTCCGAGGCTCACAGACCTTTCCGATACCCAACTGCTTGTCGAAATATTTCGGCAGGGACTATCTCGGCACGGTCCCGATCGGGGCTGTGGGCTGAAGGGAAGCGCCGCCAAGGCCATCAAATTTCAAGCCGTTCTCGATGTGCGACTGCCCCGTCAGCGCGTCGTGCTGATCCCCGCGCGAGGCGCCTATAAGGTCAACACTGCGGACTGTTACGACGGGCTTCCGCTCATGTGGGGCACACACATTGGGTTCGGCTTCCGGCTTGGGGGTTGATTTATCGACCAAGTCTGCTTAAATGGATTAAATGAACGAGGACGTTCGCGTGCTTGCCCTGCGTGAAATCATGGATCGCCCAGAAGGTTGGGGGCGTGCACAGGGACGCGAGGTCTATCAGCGTCTGCTCAGATCGGTGGAAGAAAGCCCAGGAACGAGAGTGTTTAAGATCTCCATGAAGGACGTCAAGCGGGTTGACATATCGTTTGCTTCGGAAACGGTGGTGGAGATTGCGCGGCGATATCGTGGAAGCAAAGGCTTTTGTCTGATCGACTTGACTGACCCCGATCTGATCGAGAATTGGGATGCTGCAGCGGCAAGGAAGGGCCAACCGCTTCTCGTGTGGGAAGGAAGGACGGGCCGGCTTATTGGAGCGGAACCGACCCAGGGTTGCCGGGAGGCTTTTCAGTTTGCACTGCGTCATCCAACCGTGCGTGCCGCTGAGTTTGCGGAGAGCAAGAGCGATATGACGATCGCGAATGCGAGCATGAAGTTCAAACAGCTCTGGGAGCAGGGATTCTTGCTCCGGCGAGAGAGTGCCGCGAATTCAGGTGGCGTCGAGTTTGTGTATCAGCGGGTGGGCTGATTTTTTTTAACGGCCGTTAAGTGGATTCAATGAACGAGAAAAGTGCGAGCATCGACCATGACTGAGCGGCGACCCTTTAGAGTCCTTAGCCTGGATGGCGGAGGGATGCGCGGAACGTATACCGCTACCTATCTGGATCTTGTCGCAGCGACTTTTGCGCGGCAGCGCAATGTCGCTGCCCTTGATATTGGAGCGGCCTTTGATCTGATCGTCGGCACCAGCACCGGTGGGATCATCGCCTGCGCTCTCGCCGCCGACGTGCCGCTGAAGAATGTCGTGGCACTCTACCGGCGATACGGGGCGAGCATCTTTCCACGGGCAATGCCTTCCGGCCTGAGCAGTGCGATCGTTGACCTCTACAAGCGGCCGGCTGCATTGGCAGCAGGTACGGAAAGCCTGCGCGCGGCGCTCCAAGCTCAGCTCGGCCAGAAGACGATGGGCCAAGTCTACACCGAGCGGCACATTGCTCTCGCCATCCCGGCGGTCGAGATGAGCCAGCATCGGGCGTGGGTGTTCAAGACCCCACACCTTCCGGGCACCAATCATCGCGACGACAACTACAGCTTGGTGGATGTTTGCCTCGCAACATCGGCAGCACCCGTCTATCGCTCGCTTGCGGCCGTCAATCATCCTGCAGCTGTCGCGTCGGCCAACGTTCAAGCCGCGCCGAACCAGCTTCAGGATGAGACCGACGGTTTCAACATGTTCGTTGATGGTGGGCTGTGGGCGAACAATCCTGTGCTGGTCGGTCTGGTCGATGCGCTCGATCTCACCAAATCCGGTCAGGAAATCGAGATCTTCTGCCTTGGGACCTGCCCGATGCCGGCAGGGGAGCAAATCTCGAAAGACGCCACTCATCGCGGCCTGGCCGAATGGAAGTTCGGCGGCGAAGCGGCGGCGCTTTCCATCGATGCCCAGCAATTCGCGTTCGACCATGTCGCCAAGAAGCTTGCGCGTCACGTCGACCGCAAATGCACGATCATCCGTTTCCCCAGTGAAAGGGTGCCAGCTGCCCTGATCCCCTATCTCGGTCTCGACGAGACGCGTCCCGAGGCAATTCAGGCCCTCGTCAACCAGGCGCGCACGGACGCCGACATGACCAACAGCAAATGTGCGTATGCGAACAGCGATCCAGAAGCGGCTCTGATTTGCGCGCTGTTCAGCTCGGCGCCGCCACGTACCGAGCCAGTCTCCGACGGGTCGTCGAAGACAGCAAACACGGCGGCAGGCTAGCAACAGAAAAGAGGACGTAGAATATGTTCGATTGTGCAAAGGACGTATTGGCATATCACAACGAGAAGGTGACCTTGCCGCAGGCTGAGCAGACCGATATGCGCAACCGGCGAAACGCCAATCGCGATCGTCTCAAGAAAGGTCTCAGCAGCGCGGGGAAGCCTGCGCCACGGGAGTTCGTCGTCCAGGGAAGCTACGCCATGAAGACCATGACGCAGCATCCCGGCAAGGACTACGACATCGACGACGGCGTCTATTTTCACAAGGAAGACCTTGTCGGCGATCGGGGTGCGGAGATGTCTGGCCTGCAAGCGCGTCAGATGGTGCGGGACGCTCTAGATGATGGGTCTTTTAAAAAACCGCCGGAGGTCCGGAAAAACTGCGTGCGGGTCTACTACGAAGCCGGTTTTCATGTCGACGTACCGGTCTATCGACGCGTGACGACCAAGAACCTCTGGGGAGATGACACCTATCACTACGAGCTTGCGGCCAGCGATTGGAAGCGCTCGGATGCGCGTGCCGTTGCTTCATGGTTCGAGGCCGAGAACGACCGCCAGAGCCCCGACACAAGCAACGGACGGCAGCTTCGCCGCATCGTGCGGCTGATCAAGAAATATGCTCGCAGCCGCGACAGTTGGAAGGGGCAGGTCCTGAGCGGCTTCGGCATCACCAAACTGGTGACGGAGCGTTATCGTGCCGATGCCGGCCGGGAGGACAAGGCGCTTTACAATACGATGGTCGCAATCCGGGATCGGCTGCGCGGATCTCTTGTCATCGATCACCCTGTCACGCCGAACGAAACAATCACCTCCGGACCAGACGATGCGCGCGCACGATTTCTGCGCGATAAGCTTTCAGAAGCAATCGACAGTTTGGCGCCGCTCTTTGAGTACGGGTGCACACGGCAACAAGCTTTGAAGTGCTGGGACAAGGTGTTTGCAACCACCTTCTTCAGTGACCGGGCGGAGTCGCGGGCGCAGGCTGGGGCGAGCCTATTGAGCGTTGGCACTGCCGCGCCGGCGGCAGCTCCGCTGGCTTTCCCCAAGGCGCCTCGCGTTGATGACAAGCCGCGTGGATTTGGCTGATGTGGTGGGTGCAGAATCCGGTTCGCGCGAAGCAGGAAGTTGCAGCCATCGAGAAGCTGCAGATCGACCATTCGTGGCTCTCAACGGCAGCACCTCGGGCGCTTCCGGCGTTTAGGCTTGGTTTCGACTTCGACATCACGGTCAGCGGAATAACCTATCCATTTCTGCTGACTTATCCGGCGTTGTTTCCGGCAGCACCTCCGCAGATCACGCCACGAGACGGCCGGCGCCTATCTGGGCATCAGTATGGCGACGGCGGCGAGCTTTGCCTCGAGTACCGGGCCGACAATTGGGATCCTGCTGTTACTGGCGCGATAATGATCGAAAGCGCTCATCGGCTCTTGGCGGCCGAAGATCCGGATGCGGAGCACCGAGCACCGGCGCCTTCGGCACATCACACGTCGACTGGCCAGGACTTGCGAGGTCAGACATTTCGGTTCTTGGTGACGCGAAGCCTACTCGAGCATGTGGGCACCCTTCCCTGCCCCAGCATTCAGCAAGGCTTCGTTAAGGAAGCGCAGCCCCCGAAAAAGATCTGGACGGCGCATGTCGGACGACTTGGCTCGGAAACAGCACCAGACTGGGTCGAAACGGGCCTATCCATCCCTGGAACGGCCGGTGAAGCATGCCTTCTGCTGCGCGTCGCAAGTCTCGACAGTGTGCCCATACGGCCAGGCCACGCTGCATTGGAGCGATTGGTCCAAGACGCTGGCGCCACGCCAGCGGAGTTCTTTGATGATCATTCGAACCGCTTTGTTGTGCTCGCGACCGAGCATTCGGCACGAGCGTTCTTTTCATATCTGAAGGCCGGCGAACGGCATGTGATTCCCTACCAGACTGTCGACTTTTCGGACGACGTGGGCGGCCGCTTGCCCTCCAGCTACGCAACGCTTCATTCGAAAAAGGTGGGGCTTGTCGGCTGCGGGTCGCTCGGCTCGAAGATTGCCGCAAGTCTTGCCCGGTGCGGTGTGGGCGCAATCGTCCTAGTAGACGATGACATCCTGAAGCCGGGCAATTTGCTGCGTCACGAGCTCGACGGAGGCAGTGTCGGCGCCCACAAGGTAGAAGCGCTCGAGGCTCGCTTGCTGGCCCTGGCGTCAGGCATAAAGGTGCGAGTGTTTCGTTTCGCTCTGGGCGGCCAAGAATCCTCGGGCGGCACAGCAATCGTGCTCGATGAGTTGGCCACCTGCGATCTCTTGGTTGATGCCACCGCAGATGCCCACGCCTTCAACTTTGTCGCTGCGGCGGCGCGCAGCGGTCTTCACCCGATGGTGTGGGCGGAAGTCTACGCCGGTGGCATTGGTGGCTTCGTAGCCAGGGTGAGACCTGATAAAGAGCCGCCGCCGCATTCGGCCCGGCGGCAATATCTTACCTGGTGCCACGATCAGGGCGTCCCTTGGCACGGCGGCGATCGCGAATACGGTGCGGCCGGCCCGGACGATCGGCCTCTTATTGCGGATGACGCTGACGTTGCCGTGATCGCCGCGCATGCGACGAGGCTGGCGCTCGACACTTTGATTCAGCCCGCGGAATCGGCTTTTCCTCATCCGGCCTATGCCGTTGGTCTCGCTGCAGCCTGGATCTTTACCGCCCCCTTCGACACCAGGCCGATCGACTTCGTTCCCGATGGACCATGGTCTACATCCACTCCAGAGAGAACAGAGGAAGCCATCGATTTCATGGTTGCACTCTTGAAGAAGGCCAAGGATGAAGGTCGAACAGACACCGGAGGTTGAACGGCGCATTCGACTAGCTCTTCGCAAGGCCGGCCGCCGTGAGATCGGCGGCATGCTTATGGCCGAACAATTGTCTCCCGACCATTTTCGCATTGTCGACTTCTCAGTCGATGGCTTTTCCGGCTCGCACACGCACTTCCGCCGAGACCCGCAGATTCATCGAGCGACGCTCGATGATTTCTTCGACCGCACCGGTCGGGATTACGAGCGCTTCAACTATCTTGGCGAATGGCACTCTCACCCTTCGTTCTCCGTGAGGCCGAGTGCCGAAGACGTCGCCACCATGACGGACATTGTCCAATCGCCTGGCTCGCCCATTACCTTCGCAATGCTGCTAATCGTACGTCTCCGGTGGCGGTATTGGCTGGACTACTCACTGATTGCCTTTGTGGCCGCTCGAGACAGCGTAGAGCTTCGATTGACTAAGTCGTCTGCTCGCCCGTCTCACGGCAGGCGCCAAGCTCACTCCCGAGAAGCGAAACGAGCGTTTGCGCCAACAAAAGCACGCACTTGACGGTGCGGCCGTCTAAGCTAGGCCGCAAGGCGCTATATCTCAACCTCTTCCCCGCCCGCCTCTATTAGAAATCGCGAAAGAGCCGCCTTTCGGGAACCCCTATCAAGGGCGTAGGCAGTCTTCCTGAATTCCCTGCCGTCAAGGAGGCCCTGTATGAAGCATGAAATCGTATCGGCGGCCATGATCAGAGCTGTGTCGAGCGTATGGATGTACTTGCTTGTAACTGATCCCTTGGAGTGGCCGACGAGCGCAGCGATGGTGGCTTCGGTGAAGCCGAGGTCATTCCCGATACTGGCGAAGCTATGCCGGAGGACGTGCGGCGTCACACCAACAAGCGGCGAGTCCTTGAATATCTGCTCCCAATGATTCGGGAAGCTCCCAAACACATTGTCATCGTCCTGGCCTGGGAAGACATAGGTGTTCTTTTGATCCTTACGCCGTTCCTCAAGATACTCGACTACTGGAAGCCCAATCGGACGGATGGAGGCCCCCTCCTTGCTATCAGCGAGGCGCAGACAGCTGCCTTCCGTATCGGCTTCTGTCCACATCAGCTTGATCATTTCCGTGCGACGGCAGCCAGTCAGGGCGATCTGTCGAATGATGTCGACCGTGATCGCATACTTCTCATTCTCGGCGGCCTCCCGCAGCATCTCGCCCAAAGTCCGATACTCGGCGTGAGTGAGGCGGCGGTTGCGAACGTTGTCTTTCGGCTTTCTGATACCATGTGCTGGATTGCGGTCGATGATGCCGGCCTCGACCGCATAGGTGAGGATGCCTCCGAGCAGTCCGACCGTCCGGGCCGCCGTTCCCGCGCCGCCACGCACGATCGCTCTGCCGCGCAGCTTCTCGGTCTTGACTGACACGCGCGTCTTCCCGGCCATGATGTCCTTCAAGACTCTGTTAATGTCGGCGTTGGAGAGATCCTTGACCCGTCGCGTACCGATCAATGGAATGATATGTCGATCAATGCGGCCTGTATCGGTGTCAACCGTTGTAGCCTTCTTCGGGCGGCCACCCTTCCCGAGGATAAGTCCGGCATTCAGATCAGCGACATAAAGGGCGCAAAGCTCCTTGACGGTTATTGCCTTATGATCGAGTTGGCGTTCTTCAGCGGGGTTGTCGCCGCGCGCGACACGCCCAAGCTGAGCCTTGGCTTCCTGCCGAGCTGTCTCGGGCGTCCACACGCCATGTAGACCAATGGTGTAGCGCCGCGTCCGTCCTTCGGCACGGTACTGGATCAGGTAGCTACGTTTGCCCGAAGCAAAAACGCGCAAGCCGAAGCCAGGCAGGTCATCGTCCCAGACGAAGTAGTCCGCTTTGCGGATATCGGCCGCGTCCACGGTGCGCTTAGTCAGCTTCGTCATGCGACGTTCTCCCCGCTGGAGACGGACTGCTTTCGCGGAAGCACCACGGAAGCAGCCGGTCGGAAATGGGAGCGAATGCTCGAGTACCCATTTCGGTCAAAGAAGTCGAAAGATCTAGTAATTTCAAGTACATATCGCATCGTAGCGTGCCCTATCGTGCTATTCGGAGGAGCCGGCAAAATTGCCTCCGAAGGCAGAGGTCGTGAGTTCGAATCTCGCCGGGTCCGCCAATCATTACGATAACTTGGCCATTGAGCTGCGTTCGCGACCTACGGTCGGGGACACAATGGGGACACGCAGGACGAGATTTCGGCCTTGCGGAGTTACCAAAGCAGCCTTGTCGGAGCGCCCTACGCCGACGCACGCACGAAGGTGGCCAGCAACGTGGGCTCTCACCATGACAGACTGCGTCTCAGGGGAGATGCGATGCGCCTAGTACTGCTGCTTTTGCTGTTCGCGTGTGCCGCTGGGCCGGCGGTCGCGGGGCCGTTTGAAGATGCGCTGGCGGCTGCCGAGAAGGACGACTACCCTACAAGCAAGACGATGATTGTCGCTACACTCAAGAGCAGTTGCGTTAGGGCGGAGGATCATGAGCCCAATTGGATGGCCCATCTGCCAACTGATGATCCGCGCTCAAAGAAGGGATGGCTTAGCCGTCGATCCTGCGCTCGTCGCGGGCCATGCCCCCAAGTGGGCCATCTCATCCTTCTGGCTCGTAGTCATAATATTCGCGGTGCCATTTGTAATTTGGCTACTCCTGCGTATCCTGCCGCAAACTTGGATGCTTGAATTTGCGCGTTTCATCTGGAGCATCCACGCAGACATTCCGAGTTTCTCATTTCTGGTTTGTGGCGACGAGTGTCGCGATTTGGTCTTCGGAATGGCCGCACTCCCTGCGGCATGGCTCTCGGGCGTGCTTGGCGCCATCTGGTGGTTCAGAATTTTAAGCCATCGTCTGGAATATCAGCAGCGACTGATTCAAAGCCAATCGATGGAAAGCCAAATAATACCGGCAGTTGATAAACTGGCGCTCAGTCTAAAGAGACAACCAATATCTGTGGCGATGCAATTTGTTGCAATTGGAACGTTAGCTTGGTTTCTCCCAAGATTTGTTGGCGAAGTTCACTACGACGATGTTGGACGAGGGGAAGCTTACACCACGTGGCGCTTCGCTTTTCCATGCGCAATTCTCGGTTTGGCGATTGCCTCGACTGGAGCGATTGCGTTCATTTTGCTGCGCATATCACGCCTCTCAAGATAGGTAAGCGGGACCGGGATTATTTGGGCGCCATCCTCGTACGCGAAGGACTCGCTTGGGCCTTCGTGCGGTACAGCCGGGACGACGCGGAGCAGGAGGCCAAGGCGAAGGCGGATCGGCTGGGCATTCACGCGCACGACTGCGAGCCAGCGTGGGAGTGGCGAGCAAGCCAGAGGAGCCGGTAAGGCACCCCGACTATCGAGCCTCTCTGCTTACAAGCCGCCCGCTGGCGCGCTTCGCCCGGTGTCAGCCCCCCTACACGCCCCAAGGCGAGCTTTCGCGTCCTGCCGGCCGAATTTCGGTACTGGACGAGCCACGTGCGAACGCCCGAAGGCTTGGCGCGCTATGCGAAGCCGGGCAACTCGCTGTCTCGATACAGCGTGTCGGCCGATACCGGCGCGAGGGAGTCCACGAATCGCTTGGGGAGCTTGGGCAAGGCAGCCTCCGCAAAGGGCTACGTCCCAAGTGAACCCTTGGCCGAGGACACACACGGTCGAAAAGCGGGGAATATTCCCTTGTATTCTACTGC
>Ga0209066_10008258_pt1 | contig 10128 bp, 10 predicted proteins | sample All_14_2_FD_187198 | JGI IMG/M metagenome (GOLD analysis project Ga0209066, IMG submission 187198) | Freshwater microbial communities in response to fracking from Pennsylvania, USA - Allegheny Zone_MetaG_DW_15 (SPAdes) (version 2) ... | reverse complement strand
CCCCCATGTTTCGGATACATAGATACAGGGGGGTTTGATCATCAACGTGCCCGCGCAAGTTGGCGTCCGCTCCCATAGACGGGAATGTCCGGGATTTTGTGTAAATCTGCCATCGGCGGCTCTTCCACCAGATGGCCGCCTTGGTTTAGGTTTGTTCGACGTCTGCCCATACGCGATGAGCGTGCCCCCGAGATGGCGCCAGCGGGCAGACGTTGAATAAACCTCCAGGGAGGAAACCGCGGGATGCAGCGAGGTGATTGGGCAGGCGACGGCCTATGGGGATTTGATCTGGCACCCGAGGGCTGAATTGGCCGTAGGCAGGCAGATTGATCTATCGCCGATACGATGATCCACGCCCATATCGGGAAGCCCGATCATGATTGCCTGCCCGTGGAGCGGCAAATTCCTGCGATATGGCCACAAGCAGCAACAGGCTGTCTGCGGCACCGGTAATCCGGATGCCGACCTGGGCACTTCGCGAAGAAACTTCCGGTGGCGCATCATGGCGGTGCGCGGATTGGTTGCCGGCGCATGATGATTTCAACAACACGCATGGTGGCGCCGCAGCATTTGCATACGAAGTTGGGCACAGGCGTGACAGCGGCTTGATTCATGACCAGCTCAGGCGGGGATGTGTTCAGCAAATGCCTCGCCCTGGCTAGATTCTCCCGTCGCCCGACGTTGGCCAGCAGCCCATAATGGCGGATGCGGTGAAAGCCAGTGGGCAGCACATGCAGCAGGAAGCGGCGCATGAACTCTGCCGGCCCAAGTGTCATCGTCTTGTGCCGGGTACGTCCTTTGACCCGGTAATCCTTCCAGCGGAAGGTCACGCCTGTTTCGTCCATGGCCACCAGCCGTCGGTTCGAGATCGCCACGCGGTGTGTATAGCGCGATAGGTAGGCCAGCACTGCCTCGGGACCGGCAAATGGCCGCTTGGCATAGACCACCCACTCGTACTTCCGTTGCGCTGCCAACCAACGCTTGAATGTACCGGTATTGGTCAGGTGCTCGTGCTCGCCAAAGAACTGGAGTAGCCCTGAGTGTTGAAGCTTCTCCAGTTCCTCGATAAAGCGCCGTCGGAACAATCGGGAGAGGACGCGCACGGGCAGGAAGAACCCACGGCGGCACGCTATCCAGCGTTCCCCGTCCCGAGAAATGCCGCCGCCAGGTACGGTGCAGGCCCTGCAGTGCTTGCTGCTCCAGCGATTTGACCTGAACCGGCACGATGTCGGCACAACGCGCCGCTTCCAACAGTGCACAGGCATCGGCCGCATCGGTCTTGTTCCGCTTCACATAGGCCCGGATATACGCAGCCGGCAGCAACTTGACTGGAATGCCCAAGCGATTGAACCAGCGCCCCCAGTGGTGCGCCAAGCCGCAAGCCTCCATGACGACTAACCCGACAGCCCGGTTCTGGAACCAGCGTTCGAACTGCCCGCGCGTCAGGCGCTCCTGCGCGACAACCTTCCAGCTGTCATCGGCGATAGCGATTTGGAATACACTCTTGGCAAGATCAATTGCAACGGTAGTAGCATGCATTTCGGACTCCTTTCGTCGAAACCCGATCCCCATCCCCATGAGCACCGGCATCGCTTATTTGGCGATGAAAAGATGGGGGAGTCCATCCCATCACTCATCGACAACAGCATCCAACTTTTCGCTGTTCACCTGCCCGAGCGAAATGAGTTCCCAATAGGGTTCATTTTTACCGCGCAACGGTACGTAGCGCAGGCCGAAACGATATTCGATCGCCTCATCAAACTGGCATGCCGTATTGCTGGCGACCGCCAGGGCCGCCCCAGGACAAAACTGCACCCGAAAGAACGAGTGATAGCGTCCATTTTTACCCTCGAACACAATCGACGGAAAAAGGCGACGCAGCATGGCACGCAACTGCTCAGTGGGTACAGCACTATCGAATAATCCATCGAGAATCTCGGACGGATTCGTCTTCAGCTGAGTCGCGATAGCCTGCTCATCGATTTTAATCTGCCCAGCTTCCAACACTTTGAGCCGAGCCTCTGCTTCGCGAACCAACCGACGCGCTTCTTCATAGCGCCCCTCGAGCAGAGGATCGTCCTCATCGACAGTCGCCAGCATACGAGAAAACCGGTTCTGTATCGCCTGGCAGCGTTTCAGATCTTTTAAACAGGCCTCATATTCGTACCTTGCCCCTCCGGTCAGCTTCGCATGCAAGGCTCCGCGAAAGACTTCAACGAACTCGGGGGTCAAAAAGAATCGCATCGCTTCTGTGAGCAGAAACTGCACGCCAGTAGTGGCGATGGTGGAGGTGAGTCGCTCAGTCGTGGTTGTCGATGCTTTGGCAGTTGTACATACTGCGCAGTAAAGCGACTGGCAGCGGGACTTGGCAGTGAGCACCAGTGTCCCCCCACAACACCCACAGGTTAGAACGCCTGCCAATGCATTTTTACCACCACCGTAGTTCTTGCGCGTTTTGGAGTCTGCGTTGCACAGGAACCAATCTTCATCACTCACCAAGCGCAAATCGGGGCGGGCATAATGACGCTGCACAACCTCCTCTCCGCGTTTCTCGGCCCGATTCTTGTAAGTCGTCGATCCATGCCAGACAAACACCCCGCGATAAATCGGGTTTGAAAGGATGCCGCGCACGCGGGAAGGACGCCAAAACCCCCCGTCTTCGATTTGCGCTTCACGCGCGCAGGGCACGCCGCTATCGTTCAACCAACGAGCGATATCGTTCATCGATGCCCCGTTTTTTCTACGCGTGAAAATATCTCTGACCACCGCCGCTTTCATTTCGTCAATCACCCAGCGTGAGCCAAGGTGATTACCCGTGTCGTCATACTCACGCAGCAAGCTATAGCCGAACGGCGGTGCGGCAATCATGAAGCCACGCTCTAACTGACCAACCATTCCTCGTTCCACGCGATGGCGAAGATTGCCGGTTTCAAAATGCGACACGACCCCTTTGACCCGCAGGTAGCACTCCCAATCTTCCCTTGCACTGTCCACGCCATCGCAGGTCAACAGGCGTACTCGCCGGTTGTCTTTTAAACGCTTGATGTATTTTTCTTGTTCGAGGCCGTCGCGCGCCAGCCGCTCAAATGCATCTAGCATTAGAACCTCAAACTCGTTGTTGTCCCAGGCGCGATTTAAGTCGCTCAGTCCAGTGCGCTTTTCAAGCGCGTGCGCCTGTCCAGACAAGGCGGAATCGGTATAAACCTTCCATTCCGTCACTTGCAGGCCACACTCGTAGGCCCGCTCTTTGCAGCGCCGGATTTGGTCTTCAATCGAGGTTTCCCGCTGCTGATCGCAGGAGTACCGTGCATAAATTGCCCCACGTAGCGGCTTTAAAATGGTCAAGTCAGTCATTGTGCTTTTCTCCTGTCGAGGAGTTGTGTTCAGTGCGCCGCAGTTGCTGCATGGCGATGTCTGCCAGCAACTCGGCGAATTCCCGAACCACATTCGGCATTGACGAACTTGTGTTTGTGTTTCGGTTAGAAGGTATAGCCATTTTTTCCGCGATCGCACCGCGTTCCTTTTTTTGACGCATCTCGTTTGCCCTCATGTTGAATATCCTTGGCCCGACGCGCTGACAAACGCCGGGAGTTGACCTGCGTTTGAATCAGCTACCCGCCATCCGTCTGCTAAAAGGGACGACGTTCTGCGGTAAAGCGGGAGGTGATGGCGCAGGGGGGGGCGCATTGACGTTAGCCAATGCCGGAATCGGCACAACTTTCTCGACGCGCCGACGGCGACCGCGGTGTAGGTAGTCTTTGGTTGAGCGCTCGGCCGCAACACTATCCATCTTCTTCGCCAGATTTCCGGCACAGAGGTGCGCGTAGCGCAGCAGCATGCGGGTGTCGCGATGGCCCGAAATTGCCTGAAGTTCTATCAGTTGAAACTGACCAGACTCGGCCAGGCGACTAATTGCCTCGTGCCGCAGGTCATGGAAATGCAAATCATCAATACCTGAGGCAGGAATGACTCGACGAAAGAATCCGATTTTTAGCGCGTTCGGAGTCAGTTTTAGCAGTCGCTCATTGTCGGTATCGCACTCCGCGACCAAATGGCCGAGTACCTGCTTCGCCCGAGTGGTGAGCGGAATTTTCCTTGGCTGCCCATTTTTGGTCTCGCGCAACAAGACATAGCATTCATTAAGGTGCACATCCCGCTTCTCGATAGCGAGCAGTTCCCCCCGACGGGCCGCCGTCTCTAGGGCCAAGATGATGGCCGGTTCAATATAGGGGTTTTCGTCCGCCTGAGCGGCGTTGAGCAGCCTGTCTTCTTCGCTGGCCGACAACCGGCGATCGCGCTCATTGAAATACTTCGGGCGGCGCAAGCCGACAAAGGGGCTTTCCACAGCAGCGATTTTCCAGACATCCGCTGAGTAGCGAACGACCTGAGACAAAATATCAAGGTCACGATCGACCGTGGATGGCGCAACTTCGGTGAGGCGGTCGCGAATGAAATCCTGCAAGTCTTCGGTGCAAAGCGCTGCGAGCTTTTTATCGACGAAGGCTTCGTCGCGCAGGATGCGGTTGATGCGATTTTTCTCGACATCAGCGCCCTTGTGCCCGGGGACAACTTCATCCCGATAGCGCACCATCAGTTCGCGTAACGTGACCTGTGCTGCGGACGCGTAATCGCGCACGATACTGACCGAGAGTTCTGCCTCAATTTTTAGTCGGGCTTGCTCAGCGGCTTCGTACGTATCGAAGGTGATGCACTGGTCGCCGAGGCCTTTGCGGCGTAGGCGCAGTTGAAAGGAGGTTTCCAGCTGCGTCAGCTTTGCTCGCAGCCCTTGGGCCTGCAACGCGTCGACGTAAGCATTCGCCTCCCGATGGCGATAAAACGGGAACGGCTTGTTGAGCAAGGGTTTGGCGCGCACCTGAACCAACCAGGGCGACCGGTTAAAAATATTGCTTCGAGAAACAGGGGGAACAGGCATCGCAGTAACTCCATCAGAGTTACCGTATAGCGCGATCGGCCGAAACTTGAACAAGAACCAGCGAATCGGTTCTGTCCATAACGCCCAGATTTATTGACGCACGATTGACGCATAAGCCTCAACCATTTGCGGCACTGGGACGCAAGAAACGAAAAAAGCCCTGAATAATCAGGGCTCTTTCGTCTTTGCGTTGGTCGGAGTGACAGGATTCGAACATGCGACCCCTGCGTCCCGAACGCAGTGCTCTACCAGGCTGAGCTACACTCCGACGTCTCAAGAAACAACTTAATGATTTCTCTCAACTGCAAAGAGCGACAATTGTAGCAGAGCTTTTTTGAAAATTGAATCCCCCAGCGATGAAATTGCATCTCTCGCGAGTTGGGCTTCCTGCGCTGCGCGGGCACGAGCATGTCCGAGCGCGCCGCTCTGGTGGATTGCCTCCAGCACTGCCGGAAAATCGTCGCGACCGCCCTCTTCAATCGCCTTGCGCACGCAGGCGGCCTGGGCTTCGCTACCGTGCTGCATGACGTAGATCAGCGGCAAGGTCGGCTTGCCCTCTGCCAGATCGTCACCCAGGTGTTTGCCGGTATCGGCTTCCTGTCCGGAGTAGTCGAGTACGTCATCAACGAGCTGGAACGCCGTACCGAGGTGCATGCCGTAGCGTGCTAGGGCTTCCTCGGTCGCCGGTTCCGCTCCGGCGATGATCGCACCGAGCTGGGCCGCTGCCTCGAACAGCTTGGCTGTCTTGTAATGGATGACCTGCATGTAGCGGGCTTCGTCGACATCCGCGTCATGGCAGTTCATCAACTGCAGGACTTCGCCTTCGGCGATGATGTTGGTCGCATCCGACAACACTTGCATCACGCGCATGTTGTTAACCGAGACCATCATCTGGAAGGCGCGCGAATACAGGAAGTCGCCAACCAGAACGCTGGCCGCATTGCCGAAGGCTGCGTTGGCCGTATCGCGGCCGCGGCGCAGCGCGGATTCGTCGACCACATCGTCGTGCAACAGCGTGGCGGTGTGAATGAACTCGACGACGGCAGCCAGTTCGTGATGATGCTTGCCCTGATAGCCCATCGCACCCGCCGCCAGCAGCACCAGCGCCGGCCGCATGCGCTTGCCGCCGCTGTTGATGATGTATTCGGCAACCTGGCGTACCAGCACCACGTCGGAATGTAGGCGATCGCGAATGACCGCATCGACGGCCTTCATGTCGGGCCCGATGAGGGCGTATAGCTGTTCCAGGGTCACGATGTTCAATCTTCAGGTCAAGCGCGGAATCTTAGGGGGCTGACCGTGACCAGTCAAGGCCAAAAAGCGCGTAACGACGCCCCGTTCGGAGAGGGGGTTTGCTAAACTCGACACATTAAAAACACAGGGAGACCGGGATGGACATTCGCGCGATTATTTCTCCAACGGTTCATGACCGGGAAGCACTGGAAGAATTTGCCGATGCCCTGGTCGACCGGGCGCCGGAGGTCGAGCGCGATGTTGCCCGCCTGAAGAAATCGCCGGGCGATCGCGAAATCACCGCTGATCTTTTCCGCGCCATCCACAACATCAAAGGCGATGCCGCCCTGTGTAAATTCGACCTGGGCATTGCCATCGCACATCCGATCGAATCGATGATGTCGCGTTTTCGCGAGGGCGAGATTGGTTTCTCCGATCTGCTGGCAGAACTGATCCTGCTGGCGGTCGACCGGCTTGAACTGGCAACCGATGCCGTGTTGTCCCACAAGCCCCTGGAAAACCTACGCTTGCTCGATCTGGTCCAGGGACTGGAAAAACTGGCACAGGCACCAGCCGACAAGGTTGATGCCCGCTGCGCCGAACTGATCGAGGCAGTCACCGGTTTTCCGCCGGTGATCACCGGCATGTCGAGCCGGGCGCCCAAAGTGGCAACACCCAAGGCCGAGCAGATTAATGCCAGCGAAGACCTGCAGTTCTTCCGCTCGCTGGCCATGCAGTTCGAAAGCCGTTCTCCGCTGTTCAAGGGCCGCACCATGCGCATCCTGCGTCTGGCGCTGGAAACCAACAAGACGGCGGGCAACACCGTCGATCCGGTCCAGCTGGAAGCTGCTGTTTACCTGCACGATATCGGCATGATGCTGCTGCCCGAGGTGACCTGGCTCAAGGTTGGCAAGATGACCGATGCCGACAAGGACCTGCTGCGCAACCACCCCGGTTACGCCGCCGGCCTGTTGCAGCGCATGCATGGCTGGGAGGAGGCCGCCGAGATGGTCGCCCAGCATCACGAGATGCCCGACGGCGGCGGTTATCCCAACCAGCTTGATGGCAGCAGGATCTGTGCAGGCGCGAAGATACTTTCCATCGTCGACGCCTTCGAGGCGGTCATGCTCAAGCATATCCACCGTGGCAAGAATCGTTCGGTGCTGCGCGCGATCGCCGAGATCAACGCCTGCGACAAGCAATTTGCGCCTGAATGGATTGCCCCGTTCAATGCGGTGATCCGCAAGACCATCGAAAGCTGATGAGCGCATCGGAAAACAGGCGCTTCGGCGGCGTCGGACGTCTTTACGGTCCTGCCGGTTTCCAGCGGCTGCAGGCTGCCCATGTCTGCGTCGTCGGAATCGGCGGCGTCGGCTCCTGGTGCGCGGAAGCGCTGGCCCGCACGGGTGTCGGCAAGCTGACCCTGATAGATCTGGACATGGTGGCCGAGTCGAACACCAACCGCCAGATTCACGCGCTGGGTGATATCTACGGCAAGGCCAAGGTCGATGCCATGGCGGAGCGGATCAGGCTGATCAATCCTGACTGCGAGGTTCGCTGTATCGAGGATTTTGTCACGCCGGAAAATCTGGAAGAGATGCTGGGTGGTGGATTCGATGTGATCATCGACGCCATCGACCAGGCACGCGTGAAAGTTGCGATGATCGCCTTCTGCAAGCAGCACAAGCTGCCAGTGATCGTTGCCGGCGCGGCGGGCGGACAACTCGATCCAACGCAGGTGACGATCAGCGACCTCAGCCAGACCATCCAGGATCCGCTGCTGGCCAAGGTCAGGGCAAGCCTGCGGCGCGACCACGGTTTCCCGCGCCAAGGGAAATTCGGCATTCCGGCAGTCTATTCCAGCGAAGCCCTGCGCTACCCGGCCAAGGACGAAAGCTGCGATGTCACGCAGGCCCCCAGCGGCCTCAATTGCGCCGGTTTCGGCTCATCCGTCTGCGTCACATCGGTTTTCGGCATGGCTGCTGCCAGCCATGCCATCCGTCTGATTACCGGCAACTGAAACTCAGGCTGCGCGCTGGTCCAGCCAGACGCCCAGGCCCTGCGCGTTGAGTTCGAGATCGGTCGCCCAGATATCGAGCAATTCGGTGTCGGACAGCGTGCAGCCATGGGCGCGGATTTCGCCCAGCAGGTAATCCGTCATCGCCTGCTTGATCCGTGCATGCCTTGCCTCGCCGGCGCCGGCTTCGCTTTCGGCCAGTGCAACCAGCGCATCCAGATGACGCAGCAGTTCGCGCCCCTTGGTCTCTACATCGGGCAACCGGCTGTAGTGTGTCAGATACATCGCTTCCGGCTGGAAGGAAAGCAGACGGGCAATCGACTGACGCATCTCCTCGGGCTCGAACTGCGTCGGAGTGGTCGTCGGAAAGATGAACTGCCGACCATCAACGTCAAGCTCGCGGTAGGACAGACCGAACATGTCACCGGTAAAGATGGCGCCAGCCTTGCTATCAACGATACAGATGTGGTGCCGGGCATGTCCCGGGGTATCGATACAGAGCAAACTGCGACCAGCCAGCGACAGGATATGTCCATCTGGCGCCTCAATGATCCGTTCGGCCGGAATCGGCAGAATCTCGCCGTAAACCTTTTTTACATATTCCGGACCGTAGACCGCAGAAACGCCGGCTACCAGCTTCGACGGTTCGGCCATATGGCGCGCACCGCGTGGATGAACGACTAGCCGGGCATTGGGAAAGGCCTGCATCATACTGCCCGCACCGCCGGCATGATCGAGGTGGATATGCGTCAGGATGACGAAGTCCACTGCACTTTCATCCAGGCCAACCCGCTGCAACGCAGCCAGCGCATTCGGCAGTGAATCGTTGCTGCCGGTATCGATGAAAGCCACCCGGCCATTTTCCACAAGCATGTGGATGGATGCCAGAATCGGGCGAACATAACCCGCATCGAAGGCAATGATGCCATTCCCGTAATCCCGCCAATCGAACATCGCCATACCTCTCCGTATTGTCTGTAGCGGGGCGATTATACTTGCCCGGACTTTTTCTTCCAGCCAATCCCATGACCCACTTCATCGCCAGTGACAACACCAGAATACATCTCAGGATTTCCGGTGACGGGCCGCCGCTGGTGATGCTGCACGGCTGGACCTCAAGCCATCAGGAATGGGCGCCTTTCCTGGCAGGGCTGAACCCGAAACACCGGGTCTATTGCTGGGATGCCCGTGGTCATGGTGGCCACTCACCGAGCAGCGGCGAGGCACCTACGGCTGAACGCATGGCCCGCGATCTGGCGGAATTGATTGATCATTTTCAGCTGGACAAGGTCAGCGTGGTTGGCCACTCGATGGGGGCGCTGACACTGTGGCAATACATCCGCGACTACGGAACCGGGCGCCTGTCACGCCTGTGTTTCATTGACCAGTCACCAAAGCTGATGACCGATGCCGACTGGAATCATGGCATCTACGGTGATTTCAGCGAAGACAAAGCGCTTGAATTGATGAAGCTGTTGCGGCAGGACTTTGCCGAGGGCGTTCTCAAACTCACCGCCTTTGGTCTGAATCAACGTGCTCGCGAAAAATATCTGCAGAACGCGCCGGGATGGCAGCGTTTACGTGAAGCGCTGCGAAACCAGCCCCCCGGGCCACTGATCGATTGTTGGGCCAGCCTGACGGCAGCCGACTACCGCGATGTGCTTGGCCGCATCGATATCCCGGCCATGCTGGTCTATGGCGAAAACAGCAATTTCTATGGGGAAGAGACGGCACGCTACGTTGCCCGACAAATTCCGGAGGCGATCCTGCACATCTACGAGGGAACAGACCATTCGCCGCATCAATGGCAGCGCGAACGTTTCGTCCGCGACCTGATCTCCTTCCTCGGATCTGATTAATTTTCAGTTGAGTAGACGCAAAAACCCCCTGCTGTTATGAGCAGGGGGTTTTGTAATGGGAGCCTGGCGGTGACCTACTTTCGCGA
>Ga0209066_10008257_pt1 | contig 10128 bp, 8 predicted proteins | sample All_14_2_FD_187198 | JGI IMG/M metagenome (GOLD analysis project Ga0209066, IMG submission 187198) | Freshwater microbial communities in response to fracking from Pennsylvania, USA - Allegheny Zone_MetaG_DW_15 (SPAdes) (version 2) ... | reverse complement strand
CGGGGGCGGAGATCACGGCCCTGATCCGCGGCGATGGCGATCCCGAACCGGCCAGGGCGCTGGGCGCTGCCCATGTCTTTCGGCGGATCGAGCAGGTGCCTGAGGCGAGCCAGGATGTCGTGCTCGACAGCCTGGGCGGCGCGATGCATGCCAGACTGGCCGGGAAACTCCGGCCCGGTGGGGTTCTGTCCTGCCTGATGGCCGAGCCCGTGCCAGGGGATTCGGTACTGCCCGAGGATATCCGGGTGGAATGGCCGGTCAGCACCCCCAGCGCCGACCGGCTGTCCAAACTGGTGGAACTGCTGTCGGCCGGCGCTTTCGAAGGCATGCTGGAACGGGTTTATCCTCTGGCCGGGGTCCGGGAAGCCTATCGCGCCATGATCGCGGGCGGCCGCAAGGGCCGCATCGTACTGGATATGAGCTGAACCAACCGTTCCAGGGCCTGGCCCTGGGACCTTTCTCCATGGGGATGGAGGTGGTCGGGTCAAGCCCGACCACGACGGGTTATGCGAACCCGTCCCGCTTGCGGGGGTTTTCCATTTCTCCGCAAACCCGGGGCGCTTGCGCGCCCGCTTGCGGGGTTAGTCGTCCGAGACGACGTGATGGCTCTGCTCGCCCAGTTTTTCGACGCTGAGCGTGACGCGGTTGCCGGGGCGCAGGAAGCGCGGCGGCTTCTGACCCATGCCCACCCCGGCCGGGGTACCGGTGGCGATCACGTCGCCCGGCTGCAGGCTCCAGAAATGGCTGATATAGGAGACCAGCTCGGCCACTTTGAAGATCATGAATTCGGTCGAGCCGAACTGCATGCGCTCCCCATCGACCTCCAGCCAGAGCGGCAGGGCATGCGGGTCCTTGATCTCGTCCGCCGTCACCAGCCAGGGGCCGATCGGGCCGAAAGTGTCGGCGCCCTTGCCCTTGTCCCAGGTCGGGCCACGTTCGAACTGCCAGGCGCGGTCGGTCACGTCGCAGATCGTGCAATAGCCGGCCACATGATCCAGCGCCGTGTCGCGCGGGATATATTTGCCGTCCTGACCGATGATGATGCCCAGCTCCACCTCCCAATCGGTCTTTTCCGAGCCGCGCGGGATGCGGATATTGTCATTCGGGCCGCAGATGGAAGAGGTGGTCTTCATGAACAGCACGGGTTCTGCCGGGGGTTCCGCCCCTGTTTCGGCCGCATGGTCGGAATAGTTCAACCCGACGCCGATGAACTTGCCGACATGGCCCACGCAGGGGCCAAGGCGTGGCGAGCCTTCCACCGCCGGCAGGGCCGACAGATCGAGCGCCTTCAACCGGTTGATGGATGTGGGAAGCAGCACATCGCCCGCGATGTCGTCCACTTCTCCCGACAGGTCGCGCAGCACGGCCTGGGCGTCGAGAACACCCGGTTTTTCGCGGCCCGGCAGGCCATAGCGGACAAGTTTCATGCATCCTCCATCGTGTTGTTGTCTTGGATGGGGGCGGACCCTACCTGCCCGCGCCCCAGGCATGGCTACTATGACGAGACGGCCGGGGCGGCGCAAGCGAACCCGCCAAACCGGCGGAAATCCTGGATTCCCGACGTCCCGTCGCTACAGGCCGAAGCGTATATGACCGTCAACGTCGATGCTCCAGGCCGGGTTCCAGGCTATTTCCCAGGCATGGCCGTCCGGATCGGCGACATAACCGCGATAGCCGCCATGGGGTGGGGCATCGGCCGCGCGCAGCAGGGTTCCGCCCGCCGCCAGCAGCTCTGCCATTACCGATTCCACCAGCGACTGGTCGGCGACATTATGGGCCAGCGCGAAGGCCCCGGCGGAAGCCTTGCCCAGCGGGCGCTGGAAATCCCCGGCCAGCGCATCGCCTTCCCACAGGCCCAGCACGAAGCCGTTCATCTGATAGAAGGCGATGCCGTCCTGCGTGAAGCAGGGCGTCCAGCCGAAGCCGGTTTCATAGAATGGCCGTGACCGCGTCAGATCGGTGACGGCCAGGGTGATGACGGATAGCTGCTGTTGCGCCATGGTTGATGCCCTTTCTGTTGCGCACAAAAACCCGTTCGGATTTCCGCCGGTGAAGGGGCCGTGGGACTCGCGGTGTGGGTGATTACCCATCCGGGTCAGAACCCCGATATATCCGGGGCGACAGCGCCAACCAGTCTGTCATACCTTTTTCGACCGGGCGCAAAACTACCGCAAATCGGCTGCGCTTGTCACCGGCCATAGGCCAGGGCCATAGTCGACGCATCGAGTTTCAGGGAGTTTCAGCGTCATGGGTTTACCCATCGGTCTTGAGGATATCCGCGCGGCGGCGGAAATGTCGCGCGGCAAGGTGGTGCGCACGCCGCTGGTGCGCTCCGGCCCGCTATCGGACCTGACCGGGGCAGAGGTGTATCTGAAGCTGGAAACCCTGCAGCGCACCGGCTCCTTCAAGGATCGCGGCGCGCTGGTGAAGCTGGAATCGCTGAGCGCGGAGGAGCGCGCGCGCGGCGTGGTAGCCATGTCGGCCGGCAACCATGCCCAGGGCGTGGCCTATCACGCGCAAAGGCTGGGCATCCCCGCCACCATCGTGATGCCGGAAGGCACGCCCTTCACCAAGATCGCCCGGACCCAGGCCTTCGGGGCGCGGGTGGTGCAGCACGGCGAGACGGTGGATTCCGCGCGCGAGGAGGCGGACCGTCTGGCGGAAGCGGAATCGCTGGTCTTCGTGCATCCTTATGCGGATGCGAAGATCGTGGCGGGGCAGGGCGTGATCGGCCTGGAAATCCTGCAGGACCTGCCCGATCCCGATTACGTGATCGTGCCCATCGGCGGGGGCGGCATCATCGGCGGCATCGCCACCGCCGTGAAATCCCTGTCGAAGAAGACCAAGATGATCGGGGTGGAGGCGGCGCTCTACCCATCCATGTATCAGATCCTGAACGGGCTGGAGCCGCGCATGGGCGGCGATACCATCGCCGACGGCATCGCGGTGAAGACACCGGGAGAGATCAATATCGCCATCGCCCGCAAGCTGGTGGATGAAATCCTGCTGGTGGAGGAGATCGATCTGGAACTTGGCGTGCAGACCATGCTGGAAACCGGCCGGGTTCTGGCGGAAGGGGCAGGCGCTGCCCCCCTGGCCGCGATGCTGGCCAATCGCGACCGGTTCGAAGGCAAGACGGTGGTGCTGATCGTCTGTGGCTCCAATATCGATAGCCGGCTGCTCGCCTCGGTGTTGATGCGCGGCATGGCCAAGGCGGGCCGGCTGGTGCGCCTGCGCGTGCAGATCCAGGATCGGCCGGGCGTGCTGGCGAAGATCGCCACCCAGATCGGCGCGGTCGGCGGCAATATCGTGGAAGTCGCCCATCAGCGCATGTTCTTCGACGTGCCGGTGAAACAGGCCGATGTCGATATCGTGGTGGAAACCCGCGATGCGGCCCATGTGCGCGAAGTGCAGGCAAGGCTGAAAGCGGCCGGGCTGCCGTGCAAGCTGTTGTCCAATCTGGCGGGCGAAGGGGGCTGAGGGGGAGTTTTCCCTCGCCCGCTTGCGGGTGAGGGATGGCCGATAATTCCCCCTCACCCGCGCCTGACGGCGCGCCCTTCCCCCCAAGGGGCGAGGGCAGGGTGCAGCGCTCTACGCTCCCCGAAATTCCAGCGTCACCGCCAGCCCCGGCCCGGCATCGCCCAGTTCCAGCGTCGCGCCATGCAGCTTCGCCACGGCCGCGACAAGGCTGAGGCCGAGGCCCGAACCCGGCGTGCCCCGGCTTTCATCCAGCCGCACGAAGCGGTCCAGCACGCGGGCGCGGTCCGGTTCGGGAATGCCGGGGCCGGTATCGGCAAGGCGCAGCACCACCCGGCCATCCGCCCCGCCCAGGGACATCCGGATGGCACCGCCCGCCGGGGTGAACTTCATCGCATTGTCGATCAGGTTGATCACCGCCTGGGCCAGCAATTGGCGGTGACCCTGGATATGCAGGCCGGGCGCAATCGCCGCCTCCAGCGTCAGCCCGGCATCCTCCGCCAGGGGCTGATAGATTTCCGCCAGCTCCGTCGCCAGTTCCGACAGATCCAGCCGCGACAGGCCGACGCCGGACATGCCGGCTTCGGTCCGGGCGATCTGGATCAGGGAATCGAAGGTTTTCAGGATCGTATCCAGCTCCTGCGCCATGCGTTCCAGCACAACCCGGTCGCGCTCGGCATCGGGCGGGGCGCGCAAAGCAAGCTCCATCTCGCTCTTGGCACGGGTCAGCGGGCTGCGCAGATCATGGGCCAGACTGTCGGTGACCATGCGCATGCCGGTCATCAGGGTCTCGATCCGTTCCAGCATCTTGTTGATGGTCAGCGCCAGCCGGTCGAATTCGTCGCCCGACCCGTTCAGCGGCACACGGCGGCTCAGATCTCCGGCCACGATCTCGTCGCTGGTGGCGCGCACGGCCTCGACGCGGTTCAAGCCATAGCGGCCGATCAGCGCCCCGCCGACTATGCCCAGCAGCAGGGCCGGGATCAGCGCCCAGGCCAGGGCTTCGAACAGCCCGGTGCGGAAGGCATCGCGCGCGGCGGTGTCGCGGCCCACGAACAGGCGAAAGCCGCCGCCCAGCACGAAGGCGCGGCCGCGCACGATATGGGTGCTGCTGCCTTCGGCATCCTCGCGCAGCAGCCGCAACTCCCGCCAGCCATCGGGGTCGTTGCCCTGCCAGCCGGATGGCCAGGCATCCAGATTGCCCGCCAGATGCCGCAGATCGGGGCCGACCAGCAGATAGATGCTCTGCGGGTCGCCCCGTGTGCCGCTGCGCTCGCGCAGCACGCCCACCAGTCTTTGCAGACCTTCATCGCGATATTGTTCCGCCAGACCACGGATTTCCGCCTCGACCGTCTCGTTTAACTGACGCTCGATCACGGCGGAACTGGTCCAGCCGATGAACAGGCCCAGCCCGGTCAGCGTGGCGCCCAGCAGCAGCAGATAGGCGAGCGCGATGCGAAAGCCGGTGGTGCGCAGGACCCTATTCAACACGGATGGAATACCCGCCGCCGCGATGGGTGTGGATCAGGGGCGTATCATAGCCCTTGTCGATCTTTTGGCGCAGCCGGCTGACATGCACATCCACCACATTGGTCTGCGGGTCGAAATGGAAATCCCAGACCCCTTCGAACAGCATGGTGCGGGTCACCACCTCGCCCGCATGGCGCAGCAGATATTCCAGCAGCTTGTATTCCTGGGGGCGCAGGTCGATGGCGTGGCCGGCGCGCGTCACCTTGCGGGTCAACTGGTCCAGAACCAGATCGCCCACCTGCAGCTGGGTTTGGGCCGCGATGGCACGCGGGCGACGCAGCAGCGCTTCCAGCCTGGCCTGCAATTCGGAAAAGGCGAAGGGCTTGGTCAGATAGTCATCACCCCCGGCCTTCAGCCCGGTCACGCGTTCGTCGACATGGGCCAGCGCACTCAGGATCAGCACCGGGGTTTCGATCCCGGCGGCGCGCAGGGCCCGCACGATGGCCAGCCCGTCCAGCCCCGGCAGCATCCGGTCCAACACCAGGGCGTCATACTGTTCGGCGGTCGCCAGGTGCAGCCCGTCCGGCCCCGTCGTGGCGATGTCGACCACATGGCCGGTTTCCCCCAGCCCCTTGGCGATGTAGTCCGCCGTCTTCGCATCATCCTCGACGACCAGGATTCGCATCGCTTCACCTTTCCGCAATCTTGGGCCCGGCCAGTCTTCCTGCGGCGTCCCGAAGGCCTGCATGCCTGTCTGTCCGGTCATGGTTCCCATCCTTGCTGGCAAGGGGACGGGCCGCAAGAGGCTTCCATCCTGCGGCCCGTCCATCAGAGGTGAGGAGGATCAGGCGACGCCCAGCTTCACGCCGATGAACAGGTCATTGCCCTGGCGGCTGACGAGCAGCAGAACCGCCTTGTTGCCACCATCCTTGGCCCTGGCCACGGCCTGCTCCAGATCGCGCGGGCCGGTGATTTTTTCCTGGCCGATCTGCTTGATCACATCGCCGGGCAACAGGCCGCGCGGGTCGGGCTTCTGTACATCCACCACCAGAACGCCCGCCGTGCTTTCGTCAATCCCGAACCGGGCGCGGGTCTGGGGCGTCAGCGCGGCAAGTTCGGCACCCAGATCCTTCGATTCCAGGCTGCCGGGCATGGTATCGCCCGCGGCGGACGCGACCTGGTTGTCTGTCGGAAGTTTTCCGGTGGTGAAACCCAGCGTCGTCTGCGAGCCGTCCCGCCACACGCCAAGCTCGGCCTTCTGATCCGCCCCCAGCGAGGCCACCATGCGGGCCAGCGCACGGGAGTCCGCAATCGGCCTGCCGTTCAGTTCCAGGATAACATCACCCTTCTTCAGGCCGGATTGTTCCGCCGGGCTGTTGGCCGTGATCTCCGCCACGATGGCGCCCTTCGCCTCGGACAGGCCCAGCGCATGGGCGATATCCTGGGTCACGGGCTGGATCTGTACGCCCAGCCAGCCGCGTTCGACCGAGCCATGGTCCCTGAGCGCCGCCAGCACGGGCTTGGCCAGATTGGACGGGATGGCGAAGCCGATGCCGACACTGCCGCCATTCGGGCTGTAGATGGCGGAGTTGATGCCAATTACCTCACCATCCGTATTGAACAGCGGACCGCCGGAATTGCCCTTGTTGATCGATGCGTCGATCTGCAGGAAGTCGTCATAGGGGCCGGCATCGATATTGCGCCCGCGCGCCGAGACGATACCCGCCGTCACCGTACCGCCCAGGCCGAAGGGATTGCCCACGGCCATCACCCAACTGCCGACTTCCGCCCGGTCGGAATCGCCCAGCTTCACATAGGGGAAGCTGCGATTGGCTTCGATCTTCAAGAGGGCCAGATCGGTCTTGGGATCGGTGCCGATGATCTTCGCCGGAAAGCTTTCGTCATCATCCAGCCGGACGCTGACTTCGCTTGCCCCGTCGATGACATGGTTGTTGGTCACGACATAGCCTTCGGCGTCGATGATGAAGCCGGAACCCAGCGCGACACGCTGTTCATGGTTGGGGCCCTGTGGTCCCTGGCCCTGGCCCATCCGGTCCTGGAACTGCTTGAAGAATTCCTCGAAGGGCGATCCGGGCGGAAACTGGAAGGGAAAGGGCTGCTGCGGCCCATCATTCTGTGCGACTTCAGGCTTCTGCACGGCGGAAATATTGACCACCGCCGGGGTCACTTTCTTCGCCAGCGGCGCGAAGCTTTCGGGCGCGGGGGCGGCATGGGCGGGCAGGCCGCTCCACATCAGGGCGGCGCCGGCGATCAGCGCCGCCGTCCCCATGGCGCGCACGGCCGTGATCGGCCGGGACCGGGTGCGAATATGGGTCATCTGGATCTCCTTGGGGTTGGAACCTGGATCAGGAACCTCGACGGGGCTTTTCCCCATCGTCGGACATGAATGTGGGGGATGCGGGCTGGACAGCGCATGACATGGTCATGAACTCGCTGTCATTCTTCCGCCGATGGGATGCAGACAAAGGAAAAGGGGACGCGGACTGGCAGATCCGCGCCCCCCTCAACAGGCGTCACCATTTCCCTTTCGTACCGGATTCCTCGCTTGGGTTGGGGTCCGTGGAAAATCCGGATCGAATGGGAAAGCCGCAGAGCGTCGGAGCACTGGCCGGATCGGCGGTCGGGCGTGTCGCAGGGGAGGTGCGACCGATCCGGCCAGTGCTCGCGACCAGGGTCAGCTCTGCGGTGCGACGCCGATCTCCTGCAGGGCCTGTTCCAGCTTCCGGGCGCCATCCGCCTGTTTGCCCGAAGCGCAGAGCGCCCCGCCATCGGCCCGCAGCATCTTGGCGTCGGCCGCCTTGGCCGCCTTGTCATGCGTCTTGAAGGCCATGTCGAACTGCTTTTCCAACACGCTGCATTTCTGCGTCGGGTTCAGCGCGACATAGTGGAGCGCGGGTTTGGCGGGGGATGTCGGGGCGGGTTCCGCGCTGCCGCCGGTGGCGGCGAAGGCCGGTCCCGCCAGCAGGGCGGCGGAAAGCAGGGACGGGATCAGAAGCTCGCCATACATGGACTGCATCCTTTCGTTCGGCTTGTCTCGCCCGGTCCGGGGCGCTACATCGACGCGATGTAATGGGGCGTGACGGGATGGATGCTGCACCCCGCCGGCTGTCACCGGCCTGTCCGCAACATGACATCGCTGTCATGCGGCGCGGGTGGCAGCATGTTGCGGCGCACAAAGCGGCTTGGCATCCCGCGCGCGGCAAGGTAGTTGGACGTCATGCTTGGCGAATTGATGCATAACAATCGGGTCTGGGCGGCGCGCAAGACCGAACAGGACCCAAATTTCTTCCGTCGGCTGTCGAAGATTCAGCGGCCCGATTATCTGTGGATTGGCTGTTCCGACAGCCGCGTTCCGGCGAATGAGATCGTGGGGCTGGACCCCGGTGAGCTGTTCGTGCATCGCAACGTGGCGAACCTGGCGATCCCGACCGATATCAATTTCCTGTCGGTTTTGGCCTTCGCGGTGAATGTGCTGAAGATCAAGCATATCATCGTCTGCGGCCATTATGGCTGCGGCGGCGTGCGCGCGGCCCTGGCCGACAGCCGCAACGGGGTGATCGACCATTGGCTGGAGCCGATCCGTGAGACGCGCCGGGTGCAGTGCGACCATATCGACTGCATTCATGGCGAGGATGAGCGGGTGAACGCGCTGTGCGAGTTCAACGTCAAGGATCAGGTCGGCAATGTGGCGCGCACCACCATCATCCGCGATGCCTGGGCGCGGGAACAGCCAATCGCGGTTCATGGCTGGATTTATGGGCTGTCCGACGGGCTGGTCCGCGATCTGGATGTCACCATCACCGGCGGCGGGGCGTTCTAAACAGTTTTAAGCTCTTGCCAGCATCCCATAAAACCGCCTAGAAACGCGCGGATTCCAGGGGACGGAGCGTAGCGCAGCCTGGTAGCGCATCTGGTTTGGGACCAGAGGGTCGCGTGTTCGAATCACGCCGCTCCGACCAACTCTTTCAAAGAGTTAGACCGTCTTCCTGCCGCGCAGCACGACATAGATCGCCGGGATCACCAACACGGTCAGCGCGGTGGAGGAGGCGAGCCCGAACAGCAGCGAGATCGCCAGCCCCTGGAAGATCGGGTCGACCAGGATCACCGCCGCCCCAATCATCGCCGCGATGGCGGTCAGCAGGATCGGCTTGAAGCGGATCGCACCCGCCTCCAGCAGAAGCTCCGTCAGCGGCTTGTCCGGTGCTGCGCCATGGCGGATGAAATCCACCAGCAGGATAGAATTGCGTACGATGATGCCCGCCAGCGCGATGAAGCCGATCATCGAGGTGGCGCTGAAGGGGGCATCGAACAGCCAATGGCCCAGCATGATGCCGATCAAGGTCAGCGGGATCGGGGTCAGGATCACCAGCGGCAGCTTGAAGGAGCCGAACTGGGCCACGACCAGGATATAGATGCCCAGGATCGCGACCGCAAAGGCGGCACCCATATCGCGGAAGGTGACCCAGGTCACCTCCCACTCCCCGTCCCAGAGCAGGCTGGGCCGGCTTTCATCCTGGGGCTGGCCATGCAGGGCGATCACCGGCTTGGGCAAATCGCCCCAGTCGGCTGCGGCGATGGCGTCCGCCACGGCCAGCATGCCATAGATCGGCGCCTCATATTCCCCGGCCAGCTCGGCCATCACCATTTCCGCCGCACGGCCATTATGTCGGAAGATAGGGAAGGAGGCGGGCTCGCGCAGCACGCTTACAACATCGCCCAGTTCCACCACGCCGCGCCCGCCGGGCAGGGCATTGGCCGGCACCGGGGTTGTCAGCGCGCGTTCATCCACCACCATGCGCGATTTCTGCTGGCCGAGCGTGATCGGGATGGGCTGGCGACCCTCGCCGCGATGGGAATAGCCGACCCTGGCCCCGCCATAGAGATAGTCCAGCGTGTCATACAGATCGCTCTGTTCGACCCGGTAATATTCCAGACTGTCCTGGTCGATGGCGATGCGCAGGCGTTCCGGCTGGTTGTGGAAACTGTCATCGACATCGACAAGGAAGGGGATGGATTGGAAAGCCTCGCGCGTCTTGGTCGCGACCGCGCGGCGGGTTTCCGGATCGGGTCCGTAGATTTCGGCCAGCAGCGTGCCCATCACCGGCGGGCCGGGCGGCGGTTCCACGACCTTCAGCACGCTGCCTTCGGGCAGGGGGGCCG
>Ga0209066_10008256_pt1 | contig 10128 bp, 7 predicted proteins | sample All_14_2_FD_187198 | JGI IMG/M metagenome (GOLD analysis project Ga0209066, IMG submission 187198) | Freshwater microbial communities in response to fracking from Pennsylvania, USA - Allegheny Zone_MetaG_DW_15 (SPAdes) (version 2) ... | reverse complement strand
GCGTCAAAGTGGGCTACCACGGCGCGGACATGTCCAAACCCGCCGAGATCGAGGCCTTGTATGCCTATGCCCAGGCCGAATTCGGCGGGGTCGACATCCTGGTCAACAACGCCGGCATCCAGCACGTGTCGCCGATCGAGAACTTCCCGCCTGAAAAGTGGGACGCCATCATCGCCATCAACCTGAGCTCGGCCTTTCACACCATTCGCCTGGCTGTGCCGGGCATGCGTGCCAAGAACTGGGGGCGCATCATCAACCTGGCCTCGGCGCATGGCCTGGTGGCCTCGGCAGGCAAGTCGGCTTATGTGGCGGCCAAGCACGGCCTGGTCGGTTTGACCAAGTCGGTGGCACTGGAAACGGCCACAACCGGCGTCACGTCCAACGCCATCTGCCCGGGTTGGGTGCTCACACCGCTGGTGCAAAAGCAGATCGACGACCGTGCCGCGAAAGAAGGCATCACCGTGGACCAGGCCCAACGCGAACTGCTGGGCGAAAAACAACCCTCGCTGCAATTCGTCACCCCAGGTCAACTGGGCGACCTGGCCGTGTTCCTGTGCTCGCCTGGCGGCGACAACGTGCGCGGTGTGGCCTGGAACGTGGACGGCGGCTGGGTAGCGCAGTGAAGCATGTCGCTTGAGCCTGCGGCCCTGGGCACAAGCCCCAAGGGCGAAGCGGCGAATATCCCTTATTCGCCGCTCTATGACGATACCTACTACACCGCAGCGGGCGCCGAGCCGCAAGCTCAAGAGGTGTTCCTGGCTGGCAACCACCTGCCAGCGCGCTGGCAAGGTCGCACGCGTTTTGTCATTCTGGAAACGGGCTTTGGCCTGGGCAACAACTTCCTGGCCACCTGGATGGCCTGGCGGCAAGACCCTGAACGTTGCGCGCACCTGGTCTTCGTCTCGGTTGAGCGGCACCCGCTGCTGAAAGCCGATCTAGCCAAGGTGCATGGCATCAGCCTGGATGGGCCAGATGAACCGAGCCAGCATCTTGATGCGCTGCCACCCCAGGCAGGTGACAACGCGGTCCGACACGGGCTCGCCCGCCGCCTGCTGGGGGCGTGGCCAACGCTGACGCCCGGCATGCATTCACTGCATTTCGACGAGCCTTTGTCCGATGCCACTGCAGCAGCAAGCGCGTCCGGGCGCCCGCCCCACCGCGTCAGCCTGGTGCTCGGGCTTGGCGACATTCAAGACATCCTGCCAGCCCTGGTCGCAGGCGTGGACGCCTTTTATCTGGATGGCTTTTCGCCCACCAAGAACCCGCAGATGTGGGATGCCGACTTGTTGTCTCGGCTCAACAGGCTGGCGGCCCCTGGTGCCACGGCGGCGACATGGACCGTCGCGCGCAGCGTGCGCGATGCCCTGACCACCGCAGGTTTTCGCGTTGAGGGCCTGCCTGGCGCAGTCAGCAAACGGGACATGATCCGTGCCGTGTACGAACCGCGCTACACGCCGCCACGTCAAGCAGGTGGTTGGTGGCCTGAGCCGACGAAGGTTGAAGACCGCCACGCCATTGTGGTGGGCGCCGGCCTGGCCGGCTGCGCCACGGCCTTGGCCCTGTGCCGCGCGGGCTGGCGCGTGACACTCATGGACCCACACGCCGGGCCTGCGCAAGCCGCATCGGGCAACCCTGGTGGCCTGTTTCACAGCATCGTTCATGGCGACGATGGCCTGCATGCCCGGGCACACCGCGCGGCTGCCTTGTCGACATGGCGACTGGTCAAGGACTGGATCGCCGATGGCTCGCTGCAGGGCAGCAGCACCGGTTTACTCAGGCTGGACAGCGCGCTTCATGCTGATCAAGCCCAGGCCCTGATGAGCCGCCAGCATCTGCCAGCCGATCACGTGCAATGGCTTGAGCAGGCTGCCGCGCAGCAACTGGCGGGCATGCCCGTGCCCAGCGGCGGCTGGCTGTTTCACCAGGCCGGCTGGCTGCACCCGGCAGGCCTGGCGCGGCGCATGCTGGATGAGGCCGCCTCATGGCAGCGCGACGGGCAAGCTGCACTGAACTGCCTGTGGCAGCAAGCCCCTGACCGTATCAGCATGACACCAGATGGGCGCTGGCAAGCCTGCCGCAAAACGGAAACGCTGGCCACTGCATCGACCCTGATTGTCTGTAACGCAAGCGACGCATCCTGCTTGTTGCACACCCTGCCCTCGGACCAGGCCGTGGCCGTCCCGCCACTGAGCACGACACGCGGGCAGATCACGGCCATCGACACCCAACTGCATGTCGCCGTGCGAACGCCGAATTTGCCCGTGGCTGGCAATGGCTACGTGCTGCCTTTGTCGGTGCAGACCATGCTGTGCGGCGCCACCAACCAGTTGGGCGATACAGATGCCTCAGTGCGGCAAGCGGATCACCGCCACAACCTGGCGCAAGCTGCCGCGCTGGGCGTGTGCTCACCCCAAGCCGCTGCCAACCTGGATACAGGCGGCTTGCAAGGCCGCACCAGCTGGCGTGCTGCCACCCCGGATCGTCTGCCGGTGATCGGTGCGCTGGCCTGGTCGCCCGAGCGGCTCACCGCAGGCACGCCAACCAGGCGACTGGACCAGGTCCGCCTGCTTCCTCGCCAAAGATCAGAACGAGGCGGCCTCTACGTGGTAGCGGGCCTGGGTTCACGCGGCATCACCTGGGCCGGACTGATCGGGGACCTGATCGCACACTGGGTTGCCGGCACAACTTGCCCGATCGAGGCCGACCTGCGCGACGCCATGGACCCCGCACGTTTTGTCATACGCCAGATGACCAGGAGCGGTAAAGTGGCAAGCCAGACATGAAAGAAGACAAGCACGCCTCGCCCACCCCGTCGGACCGCCTGCGCCTGGACAAATGGCTGTGGGCCGCACGCTTTTACAAAACGCGCAGCCTGGCGGCCGACGACATCGACAAGGGCCGCTTGCAGGTCAACGAGCAGGTGGCCAAGCCCTCGCGGGAGCTGAAGGTCGGCGACCGGATCGACATCCGCCAAGGGCCCCTGACGCGGACCGTGATCGTGCAGGCGCTCAGCACCGCACGAGGGCCCGCCCCCCAGGCTCAGTTGCTGTATACGGAAACGCCCGAAAGCCTGGCCCGGCGCGCGCAATTCGCCGAGCAACGCCACATGTCGCTGGAGCCCGCCGACGCCATCGAGCAAGGCAGGCCCACCAAACGCGACCGCCGCCAACTCGCCGACTGGCAGCGATGGTCAGCCAGCGTCGACGAGTAAGCCGCCCGGGCAAAGTGCCAAAGGCCTGCGACAATGGCCGATTCCACTGAAAACAGGGGCCCAGGCGCTCTGTTACAAATTTCTCCTGCGCCTTGCCTTGAAACGGGTGGCTCCACCCTGATATGGCCATGGTTATCGCAATTTACCTACCGAATCCGAGATGAGCGACTTCCCCAACACGACCGACCACGTCGACGGCCAGTCTCCCGACGCTTCGACCCAGCAAGCCGAGGTGGGCTTCATCCCCGTTGAACAACAACTGGCCGAGCTGATCGCCAAACACGCCGAGATGTCTGACGCCTATCTGCGCGCCAAGGCCGAAGGCGAGAACATCCGCCGTCGTTCGGAAGAAGAGATCTCCAAGGCGCGCAAGTTCGCCGTCGAGTCGTTTGCCGAAAGCCTGCTGCCCGTGCGCGACAGCCTGGAAGCGGCCATCGCTTCCCACGCAGCCAAGCCCGACACCCCGGTCGAAACCGTGCTGGAAGGCGTGCACGCCACGCTGCGCCAGCTGGCATCTGCGCTGGAGCGCAACAAGGTCCTGGAGATCAATCCAGCGGCTGGCACCAAATTTGACCCGCACTACCACCAGGCCATCAGCGTGGTCCCGGCCGAACAGGACGCCAACACCGTCGTGGGCGTGCTGCAAAAGGGTTATTCCATCGCCGAGCGCGTGCTGCGCCCTGCCCTGGTCACCGTCTCCGCACCGAAATAAACAAACGACGCCAAGCGGGTCTTGAAAACCGCACGGGCGTTCGCATATCTGATATCAAGCGCAAGCCAGAGGCTTGCAAAGCAAATTCCATAGGAGCTATCAAATGGGCAAGATCATCGGCATTGACCTGGGCACGACCAACTCGTGTGTCGCCATCATGGAAGGCAACACCACCAAGGTCATCGAGAACAGCGAAGGCGCGCGTACCACCCCTTCGATCATTGCGTATCAAGAAGACGGCGAGATCCTCGTCGGTGCCTCGGCCAAGCGCCAGGCTGTGACCAACCCGCGCAACACGCTGTATGCCGTCAAGCGCCTGATTGGCCGCAAATTCACTGAAAAAGAAGTGCAAAAGGACATCGACCTGATGCCCTACACCATCGCGGCGGCCGACAACGGCGACGCCTGGGTGGAAGTGCGCGGCAAGAAGATGGCGCCTCCCCAAGTGTCGGCCGAAGTGCTGCGCAAGATGAAGAAGACCGCTGAAGACTACCTGGGTGAAGAAGTCACCGAGGCCGTCATCACCGTGCCCGCGTACTTCAACGACGCACAGCGTCAAGCCACCAAGGATGCAGGCCGCATCGCCGGTCTGGAAGTCAAGCGCATCATCAACGAGCCTACCGCTGCAGCTCTGGCCTTCGGCCTGGACAAGCATGGCGCCGGTGACCGCAAGATCGCGGTGTATGACCTGGGCGGCGGCACCTTCGACGTGTCCATCATCGAAATCGCCGACGTGGACGGCGAAAAGCAGTTCGAAGTGCTGTCGACCAACGGCGACACCTTCCTGGGCGGCGAAGACTTCGACCAGCGCATCATCGACTTCATCATCGCCGAGTTCAAGAAGGACCAGGGCGTGGACCTGTCCAAGGACGTGCTGGCCCTGCAACGCCTGAAGGAAGCCGCTGAAAAGGCCAAGATCGAGCTGTCGAGCAACTCGCAGACCGACGTCAACCTGCCTTACATCACGGCTGACGCCACCGGCCCCAAGCACCTGAACGTCAAGCTGACCCGCGCCAAGCTGGAAAGCCTGGTTGAAGAGCTGATCGAGCGCACGATTGCCCCTTGCCGCACCGCCATCAAGGATGCGGGCGTGTCCGTGGGCGACATCGACGACGTGATCCTGGTTGGCGGCATGACCCGCATGCCCAAGGTGCAAGAGAAGGTCAAGGAGTTCTTCGGCAAGGACCCACGCAAGGACGTGAACCCCGACGAAGCAGTGGCCGTGGGCGCTGCCGTGCAAGGCCAGGTGTTGGCCGGTGACCGCACCGACGTGCTGCTGCTGGACGTGACACCCCTGTCCCTGGGCATCGAAACCCTGGGCGGCGTCATGACCAAGATGATCAGCAAGAACACGACGATCCCGACCAAGTTTGCGCAGACCTTCTCCACCGCCGACGACAATCAGCCTGCTGTGACCATCAAGGTCTTCCAGGGTGAGCGTGAACTGGCCAGCGGCAACAAGATGCTGGGCGAATTCAACCTGGAAGGCATCCCTCCGTCGCCACGTGGCGTGCCCCAGATCGAAGTGTCCTTTGACATCGACGCCAACGGCATCTTGCACGTGGGCGCCAAGGACAAGGGCACCGGCAAAGAAAACAAGATCACCATCAAAGCCAACTCCGGCTTGTCGGAAGACGAGATCCAGAAGATGGTCAAGGATGCCGAGCTCAACGCCGCTGAAGACAAGAAAAAGCTGGAACTGGTGCAAGCCAAGAACCAGGGTGACGGTCTGGTCCACAGCGTGCGCAAGTCCCTGACCGAGTACGGCGACAAGCTGGATGCTGGCGAGAAGGAAAAGATCGAAGCGGCCATCAAGGACGTCGAAGAATCCATCAAGGGCGACGACAAGGACGACATCGAGTCCAAGACCAATGCCCTGATGACCGCCAGCCAGAAGCTGGGCGAGAAGATGTACGCCGACATGCAGGCTGCTCAGGGTGCCGCTGGTGCACCGGGCGCCGAAGGTGCCGCGGCATCCGACAACGCCGAGGCCAAGCCGGCCGACGACAATGTGGTCGACGCCGAGTTCAAGGAAGTCAAGAAGGACTGATCGGACCGAGGCTTCACGCCGACAAGGCACAGGTCGCGCGAGCCTCAGGCTCGGGCCCTGTGCCTTTGTCGGATCTAGACACCTGCAGCGATCCGTTCGCAACCGCCTCCAAGCATCATGGCAAAACGCGATTACTACGAAGTCCTGGGACTGGCCAAAAGCGCCACCGAGGAAGAGATCAAGAAGGCCTACCGCAAGGCGGCCATGAAGTTCCACCCTGACCGCAACCAGGGGGACAAGGCCAAGGAAGCCGAAGAGAAGTTCAAGGAGGTCAAAGAGGCCTACGAGATGCTCTCGGATGCCAAAAAGCGCGCCGCCTACGACCAGTACGGCCACGCGGGCGTCGACCCCAACATGGGTGGCGGACGCGGCGGCCCTGGCGGCGAGGGCTTTGGCGGTTTTGCCGAGGCCTTTGGCGACATCTTTGGCGACATCTTCGGTCAACAAGGTGGCGCGGGCGGCGGTCGCCGTGGTGGTGGCCCTCAGGTCTACCGCGGCAACGACCTGTCCTACGCCATGGAGATCTCCCTGGAGGAGGCCGCCAACGGCAAGGACTCTCAAATCCGCATCCCGGCTTGGGAAGAGTGCGGCGTCTGCCACGGCAGCGGTGCCAAGGCGGGCACCCAGCCCAAGGCCTGCCCGACCTGCAATGGCGCGGGCACCGTGCACATGCGCCAAGGCTTTTTCAGCGTACAGCAGACCTGCCCGCACTGCCAGGGCAGTGGCAAGATCATCCCCGATCCCTGCACGGCGTGTAATGGCCAAGGGCGCGTCAAGAAGACCAAGACCCTGGAAGTCAAGATCCCGGCCGGCATCAACGAAGGCATGCGCATTCGCTCGGCCGGCAATGGCGAGCCTGGCACCAACGGTGGCCCCGCTGGCGACCTCTACATCGAGATCCGGATCAAGCAGCACGACATCTTCGAGCGGGACGGCGACGACCTGCACTGCTCGGTGCCCGTGCCGCTGACCTCTGCGGCGCTGGGCGGCACCATCGAAGTGCCCACGCTGGGCGGCAAGGCCGAGATCGAGATCCCTGAAGGCACGCAGCACGGCAAGACCTTCCGCCTGCGTGGCAAGGGCATCAAGGGCATTCGCTCCAGCTACCCCGGCGACCTGTACTGCCACATCGTGGTGGAGACCCCCGTCAAGCTCACCGAGCATCAGCGCAAGCTGCTCAAGGAGCTGGACGAATCCTTCAAAAGGGGTGGGGAAAAGCACTCGCCCAACACCAAGAGCTGGGCTGACCGGGTCAAGAACCTGTTCAAGTGATCTTCATTGAGTCGACTCGAACGGCGCCTGCGGGCGCCGTTTTTCATGGCCGGGGCCTGACGGGAGGAACAAAACTCAAGTTGTGGAGAAATAGTGCCGAAAGACAGAGCGAGAAGGTTGGCGCTCGTAATGGGCTGACCAGACGTGGTGCCGCCCATGGGTGCGCCACCAGGACATCACCACGAATGAACAGCCATGGCCACCGTCATCACGCCCTACTCCAAGCTGCACGCCCTCATCATCGATGACATGGCCGTTCAGCAGACCACGCTGCGGGGACACCTGGCTTTACTGGGCATTGGCAAGGCCGATGCCGTCAGCACAGCCGAAGATGCCATCCGGAACATTCGCGCCAACAAATACAACCTGATCCTGTGTGACTACAACTTGAACCAGAAAACGGACGGGCAACAACTGTTTGAGTACCTGCGCGACCAGCAGTTGCTGCCACCGGATTGCCTGTTCTTCATGATCACGGCCGAGAGCAGCTACGCCTCGGTGGCTTCGGCCACAGAACACCACCCCGACGCCTACCTGCTCAAGCCCATCACGGCCACCGACATTGAGGAGCGCCTCAAGTCCATGCTGGAGAAGCGCCACAACCTGCTGGGCATCCATGTGCGTTTGTCCAAGGATGACCTGGCCGGCGCACTGGCCGAATGCGACAAGGTCCTGGCCGGTGGCGGACGCTGGGTCATGAGCGCGCTGCAGACCAAGGGGCAGGTTCTGCTCAAACTGGGGCGTCATGAAGATGCCAAGGCGGTCTACCGCTCCGCGCTGGAGAAGCGCTCCGACCTGACCTGGGCCCGGCTGGGGCTGGCTCGCGCGCACAAGGCAGCCGCACAGTACGCGCAGGCCAAAGACCTGGCACAAGACATCATCGACAGTCGGGAGGGCGAGAAAAATGTGGCCGCTTTCGATGTGATCGCCGAATCCATGGAGGCCATGGGGGACCCCGAAGGTGCCATGTGGGTCTTGCGAGAGGCGGCTGTCGTGGTCCCCTCGGCACGTCGGCAACGTCTGGTGGGCGAGAGTGCTTACCGAAACGGCGACCTGGACACGGCGCGCGACGCCTTGAGCAAGGCCACCCGCGCCAGCAAAGGATCGGTCGTGGCGCAACCGCAGGACAACCTGCTGCTGGCCCAGACCCTGGTGGACCTGGGCGATCACACCGAGGCCCTCAAGACCCTGACCGAAGCCGCCACCAGCTACAAAAACACCCCCCTGTTCACCAACACCGCCATGGCCATCCAGGCCCAGGCCGAGATCGGCAGCGGGGCCACGGAACAAGGCCTCAAGACGCTGGCGCGTGCCAGAGAGACCATGCGCAAGGGCAAGGCCGACTTTGCCACCGTGGCGCTGGCCAAGGCAGAGATCGTGGCGGGCAATGAGGCGGCAGGGCTGGCACTGCTGGAAAGCGCCGTGAGTTCGGACCACGAGAACCTGCGCATCAAGCAGATGGTGGGCAAGGCCCTCAGAGACACCGGACATGAAGACAAGATCGCCGCCGTGATCGACTCCGCCGCCGCAGGACTGGAAAACAAAGTCAGCACCGCTCGCAAATTGCTGCGCGACAGTCAGATCGAGGAGGCCGTGGCCGCGATCGAATCGGCCGTGCACGACTACCCCGACAACACCGGCGTGCTGCTGCAGGCCGCGCAGATCAACTGCATGGCGCTGAGATTGAAAAAGGACCTGGATGCCGACCGCATGGAGCGCATCCGGACCTACCTGACCCGGCTGGAAAAACTGCTGCCGGGCAACGACCGCGTGACCATGATGCGCCGCTATTTCCGAGAGACCGTGGGCATGCTGGAGTCGCCCAGCCTGCAACACTGAGCACGACAGGAACACAGAGGCCCCCATGAGCTCGTCCCTGGCCCTGATCTCACACGACCTCAAGAACTCCCTGGGTGCCCTGGAGGCGCAACTGGAGGGCATGATCGATGAGCCCACCCCGGTGGCGGCTCAACATGCTCACATGCAGTGTGCCGATCTGCGCCGTCAGTTCATCCAGTTTCTGACGCTGTACACCGCCGAATCCGCCGGACTGCGGGCGCTGTCCGAGGATGAATCTCCCCAGGAGTTGCTGGCGGCCATGCACCGCAACTGGCGGCTCAAGCTGCAGACCGAAGGCCGCGCCATCGACATCCGGATCAAACCGCAAGACACCGCGCCGGAGTTCTGGTATTTTGATCGCAGGCTGGTCCAACTGGCCCTGGATGCCGCCATTCACAACGCCCAGCGGTTTGCCCGTACCTGGATTGAGCTGTCAGTGCGGGAGCAGGAAAATTGCCTCGTCTGGCAGATACGGGATGATGGACCCGGCCTGGGCTGTGAGGACCCGGGCACCGAGCACGCCACGGGCCTTGGCACGGCCTTGGCCCAGGCGGTCGCCCAAGCCCACCAGCTTGGCGAACGTGCGGGCAAAGTCAACTTGACCTCTCCCCGCACGGGTGGCACGGAGTTCGAACTCTGGCTCCCCTAGAACGGAGGTGACAGATGCATGACGCCTTGAGAGGCAAATCCAAGCACGCGGCTGCAGACAACGCCGAACAAGGACTGGGCAGCGCCAAGGCCCTGGTCATTGATGCCAACCCCACATCCCGCAGCATCCTCAAGGGGATGTTGGTGGATCTGGGCATCAAATCCGACCGCATCAAGCAAGCGGCCCGCTACGCCGAGGCACGCAACGACCTCGAGGTCCATGCCTATGACATCGTTCTTTGCGATTACCACTTCAACGACACCAGCCAGACTGGCGCGGACCTGCTGGATGAGTTGCGCAAGAACCAGCGTCTGCCGTTTTCCACCGTGTTCATCCTGGTGACCGCCGAAGCGACACAGGCCAAGGTGGCAGAGGCGGCCGAGTCCGCGCTGGAC
>Ga0209066_10008255_pt1 | contig 10131 bp, 10 predicted proteins | sample All_14_2_FD_187198 | JGI IMG/M metagenome (GOLD analysis project Ga0209066, IMG submission 187198) | Freshwater microbial communities in response to fracking from Pennsylvania, USA - Allegheny Zone_MetaG_DW_15 (SPAdes) (version 2) ... | reverse complement strand
AATATGATTCTCGTACCGGAGAAGACGCGGACGCCGCGCTGGCCAATCCAGCACACGGCAGCGAGCGACGGAACCGACAGACCCACACTCAGAGAGGTTGCACCGTGGCGTTTTTCCCCAAACCAGCGGCGGGAAGCTGGACCGAGAACTGGCCGGAACTCGGCACGGCACCGGTCGACTACACCGACTCCATCGATCCCGAGCACTGGAAGCTGGAACAGCAGGCCATTTTCCGCAAGACCTGGCTGCAGATGGGCCGGGTCGAACTGGTCCCGAAGAAGGGCCGCTACGTCACCCGCGAACTGCCGTCGGTCGGCCCCGGCGTGTCGATCATCATCGTCAACGACGGCGATCAGATTCGCGCCTTCTACAACCTCTGCCGACACCGAGGTAACAAGCTGGTCTGGAACGACTACCCGGGCGAGGAGGTCTCGGGAAGCTGTCGGCAGTTCGTCTGCAAGTACCACGCCTGGCGCTACGACCTCAAGGGCGACCTGACCTTCGTCCAGCAGGAAAGCGAGTTCTTCGACCTCGACAAGGCCGACTATCCGCTCAAGCCGGTGCGTTGCGAGGTCTGGGAGGGCTTCATCTTCGTCAACTTCGACGATGACGCCGTGTCGTTGCAGGAATACCTCGGCGAGTTCGGCGAAGGCCTGAAGGGCTACCCGTTCCACGAGATGACCGAGCACTACAGCTACCGCTCGGAGATCAAGGCGAACTGGAAGCTGTTCATCGACGCGTTCACCGAGTTCTACCACGCACCGATCCTGCACATGAAGCAGGCGGAGAAGGAGGAGGCCGAGAAGCTGGCCCAGTTCGGCTTCGAAGCACTGGCTTACGACATCAAGGGCGATCACTCCATGGTGTCGTCCTGGGGCGGCATGTCACCGCCGAAGGATCTCAACATGGTCAAACCCATCGAGCGGATCCTGCACAGCGGACTGTTCGGACCGTGGGACCGGCCGGACATCAAAGGCATCCTGCCCGACGAGCTGCCGCCGGCCATCAACCCGGGTCGCCACAAGACTTGGGGCACCGACTCTTTCGAGTTCTTCCCGAACTGGACCCTGCTGTTCTGGGCGCCGGGCTGGTACCTGACGTACAACTACTGGCCGACCGGCGTGGACAGCCACATCTTCGAGGCCGACCTGTACTTCGTGCCGCCGAAGAACCTGCGCGAACGCCTCTCGCAGGAGTTGGCGGCGGTGACGTTCAAGGAGTACGCCTTCCAGGACGCCAACACCCTGGAAGCCACCCAAAGCCAGATCGGCACGCGCGCCGTCACCGAATTCCCGCTGTGCGACCAGGAAATCCTGCTTCGCCATCTGCACATGACCGCGCACCAGTACGTTGACAGATACCAGGCCGAGCGGGCGGCACAGTCCAACGGGTCCGGCAAGCCGACCGCCGCATCGAGCGTGAAGGAATCAGCAAATGTCTAAGCTGCCCGCGGAATTCGCCGACCTGGAGCGGTTCTCGGACTGGTGCCTGCCCACCGAGGAGGAGCGCTACTCCAAGCGCCTCAACTCCACCATGGCCGAGATGCAGGAGCTCTACGACGCCGGCATGGCGCGCCTTGAGGACATCATGGTCTACGTCGACGCCCGCTTTCCGCTGGCAAGCATGCCCGACGACGCCAAGGCACTGGTGCACCTCGGGCAGTCGATCGTCATGGTGAGCTTCCCGATCGAGGTGTGGAAGCAGCCGCGTGTGCTCGACAGTGGCGCCGCCTATATCCAGCTCATCAAGGAGCCGGTGGTCTAGGCGTGTCGGACGTACTGACCCTCAAAGCCGCGGGTCTGGTCGACGTCGATGCCGGGGCGATCATTCGCCCCGGCATCGTTCGTGTCTCCGGAGACCGCATTGTCGCCGTCGGAGACGGCGCATCAGATTCCGTCATCGGCTCCGACGAAGGCGAGGTCATAGACCTGGGCGACGCCTACCTGTTACCCGGCCTGATGGACATGGAGGTCAACCTGCTCATGGGCGGTCGCGGGGAGAACCCCGGGCTGTCCCAGGTGCAGGACGACCCGCCGACGCGGGTGCTGCGCGCGGTCGGCAATGCCCGGCGCACGCTGCGCGCCGGATTCACCACCGTGCGCAACCTCGGACTGTTCGTCAAGACCGGCGGCTACCTGCTGGACGTCGCACTGGGCAAGGCCATCGACGCGGGCTGGGTGGAGGGGCCACGGGTGATCCCCGCGGGTCACGCCATCACGCCCACCGGCGGCCACCTGGACCCGACCATGTTCGCCGCCTTCATGCCCGGCGCCCTGGAACTCACCGTCGAGGAGGGCATCGCCAACGGGGTCGACGAGATCCGCAAGGCGGTGCGCTATCAGATCAAACACGGCGCCCAACTGATCAAGGTGTGCGTATCCGGCGGCGTCATGTCGCTGACCGGAGAGGCCGGTGCCCAACACTATTCGGACGAGGAACTGCGCGCGATCGTCGACGAGGCACATCGCCGCGGTCTGCGGGTCGCCGCGCACACCCACGGCGCCGAGGCCGTCAAGCACGCGGTGGCCTGCGGTATCGACTGCATCGAACACGGCTTCCTGATGGACGACGAGGCCATCCAGGCACTCGTCGACAACGACCGCTTTCTGGTCACCACCCGCAGGCTGGCCCAGGCCATGGACGTCTCGAAGGCTCCGAAGGTCCTGCAGGACAAGGCCGCCGAGATGTTCCCGAAGGCCGAGACATCGATCAAGGCCGCCTATGAGGCCGGGGTCAAGATCGCGGTCGGCACCGACGCACCGGCCATCCCGCACGGGAAAAACGCCGACGAACTCGTCACCTTGGTGGAGTGGGGCATGCCCCCGGCCGCGGTGCTGCGCTCGGCGACCACCATCGCCGCCGATTTGATCAATGTCACCGACCGCGGGCGGCTGGCCGCGGGGTTGCTGGCCGACATCATCGCGGTCCCGGGCAACCCGCTGGAGGACATCACCGTTACACGGGATGTCACTTTTGTAATGAAGGGCGGTAAGGTCTACAAGAATGAGTACGCCAATGGCTCCAAGCCGAACTGACGACCTGGTGGAAATCCAGCAGCTGCTGGCCAAATACGCCGTCACCATCACCCAGGGTGACATCGAGGGCCTGGTCAGCGTCTTCACCGCGGACGGCACCTACAGTGCGTTCGGTGAAACCTATGCGCTGGAACGCTTTCCGGTGCTGGTCGATGCCGCACCCAAGGGCCTGTTCATGACGGGCACCGCGCTGATCGACCTCGTCGAGGGCGCGGACAGTGCCACCGGGACTCAACCGCTGTGTTTCATCGAGCACTCCGCTCATGACATGCGCATCGGGTACTACCGGGACACCTATCTGCGCACCGACGCCGGCTGGCGGCTGCGGACCAGGGCCATGACATTCATCCGGCGCAGCGGCGATCACGACCACGGCAAGCCGCACGCGATCGGACGGCCGTCGGCATGAGCGAGCGCAGCGAGCTCCACGAACCCGCCACCTTTCGCACTTCGCTGCAGGAATGGCTCGCCGAGAACGACCTCACACCACCCGATGATCATTCCCTGGCAGGCCACATGCGCCAGTTCGCCCGGGTGCAGAAGGCGCTGTATGACGCCGGCTGGAGCCGGTACGGCTGGCCCGAGCACGCGGGCGGGCTCGGCGGCCCGGCCATCCTGCGGGCGATCGTCGGCGAGGAGATCGTGGGCCGCAGGCTCGCCGAACCCGGGCCCTATTCGATGCTCGAGGTGCTGGCCCCCACGATGATCGACTACGCCACAACCGAACTGGCCGCCGAGATGGTGCCCAAGCTGTTGTCCGGCGAGGAGCAATGGTGCCAGGGCTTCTCCGAGCCCGGGTCGGGCAGCGACCTCGCGTCACTGACCACCAAGGCTGTACCGGACGGCGACCGCTGGATCATCAATGGCCAGAAGGTGTGGACGAGCTTCGCGCAGTTCTCGCACCGCTGCATCCTGCTGACCCGTACCGATGACGGCGCGGCCGATACCTCGCCGCGCTCACCCCATGCGAGCATCACCGCGTTCTTCGTCGACACCGACACGCCGGGAATCACCATCCGCCCGTTGCGGACGATGCACGGTGTCGACGAGTTCTGCGAGGTGTACTTCGACGACGTCATCGTCGGCGCCGACCGCATGCTCGGAAAGCCCGGTGACGGTTGGCAACTCGCGATGGACCTGCTGCCCTACGAGCGTTCGACCTGTTTCTGGCAGCGTATCGCCTATCTGTACTCGCGTTTCGACGCGCTGATCGATGAGGTCAAACGGGACGGCCAGATCATCGATACCGATATGGGCGAGGCGTATCTGGCGCTGCATACGCTGCGGTGCCGGTCCCGGGCCACCCAGCACCGACTGGCCGACGGCGAGAAGCTCGGCCCCGATACCTCCATCGACAAGGTGCTGCTCGCCACCGCCGAACAGCGTCTCTTCGACACCGTCCACGATCTGTTGCCGGGTGCGATCGAACTGGACCAAACGCCCTGGCGCACCGAATACCTGTACTCGCGTGCGGCCACCATCTACGGCGGTACCGCCGAAGTCCAGCGCAACATCATCGCCCGCCGGCTGCTGGACCTCGGGAAGGAGTGAAGACGATGGATCGCGATTCCCTCGAGCTACTGGAGGATGGCCTGCGCAAGACCATGCTGACCTCTTCCGGTCCGGCGCTGGATGCCGCACTGACCGAGCTCGGCTGGGCCGACATGCTCACCGACATGCCCGATATCGCCGTGCCGATGGTGTTTCGCCTGCTCGGCGAAACCGGTTCGCACGCATCTGTTCTCGTCGACGTGGTGCTACATGCCACCGGCAACACCATCGGTGACTCCGTCGAACTGCCGCTGCCGTACACCGGCAATTCCTGGGTGATCTGGGACCGCATCTCCGCCGACACCGTCGATCCCACGCTGGGCGGCCTGCCGCTGCGCCGCGAGGAGGAAGGCTATCCGATCCGGGTTGCCGAGGCCCGCGTCGCGGTGAGCTGGTGGCTGATCGGCTCGGCCAGGGCGATGCTGACCCTGGCGCGCCGGCACGCGCTGGACCGTATCCAGTTCGGTAAGCCGATCGCAGGATTCCAGGCTGTGCGCCACCGGTTGGCCGAGACACTGGTCGCGATCGAGGGTGCCGAGGCGACACTGAACCTCCCCGACTCCGACAGCCCCGACCTGACCTCGTTGCTGGCCAAGGCCGCGGCGGGCAAGGCCGCGCTGACCGCGGCGAAGCACTGCCAGCAGGTGCTCGGCGGTATCGGCTTCACCGAGGAGCACGACCTGCACCACCATGTGAAGCGGGTCCTCGTCCTGGACGGACTGCTGGGCAGTTCGCGCGAGCTGACCCGCAAGGCCGGCGCGGGCCTACGTGCCCGCGGATCGGCGCCCCGACTGGCCCAGCTCTGACCCCATGACTCGGCCGTGAATGCGGTTCTTCCTGTTCAGAGCACATCTTTGCGGCAATAGCCGCAGGCCGGGCACACCTTCGTGCGCGGGAAAGGTCGTTTTCCGGTAGACCTTATGAAAATGCGAAAATGAGAATAGTATTCTCGTCATGAGGAAGCTAGAGTCTCCGACACGTAGGTCGCGAGGGGGTGGAGGACGGCGATGCCCAGGCATTCTCCGGTACAGTCCATTCATGTCCTTCCCACTCGGCACGCGTCTGAGGCGCCGGTGACCAGCGCCAGCGAAGAACCCGCCTGGAAGCAGCGCGCGGTCGAACGATCGATCAAGACGGCGAAACTGCGCGCCGCTCAGCGCGTCCAGCGATTCTTGGATGCCGCCCAGTCGATCATCATCGAGAAGGGCAGCACGGACTTCACCGTGCAAGAGGTCGTCGACCGCTCCCGCCAGTCGCTGCGCAGCTTCTACCTGCAGTTCGACGGTAAACACGAGCTGCTGCTCGCCCTCTTCGAGGACGCCCTGAGCCGTTCGGCGGACCAGATCCGTGCGGCCACCGCCGGCCAGACCGATCCCATCGAGCGGCTCAAGGTCGCCATCGAGTTGCTCTTCGAATCGTCACGACCGGACCCGACCGCAAAGCGGCCGCTGTTCACCGACTTCGCCCCGCGGCTGCTGGTGTCGCATCCCTCCGAGGTCAAGGTGGCGCATGCACCACTGTTGGTGCTGCTCACAGAGCTGATGGAGGAAGCGGCCGCCGCCGGCAAGTTGCGGCCGACGGTGAGCCCGCGCCGAATGGCCGCCATGACGATGCAGACCGTGATGTTCGTCGCACAATCCAGCGGTAGCGAGGACATCGCCAACAAACCGATCAGTGCCGAGGAAGTGTGGGATTTCGTGGCGCACGGGTTCGCCACCGCAGATTGAGAACTTGGTTCTCGACCGCGTAGATCCACCATCATGGGCGGTCTGGGCGCAGACGCCGTAGACCCCCGACGATTCCGACCACCTTCGATGCCGCGCCGGTGCATGCCACCGGCAGCGCGCGCGTAGCGACGACTCGCAGCCGGGCGCCCGACGGGCGGAAACCCGGACCGGCGCGTCCAAACGAGAATCGTATTCTCCTAGGCGAAGAGTAGAAATATTCGGTTTTGAGTCTTTCATTGACAGAGCTCGGCGCCGATGACAGAGTGCTGAGCAAGTGCACAAGAACTGTTTCGCAGGAACCGTCGGAGAATTGAGGACCAGATGGCAGGGCGGGTAGAAGGCAAAGTTGCATTCGTCACCGGTGCGGCGCGGGGGCAGGGCCGCAGCCACGCCGTGCGGCTGGCCGAAGAGGGTGCCGACATCATCGCGATCGACATCGCCGGGCCTTGGCGTCCGGGCGTGGAGACCGCAATCCCCGCAGCCACACCGGATGATCTCGCCGAAACCGCGAACCTGGTGAAGGGTCTCAACCGACGCATCGTCACCGCCGAGGTCGACGTCCGCGACGCCGCCGCGGTGAAGGCAGCTGTCGACAGCGGCGTCGAACAACTCGGCCGCCTCGACATCGTGGTGGCCAACGCCGGCATCGGCAACGGTGGTGACGTGCTGCACGAGACCAGCGAATTGGACTGGGACGAGATGATCGACATCAACCTCTCGGGCGTCTGGAAGTCAGTGAAAGCCGCTGTGCCGCATATGATCGCCGGCGGGCGGGGCGGCTCCATCATTCTCACCAGTTCGGTCGGCGGCCTCAAGGCCTACCCGCACTGCGGCAACTACGTCGCCGCGAAGCACGGCGTCGTCGGTCTGATGCGCGGTTTCGCCGTCGAGTTGGGCCAGCACAACATCCGAGCCAACTCGGTGCACCCCACCCACGTCAGCACCCAGATGCTGCACAACGAGGGCACGTTCAAGATGTTCCGGCCCGACCTGGAGAACCCGGGCCCCGACGATATGGCACCCATCTGCCAGCTGTTCCACACCCTGCCCATCCCCTGGGTGGACGCCGTGGACATCAGCAACGCGGTGCTGTTCCTGGCGTCCGACGAGGCACGGTATGTCACCGGCGTCACGCTGCCGGTCGACGCCGGTAGCTGCCTGAAGTAGCCGATGTCCGACACCGTCCTGGTCACCGGGGCGTTCGGACTGGTCGGGTCGGCGACGGTCAGGGCATTGGCAGCCGAGGGCCGCTCCGTGGTCGCCACCGACCTCGGCACCGAGGCCAATCGGGCCAAGGCGCAAGACCTTCCGAGCGGCGCCCGCGCGCAGTGGGCCGACTTGACCGCACCTGGCGAGGTGCAGCGGCTCATCGACGAGATCGCTCCGGAGGCGATCGTCCATCTGGCCGCGGTGATCCCGCCGCCGATCTACCGCAACCGGGCACTGGCCCGTCGGGTCAATGTCGATGCCACCAGAACCCTGGTCGACATCGCCTCGGCCGCCGCCGAACCTCCACGGTTCGTGCAGGCGTCCAGCAACGCCGTGTACGGATCCCGCAATCCCCACCGCAATCCGGACCCGGTGCGCGCGGACACTCCCCCGCGGCCGACCGAACTGTACGGGCAGCACAAGTTGGAATCCGAAGCGTACGTGCGGGCCTCGTCGTTGCCGTGGATCGTGCTGCGGCTCGGCGGGGTGATGAGCACCGATCTGTCCGCGCTTCCGTTCACCATGGACGCGCTGTACTTCGAGAGTGCGCTGCCGACCGACAATCGCATCCACATGGTCGACGTCCGGGATGTGGCGAGTGCGTTCGCCGCGGCCACGGTCGCCGATGCGGTCGGCGAGATACTGCTGATCGCCGGTGACGAAACCCACCGTATGCGCCAAGGGGATGTCGGCGCGGCGTTGGCGGCGGCGCGCGGGATGCCCGGGGTGCTGCCTGCGGGCCGCCCCGGTGATCCGGACAGTGATGACGACTGGTTCATCACCGACTGGATGGACACCACCAGGGCGCAGGAACTATTGAAGTTCCAACACCATTCCTGGCCCGAGATGCTCGACGAGATCCGGGTACAGACCGGTTGGAAGCGGTACCCCTCCCGGCTGATCGCCCCGCTCGCGCGGGCGTTCGTGAAACGGCAGGGCGCCTACCGTGGTGCACCCGGTCGGTATGCCGATCCGTGGGGGGCGCTGAGCGCCCGGCTCGGGGACACCAGCATCGACTCCGCGCCGGTATGACCGCCCTGGTGATGGGCGCCAGCGGGTTCCTCGGATCCCACGTCACCCGTCAACTGGCCCGGCGCGGTGACGATGTCCGGGTGTTGCTGCGCCGCGCCAGCGACACCCGCGGCATCGACGGCCTGGACGTAGAGCGTTGCTATGGCGACCTTTTCGACGATGACGGGTTGCGTGCCGCGATGACGGACGTCGACGTCCTCTATTACTGCGTGGTCGATGCCCGGGCGTGGCTACGCGATCCCGGCACGCTGTTCAGCACCAACGTCGAAGGGTTGCGCCGGGTCCTCGACATGGCCCTGGCGACCGGTATCGAGAAGTTCGTCTTCACCAGTACCGTCGGCACCTTGGCCGCCGGAACCGACCGACCGGTCACCGAAGAGGACGAAGCCGACTGGACCGGCGGCGGGCCCTATATCGAATCCCGCCGGGCTGCCGAGGCTTTGGTACTGGAGTACGCCCGCACCCGCGGATTGCCCGCCGTGGCGATGTGCGTCTCGACCACCTACGGTCCCGGTGATTGGCAGCCGACGCCACACGGCGGAGCACTGGCCATGGTGGCCGCCGGCCGATTTCCGTTCTACTTCGGCTATTCCCTCGAGGTGGTGGGCATCGAGGACGCCGCCCGCGCGATGCTGTTGGCCGCCGGGAAAGGCCGAATCGGCGAGCGTTACATCATTTCTGATCGCTTCATGAGTTCGCAGGAACTGCATGCCGTGGCGGCCGAGGCCGGCGGTGTGCGAGCTCCCCGCATCGGTATCCCGCTTCCGGTGCTCTACGCCGGTGCCCGGATCAATGATCTCGCCGCCCGGGTGGTGAACCGTGACCTGCCGTTCGCCACCGCCGGCCTGCGCATCGTCGAGAACATGGGCAGGCTGGACCATTCCAAGGCGGTGCGCGAGCTGGGTTGGCAGCCCGAACCTGTCCGCGACTCCATCCAGCGGGCCGTCCGCTTCTTCGCCGACCGAGGCCGATGACACGCTGGGCTTCCGCCGACGGCCTGCTCTTCCCTGCCGAACCGGATGCGCTACGGGTCGGTGGCGCCGACCTTCTGACCACCGCGATGCATCGGCTCGGGGCGCTGCCCTCCGACAACCGGATCACGACAGTGACCCGGTTCTCCGAATGCGGCGGCGGCAGCACCGGGCGCAACGCGCAGCTGGACGTCGAGTATCTGCAACCCGAACCGCCGACCGAGCTGTTCGTCAAGTTCTCCCGCGACTTCGACGATCCGCGCCGCGACTCTGTGGCCGACGCCGGGGTCGACGGGTTCGCCCGGCGCATACCGAGTCGCGTCGCGGCCGCCCGGACAACGCGCACACAGTGGACTCAGCAATAGGTACACCGGAATCTGCGCAGAAAGCGCTTCGCAGTCTTGACTCGGGCCGGTCACCGAGGTCTTCAAGAAAGTACTTGCACGGCTTGCATTTCCAGCGTAGACTCGAACACAAGTGGCGCTCCTAGTGTTCTAGTGGGCGCTTTTCTGCTGTTCAGGGCCGGTTCATACTGCAGCACAAGCGCTCTCGGCGTGTCAGCGTAGAGATGAAGGACGCGCACGCGGTGTGCCTCTAGGTTTCGGG
>Ga0209066_10008254_pt1 | contig 10132 bp, 7 predicted proteins | sample All_14_2_FD_187198 | JGI IMG/M metagenome (GOLD analysis project Ga0209066, IMG submission 187198) | Freshwater microbial communities in response to fracking from Pennsylvania, USA - Allegheny Zone_MetaG_DW_15 (SPAdes) (version 2) ... | reverse complement strand
TGATGGAGCAGCGGTCGTGGTACAACCCCGACCTGCGCAGCCAGACCGTCCTCATCCCGGGGATCATCGCCCTGGTCATGGTCGTCGTCGCCGCCATGCTGACCAGCACCACCATCGCCCGCGAGTGGGAGAGCGGGACGATGGAGCAGCTGATCAGCACCCCGCTGACGGCGCCGGAGTTGATCTTCGGCAAGGTTGCCCCCTACTTCGCGGTCGGCATGATCGATGTCGCCCTCGCCGTCTTCATCGGCCGCTGGGTCTTCGATGTCCCGATCGTCGGCAACGCCGGCCTGCTCTTCGCCCTGGCCGCCCTGTTTCTCACCGGCATCCTGTTCTTCGGCCTGCTGCTCAGCATCCGCCTCAAGTCCCAGGTGCTGGCCAACCAGATGGCGATCATCACCGGTTTCATGCCGACGCTTCTACTCAGCGGCTTCGTCTTCGCCATCGAAAACATGCCCCTGCCGCTGCAGATTTTGACCTATATCTTCCCGGCCCGCTATTTCATCGCCATCCTCAGGGGGATCTACCTCAAGGGGATCGGTCTCGAAATCCTGTGGCTCGACGCGGTGTTTCTCGGGGTCTATGCCCTGATCATGATCGTTGCCGCCAACCGCGCCTTCGCCTTCAAGCTGGAGTAAGCGATGCTCAACCGGATCCGGAGAATGCTGATCAAGGAGTTCCTGCAGATGCTGCGCGACCCGCGGATGCGGGTCGTGATCTTCGGCGTGCCGGTGATCCAGATGACCGTCATGGCCTTCGCCCTGACGACCGACGTCATGAATATCCGCACCGCCGTCCTCGACATGGACAAGACCCCGGCCTCACGCGAGCTCATCAGTGAGTTCACCGGCAGCAATTACTTCCGCATCGTCCACTATGCCCTGGCGGAACGGGAACTGGCCGAGCTGCTCGACCGCAGCAAGGTGCGGGCGGTTCTACAGGTCCCGGCGGGATTTGCCGCCGACCTCGCTTCCGACCGGACCGCCCGGTTCCAGCTGATTACCGACGGCACCGACAGCAACAGCACCGCCATCGCCCTCGGCTATGCCGGCATGATCGTCAGCGGTTTCAACGACCGCAAACAGACGCAGCGCCAGGAGAGGAAAGGCTTCACCACGCCGCTGGTCCAGCTCGAGATCGTCAGCCGCGCCTGGTTCAACCCCAACCAGGAAAGCCGGTTCTACTACGTCCCGTCGCTGATCGCGGTCATGCTCTTCATCTTCAGCATCATTCTCACCAGCATCGGCATCGTCCGGGAAAAGGAGATCGGCACGATCGAACAGGTCATGGTCACGCCGATCCGCGGCCTCGAGTTCATCCTCGGCAAGACCATTCCCTACATGATCACCGGCTATATCTCGATGTCGATCATGCTCGCCGTCGCCTATCTCGTCTTCGGGGTCCGGATTCAGGGCAGCCTGGCCCTGCTGTACCTCCTCTCCGGCATCTATCTCGTCGGCAACATGGGCCTGGCGTTGATCATCAGCGGCAGTGCCGCGACCCAGCAGCAGGCCCTGCTCACCAGCTTCCTGGTCCTGATGCCGTCGGTCATGCTCAGCGGTTTCCTGTTCCCGATCCACAACATGCCCGATCTCGTCCGCTACGCCACCGTCCTCAACCCGATGCGGTGGTATCTCGAGATCCTGCGCGGCATCGTGATGAAGGATGTCGGCGTCGCCGTTCTCTGGCCCTCCATCGCCGCCCAGACCGCTCTGGCGCTGGCCTTTGTCGCCATCGCCACCGCCGGATTCAAGAAGACCATTACATGAACCGACCCCACTCAAGGTACACCCTATGACCAGATTAGCCGCCCTTCTCTGCTCCCTTCTCCTGCTGGCTGCCCCCGGCTTGGCCACGGCGGGCGAGAAACCGCTTCTGACCCTCGAAGAGGCCCTCGCCATCGCCCTGCACCACAGTCCCCTGATCAGGGAGGCCGAGGCGATCCGCGACGGCGCTCGTGAAGAGATCACGGCGACCCGGGCCGATTTCCTGCCGAAGGCCTCGGCCCAGTACGGCTATGCGCGGCTGGGAGAGGAACCGTTCCAACGCATCGGCGGGGTCCCGATCGTCGTCGGCGACAACGATGTCCACCGCTGGGACCTGTCCCTGAGCCAACCCGTGTTCACCGGCTTCGCCGTCACCAGCCGGCACGAGATGGCGAAGATCGGGGCCGAGATCCGGGAACTGGAGCGGCAGCAACAGATCGTCACTGTGCGCCAGGATCTGCGGATCGCCTGGTTCGAGGCCCTGCTGGCGGCCCGGCTCAACCTGGTTGCCGAGGACAACTCTACCGCGCTGACCGCCCATCGCGACAACGCCGCCGGTTTTTTTGCCCAGGGCCTCAACTCCCGCAACGATCTGCTCAAGGCCGAGGCCTCCCTGGCCAACGCCGTCCAGGAAAGAGAGCGGGCGAGGGCGGCGAGCGAGATCGCCCGCAGCCGCCTGGGCTGGATCATGGGGAGAGAAATCGAGCCGGACCGGATCCTGGAGGATTTCACCGCCGTCACCACCCGGCCTCTCGAGCTGCAGGCCCTGTACGACGAGGCCCGGCAACACAGCCCGGTCCTGCAGAGCTACCGGATGGGTCTTGACAGCCTGAATCACGCCATCACCGTCGCCCAAAGTGGCTACTACCCGACCCTTGCCGTCACCGGCAAATACGAACAGAACGGCAGCGATCCCGGGGCCGAGACCAACGACTATGGCAACGATCATAACGCCAGCATCACGCTGACGGCCAAATGGGATTTTTTCGAATGGGGCAGGACCGGGGCGGTCGTCGCCAAACAGCGGTATTCCAAACAGGCATTGACGGAAAGACAGCGGGAGGCGGAAGAGCAGATCCGGCTGGCCGTGAAGCAGGCCTGGCTCGACCTCCAGGTCACCGAAAACAGCATCGCCGCCGCGGCCCGGGGGCGGGAACAGGCCCGGGAGAACTGGCGGATCACCAATCTGCAGTACCAAAACCAGGTCATCACCTCGACCGAGGTCCTCGATTCGCGGACCTTGCTCAGCCAGGCGGAGAGCAACTACTACCGGGCCCTGTACGGTTACAGGATCGCTATGGCCCGGCTGGAGAGGGCACTGGGCCGCAAATAGCAGCCGCTCCTTGGGCCGTGTTCGGCCATGATACATCGGACTTGCCATCGGCTGGAGGCCATGGTAGGTTCACGCCGTATTCCCGAACCGCTCACCCCGGGCACCATCGCCTGACGCCGCAATCCGACAAGGTCTTTCCCCGAGCATGACGCCGATCCGCTATTTTCTTCTTCTGTTCCTCTGCGCCGGGCTCTGGCTGGGCATCTCGCTCCCGGCGGCCGCCACCGCCGAACCGCCCGGGCCGGAAACGGCCGGACAACCGGCGATGAGCATCGTTCAGGCCGCGATCCTCGGCGTTGTCGAGGGACTGACCGAATACCTGCCGGTCAGTTCCACCGGCCACCTCCTCCTCGCCCAACGGATCATGGGTATCGACGGCAACAGCGTCGGCAATGGCGATCAACGTTCCCAGGATGCGGTCGAGGCCTACACCATCTGCATCCAGGCCGGCGCCATCATCGCCGTCCTCGGCCTCTACTGGCGCCGGGTCCGCCAGATGTGGGCCGGGATGGCCGGCAGGGACCCGGCCGGCCTCCGCCTCCTCATCAATATCATCGTCGGTTTCCTGCCGGCGGCGGTCATCGGTCTGCTGTTCAACGGGGTCATCAAGGCCTGGCTGTTCGGCCCCTGGCCGGTCGTGGCCGCCTGGCTGGCGGGAGGAATGGCGATCCTCGCCGTCCACTGGTATCGGCAATCGCAACCCCAGGCCGCCCGGAACGGCGTGAGCCTGGATGATCTGACCTGGAAAATGGCCCTGATCATCGGCATCGCCCAGTGCATCGCCATGTGGCCCGGGGTCAGCCGCAGTCTGATCACCATCGTCGGCGGAGTGCTGGTCGGGATGTCGCTGCCGGCGGCGGTCGAGTACAGCTTCCTGCTTGGCGTCCTGACCCTTGGCGGGGCAACGGCTTACGACGCGGTCAAGCACGGCCAGGATATGCTGAGTATTTTCGACCCCCTGTCCCTGACTGTCGGCCTGGTTTTCGCCTTTCTCTCCGCCGTTGCCGCAATCAAATGGATGGTCTCCTACCTCAACCATCACGGCATGGCGGTCTTTGGCTACTACCGGGTCTGCCTCGGCCTGACGGTCGCGGCCCTGCTCGCCACCGGGAGAATCTGAGCGGAGGCACGCGTGGAGCGCAGCCCTCCGGTCGTCACTCCTGGCCTTTGAAATTATCGGGAAACAGCATCTTGCCGCAGACCGAGACATCATAGCCGATAAACGACGCGGCAAGGTCCCTGAACTCCTGGTCGTGCAGCAGGCCGATGAAATCCTGAATCCCCTTTTCAAAAAACCGCTCCCGGGCGATCAGCAGGTCGTAGCGTTCCCAGCGCAGCGGCAGGAAATCGAGATCGAGCAGGCCGGCCACCGCCCTGATCGCCGGCCCCGCATCAGCCCGGCCGGACAGGACCTCGAGTCCGGCATCCATATGACGCGGCACCTCGTGCTGGTAGCCGTCGATCATCCTGGCGGAAATCTCCGACCTGGAGATCTCGTAATCAAGCAGCAGCCTGGTCCCGGTCCCCAACTGCCGGTTCACGATCCGCACCCCTTTGTTCGCCAGATCGGCGATGCAATGAATGCCTTTGGGGTTGCCCTTCTGCAGCAGGATCCCCTGCTCACGCCTGCTGAAATTGACGAATACCGGGGTCCGGTCCAGCTCCTCCCTGGCAAAATCAAAGTTGTACTCGGCGTTGTCATCCTGCAGCAGATGGCAGGTGCCGATATGGCAGAGACCCAACCGCAGGCACTTCAATCCGCCCATGCTGCCGAGATTGGCGAAGAAGACGGTTCCCAGGCCCTTTCTGTGATAGAGGGACAGAACCCGCTGCAGCAGCAGATCATCGCTGCCGGCCATCAGCAGGGTACCGTCATCGGAAGACCAATCGATTCCCGTTCTCTGAAAGTTGAGGACATGGGATTCGAGCCATTCCTCGACAAGACGCCGGGGGAACAGCCATTTTCCGGTGATTTTGGTCGCCGGCAGCCCTTTGTCGTTGACCAGCGAGTACACCATCTTCTCGTTGATATTGAGAAAAACGGCGACTTCCCGCGTCGTCAGATACGTTTTGTTGTTGTCGGCATTCATTGATATCCCTCTTTACCGCTGCGACAACTGCATCGCAGGACTGCGACGGTGTTTTGAGCATGTTACCCAAAATGGCAGCGGAAGCGCCGTTTTTTCATACCAACCAAAAGCAACACATACGAATACCTGACACGATGATGCCCTTCCCTGCCGCAGGGACGGACACGGGAGGATGACGGTACCTGGGACACTGTTCCCATTCGCCCCGACTTCTGTCACGACACCGAAACAGTAAACTATGGAATACACCGATCCGGGCGGGATGTCCATTGCCCTGCTCCACCCCTTTTTCCCGTCGGATGCGCCCTGCTGAGCCAGGCCGGCGCTGCCGGGCCACGCACTGGCCACTTCCCGGTTGACAGTGCCGGGTCCCAGCGGTATATCCTGTAGGTATGTGTTTTCCCAATCATCAGGTAGTTCAGAGCCTCCTCATTCTTCTCCAGGATTGTCACCCCGATGCCTGTTTTGACCGCTGCCCCGCCGGCCCCGACCATTCCGCCCCGGGGAACCGTCGGCGACCCCGGCCAAGGATGATGTGAGATGCGGGCGGTCGTCCAACGGGTCAGCAGGGCGGTGGTGACGTCCGGCGGAGAGATCCTGGGGGCGATCGGCCCCGGCCTCGTCGTTTTTCTCGCTATCCATGGGAACGACGGGCCAGATGAGACACAATGGATGGCCGATAAAATACTCGGCCTCCGGATTTTCGAAGACGAAGACGGAAAAATGAATCGCTCGCTGCTGGATATCGGCCGGGAGATACTTATCGTGTCCCAATTCACCCTCTATGGCGACTGCCGCAAGGGCCGAAGGCCGGGCTTTGCCGCCGCGGCGCCGCCGGCCCATTCCGAGCCTGTCTACCACCGTTTCATCGAGGCGATTCGCCAGCGCGGGATTCGGGCGGCGGCCGGCCGATTTCAGGCCAACATGGCGGTGGAACTGGTCAACGACGGCCCGGTGACCCTGCTGGTCGACTCGGACAAACTCTTTTAGCCTCATCCCCGCACAGCCGGGCTCAGCCCCAAGGATCAACATGACATTCACTCCAGGCAGCACCTATTCAGGCTTCATCCTGAAAGAACATCAGTTCATCGATGAACTCCACGCCGACGTCTACCTGCTCGAGCACGAGGTGCTTGGTTGCCCCCTGCTGGCGATCAAGAACGGCGACAGCAACAAGACCTTCTCCGTCGCCTTCAATACCGTTCCCACCGATTCGACCGGCGTCGCCCATATCCTCGAGCACTCGGTGCTGATGGGCTCGAAAAAGTACCCGGTCAAGGATGTCTTCGGCGAGATCCATAAGGGCGGGTTGATGACCTTCCTCAACGCGATGACCGGCGGCGACATCACCTACTACCCCTTCGCCACCCGCAATCTGAAGGAATACTACAATATCATGGACGTCTACTGCGACGTCGTGTTCAACCCCCTGCTTCACCGCAGCACCTTCGAACAGGAAGGGTGGCACTATCACCGCGAGGCCCCCGACAGCCCGCTGCAGTTCCAGGGGGTTGTCTACAACGAGATGAAGGGCGCCTTCTCCGATCCGATCCGCTTGATCTTCTTCCACATCTTTGCCGGATTGATGCCAGGGTCGACATACGCCCACGAGTCCGGCGGCGACCCCAAAAACATCCCCGACCTGAGCTACGAAGAGTTCTGCGATTTCCATCGTCGCCACTACCACCCGTCGAACGCCATGTTCTTCGTCTACGGGGACGCCCCGCTGGCCGACGAGCTCGCCTACCTCCAGGACAACTTCCTCGCCGCCTATCCCGATAAAAGCAGCGTCTGCGACATCGTCGAGGGAGAAAAAACCACCGCTCCGGTCACCATCGCCGACACCTACGCCGTCGATTCCCCCGATACCGCCGAAAAGACCTTCCTCGCCGTCGGCACCTCAGTCGGATCGGTTGGCGACCGGGAGCAGAACGCCGCCTTCCAGGTCATCGCCAACCTGCTCTTCAACTCCGATGGGTCGCCGCTGAAAAATGCCATCGTCTCCAGCGGCCTGTGCAAGGATTTCGGCGGCTTCTTCCTCTCCTCGTCCTGCACCCGGACCTTCATGATCACCTACCTCGTCGGCAGCGAGGCCGAGCATCGCGACCGCTTTCTCGACCTCTACGCCACGACCCTCAAGGGCATGGTCGACAAGGGGCTTGACCGCGATCTGGTGCTGTCGGAGTTGAACAAGTACGAGTTCCATTTCCGCGAGGAATCGAGCAAGGCCCAGCGCGGCCTCGACCTGATCGGCAAGGCGATGAACGCCCTCAAGTACGGGCTCGACCCCTTCGCCAGCCTGCAGGCCGAGGACCTCATCGCCACCATCCGGCACAAGGCCCTGAACGAGCGCTATTTCGAGGAGTTGATCGGCAGATACCTGCTCGACAATCCCGCCACCGCCGTCATCACCCTGACTCCCGACCCGGAGAAGCCCGGCCGCACCAGGGCGGCGGAGGAGCAGCGGCTGCAGGATCATGATGCCACCCTCGATCCGGAACAGCAGGGGCAGCTTCTCCGCCGCACCCGGGAGCTGATGGAGATGCAGCTGGCGCCCAACGACGTCGCCACCCTCGCCCTGCTGCCCCAGCTGTCTTTGGCCGACCTCACCGCCGATGTCGATTTCCACGCGGTCCGGCCGCAAGCGATGTTCGGCCATGAGGTGCTGGTCAGCGAGCTGGAGACCAACCATATCTCCTATATCGACCTCGGCTTCGATTTCTCCTGCATCCCGCCCGAGCACCTGCCGTGGATCGACCTGTTCGGCACGATCATCACCGAGATCGGCACCAGCCGGCTCGACTACATGCACTTCGCCAAGGAGATCGCCACCTGTACCGGCAGCTTTTCCCACTCCCTGACAACGTACACCAGGCGGGGAGAAATGGAGCGGGTCCGGCCGGTACTGTGGCTGCAGCTCAAGTGCCTGCCCGAGTACCTGGAGCAGGCCCTGCAGCTCGTCGCCGAGGTCCTCGCCGACGTCTCCTTCGCCGACCGGACCCGGATCCGGGAGATCGTCGGCCGCGAATTCGCCTGGGCCGAGCACTCGGTGCAGAGCGAGGGCTACGGTCTTGCCGCCGCCCGGGTCTCCGCCCATCTCGGGCTCACCGGCCGCTACCAGGAGATGTTCAACGGCGCTACCGCCTATCTGGCTCTCAAGAAACTGGCGCTGAATTATGCCGGGATGGAGGAGACCTTCCTCGCCGCCCTGCAGCAGACCGCGCGCCTGCTGTTCAACCGCGGCAACCTGCTGTTCGCCGTCACTGCCGACCGCCAGGAAATCGACCGGATCGCCGCCCTCGGCGGGATCATTCCCGCGGCCCTGACCGCAACCCCGGTAACCCGCTATGACCTGCCGGCGCTGCCGTTTCCCGACCACGAGGCCTTCATCACCTCGGCCGAGGTCGTGTTCGCCGTCCAGGGGGGCGGCCTGCTGACCGACAGCAGCGGCTACAACGGCCACTTCGAGGTGCTGAAGACCTTCCTCTCCCGCGATTATCTGTGGAACACCGTCCGCCAGATGGGGGGGGCCTACGGCTGCTTCATCCAGTTCAGCCAGGTCACCGGGAATTTCGCCCTGATCAGTTACCGCGACCCCCAGGTGCGTAAGACCTACGATGCCTACGGCGCCATTCCCGCGGTCGTCTCCGGCCTCGAGCTGCCGCCGGCGATCATGGAGCAGCTGGTGATCGGCACGTACGGCAGTTACAATCCGCTCCAGAGTCCGGCGGCGCGGGGGGCCACCGCCCGCAACGAATACCTGAGCGGCATCGATCCGGAGTACAAGCAGCAGCGGCTCCGGGAAATCATCGCCACCCGCCCGGCCGATCTGCGCGCCTTCGCCCCGGCCTTCGCCGCGATGCAGGCCGCAAGCCATCGCGCCGTCATCGGCAACCGGGCGAAGATCGAAACCGACCAGGACCTTTTTTCCTCTATGACCGAACTGTGATATGAGCAGCAATCGTTTTGACACGGCCGCCGCCGAATGGGACCAGAAACAGCGGCGGGTGGACCTGGCCGCGGCCATCGCCGCCGGCATCGCTGCCCTGCCGCTCCACCAGGAGATGGAGGCGCTGGAGTACGGCTGCGGCACCGGCCTCGTCGGCCTCGCCCTCGCCCCCCGCCTGGGCTCGCTGATCGCCGCCGATTCATCGCCAGGCATGCTCGCCACCCTGAGCGACAAGATTGCCGCACAGGGGATCACCAATGTCCGGCCTCTGCTGCTCGATCTGTATTCCGAGGATTGCCCGCAGCAATTCGACCTGATCTTTTCGGCGATGACCCTCCATCACATCGACGATGTCGAGCTCATTCTCGGCAAAATCGTTGATGGCCTGAAACCGGGGGGCATCCTGGCCCTCGCCGATCTCGATAGCGAGGATGGTTCCTTCCATCGGGACAACCCGACCGGGGTCATGCACCACGGTTTCGACCGGGCCCAGCTGACCGCTGCCCTCCGCCGCCTCGGGCTTAAGGCCATCACGGTCGACACGGTCCATACCATCATGAAAACCGACGGCCAGGGTGAGAAACAGCCGTATCCGGTCTTCCTGCTGACCGCGGTGAAGGACCGAACATGAATTTTCCAGCGGCAGTCCTCCCTCTCCCGGAGCCGAGCTGTCGCCGGCACTATCCACTTAACCCATTTTTTGAAGGAGAACGGTATGCAGTACTCTTCTGAGATACAGGAAATGTGCCGGGTGGCGCAGGGCGCCAACCACGGCCCGGCGCCTATCCCGCAGGAAGGGGCATGGACCAAGGTCAGGGAAGTCGGCGATGTCAACGGCCTGACCCACGGCATCGGCTGGTGCGCCCCGCAGCAGGGCGCCTGCAAGCTCACCCTGAATGTCAAGAACGGCATCATCGAGGAGGCCCTGGTCGAGACCATCGGCTGCACCGGCATGACCCATTCGGCGGCGATGGCCTCCGAGATCCTCCCCGGC
>Ga0209066_10008252_pt1 | contig 10133 bp, 11 predicted proteins | sample All_14_2_FD_187198 | JGI IMG/M metagenome (GOLD analysis project Ga0209066, IMG submission 187198) | Freshwater microbial communities in response to fracking from Pennsylvania, USA - Allegheny Zone_MetaG_DW_15 (SPAdes) (version 2) ... | reverse complement strand
ATGTGGGAGATTTGCTCGCGCTCCAACTGGTCTTTCCAGGTGACCTCGGGCAGCGCCGACATGGTGAGAAGATGGCGCGAGAGAGCGCGGTAGCCGTCGCGCAAGGGAGCCACCTGGCCGGGTTGGTTGAGCTGGTGGAATTTGAGTTCGTAGTCCTGGAGACGGCGCCAGATTTGATAGGCGTTCTCCGGGTTGATGTGGCCGGGGCGCAGACCCACAAAGAACTGGTCGAAGAAGTTCTGACGTTCTTGTTCCAGTTCCGGCAGGCGAGCCTCCAGCAAGAGCCGGCTGGGCATGGAAGCCCAGCGACGCAGGCGATCGCCCCAGCTGGCGCTGGCCGGTGCGCGCTCGAGCACGCGTCGGATGACGCGCAGCAATTCGGCGATTCCGAATCCCTGGTCACCTTTGAGCAGGTAGTCGTCGGCCTGGGCCTGCATGGCCCGCACCGGCACGTCCTCGCTGGCGTAGCCGGTGATGACGATGGTGCGGATGGTGCGGCGAATGCCTTTGATGATTACCAGGGCGCCCACGCCGTCGGTGCTGCCCGCCATGCGCACGTCGGTGATGAAAAGCTGGAAGCGCTTTGCCTTGGCGGCGGCGATGGCGTCCTCGGGCTTGCTGCAGGGGGTCACCTGATAGTCAGCATCCTCCAGCGTCATCGCTAGAACCTCGCGCAGATTGTCATCGTCCTCCAGGAGGAGGATGGACGTCTGGGCTGGCGTCACCGGCTATTGAACGGACCCGATGGATTTGTCGACATCAAAGCGATAGATTTCTTCCAGGTCGCGGCGGCCGCTGATGTTGACTTCCAGGTCCTTGAGGAGGCCTGTTTTGAGGTCGTAGACCCAGCCGTGCACAAAGGGACGGCCATGTTCCCGCCAGGCCTTCTGCACGGTGAAGGTTTTGCAGACATTGTAGACCTGTTCGATGACGTTGAGTTCCACCAGGCGGGCGGTGCGTTCTTCTTTGTCCGCGATGGCGTTGAGTTCGACGTGGTGAAGACGATAGACGTCCTTGATGTTGCGCAGCCAGTTGTCGATCAGGCCGAGTTCCGTGGCTTCCAGCGAGGCGGCCACGCCGCCGCATTTGTAGTGCCCGCATACCACGATGTGTTGCACGTGCAGATGGTTGACAGCGTAGTCGATGGCGCTGAGCACGTTGAAGTCGGTGTGCACGACCAGGTTGGCGATGTTGCGGTGAACGAAGAGACTGCCGGGGTCGGTGTCGGTGATGACGTCGCTGGATACGCGGCTATCGGAGCAGCCGATCCACAGGGTGTGAGGCTTTTGCTGCACCGCCAGGCGTTCCAGGAGACCCGGGTCTTCCTGAGCCATCCGCTCGACGAAGCGCTGGTTCCCCGCGAGCATACGCACGACCGAGAGATCGAGCATTTCATTGAGGTTGAGGGTTGGTTTTGGGTCTGACATTCCCCCTCATTCTAACAAGAGGGTGCTGCCGCCTGCCTCTAAATGGGGGGGGCAACGGTCCCCCCCTTGAACTGGGCAGGGTGTCACGGCTTAAGCGGTTCGGTTGTTTTCTGGGGATTTTGTTGCTGGTGGTGGTGCTGGTGGTGCGGCTGCTTTATGCCCACGCGGCTCGTCCGCGCAGCTGGTTCGCGGGCTTGCCGCGGCCGTTGATCATGGCTCACCAGGGTGGCGAGAAGCAGTGGCCGAGCAACACCTTGTTGGCATTTCGGCAGGCGCGGGGACTGGGGGTGGACGTGCTGGACATGGACGTGCATCTGAGTCGCGATGGGGAATTGGTGGTGATGCACGACACCACCGTGGACCGCACCACCGATGGTCACGGCGCCATTCACGACTTGAGCTGGGCCGAGCTTTCCCGTCTGGACGCGGGTTATCGTTTCAGCCTGGATGACAAGCACTTTCCCTATCGCGGTAAGGGTCTGCGCATTCCTCGCCTGGAGGACATTTTGCGGGAATTTCCCGATATTCGTCTGGGCATCGAAATCAAGCAGGCGCCCTTGGAAACGGCCGCTCATCTGGCCCAGTTGATCCATCGCTACGGAGCCGAGCAGCGAATTCTGTTGGCCTGTTTTGATGAAGCCATGATGGTCGAGTTGCGCCGCCAAATGCCGGACGTAGCCAGCAGCGCCACTCCCGCCGAGGTCCGCATTTTCTGGCTTGCCAGCGCGCTGCACTTGGAAGACTTTACGGCCGCCAACTACCAGGCGTTACAGATTCCTCTGGAGCATGACGGCCGCCGCTTGGTGAGCGCTCGCTTGGTGGAGGCCGCCCACCGGCGCGGCGTTTGCGTTTTGCCCTGGACGCTGGATACCAAAGCGGAAGTGGAAAGCTGCCGAGAGGCGGGGGCGGATGGATTTAATACCAATTTACCCGGTCCTATGCTGATATATCGTCAGACCTGGTCGCGATAGTCCTTTAATTTCTCGGCCAGAAACTTACTGGCGTGGAACATGCGCGATTTCACCGTACCCACCGGAATTTCCAGGATTTCGGCAATTTCCGGATATTGCAATTGCTGATAGTAGCTGAGCAGAAACACTTCGCGTTGCTTGTCTGGCAAGGCTTCCATGGCGGCCTTGATGCGCTCGGCCAGAATGGTCTGAGCGGAGAGGGTTTCCGGACCGGGTTGGCCATCGGGCACCACCAGCACCGTCTTGTCCAACTCTGATTCCGGGCGGCGCCCGCGCGCTCGCAGCGCGTCGCGACAGGTGTTCAGGCAAATGGTGTAGAGCCAGGGTCGAAACGCGGCTCCGGCGCGATAGCTGTCGCGCTTGCGAAAGACGCGCAAAAAAGTTTCCTGGAAGGCGTCCTCGGCGGCCGTGCGTTGCTGCATCACCCGCAAGGCATAGGCAAACAAAGGCTTCTCGTAGCGCTTGATCAGCAGTTCCAGCAGTTGGGTTTCGCCCTTCTGCACGCGCTCCATCAGGGATTCATCGGATAAGTCGCTCATCGGTCAGGCGCTTTTGGTTCGGCTTCGCGTCCGCTTAGCCCCTTTCTGCTGAAATCGAACAGGTTTCGGCCAAAACCAGTTCGTCGGGATCGCTGCGCGGGTTGTTGGGATAATTCAGCTTCCAGGTGGTGATCACGTCCTGCACAAACTGGGTGTTGCTGGCGGTGCCTCCCAGGTTGGTGACGGCGTCACTTCCGCAGCCTGCGACCAACAGGCGCGAACGCCCGCGCAGGTTTTGAAAGTAGGAGTCGACTCGTGAAAAAATATCTAGTGCTCGGCCTCGGCTCCACCCATGAGATCACTTGGGACGAGGCCCGCCACGGCGACAAGCTCTGGGTTACCGGCGAACTGCATGATCAGGTGGTCGAGGTAGCCCTGGATGGCGCTCACATTTTTCACCCTATGCCCATTGGCAGCGGTCCCCATGGAATTGAGTTCAACAAGTTGGGCGAACTTTACGTCTCTTTTGAGTTCAGCAACCAACTGGCCCATCTGGACGCCCAGGGTGGGGTCATGGAGATTTTCGACGTCCATTCGGACCCTCACGGTCTGGGCATCGACCCGGACGGTCTGACCTGCTGGTACACCGGCAAGGAGGACAATCAGATCGGCAAGTTGGAGCCGAACGGGACGGTTACCAATTATCCGCTGGCCACTCCCAACGCGCTGCCCATTTACATTAAGTCCGGACCGGATGGCAACATGTGGTTTACCGAGCTGCTGGGCAACAAGATCGGTCGCATCACCAAAAATGGCCAGCTCAACGAATACCCGATTCCCACTCCCAACAGCCGCCCGATTGCCGTTCGTCCCGATCCTCAGGGCCAGTACATGTGGTTTACCGAAGAGGCCGGCAACAAGATCGGCCGCATCGATATGCAGGGTAACATCGTCGAGTTTCCTATTCCCAAGACCCAGGAAAACGTCATCCTGGCCTCGCTGGCCTTCGATAGCGATGGGGATCTGTGGGTGCAACAGTACGTCGACCAGAACAATCCCAACCCGCCGGGCGACGACCACATCATCCGCATTCGCCGCAAAACCCTGGAGTTCACCTACTTTACGGTGCCCGACCGCGAAACGGTTATGCATCGCATAACCCAGGGTCCCGACGGCAACATGTGGTTTACCGAACTGAAGGCCGACCGCGTAGGCCGAGTCCGGCGCTAGCCTGCCTTTGAACCAGAACCGAGGCTACGGCGTAGAAGGTTCTGTTGGAGGCTAGCGAAGACTTGAAGATGACCTGTAATGAATGCCAGGAGCTGTTGCCGGAGCGCGCCATGGGGCAGCTGGATGGCGAGGCCGATGAATCTGTGGGACGGCATCTATCGGACTGCGGGGAGTGCCGCGCCCAGTGGGAGATTCTCTCGCTAGGACTGGCCGACCTGAAGCATTGGGAGGTGGAAGAGCCTTCCAAGGACTTGAGCTCTCGAGCCATGGCCGCCATTCGCCTGGAGGCGGAGCGGCCGGTGGGGCTGTGGGCTCGCATCGATCGCTCCCTGGGTCGCTTCGCTTCGCACCGGCCCACCTGGCTCACCGGGCTGGCCACGGTGGCGGTGACGGTGGTTTTGCTGGGACAGGTGCTGGCTCCCAATTTCTCGCGCGGCCGTTCCAGCAGTGATGGTAGCGCCTGCCAGCGCAATCTCAAGGTGTTCACTCAGGCCTTGGAGAGTTATCGCAAGGAGCATGCGGGAACGTTTCCTGACCAGCTTTCCCAATTGCGGCCCGATTATCTCAAGGTGCTGCCCGATTGTCCGGACACGGGTGAGGATTCCTACAGCCCCGGCTACCAGGTAAGCGCGGATCATCACTCCTACACCTTGAAGTGCGCGCCGGACAAGTAAGCGCTTTCTGGCGGATGCCATCGGCCTGGGTGTGGCTGGTGTTTTCCCTTTCCATGCTGATTTTCACCGCCTCTATGCTGACCCTGCGTGAGGGACGGCGGTTTTTGTCTCGCCCTCTGTCGGCCTCGGAGCAGCGGGTGGTGTTGGCGGCTCTGAAGCTGGATGAGGAGCAAGAGGGTCGGGCGCATCCGTTGCTGGTGGCGATGTTGCGCGAGCACCGTATCCGGGCCATGGACCGCATGACCTTCGCCCGTCCCGAAGAACGTTCGGCCTTTGGTTACACTGATGAGCGCGGGCGCATTCTGCTCAATCCCAATCTGTGCTTCACCTGTCAGCAGATGTTGGCTCCGCGCCTGCTCACTGGGGTGGCCGAGTCGGATCTGGTGGCGACCCTGGCCACTCTGCAGCACGAGGTTCGTCACCTGGTGAGTGGGGCTTCGGAAACGATGGCCTACGAGGAAGAGTGGCGCTACGTATGCCGCACCCGCAGCTGGTGTGTGCAGAACGAAATGCCCGGTCTGAGTCTGGAGCTACTGGATTGGGAGCGGCATCTCCCGGCTCGGGTGCGCTTGCATGTTGGTCAGGCGGCGGCCGGGCCGATGCAGCTGCGCATTGGAGGTCGGAACGACTTCCGTGAATCGCCCGGTGCTTGTGAGTGATATTTTTTTGGAAAATTTTGCATAAAGTGTAATTGACTTAACAGAACGCCCCCAGTGAGCCTGGTAAAATCATTTTATTGGAAAAATCAAAAGGGGGATTGAGTTCATGCTTAAGTCAGTTCTTGTCACCGCCGCACTCGCTTGCAGCTGCTACATGGCCTGCCAGGCCGAGGGAAAAGACTCTAATGACACCGTCGCTTTGAGCGCCGGCAAAGTGCAGTACGCGACGACATGGGAATCGCTGGGAAAGTTACAGCGCTTTGGGAAGAAGGAAAGCGCCTCGCGAGAAATGGACAAGCTGCGCAAAGCGATCGCCGACGGCAGCTACAAGGTGGTTCTGATCCCGGTCACACTTAAGAATAATACCAATCAGGCGATTCGGCTTGGCTATGACAGCCATAACAGCTGGTCTCATTGGGCTGGCCTGCTCTATGTTCAGGGCAAAGAGGGCAGTGTTTTCAATAGCAACAATCATTTGGCCGTGGGTGGCGAGATGGCGGAGGCTCATTTCGGCGTGAACGCGGCCTCCGGCCTCACCTTCTTTCTGACGGGAGGACTGCCCAAATCAAGCCTGACCCCGGCCGGCGGTTCGGTCAGCGGCAAACTGGCCTTCGTGGTTCCGGATTGGTTCGAAGCCGAGCGCATTTTCACTCGACCCAACCCGAGTGGCGGCTTCTACGGGACCAAGCAGGTGTTTGTGCGGCTGTAGTAATCACCAGAGATGGGGGTTGTTTTCCATTCGGCTTAGCCTTATACTTTTTCAATCTTTCCGAAAGGCGGACCCGCTGATGACTGTTCTTTCTATCTCTCCCTTGAACGCGCGGGTTTGGAGCTTGCCTTAGGGCAAGCTCCGGGGTTTGCTTCGCAAACTTCTAACAGCTGAGGTCTGATAAACTCCCGCGCGGTCGTTTCCTTTCGACCGTTTGCAGAGGAGTTTACCCTTGAAGTTTTTTACCCGTCGTCAAATGCGTTCTATTCATAAGGGTCAGATGGCCCGCCAGGAACGCGCGCTGCGCATGCGCAGTGAAGAACATTCTCTCGCCGCTCGCCAACCCGTGGTGAAGTTATTGAGCGGAAATCTGGATCGTCTGGTAGTGGTGGCCGCAATGGTTCATCCCGCCTTGCGGCCCGGATTGATCGACCGGCTGCTGGTGCTGGCCGAGCAAGAACACCTGGAAGTTCTGGTCGTTCTGACCAAGGTCGACCTGCTGGAGGAGAGGCAGGAAGCCGAGCAGTTTCAACGTCTCTACCGCTCGTTGGGCTACGGGTGCTTGCTCACCTCGACCACGGCCGGAGAGGGAATTGCGGAGCTGAGAGCCCGGTTGATCTCGGGCCGTTCGGCCTTGTGTGGGCATTCCGGGGTGGGCAAGAGCAGTTTGCTGGCTGCTCTCCAACCCGACCTGGCTCCGCTCACCGGCGAGGTCAGTCTGGCCACCGACAAGGGTCAGCATACCACCACTTCGGTGCGTCTGGTGAAATTGGACGGGGGCGGCGAGATCTTTGATCTGCCCGGGTTGAAGTTGGCCCCCCTGTTGATGGAACCGGAGGAACTGAAGGGCTGCTTTCCTGAGTTCGCCGCTTGCCGTTGTCGCTACCGAGACTGCCTGCATCGCGGCGAACCCGCCTGTGGAGTGGCTGAGGCGGTGACTCTGGGAATGGTTTCGGATCAACGCTATCAATCGTATCTCAGAATCCTGGCAAGCTTGGGGGGATAAAGCGGCCGGCTGAGAATTTCCCCCCACCAATCAAAGGAGACTCTTATGAAGAAGAATGTTCTGTCCCTGTTGCTCGGTTGCATTCTGTGCGGAGGAGCTGTTGTGACTCCCGTTTGGGCTCAGTCCCCTTCCCCCAACGCCGCCAAGGCTGCTGAGTTGGAAGACATCATCCAGAAGCTGAACCTGACGCCGCGCCAGAAGATTGGTGTGGCCAGAATCATGCGCGACGCCAAGGCCAGTGGTCAGGATAAAGCCGTGACGGCCGAGCAGATCGGCGGCCTCTTGAATCCGGATCAGAAGAAGATTCTGATGGATGCGATGATAGAAAAGGCCGTCGAAAAGAAGGCCGGGCAATAGCTACAGCAAGACTCGGCAGCCTCGCTGGCGCAGGGTTTCCAGTTCCGGTCCCGGCACCAGCTGATGGTTCCAGCGCAGGTCCAGCTTTTCCAGGCGGGGCAGGTGGCTGATTTCCTCGGGTAGTTGACTCAACTGGTTGGCGCGTAAATCCAGCCATTCCAGCTGAGTCAGCTGCCCGATTTCTTTGGGTAGCTCGCGCAGCTGGTTGAAGCGGAAATTGGCCCGGCGTAACTGGGTCAGCTGTGTGAAGGTGGGAGGCAATCGCTGCAAGTGGTTCTTCTCCAGGTTCAGCTCGCGCAGGCTGGTCAGCCCGGCCACGGTGTGAGGCAGTAATTGCAGCTCATTGTGCTCGAGGTGTAATTCCACCAGCTGATGGAGAAGTCCGATTGAGTCCGGTAGTTGCGTTAAGTGGTTGTGGTAGGCGCGCAACTCCTGCAGGCCCTGCATGCGACCCAGATCGGCGGGCAGGCTGGTCAGGCGGTTGTGGGTGAGGTTGAGATAGGCCAGTCGATGGAGACGGGTGAGATTGCCGGGTAGCGTTTCCAGGCCATTGTCGCTGACATAAAGATAGCGGTCTAGCTCGGGTAGGTCGCCCAGGCATTGGGGCAGCTGGCGTATCCGATTGTGACCCAAATCGAGCGTATGCAGTCGAGTCAGGTGGCCCAGCGACTCGGGGATTTCCTCGAGTTCGTTTTCGGCCAGATTCAAAAACCGTAACTGCCGATTCTGCCAGACCTCTTCCGGGACGGAGCGCAGGCCCTTTTGATAAAAATCCAGCCCTTCAGGGGGTGCTGGCATAATCGGCCACCACGCGATAATAGATGCGCAGGGAGGGCTCGAATTGATCCACCGGCATGCGCTCCGCGTCGGAGTGCATGGAAGCCACGATGGAAGCGTCCACCACGGCTGTGCCCAGTCCGTAAGCCTTGATGCCTTTCTGGCGCAGGCCGTTGGAGTCGGTCCCAAAGGGCACCAGGTAAGGAGTGACGATGGCCTGGCTGTATTCCTGGTGAATGGCCTTTTCAATCGAGCCAAAAAGCGGGGTGCGGTAGTCACTGACGGGAGTGGGATCGGTGCTGTGGCTGACCTCGAAGGTAATGCCCTGCATATCTTTCCACAGGCCTTTGACCTTCTGGATAAAGGCCGGCAAATCGGTCTCCGGCATGAGCCGGAAGTCCAGGGTCGCTTCGGCTTTGGAGGGAATCACGTTGACTTTGGGTGGATCGCCTACACCCGATCGGAGAGAAGTAATCGACAGGGTGTCGTGCTGGATGGCGCGGGTGAATTTGTTGTCGGCCAGAGCGCCGGCGCGCTGGCGAAAGTCGGCCAATAACTTGCTGCTGTTACCGGAGTCTTGGTGCATCATTGCGTCCAACCGGTTGAGGGCCTCGCGCAGGCGGTCGTTGGCGTTGTCGGCCACTGGCTGAGAGCCGTGGCCGCTGGTGCCTTCCGCGATCAGTTTGGCCCAGACGATCTTCTTTTCGGCCACGGACACGCCGAAGATCAGCGAACCATTGGCGGAGAGCAGGTCTTTGGTGCCAAAACCACCCTCATCCAACGCGTATTCGCATTCAATGTCCGGCCAGTGTTTGGCGATCATCCACTGAGCGCCCTCGTCGCCGCCGCTTTCCTCATCGGCACTGCAGAGCATGAGCACGTCATGCTCCAGCGGCACTTTTTCCCGCTTCAGGGCGATCATGGTGAGGGCCTGGAAGATACCGGTGGTTTTCATGTCGATCGCGCCGCGGCCGTAGAGCATGCCGTCTTTGATTTGGCCGGCGAAGGGATCCATGGGCCAGCGCGAGGCGTCGGCCGGCACCACGTCCATGTGGTTGAGCATGAGCAGGCGTTTGCCGGGAGTTTTGCCGGGCAGGCGGGCCAGCAGGTTCATGTGGCCGGGAGAAGCCTCGTAGAGCTTGACGGAAATCCCCTCGGCCTCCAGCAGTTTTTTCATGAAGGCGGCCGTCTCGCGGGTGTCGGCGGGCGGATTGACCGAGCGAATGCGGATGTATTGTTGCGAGAGTTCCAGAGCCTGTTTGCCCAGCGCCTTGAAGTCGGGCTCGGCGGCTGCCGAACTCCAGAGAGATAGAAAAAAAGCGGCCAACCATCGTTTTGACATGGCCGCCGCTTCGTTTATAGGACCGAGTTGTCCTCGGGATGAGCCTGCAATTCGGCCAGTTCATAGACGGCCGTGTGGGTGGCCATGTCGTGGAGCGCCTGGTGGGCTTTGCCCAGCACCAGGAAACAGCCGCAGAAGACGATGGCCTGCAGGAAGGGCGCCAGCGCCGCCGCCGGAGCCAGACCGATGAAGGTGAGCAGGGCGACAAGAATGGCGTTGTGCTTGATCAGCCAGCGCGAGAAAAGCTGGCCCAAGCTGGGATTGGCGCCGTCTTCGTTGCGCACGCGCAGTCCCATGGCCAGTTTGCCCGGGGTCCAGCCGAAGAATGCCTCCATGAGGTTGTAGGGCAAACTCAGCAGCGTGGCCACCAGCGCCGTCACCAGCAGGAAGACACCCACGCCCATAAGGCCGCTGGCCCAGGCGGCCGTGCTGGGGTCGCTGGATTGGAAGCCCAGTTTGTGCAGGAGAAGGGCGGAACTGCTGCCGGCCATCAGTCCGAAGA
>Ga0209066_10008251_pt1 | contig 10133 bp, 9 predicted proteins | sample All_14_2_FD_187198 | JGI IMG/M metagenome (GOLD analysis project Ga0209066, IMG submission 187198) | Freshwater microbial communities in response to fracking from Pennsylvania, USA - Allegheny Zone_MetaG_DW_15 (SPAdes) (version 2) ... | reverse complement strand
AGCTAAGTGAAGTGCAAGCCCTTGCCAAGCAGTTCGAGGCCCTGATCGAGCGGAAATCGCCAAAGCCGCGCGTCGCTGTGCCGGATCTCATCGCTGCCACTGACCCGGAAACCGGTGAGGGCGTGACAGTCGCTCGCGTCCGCAAGGGCCGGCGCGCCGAGATCCGCGTCACCGTCAAGCCCTGGCAGGGTCGACGTGTTGTCGACGTGCGCCTCTGGTCCCAGTACGAGGGACAAGGCGAGGAAATGAAGCCCAGCCGCAAGGGGATCGCCTTCGATGCGAACAAGCTCAGCGACATCATCGATGCCCTTATTCAGGCCAAACAACACGTCTGAGCGAACCGACCTCGCGCGCGCATTTTCTATAGAAGGGGCTGCATGGCACTGATTCGCCAAGTATTCGCAAAGAGAATCGACTGGTTCCGCGTTCTCGCGGACCTGCGCGAGCGTGGCCTGACGCTGCGGGTCATCACGGCATGCATCGGCATCAGCAAGCCCACGCTGCTGGGTCTGCGCAACCAGGAGGCCGATCCCAAGATGCACCAGGGCGAGCTGCTCATCGCCTTGTGGGTGCGCACCACTGGCCGACCAGCTGGTGAGGTGCCCCGGTGGGGTGATCCCCGCACCGCGCTCAAGCGCTCATACGTCGAGGCCTGGGAGGGCGGATCCATCCACTGCCCTCTGTGCGGTACTGAGCACAGCGTGCGTGCCCCGAAGAGGTAATCAGAACGGCGCTGGACAGCGGTATTTTTCGACTGGGAACTCTGTGGCGGCGCTGCTCATCGGCGAGAAGATATAGGCCTTGGGCGCCTTGTCATCGCCGACGGCGAGTAACCCCGTGCACTTGTAGCCGCAGCGGACATACCTGTCCGAGCCGAGGCACATCTCTGGTCCCTTGCGCGTCTTCAGCATGGTCGCGGGCCAAGTAAGGCAGTCGTACTTGCCACCAATGGGACAGTCGACCGTTTCAAACTCGCCAGCGTACACGACCAGCTTGCCCTGCAGGTTGTCCAGGTCATCCAGTAGAGAGGCTGCACACGTCGCCGCCATGAGGCTGAGCATGGCTCCGGTTACCAGTGATCGAATCATTTCCATGAGGTAGGGGTGCGCCGTTGATGCGACGCCTGGTCAGTCGATTTTGTCGAGGCGGTCCATCACCCAACCGTGGCTGAACCAGACGGCGGCCAAGAAGGGTAGCGACAAGAAAATGGTCAGGGTGTCGAAGCCGGGGTCACTCAGGTCGAATGTACTGGCCGCCCAGAACATGAACCGCTTCAGGGCTTGATAGAACACCCACGCGAAGAAGACGAGAAGCGCCCCGGAGACGATCCTTCGGTATCGATGCAGCAGCCTTGTTTGTTGGTCGCAATCAAGCATTGGACGAAGGGGCTTGTTGAGTGAACGTCGTACCCACGCCTGACCAATGGGATGGCGGCCAAAGGCTCTTATGAAGCAAAGAATAGCGCACAGTCTGGCCGCATTGATCTGTGCGCGCCGAGGTGCTCTCGAAACTGCTTCAGCCGGAGCTGACGCCCTTTTCCAACACTCCATAAAATGGGGTAGCGCTTGGCCGTGTTGGTTCTTTTGTTGGTTCTTGTGATGATCTAACCTCAGAAAGCCTAATCAGATCAAGGCCTTAGATTGATTTTGCGTTTCCTTTCTCCGCACCAATAAAATCAATGACTTAGGCCACCTCGCAAGGGTGGCCTTTGTTGTTTCTGGGGGGCATGTAGGCAATCCGTAGCCACGCCAACCCCCCTCATGCCCACGCCTCACCCAAGCTCTCCGCCTGCTCCAGCACCAACTCCACGGCCGCATCGGCCAGGTCGGGCGGGTACTTGTACTTGCGCAGCACCCGCTTGACCATCAGGCGCAGGCTGGCGCGCACGCTCTCCCGCTGCGACCAGTCCACCGTGATGTTCTTGCGCAGGTTCTCGGTCAGCTCGTGGGCAATTTTCTTCAGGGTCTCGTCGGTCAGCTCGCGCACGGCCGACTCATTGGTGGCGAGGGCGTCGTAGAACTTCACCTCGTCGTCTGACAAGCCGAGTTGCTCGCCCCGGTTGGCCGCTTCCTTGAACTTCTTGGCCATCTCCACCAGCTCCTCCATCACCTGAGCGGTCTCGATGCTGCGGTTCTGGTAGCGGGTGATGACGTTGCTCAACAGGTCCGAGAACTTCTTTTGTTGGACGACGTTGGTGGCGAACTTGGACTTGATCTCGCCTTCCAGCAGGCGCTCCAGCAACTCCACAGCCAGATTGCGCTCGGGCAGGTTTCTCACCTGGGCCAGGAAGTCTTCGTCCAGCAGGCCGATGTTGGGCTTTTCCAGTCCCACGGCATCGAAGATGTCCACCACCGCGTCGCTGACCACCGCCTGGTTGATGATCTGGCGAATGGCCGCCTCGCGCACCTCGTCGGTCTTCTTCTGCGCGCTGATGTCCCGCTTGGTCAGGATGACCTTGACCGCCTGCATGAAGGCCACCTCGTCACGCAGGGCCTTGGCTTCGTCCAGCGTGCAGCACAGGCTGAAGGCCTTGCTCATGGCCAGGGCGGCGTCGGCAAAGCGGCGTTTGCCATCGCGCTTGCTGTCCTTGCCCTCGGACTTGAGGCCCAGCACATGGTTGGCCGCGCCCGCCAGGGTCTTGTGGCCTCCGGTCTTGAAGCCTGAGTAATCGAAGCCGTGCAGCATGGTTTGCAGCACGTCGAGCTTTTCCAGCAACACCGACAGGGCTTCGTGGGCATCCACCGTGGGGCGGCCCCGGCCCTTGCTGGCGGTGTACTCCTTCATCGCGGCCTTCAGCTCGTTGCCGATGCCGATGTAGTCCACCACCAGGCCGCCTTGCTTGTCCTTGAACACGCGGTTGACGCGGGCAATGGCCTGCATCAGGTTGTGGCCCTTCATGGGCTTGTCCACGTACATGGTGTGCACGCAGGGGGCGTCAAAGCCGGTCAGCCACATGTCGCGCACGATGACCAGGCGCAGCGGGTCGGCCGGGTCTTTGAAGCGCTTTTCCAGCCGCTTCTTGATCTGGCTGCTGTAGATGTGCGGGCGCAGCAGGGCCTTGTCGCTGGCGCTACCGGTCATGATGATCTTGATGGCGCCTTTCTCGGGGTCGGCGTCGTGCCAGTCGGGGCGCAGCTTGACGATGGCGTCGTACAAATGCACGCAGATGTCGCGGCTCATGGTGACGACCATGGCCTTGCCGTCTTGCGCCTTGTTGCGCTCTTCAAAGTGGGCCACCAGGTCGGCCGCCACGCTGGCCACGCGGGGCTCGGCGCCCACCACCTTCTCTAGCGCGGCCCAGCGGGACTTGAGCTGCGCCTGGGTGCTTTCCTCCTCATCCTCGGCCAGCTCGTCCACCTCATCGTCGATGAGGGCGAGGTCTTCTTCCTTCAGCTTGAGCTTGGCCAGGCGGCTCTCGTAGTAGATGGCTACCGTGGCGCCGTCTTCCTTGGCCTGCTGCATGTCATAGACATGGATGTAGTCGCCAAACACCGCGCGGGTGTCGCGGTCGGTGCTGCTGACGGGCGTGCCGGTGAAGGCCACGAAGGTGGCGTTGGGCAGGGCGTCGCGCAGGTGTTGGGCGTAGCCGGCCTGGTAGATGAGGCGTTGGGCTTGCGAGGGGTTGACCTCGTAGCTGGGCGGCGCAAAGTCGGCTGTCAGGGCCGTGGCCTCGCCCGAGGTGGTGAGGGCCTGGGCCGGGCTCTTGCCGCCCTCGGCCAAGGCGGCCTTGCTCTTGAGCTTGGCCTCGAAGCCGTACTGCGTGCGGTGGGCTTCGTCGGCCACCACCACGATGTTGCGGCGGCTGGACAGCACGGGGAACAGGTCCTCGTCTTCGCCGGGCATGAACTTCTGGATGGTGGCGAAGATGATGCCGCCCGATGGGCGATTGCCCAGCAGTTGACGCAGCTCCTGCCGCGTCGTGGCCTGCACGGGTTGCTCGCGCAGCAGGTCTTGCGCCAGGCTGAACACGCCGAACAGTTGGCCGTCCAGGTCATTGCGGTCGGTGATGACCACGATGGTGGGGTTCTGCATGGTCGGCTCCTGCATCACGCGGGCCGCAAAGCAGGTCATGGTGATGCTCTTGCCGCTGCCCTGGGTGTGCCAGACCACACCGCCCTTGCCCTGCACGGACGAGGGGCTGTCCGCGCGGGAGGCGGTCACCACATGCTCGATGGCCGCACGCACGGCATGGAACTGGTGGTAGCCGGCAATCTTCTTGACCAGGGTGCCGTCGTCTTCAAACAGCACGAAGTAGCGCAGGTAGTCCAGCAGGTAAACCGGGGCCAGGGCGCCACGAACCAGGGTTTCCAGCTCGTTGAATTCGCCCAGCGGGTCCAGCGTCACGCCGTCGATGGTGCGCCACTGAAGGTAGCGCTCCGCATTGGCCGACAGGGACCCGATACGCGCGTCCGTCCCATCCGAGATGAGCAGCACCTCGTTGTACTGGAACACGTCCGGAATTTGCTCTTTGTAGGTCTGGATCTGGTCGTAGGCCTTCCAGATGTCGGCGGTCTGGTCGGCGGGGTTCTTCAGCTCCAGCAGCGCCAAGGGCAGGCCGTTGACGAAGAGGATGATGTCAGGGCGGCGGGTGTGGTGTGCACCTTTGATGGTGAACTGATTGACGGCCCAGAACTCGTTGCGGGTGGCATCGGTCCAGTCGATCAGGCGCACGAAGTCGCCACGGGTTTCGCCGTCCTTCTGGTATTGGACGGGGACGCCGCCCACCAGCAGCTTGTGGAAAGCTCGGTTGGCTGGCAACAGCGAGGGGATGCCCAGGTTCAAGACCTGCTGCAGGGCGTCTTCACGGGCGGCGGTGGGGATGCCGGGGTTCAGACGCTGGATGGCTTCGCGCAGGCGGAAGGGCAGGACGACCTGGCGGTAGTCGGCGCGCTGGGGATTGGGGCCGTCGTGGGCGATGTCGGGGCCGGCATGAACAGCGTAGCCCAGCTCGGCCAGCCAGCTCAGGGCTTCTTGTTCGAGTTGGTCTTCGGTCATGTGATGGCCTGCCCTGTGCTTCATCAAAGCGCCAGCAGCGCAATGTATGGTTGATAACTGTAGCTGCGCTTCGTTTTCTGGCCGGTCAACTCTGCCACGATGCCGAGGTCTTCCAGCATCTTCACCGCCGCCGTAGCCGTCGGGAAAGTGGTGCCCAATGCCTGACGCGCCCGTTCGATGGTGAAGCGCGGCATCATGGGTAACATCTCGAACAAGCGGTAGCTGGCCGGGCCCGCCTTGGGCGCGGCCAGCAGTTTGCGCCGGTCTGCTGTGATCAAGCTCGCCAGCGCGACCACGCCCCGTTCGGCCTCGGTGGCCGCGCAAGCCACACCTTCCAGGAAGAAAGCCAGCCAGCCCTCCCAATCGCCATCGGTGCGGATGGCCGACAAACGGCGGTAGTACTCTGACTGGTGCTGTTTGAGGTAGCCGCTGAGGTACATCAGCGGCTCAGGCAGCAGGCCCCAGTGCTCCAGCAAAGCGGCAATCAGCAAGCGTCCAATGCGGCCATTGCCATCCAGAAAAGGGTGAATGGTTTCAAACTGGGCATGCACCAGTGCCACCTTCATCAGCGGCGGCAAGGCGCTGTCTTGTGCATGGATGAAGCGCTCCAAGTCGGCCAGCAGTCCTGGCACATGCTCAGGTGGGGGCGGCACAAACGCGGCATTGCCAGGGCGTGTGCCACCGATCCAGTTCTGTGAGCGGCGCAGTTCACCAGGCTGCTTGCCTGTGCCTCGCACGCCATCGAGCAACAGGCGGTGGGCGTCACACAGCAGCCGCACGCTGATGGGCAAGCCATGGGGATCACGCAAATGGCCCTGCACCAGGCGGAAGGCGCGCAGGTAGTTGGTGACCTCCTCGACATCGTCGGTGTTGCTGATGGCCAGCCCCGCTTCGTCGTCGAACAGGTCCACCAGCGTGGCCTGCGTGCCCTCGATCTGAGACGTCAGCAAGGCCTCTTTGCGGATGGCGCTGTAGAGCAACCAGTCCACCGAAGGCGCCAGGCCCGACACGCCCGACAGCCGAGCCAGCGCCAATTCGGCCGCATGGTTGAGGGCAGCGAAGGCATCGGGCGACAAGCGAGGATCACAGGGCGGCAGTGCATGCGGCACGAAGGCCCGGACGGGCTCGCCCAGGGTCGTGGAGATGGCGTAGGTGCCCGTGCTGCGCATGGTGTGAAAGCCTGCTTGAATGATGTCTTGCTGGATTAAAGCATTCTTTAATTCGATGCGCAAGGATGCAAGGGGGCTTTGATTGCTGCAGCACGGCCCCTGCTACCGGAGGTCATGGTGTCACTACCGGAGCTGTTTCTCGGATTGTGGCGATACAGCATCAGAGGCTGAGGAACTTCTTGCCCGATGTGTGGCGCCAAGGAATGCGGTGAATACCGCCCTCGGTCAACCGCGCATGCTCCAGCACCTGAGGCCACCACAAGACCAATTGAGCCGACTTGGCCCAGAACGCATGCGTTGACCACTGTGAGTCCAGCACATACACCGTATGCCCAGCCCTGCGCAGGGCCTCCCGCTCAGCACCTCGGCTCTTGGTGAACTTGTCGAGGCTGATGACATACCAGCCCTTGCCCAAGCCAGAGATCCACTCCAGGTCGGGTGTACTTGGCGCAAACAGATCGGTCAGGTGACAAACCTTGTCAACACCAAGTTCGCCGGTGCACAACTCTCGGATGGCGTGAGCCAAGCCGGGGGGAAGGTTGTTATCGAACAGGAAGTTCACGCAGCCAGTTTTTGCTCGAAAGCCACGGCCGCTCTGACTGCTTGCGGGGTGACCTTGTAAAGACGCGCAACGCGTTGCGCATCACCTTGTTCTGCCTTGAAAGCAGCGGCGAGCGTGTCGGTGGGCACACCCGAGTCAGCAATGATCGGTTCGCCAAACTGGAGCGCCGGGTCTAGGACGATCAACTTGCGCTTGGGCTCCGGGTACCACCTCAGGGCCTGGGAGTTCGCCCCGTACTCGATGCCTTCGATCAGGCTCGGCCGAATCACCGATTCGAACGCAAACTGGCGATCCCGGATGTCGAGCATCTTGGTGTCATCACCGGCTCGCTCCACAGCCTCCAGGAAAATCTTGCGCCCATCGGTCACGAACCGACGGGAATGCAGAGGGTAGTCGCCCAGGTCTTCACGCGCGATCTGGATTGTTTCCCGAACCACCCTCAGGGGCACACCACACTGAACAAACCGAGCCACGGTGCGCAGCTCTAGCAAATCCCTGAAGCCGAGCACTTGCTCGTCAGCCAAATCCGCGTCCTCAGCGTATTGAAGGGCCCACAGGGGCTCAGACGTCCGTCGGCCATCAGAGTGCTTCCACGAGTAGCCCTTCAACCACCGACGAACCGTGCGCGCATCTTCTCCCACAAGGCGAGCGGCCCTGTGGAGGGGGTAGAGCCCCGTTCCGAGAAGTTGGTGTGATGCGGTCATATTGGGCGAAGTGTACTCCCCGGCTTTTCTGGTCGCCCAGCGAGAAATCCCCCCATTTGGAAGGTGTTCCCGGCTCGGCAATGCCGTCAGGCGGCCGGGAAGTCGCCCCACCGTTTTGCTCGGTCGGCGATGGAGAGGCTCATGACAGATGCGACTCCAGTTGGGCTTGGACTTCGGGCAGGCGAAGTTGGCCGGAGATGAGGCGGGGGAGAAGGGTGTCGCGCATGGATGCCAGAGTTTTGGCCTGTTCGTCGTTGGCGGCAATACTGGATTGAGCGGTTGCGACCACTTGACCGAATGCCAATGCAATGGCGTCTGGGGGCACAGCAAGCAGATAGCGACCAAGCGCCTCGTTTTGAATACGCTGACGTCCACTCGTGCCCACCATGCTTTGGATCGCGAAATCCAAGAAGGGTTGGTGCTTGCAGAGCAGGTACGCAAAATAGTCCGGCAGCGATCCCTTGGGGCGCATCACCAAAAACTCAGTCGACCCCCAGCCGATCTGTAGGTCGTCGAGAAAGTCCACGAATGCGGCCTTACCGTTCTCCAGGCACGGCGTGATGCGCGCAAGCAGCGTGTCGCCATTGCGGAACTTGGTGCCGGATCCCAGCTCTCGCATGACGGGGGCATCAGTGCGATGCCCACTGGTTGCCACGCTGGCCATGTCCAGATAGGGTGCCAGCATCCCCTTCTTCAATGGCCGAGATGGGTTGAATTCGAAGGCATCGGCGATGGGCATGAGTTGCCAACCCTTCGGCACCACCCCCAACTCAGTCTCTTCCAACGCATCAGGGAACAGCGCGGCCGTGGCCTCGTCCATGCCTTCGGGGGCGCGGCCTGCCATCTTGGCGCGCACGGGGTCGAAATCGACGAACCACGACTTGAACATCGCCTGGGCGATGGCTTCGAGGGTGGTGTTGGTTTCGCGCAGGAGGGTGATGCGGTCGTCGATTGCGCCCAGCAAACCTGAAATTCTTTGTTGCGCACGAATCTCAGGAGCGCGGATCTTCATTTGCCTAAAGTCGTCACGCTTGACGAAGCCACGAGCACTTCCTGAAGCCAGAGAACACATCGGCCTCGAAATGACCTTGAAGGCGTAGTGAAGAAACAGAGGATCAACTTGATCAGTTCTTGCGCGAACAACCCACATGTTCTGATTGAGTAAGGCGGGAAGATCCCCTGATTTAACCAGCCCCGTCTTTCCCAGCGTCGCTCCAACCATCACGAACAATGTGTCTAAGTCCTTCAGCAGGAACCGCTCATATTTTTTTGCGGCGGCTGGCGAGACATACGCAGCGCCATCTCGACAGATGCGGCCGTCATCTGTAATGTTCACGGTTCTAAGAACGAAATGTCCCTTGTCCGTGTACTCCTCGCTCTTAAATGCATAGCCCCCATTAAGCTCGGCAATGTCGTCCAGGGAAATCTCTTTCCACTCAGAACTCATACCCCAGCCCCCCCAGCTTCTGCCGAATCAGCGCATCCAGCTCCGCGCCCTTGGCCATCTGCTCGCCCAGCTTCTCGGTGAGCTTTTGCATCTTTTCGGCAAAGGCCTCGTCGTCGTCTTCCACCTCTTCTGCACCCACATAGCGGCCCGGGGTCAGCACATGGCCGTGCTGCGCAATCTCGGCCAACGGTACGCTGCGGCAAAAGCCCGGCACGTCCTGGTACTCGGTGATGCTGGCGTTCGCCTCCACCTCGCCACGCCAGGCGGCCACGGTCTCTGCAATGCGGGCAATGGCGTCGTCGTCCAGCTCGGCCTGCACGCGTGAAATCATCTTGGCCTGCTTGCGGGCGTCGATGAAAAGCACCTCGCCCTTGCGCTTTTTCTGCCTGGCCAGGAACCACAGGCAGGCCGGAATCTGGGTGTTGAAGAACAACTGCCCCGGCAGGGCCACCATCACCTCCACCACGTCGGCGTCCACCATGGCCGCGCGAATCACGCCTTCGTTGTTCTGGCTAGAGCTCATCGAACCATTGGCCAGCACGATGCCTGCGCGCCCGGTGGGCTTGAGGTGGTGCAGCATGTGCTGCAGCCAGGCGTAGTTGGCGTTGCCCTGGGGTGGGTCGCCATACACCCAGCGCGGGTCGCCTTCCAGGCTGCCGTGCCACCAGTCGCTGATGTTGAAGGGCGGGTTGGCCAGGATGAAATCGGCCCGCAGGTCGGGGTGCTGGTTGCGGGTGAAGGTGTCGCCGGGTTCGCGGCCCAGGTTGAAGTCGATGCCGCGAATGGCCAGGTTCATGGCAGCCAGGCGCCAGGTGGTGGGGTTGGCCTCTTGCCCGTAGATGGACACGTCGCCCAGCTTGCCGCCGTGGGCCTCGATGAACTTTTCAGACTGCACGAACATGCCGCCCGAGCCACAGCAGGGGTCGTACACCTGCCCGTGGTGGGGGGCGAGCACGGCCACCAGGGTCTTGACGATGCTGGCCGGCGTGTAGAACTGGCCGCCCCGCTTGCCTTCGGCGCTGGCGAACATGCCCAGGAAGTACTCGTACACCTGGCCCAGCACGTCGCGGGCCACGGCGGCGTCGGTGCCAAAGCCGATGGTGGACACCAGGTCCACCAACTCGCCTAGGGAAGGTCTGCACAACCACCGCTGACGCGGCGGCTTGGGGCTGTTATTTCAGATGACGACACTTTTTTGCGTTCAAAGGGCAGATACGGGGCGTATTGAGCCCCAGTCGTGGCCCCTTGGCCGTTTT
>Ga0209066_10008250_pt1 | contig 10133 bp, 9 predicted proteins | sample All_14_2_FD_187198 | JGI IMG/M metagenome (GOLD analysis project Ga0209066, IMG submission 187198) | Freshwater microbial communities in response to fracking from Pennsylvania, USA - Allegheny Zone_MetaG_DW_15 (SPAdes) (version 2) ... | reverse complement strand
CTTTTTACATTAACCCTATTTTTGTGAGAACGATATGGCAGTAGCAGGTAAAATTTCCCAACTGCTTGGTGAAGCAGCTACCGCAACCATTGATGGCGTGTATGGTCTTCACCGAAAACTGATTGTCACCGGCAAGACCGATGGCGCATTCGGGCGAGCGCCTATTGATGCGCTGTTTACCCCTAAGAAACTTGCTCAGGAATTCGCCGAAAATAGTGAAAGCGTCAGTATCAAAGGCAAGATGACCGCCACCGATCCTTTTGAAACCTGGTCCCAGGAACGGCTGTCTACGCTCGATTCTTTCGCTACTCTGAAAGGCGCCGATGGCAAATTGTCGCCTTTTGCCGCTACACTCAGCACAAAACTGAACGGTGCGACCAACCAAATCAATCAAGTCAAAACCGATATTCAAGATGCTCTGGCGCTTGATCCTCCTACAACAACCGCCCATACAGACTTTAGCAAAAATATCGCCGCCATCAATGCCATCATCAACGACAACAACAACTTCAACATAGCTGCAATGGCAGGCTATCTGCAGGAATTAAAAGCAGGAGCAAGATCCAGCATTGTTACGCAACATCAAGAGCAAACAAACCGCCTCACCGCAACGCTCAACGACCCTGGTTTTCAGGAAGCGCTGAAAACCGGTTTGAATATGAACGATGCCGCGGTGGGTCAATTCAAACAAGACATGCTGGATGCCCTGAAAACCTCTCAAGACAAAGAGCTGCAAAAACTGGAAACGTCTATTAACGGCGAGGTCACTAAACTGCATCAGTTAAATGCGCAAGAAATAATACGTGTTGAGTTTCTGGCTACCATGTGGAAAGAAAGCACGGCCATGCGAAACAATATGATGGCACTGGCAGCAAAAAATGCGCAAAGAAACGGAAACGCGGCGCCGATGCAAGTTGACTATGATGCCATGACCGGTAGCGCAAAATTCAAAGATCTTGATGTTCGTGATATTGAAGCCATCGAAACCATTACCGGCTCAAAAATCACGATTGTCAAAGGCGCTAATGCGGCTGGAGACACGTTTACCCTGGAGATGCCAAAATATGGTTTTCTGTATTATCGTTCCAATAAAATAGATATGGATCTGCTCTCGCTTGCCATGGCGGTTCGTGCCTGTGGCCACCAGGGCATCATTATGTCGATTGATTTGAAAGACGAAGAAAGGGCCAGGATGATTGGGCGCAAGCAATATGAAGCCTGTGTGGCCGCCGGCTTTGATCCCAATGGCAAAGCGCCAGCGGGTATTAACATTATGGTTAATGGCAAAAAAATTGAGCCTGGTGAATTATTCAAGGATCAGCCCAATAAATACCAGTCTATCACGCAAAAATACGCGAGCGATCTTGCAAAAGCCAAACAAATGGCGCCAAAGGTGACGCCGCTGGCAACACAACAAATGAAAGATCTGGTACAGGCGAAACGCCAGGCAATCGACAATCCTCCACAAAATACCCCGAACACCCCTGCGCCCTGATTGATCTATGGGGGCGCACTCTCAATCTGACCAAAAAATTCCACTGTTCATTACAGTGGAATTCTGCTATTTTTTACGCTGGCAAAAATGGACTTAGGGGGCTAGACAAAGTATTTTCTACGTTTGGCGCTCAGCTTGCTGTTAGCTTTCCCTGATCGGAACTTCGAAAAAGCGCAGGTGTACTTATTGTCCATCGAGCTTTTTTGAAGTTCCGATCAGGGAAAGATGACGGCAAGATGAGATGCCAAACGTAGAAAATACTTTGTCTAGCCCCCTCTACCCACAGCAAAGGAGAATTGCGATGAGTGGTCAACGTGCGGAAAACAGCATAGAATCAAGCAGTAAAGACGCGAGCAAAGAGCAAGACAACGCCCCCGAAGCCAGCCCCGGTACCAAATTGGAAAGACGCCGACGAATTGAAGATCTGTTTGAAGAAAAGCGATTACGGGAAGAATTGGGGGAGTTTGATTTGATGTGATGTTACGGCAAGATCTTCCGAAGCGGGTAGGTTGCGGCCCTGGCCCAACATGGGCGTACACCGGAAGCTCCTTGTTGGGCCAGGGCCGCAACCTACGCGTCCCTGGCAAGATCCACGTTACCCCTACCCCTTCTTCTCCACATGCCCTTCTTCATCCGAATACGGCAAAATCGTAACCTGCGTACCCACGGTCAAAAACTGATCATACAACCACTTGGCCGCACTCGGTAACACCCGTACACAACCATGACTGGTATTGGCATATGGAACCTCATAGGCCGCATGAACTGTGTATCCCTGGAAGAAGTACGTGCAATAAGGCATTTTTGCCCCGCCTGTCGTTTCAACCGGATACTCGCCGGAACGACAATCCGCACCGCGTCGGTTGTACACCCGGAAGGTACCGGTTACGGTACGGCAAGGCTGACCAACATCTTCACAGAAGTCCTTACCGCCGGAAGCGCTGCCCGTCATCAGACGATTGCCTTCTGCATCATAAGCCGCCCAGGCATAAGCTTTGGGATCAAAAATAAATTGTTTTCGACCTGTAGCTGGTGCCTTGACCGGAAAATACTCGCGTCCGCGTTTGTCTTTAAGATAATGCGTTGTTCGGTGCACATACCCGTTATCGTCCGTGATTAACGTTGATTCATCCATCTCAACGCATCCTGAAAGCCCGACGCATAACACAAGGCTTAGCCAAAACAACTGTCTCATTACTGGTTCCTTACTGTTTTAAAAATTAATAATACTTACTCCGCCAGGCGCCGATATTTAATCCGGTGCGGCCGATCCGCGTCATCGCCTAATCTTCTCTTTCTGTCCGCTTCGTAATCACTGTAATTACCATCAATGAACACAACCTGCGAATCACCTTCAAAGGCCATCAAGTGCGTGCAGACCCGGTCAAGGAACCAGCGATCATGCGAAATAACAATCGCACAACCGGGGAAGGTCAACAAGGCTTCTTCCAGCGAACGCAAGGTTTCCACGTCGAGATCGTTACTCGGCTCGTCAAGAAGCAGCACGTTGCCGCCGCGCTTCAACAATTTCGCCAAATGCACCCGGTTACGCTCACCGCCCGACAATTGCGACAGTTTCTTTTGTTGATCAGCGCCTTTGAAGTTAAAACGACCAACATAAGCTCGCGATGGCATCTGGAAAGCGCCAACCTGCATAATATCATGGCCGTCAGCAATTTCCTGCCATACCGTATTGTTATCGTCCAAATGATCACGCATCTGATCAACATAAGCCAGATCAACGGTATCCCCAATGCGAATCTCACCACTGTCCGGCGTTTCCTGACCCGTAATCATTTTCAGGAACGTCGATTTACCCGCGCCATTGGGGCCGATGATGCCCATGATGCCGCCTTTGGGCAGCTGGAAGTTCAGGTTATCAATCAACATGCGGTCGCCAAAGGATTTGCGAATGCCCTTGCCTTCGAGAACCAAATCACCCAGACGCTCGCCTGGTGGAATATACAATTCATTGGTCTCGTTGCGCTTCTGGAATTCTTTCGACACCAGATCTTCAAACCGGTCCAGACGCGCCTTGCTCTTGGCATGACGGCCTTTCGGCGAGGCTTTGACCCATTCCAGCTCAGCTTTGATCGCACGTTCATGCGAAGCCTGCTGCTTCTCTTCCAGGGCCAAACGCTCATTTTTTTGTTCCAGCCAGGCGGTGTAGTTGCCTTTGTAGGGGTAGCCTTCGCCGCGATCCAGTTCGAGGATCCATTCGGCGGCATTGTCAAGGAAATAACGATCATGGGTAATGGCAACGACCGTTCCTTTAAATTCTTCCAGATAACGCTCAAGCCAGGCGACACTTTCGGCGTCAAGATGGTTGGTTGGCTCGTCGAGCAATAACATATCGGGGCTGGATAACAACAGGCGACACAGTGCCACCCGGCGGCGCTCGCCTCCCGATAACTGACCCACAACCGTGTCCCAGTCCGGCAGACGCAGGGCATCGGCGGCGATATCGAGCTGCCTGTCCAGATCCCAGCCGCCACAGGCTTCAATGGCATTTTGCAGCTCACCCTGTTTTTCGAACAAGGCATTCATTTCATCGTCGCTCATTGGCTCGCCGAAACGCAGGTTGATTTCATCGTATTTGGCGAGGATGTCTTTGATTTCAACAACCCCTTCCTCAACGATTTCACGTACCGTTTTGGTCAAATCCAGTACAGGCTCCTGCTCCAGGAAACCGATTTTAATACCCGGTTGCGGTCTGGCTTCGCCATCATATTGCGTGTCAACGCCGGCCATGATCCGCAACAGGGTGGATTTACCGGAGCCATTCAAACCCAATACGCCAATTTTGGCGCCGGGGTAAAAACTCAAGGATATGTCTTTCAAAATTGCGCGTTGATTATCAACGAATTTGGACACGCGATTCATGGTGAAAATATATTGCGACATCGATACTCCATATAACTATATAAATAAATTAAAAACTCATGCCAGCCCGAATACTTGCCGGGAGATCCTGGGCTGCGCTCAGGGTGACACTACGCCCACTGCCATTAAGTTAAGGAAAATCCTGGCAAAAACGCGTAGGTTGGGCCCTGGCCCAACATGTTCGTGCTCCGGAAGATCCTCGTTGGGCCAGGGCCCAACCTACGCGTTCTTGCCGGGCTACAACCTTAACTTAATGGCAGTGGACACTAGGCCAACCAGTCCAGAATAACCTTGCCCGATTGCCCGGAGGCCATGATTCGGAAAGCTTCCTGGTAATCAGCCACCGGGAAATAATGGGTCATAACCGGCGAGACATCCAAACCACTTTGTAACATGGTGATCATTTTATACCAGGTTTCAAACATTTCCCGGCCATAAATTCCTTTGATGATCAATCCCTTGAAAATAACCAGATTCCAGTCGATGGCAGTTTGCGGCGGTAAAATACCGAGCAAGGCCACGTGTCCGCCGTGATCCATCACGCGTAACATATCATTAAAGGCCAACGCGTTGCCTGACATTTCCAGGCCTACATCAAATCCTTCTTTCATACCCAAATCGCTCATGACCGTGTCCAGGGTCTCGTGCCGGGTGTTCACGGCCCGACTGACGCCCATGTGCCGGGCCAGTTCCAGACGGTAATCGTTCACATCGGTGATCACCACATGATGCGCACCAACATGCCGGGCAATGGCGGCGGCCATCAGGCCAACAGGGCCGGCGCCGGTGATCAACACATCCTCACCTGCCATGTCAAACGACAAAGCGCAATGCGCTGCATTGCCCAGCGGATCAAGAATGGACGCCTGATCAGCGCTTACATCATCGGGCAACACAATCACATTGGTCGCCGGCATGGACAGATACTCGGCAAAACAACCACTTCGATTCACGCCCAGACCCTGGGTATTGCGGCATAAATGTCGCTTGCCAGCGCGGCAATTGCGGCAGGTTCCGCAGGTCAAGTGACCCTCGCCAGAAACCCGTTGGCCAACACTTAAACCCGTCACTTCATGGCCAATCCCGACAATTTCGCCGTAAAACTCATGGCCGATGGTCATGGGAACAGCGATCGTCGCCTGCGCCCAGTCATCCCATTTATAAATATGAATATCCGTTCCACAAATCGCCGTTTTATGGATTTTGATCAACACGTCATTGACGCCAAAATCCGGTAGCGGGCGTTCTTCGAGCCAGATCCCAGGCTCTGCTTTGGCTTTCACCAGTGCTTTCATCTTGCTATCCCTGATTGATGATACCCAATTGCCGTCCTGCTTTAGCGAAGGCTGCTATGGCTTTGTCCAGATGAGACACGTCATGTGCCGCCGACATTTGCGTACGAATTCGGGCTTTGCCTTTGGGAACGACGGGGAAGGAAAAACCCACCACGTAAACGCCCTCGTCAAGCAACAATTCCGCCATTTTTCCGGCGAGGACCGCATCCCCCAACATCACCGGGATGATGGGATGCTCGCCAGGCACCAGATCAAAACCGAGATTGCTCATGCCCTCCCGAAAATACTGGCTGTTTCGTTTAAGCTTGTGCAGCAAGTCACGGCTGCTGTCCAGTCGGTCGAGTACCGCAATCGACGTCTGGGCAATGGCCGGCGCCAGGGTATTCGAAAACAAGTACGGCCGTGAACGCTGACGCAGCCAGTCAATCATCACAGCTTTGCCGGCGGTATATCCGCCCGAAGCGCCGCCCAGGGCTTTGCCGAGGGTACCGGTCAGAATATCAATCCTGTCCGCAACGCCGCAATATTCCGGCGTGCCGCGCCCTGTTTCGCCCATAAATCCCACGGCGTGCGAGTCATCTACCATCACCATGGCGTCATGCTTGTCAGCCAATTCACAAATAGCTGGTAAATTGGCAATAATACCGTCCATGGAAAACACGCCATCCGTGGCTATCAAGCGAAAGCGCGCGTTTTTCGCCGCAATCAATTGTTGTTCCAACTCACGCATATCGTTGTTGGCATAGCGATATCGCGCCGCTTTGCACAAACGCACGCCGTCAATAATACTGGCGTGATTCAAGGCATCACTGATGATGGCATCATCTGAGCCGAGCAAGGTTTCAAACAAGCCAGTATTGGCGTCGAAACAGGAGGAATACAGAATGCTGTCCTCTTTGCCCAGAAAGGCGCTGATACGCTTTTCCAATGCTTTATGCGGTGTCTGCGTGCCACAAATGAAACGCACGGACGCCATGCCGTATCCCCAGGTTTCCAGGGCGTTTTGGCCTTCATGAATCAGGGCGGCGTCATTGCTCAGTCCAAGGTAATTATTGGCGCAGAGGTTAATCAATTCCCGGCCATTCACTTGCACCAGAGCCTGTTGTTGACTACTGATAACCCGCTCGGATTTGTATAAACCTTCCTTTTTAATGTTTTCAAGTTCTGATTGCAGATAATCCGTAAATCCTTTAGACACGTGATTCTCCCTTTGGCCACACAAAATCGGAATCATATCAAATCAGAGGGCAAGGAACTATGAAAATGAACAAAAAGTTAGTGAATCAGTCGCACCTTGCATCATTTCTTGCTAAAATTGTCACAACGTTTTAACCTAATATATTTAGTAGCGAAGTTATTATGACAAATCATATCGCACGCATTAATATGATCAAACAACAGCTTAGAACAGGCGATGTCCTGAATGAGCGGATTCTTGATCTGTACACCGACATACCACGGGACGAATTCGTTCCGGAATTGATGCGCGACTTCGCCTGGTCAGACATGCAACTTCCCCTGGCTCACGATCAACGCATGTTGACGCCGCTGGAAGAAGGCACGATTCTCCAGGAGTTGAATTTGCAGGGGCATGAAACCGTACTTGAAGTAGGAACTGGAACCGGTTTTTTAACTGCCATGCTCAGTCGCCTTTGCCGTAAAGTTGTCAGCATTGATTATTTCCCGGATTTTACCCAGGCGGCGCGCGGCAAACTGGATGCGCTTCACTGTGATAACGTGGAACTGATCACCGGCGATGGTTGTCGCGGTTGGCTGGACAAAGCGCCCTACGATGTTGTTGTCATGACCGGCGCTGTTGACAGCATCACCGAAACACATCGCCTGCAAGTGTTACCTGGCGGAAAATTGTGCGCCATTATTGGCGAAGCGCCTGTTATGCAATGCTTGTTACTCTCGCTTGATCATGAGAATAACTGGACTGAACAGGTGCTGTTTGAAACCTGTGTCCCGTCTCTGATTAATAAAATGAAACCCAAAGAATTCATATTTTAGGACAATTTTATATGAAGAAGAACGTGCTTGTGTGCCTGTTCGTCGCTGTTGCTGCCGCTTTGCCGGCTGTGTCAAATGCCACTGACCTGATGGATATTTATCGTCAGGCGCTGGAAAACGACACAGTATTCAAAGAAGCGTACAGCACGTACATGTCATCGCAAGAAGCCATTCCACAGGCACGTTCGGCCCTGTATCCACAATTAAATATCACCAGTCTGGCGGCGCGTAACGTTCAGGACGTTAACGCCTCCGGTGTTCATATCGCTCAGACTTATGGCAGCACGCAATGGGGCGTTGCCGCGTCACAGGCCGTATTCAATTACCAGTCCTGGGCCAAGGTGCAACAGGCAAAAGCTTCGGTGAAAGCCGCTCAGGCCACCTTCAATGACGCAGCCCAAAATTTGATTTTGCGCACATCCAAAGCCTATCTGGACGTGCTGTTTGCACGCGACACTCTGAGTTTTGCCGAGGCCAAAAAACGCGCGAACAAACGCTCGCTGGACCAGGCGCAGGAACGTTTCAAGGTCGGCCTGGACGCGATTACCTCTGTTTATGAAGCCAAAGCCGCCTATGATCAATCCATCGCGGAAGTGATTTCAGCCAAAAACAACCAAATCAATCAAAACGAAAATTTACGCAAACTCACCAATCACGTTTACGACTATCTGGCGCCCCTGCGCGACAGCCGTATTCCGCTGATCAAACCGGAACCCGATAACGTTGACGAGTGGATAGACACCGGACTGAAACAAAATTACAACCTGTACGCGGCCAAATACAATTTGCAAGCTGCACGCGAAAACATCAAAGCGCAATCCGCTGGAGGCTGGCCCACGCTCGCCGTTCAAGGTAACAGCAACCAGACCCGCAACACCGTCACAGATGGCTCGTTTTTTGTACCGTCCAAACAAACGGTCTCCAACGTTGCCCTGGCTTTAAATTTCCCTGTTTTTCAAGGTGGCCTGGTGCAATCACAAACCAGGCAAGCCCAGTTTGATTTTCAATCAACCAGCGAGCAGCTGGAAAAAACCTACCGTGATGTGGTGGTGAACAGCACCATCGCATTCAATAACATCATTGACGGCATCAGCAAGGTCAAAGCCGATCGTCAAACGGTGGTATCTCGAGTCAACTCACTGGAAAGCACGGAAGCCCAATTCCAGGTAGGCACTCGCACCATGGTTGACGTGGTGAATGCTCAACAGCGACTCTTTGAGTCGCAAACCCAGTTAGCGCAGGATCAATATAATCTGATCAACTCGCTGCTGGCGCTTAAATATCTGGCCGGAACGCTTAACGCCAACGACATTGAGGAAGTTAACTCCTGGTTAGCAACCACCCGTGTCAATCGCTTTCCGCCTTCCAACACCACAAAATAAAACTTACAGGTTGTAACATGTCCAACTCACCGTCTTTGGTAGAAAAAAAATTATTGCATTACACCGGCAAAGCCATTTCAGATTTTAATATGATTCAACGCGGCGATCGCGTGATGGTCTGTTTGTCGGGTGGAAAAGATTCGTTCACCATGCTGACGTTGTTGCACAGTTTGAAACAACGATCCAATCACAAATTTGATATTTTCGCCTTCACGCTTGATCAGGCACAACCCGGCTGGGATGACAGTCGATTGCACGCCTGGCTGCAGGCGCGAAAAATTCCCTATGAAATTTTGACCCGCGATACCTACAGCATCGTCAAAGACAAAATTCCGGAAGGCAAAACCTATTGTTCCCTGTGCTCCCGTTTGCGCCGCGGTATCATTTATCGTTACGCTGAAGAAAACGGCTTCACCAAAATCGCCCTCGGTCATCACCGCGATGATTTGATTCGCACCTTGATGATGTCGATCATGTACAACGGCGACATCCGCTCCATGCCGCCCAAGCTGCTGAATGACACCAAAAAGCACATCATCATTCGCCCGCTGTGTTACGTTCAGGAAAAAGACATCATTGCTTTTGCCAAAGAACAGGAATACCCGATCATCCCCTGCACCTTATGTGGATCCCAGGAAAATCTGGCCCGTAAACGCGTAGGCAGGTTAATTGACCAACTGGCCGAAGAAAATCCAAAAATCCCGAGCAACATGTTGCATGCCTTGCAGAGCATCAAGCCCAGTCAGTTGATGGATCAAGATTTGTGGTCGTTCAAGAACCTGGAGAGCCAATTGGTTGGACGGGAAGAGGTCAATACGGAAGCGGCGTTGAGCGAGGAAGATATTGTTGCTTTGGATGAGGTGCTGGTTTAACTGCACCGAGCATCCGAACCGCGACCGTGAGGAAGCGGAATTTTTACGATCTGGCTCAACAGCAAGATCTGTGGGAAATGTACCCAAAAATTCCGCTTCCTTACGGTCGCGGTTCGGATGACTTGTGCCACACACCATCCTCGTTAAGAAATATTTCTTTATCGTAAAGATTAACAAAACAGCTAATATGGGC
>Ga0209066_10008248_pt1 | contig 10136 bp, 10 predicted proteins | sample All_14_2_FD_187198 | JGI IMG/M metagenome (GOLD analysis project Ga0209066, IMG submission 187198) | Freshwater microbial communities in response to fracking from Pennsylvania, USA - Allegheny Zone_MetaG_DW_15 (SPAdes) (version 2) ... | reverse complement strand
CTGCACGGCGACGCCGACGTCGTGACGGTTCCCACGACGTCGGCGTCGCCGTGCAGCAGCTCGCGCACGAAGCCGAGCACGTCGCGCTCGAGGGCCGCGACCGAGCCGAACGTCGTCGGGTCGAGTCCGTTGACCGGCTGCATGAGCCGCGCGGCGTCGGCCGCGAGCTCGTCGAGCTCGGCGAGGCCCGGGTCGTAGACGTAGGAGAGCACGCGCCCGCCGTGGGTGGGGGCGTCGTGCTCGCGCAACCCCCGCAGTTCGGCGAGGATCGCGTCGGGCTGTTCCGCGAAGGTCACGCGGCGACTCCCGTCGGCGGTGTGGGCGAGGCCGCGTCGTGCGCGAGCGCGTCGATGTCGGCCTTGCGCAGCGGGTAGCGCGCGAGGGCGAGCAGGCTCAGCAGCATGAGCGCCGCCGGGATGACGCTGAACGCGAGCACGATGCCGGTGATCGCCGACTCGGGCTGCGTCACCGTCTGCTCGGCGACCGTCGGGATGAACCCGGTCACGGCAAGCACGATCGACAGGATCGTGCCGCCGAAGGCGAGCCCCGCGGTCTCACCCGCCGTCCACACGCCGCTGAACGTGCCCGCGCGGCCGGGGCCGTTCGTCTGCGCGTCATGGGCGACCGTGTCGGGCAGCATCGCGAGCGGCAGCGACTGCAGGCCCGCGTAGGCCGCACCGGCGAGCGCGACCGGCCCGTACAGCCACGGCCCCGGGAACCAGATGAGCAGTACGAGCGACAGTGCGGCGAGCGCGAACAGGACGCTCGCGATGCGGAACGCGCGCTCCTTGCCGATGCGCCGCGCGACGACCGCCCACAGCGGCGTCACGAGGATCGCCGGGGCGATGAGCGACAGGAACAGGAGGATCACGCCCGTGCCGAGGATCTCGGCGGAGACGTAGGCGGCTCCGGCGAGCATGAGGCCGATCGCGAGCGCCTGCACGACGAAGGTCACGAGCAGCACGCGGTACGGCTGACTGTCGCGCACCGCCGACCACCCGCGACGGAAGTGCATGAGCACGTCGGTTCTCGGCGCCGCGATCCCGTCGACCGCCGCCGCGGCGGGGGCGACCGGGGTGCGGATACCGAGGGCGCTGCGCTCGACCGTCGCCGCGATGAGGAACGCGACGAGGAAGACGGCACCCGCGACCGCGGCCATCACGAGGTAGCCGAGATACTCGGTGCCGCCGTTGTTGGCGACGAGGAGCACGATCTCCGGGGCTCCGCCACCGAAGGCGAGGATCGCGAGGGTGAGCACGATGACGCGCGCCGAGAGCAACCGGGTGCGCGCGTCGTAGGAGTCGACGAGTTCCGCCGGAAGCGCGATGTAGGGCACCTGGAAGAGACTGAACGCCGTCGCGGCGAGCAGGAAGGCGACGAGCACCCACGCGGCGGAGGCCGCTTCGGGAAGCCCCGGCGGCACGGCGAAGGTGAGCACGAAGAACACCGGCAGCAGCACGGCGCCGAGCACCATGAACCGCCGCCGCGCGCCCGTGCGGGCGAGGCTGCGGTCGCTGCGCGCGCCGATCCAGGGGTCGATGATGACGTCCCAGATCTTCGACACCGTGAACGCCGCTCCGGCGAACGCGGGGCTCACCCCGAGCGTGTTGGTCATGTAGATGAGCAGGACGAGACCGGGGAGGGTTCCGAATCCCCCGGTGCCGACCGATCCGACCGCGTAGCGGATGACGGTGCCGGTGCGCAGACCGGATGCTCGAGCCCCCATGCTGCGATGCTACGAGGTTTCGAGACGCGTACGGCACCACCGTGCGCTCCTCAACCCAAGGGTTTCGAGACGCGTACGGCACCACCGTGCGCTCCTCAACCCACGGGAAAGTAGGCTTCAGACATGTCGGGATCGCCCATCGATCGGGCCGTCGCCCGAGAACTCGCCGATGACGTCGTGGCGTCGGGATCGACCACGCGTGCGGTCGTCGCGCCGTTCACTGGCGAGGCGTTCTACGATCTGCCGCAGAGCACCGTCGCCGACGTCGAGTCGGCCGCCGCCCGCGCCCGCGAGGCGCAACGGACCTGGTGGTCGGCGGGCGCCGCCCACCGCCGCCGCGTGCTCCTGAAGGCCCACGACCTCCTGCTCGAGCGTCGCGAGCAGTTGCTCGACGCCGTGCAGACCGAGACCGGCAAGACCCGCGGGCACGCCTTCGAGGAGTTCGTGAACGCCGCGAGCTCGACGCGCTACTCCGCGATCGTCGCGCCCCGCATCCTGCGCGGACAGAGCCGCCGCGGCGGCATCCCGGTCGTCATGCGCGCGCGTGTCGTTTACCAGCCCAAGGGGATCGTCGGCGTCATCACGCCGTGGAACTACCCGCTCGCCCTCACCGTCATGGACGTCTCGGCGGCCCTCGCGACCGGCAACGCCGTGTTGCAGAAGGCCGACGACCAGGGCGCCCTCTCGGTGCTCGTCGCCCGCCGCGCCTATCTCGACGCCGGGCTGCCCGCCGATCTCTGGGCGGTCGTCGCGGGCGAAGGCTCGGTCGTCGGCAGCGCCGTCATCGACGCGGGCGACTACGTGTGCTTCACGGGCTCGACCGCGACCGGGAGGATCGTGGCCGAACGCGCCGGACGACGCCTCATCGGCGCATCCCTCGAACTCGGCGGCAAGAACCCGATCGTCGTGCTCGACGACGTCGACCCCGTCGAGGCCGCCGCAGACGCCGCCGCCGCCTCGTTCACCGCGGCGGGCCAACTGTGCGTCTCGGCGGAGCGCATCTACGTGCAGCGCCGCGTCGCCGAACCGTTCCTCGCCGCGTTCGCCGAGCGTACGCGCGGCCTGCGGCTCGGGGCGGGTTTCGACTACGCGCCCGACATCGGCTCGATGACGACGCCCGCACAGGTCGCCCGCGTCGCCGACCACCTCGCGGATGCCGTCGCGAAGGGGGCGACGATCGTCGCGGGCGGCGCGCCCCGACCCGACCTCGGACCGCTCTTCGTCGAACCGGCCGTCGTCACCGGCGTCACCCCCGAGATGTCGCTCGCGACCGACGAGACCTTCGGCGCCGTCGTCGCCGTGCACGTCGTCGACACCGAAGACGAGGCGATCGCGGCCTGCAACGACTCGGAGTACGGGCTCAACGCGTCGGTGCTGAGCGGATCGGCCCGGCGCGGGCGGAGGGTCGCCGCGCGCATCCACGCCGGCTCGGTCAACGTCAACGAGGGCTACCGCGCCTCGTTCGGCAGCCCCGACGCGCCGATGGGCGGGATGGGCCAGTCGGGTCTCGGTCGCCGCAACGGTCCGGAGGGACTGCTGCGCTTCCTCGAGGCGCAGACGATCGGCACGGCGACGGGCGTCATCGGGCTTCCCCGCTCGGGCGAGGACTTCCGTCGGCTCGCGCCCGTCATCCTGCTCTACCTCCGGATCGCGCGCGCCCTCCGCTTGCGCTGACACGTCGGCCGATCAGGCCGCGGGTCGATCAGGTCGCCTCGGAATCGAACGGGGCCGGGCGCCCCTTCCCGAGCTTCCGCTGCCGCTGCTCGTACGCGGACTCGCGATAGCGCGGCACGGGCTGCGGCGCGTTCGGCGAGACCGGTTTCGTCGTGGGCGCGACGTCGTCGAGGAGGGCGTCGCGGATGATGCGGCGCGGGTCGTACTGCCGGGGGTCGAGCTTCTTCCAGTCGACCTCGTCGAACTCGGGACCCATCTCCTCCCGCATGCGGTCGCGGGCGCCATCGGCGAAGCCGCGGAGCGTCTTCACGAGGCGCGCGAGCTGGGCGGCGTACCCGGGCAGGCGGTCGGGACCGATGAGGAAGAGCGCGATCACGAGGATGATCAGCAGCTTGTCGAAGGTCAGCCCGAAGGACACGCCCCTCACGATACCCGCGCTCCCCGGGAGCGGCGTGGTCGCCGGATACGGTGGAGGAATGGCCGACAAGGAGACGAGCTGGCGGTACGCCGAAGAGTTCGTCGTCGAGCCGGCCGCGATCGCCCTCGCGCGGCAGCACTCGATGGAGCTCGGCATCGACGCGGTCTCGCCGGCGACCGGTGCGCAACTCGCGCTCCTCGCCGCCGCGAGCACGAGCCACGCGATCCTCGAGATCGGCACCGGAGCCGGCGTGAGCGGTCTCTGGCTGCTGCGGGGAGCCCCCAACGCGGTGCTCTCGAGCATCGACGTCGAGTTCGAGCACCAGCAGGTGGCTCGCACCGCGTTCGCCGACGCCGACGTGCCGGCCAACCGCATCCGCCTCATCACCGGCACCGCGTCGGAGGTGCTGCCGCGCATGAACGACGGCGCCTACGACCTCGTCTTCGTCGACGCCGACCCGGAGTCGCTTCTGGACTACGTCGAGCACGGTCTGCGCATCGCGCGCCGCGGCGGCATCGTCGCGGTCGCCCACGCCCTCTGGCGGGGTCGGGTCGCCGATCCGGCGGCGCGCGACGAGACCGTCGCCGACTACCGCGCGCTGCTCGCCACGATCGCCGAGTCCTCCGCCGTCGCGGCAGCCCTCAGCACGGCCGGCGACGGCTTGCTGCAACTGGTCAAATTGTCTGACTGAGGTCAGACGTTGACGACGCCTCCGAGGGCCTCGTAGAGCTCCTTCGCCTCGGCGTCGTTGACGGACACCACGAGGCGCCCACCACCCTCGAGCGGAACCCGCACGATGATGAGACGTCCTTCCTTGACGGCCTCCATCGGCCCGTCAACAGTCCGCGGCTTCATCGCAGCCATGAGATTCCCCTTTCGGATGCCCTGAAGGTTCCATTATCCCGCATGACGCGGACTCACGAAAACCGCGGGCCGGATCCCGGGGGTGGCGTCCCGACGCGCGTGACACGGGCGTCGCGTCGCGGGACTTCCGGCCCGACCGCGCACCCGGTCGGCGGGCGAGGCTGGTCGCGAGCCCGTCGAGAGAGGAACCCGATGCGTCGGATGATGCTGTGGCTAATCGCCGGACCGCTCGGTGGGCGGTCCTCGCTCATCGCGGTGCGGTACCGCTCGGCGCGCGGCAAGCTCGTCGCCCTCCCGGTGCAGGCGGCTCGAGACGGCGCCGGAGGCTTCGACGTCGCCGTCGCCGATGCCGCCCGCAAGTCGTGGTGGCGCCACTTTCGCCGGCCCGCACCGCTCGAGGTGCTCGCCGACGGCGAGTGGCGCGCCGCGACCGGGGTGGTCGCGCCCGAGGGAGCGGATGCCGCCCACCGGTCCCGATACGCCGCCCGGTTCCCCGGCGTCCGTCTGACCCCCGGGACCCGGATGGTGCGCCTCGACCTCGAGCGGTCAGCGGCCGAGGCGGCTCACGGCGGCGTCCAGTCGTAGACGTCGGCCCGCCACACGCCGTACGTCCACAGCACCTGGCCCGCGACGCCGAGCACGAGTAGCGTCACGCGCCACGGCACCGACCTCGGCACGGCGAGCGCCCCCAGCGCGGGGGCGAGCGGCACGAGCAACCGGAACGTGCTCGACTGCGGGAAGAACACCGCGAGCAGGTACAGGGCGTAGGCGAGCAGCCAGAAGCGCAGGTCGGGACCGAGGCGGCGCGCCCACGGGCTCAGGAGGAACCCCGCGTAGCCGCCGACGAGCGCGACGAGGGCGACACCGCCGAGCACGAGCGACCACGGGTCGGGCAGCCCGAACCAGTCGCGGAACCAGAACTCCGCCCCCTGCACCCACGGCGTGAACGGCACGAGGTGCCCCTCGATGCCGAAGCCGCGCCGCCACGCGAGCTCGGTGTCGGTGTACGCGGTGAACTCCCCCGTGACGGCCCACGCGATGAGCAGCCACGCGATGCCGGAGAGGGCGCTCACCAGTCCGACGGCGACGACCTCGATCCGCTCCCGCCAGGGGAAGGGATCCCGCGCCCGGGCGAGGAAGCGGTGGACGAGGTGCAGCAGGAGCGCGAGCGCGAACGCGAGGCCGCTCGGGCGGGTGAGCGACATGACGACGACGACCGGGATGAGCACGACGTAGCGCCGGTCGACGAGCAGCAGGAGCGCGAGGAACAGCAGGAAGAGGTGCATCGACTCCGCGTACGACACCTGCAGGATCGGCGAGAGCGGGGCGACGCAGAACAGCGCCGTCGCGAACAACGCCGACCCCGGCGGCAGGAACCGCGACATGAGCCGGAAGAAGACGAGCGCCGCCGCGCCCGCGAAGAGCAGCGCGACGATCGGAGCGATGACGGGGAACGGGATGCCGAGCCCCGTGAACAGCCGCAGCAGGAACGGGAAGGCCGGCATGAACGCCCACGCGTTCTCGGTCGCCGCGCCGGCCGCGTCGCGCGGGATCTCGCTCGGGTACCCGGCGGCGTTGACGAACCAGTACCACTGGCCGTCCCAGATGTTGACGAACTCCAGCAGCCCGGGCGAGGCCCCCGTGCGATCGCTCACACCCTGCAGGCTCGCGACGATCAGGAGGATCGTCGTCGTCACGACGCGGCTCGCCGCGAAGACGACGAGGACCTTCCACACCCACGTGACCCGACGACCGAGACGGTCGTCGGCGCTGGCGTCGCCGCGACGGCCCGAAAGGGCCGTCGCTCTATGCTCCAGCGCGCTCACCCGCGGGGCTCGTCAGCCACGCCCGCAGACCCCGCTCGCAGCGCTCGATCTGCGCGATGGGCACCCGCTCGTCGTCGGCGTGCGCGAGCGACGGGTCGCCCGGACCGTAGTTCACCGCCGGGATGCCGAGCGCGGCGAAGCGGGCGACGTCCGTCCAGCCGTACTTGGGTCGCGCCTCCCCGCCGACGGCCGCGAGGAAGTCGCGCGCGAGCGGATCGGTGAGCCCCGGCCGCGCGCCCTCGGCGACATCGGTGACCTCGACCTCGAACCCGGCGAACACGTCCCGCACGTGGGCCTCGGCCGCCGCGGCGTCGCGATCGGGGGCGAAGCGGTAGTTGACCTCGACGACGCACTCGTCGGGGATGACGTTGCCCGCGACGCCGCCCCGGATGCCGACGGCGTTGAGTCCTTCGCGATAGACGAGGCCGTCGACCTCGGCGTGCCGGGGCTCGTAGGCCGCGAGCGCCTGCAGCACCGGCGTGATCGCGTGGATCGCGTTCGACCCCATCCACGCCCGCGCGGAGTGGGCGCGCCGGCCGGTGGCCCGCACGTCGGCGCGCAGGGTGCCGTTGCAGCCGCCCTCGACCTCCCCGCCGGTGGGCTCGCCGAGGATCGCGAAGTCGGCGTCGAGCAGCTCGGGAGCGTTGCGCGCGAGGCGTCCGAGCCCGTTGAGATCGCTCGACACCTCTTCGTGGTCGTAGAAGACCCACGTGACGTCGACGCCCGGTTCGGGCACCTGGGCGGCGAGCGCGAGCATGACCGCGCATCCGCCCTTCATGTCGACCGTGCCGCGCCCCCAGAGCACGTCGCCCTCGAGCCGGGAGGGGAGGTTGCCGTTGACGGGGACGGTGTCGAGGTGGCCGGCGATGACGACGCGGCGGTCGCGCCCGAGGTTCGTGCGCGCGACGACCGCGTCGCCGTCGCGCACGATCTCGAGGTGCGGGAAGGCGCGCAGCGCCGCCTCGACGACGTCGGCGATCCCGGCTTCGTCGCCCGAGACCGACTCGATGTCGACGAGCGCCCGGGTGAGATCGACGGCGGAGGCGGTGAGATCGAGCGGCACGCGTCGAGCCTAGCCACGGCTAACCTGAGGTCATGACCTCCGGACAGGTGTGGGGCCACGGTCTCGCCACGATCGCCGACGACGGAACGGTGCTCGACACCTGGTACCCCGAGCCCTCGCTCACCGAGCCGGGCGCCCACGGCCTGCCCGCCGAGTTCGCCGCGCACCTCGGCCCTGACGCCCGCCGCGAGGTGCGCGTCGAGCACGTCACGCTCGGCATCGACCTGGATGCCGCCCCCGACTCGACGACCGACGCGTACCTGCGCCTGCACGCCCTCTCGCACCTCTTGGTGCGGCCCAACGAACTCAACCTCGAGGGGCTCTTCGGCCACCTGCCGATCGTCGCGTGGACGACCGCCGGACCGATGCTGCCGTCCAGCTTCGCGCGGCTGCGCCCCGCCCTCCAGCGCGCCGGCATCTCGTCGCTCGGAATCGACAAGTTCCCCCGACTGGTCGACTACGTCGTGCCCGACCGCGTGCGCATCGCCGATCCCGCCCGCGTGCGGCTCGGCGCGCACCTCTCCCCCGGCACGACGGTCATGCACGAGGGCTTCGTCAATTTCAACGCCGGCACTCTCGGCGCGTCGATGGTCGAGGGTCGCATCTCGCAGGGGGTCGTCGTCGGCGACGGCTCCGACATCGGTGGCGGCGCGTCGATCATGGGCACGCTCTCCGGAGGCGGCACCCACCGGGTGTCGATCGGGGCGCGGTCGCTGCTCGGGGCGAACTCGGGGCTCGGCATCTCACTCGGCGACGACTGCGTCGTCGAGGCGGGTCTCTACGTGACCGCGGGCACCAAACTGAGCCTGCTCGTGCCCGGTGAGGAACCGCGCACGGTCAAGGCGGGAGAGCTGAGCGGGGCGTCGGGCATCCTGTTCCGCCGCAACTCGGTGACCGGCGCCGTCGAGGCGCTCCCCCGCGACGGCGCCGCCGTCGTGCTCAACGCCGCCCTGCACGCCTAGGGCGCGTCAGCGCACGAAGGCGCTCATCCCGGTGATCGCCCGACCGACGACGAGGGTGTTGATCTCGCGCGTGCCCTCGTAGGTGTAGACCGCTTCGGCATCCGTGAAGAAGCGCGCGACGTCGTGATCGATGACGATGCCGTTGCCGCCGACGACTTCGCGCGCCCACGCGACGGTCTCCCGCAACCGATCCGCGATCCACACCTTCGCGAGCGCGGAGTCCTCGTCGCGGCTCACCCCGTCCTGCCGGCGCTGCGCGAGCCGCACCGCCATCCCGAGTGACGCCGTGACGTTGCCGAGCATGCGCACGAGCTTGTCCTGCACGAGTTGGAAGCCCGCGATCGGGCGCCCGAACTGCTCGCGCTCGAGCGTGTACCGCAGCGCCGCTTCGTAGGCGCCGGCCTGCGCGCCCGCCGCGATCCAGGCCACGTCGGGGCGGAGGGTCTGGAAGAGCGCGGAGACGTCGGCGAACGACGCGATGCGGTGCAGGCGGTGCGTCTCGGGCACGACGACGCCGTCGAGCGCGATGTCGGAGTTCGTGACGAGCCGCAGCGCCGCCTTGCGTTCGATCGTCGTGAGCGTCAGGCCGGGCGCATCGGTGCGGGCGAGGAACACCTTGACCTGTCCGTCCGCGACGTCGCGGGCGAAGACGCCGACGTACTCCGAGTGCGCGACGTTGCCGATCCAGCGCTTGCGGCCGTCGAGCACCCAGTGGTCGCCCTCGCGGCGGGCCGTCGTCTCGAGTCCGCGCGCGACGTCCGACCCGTGTCCGGGCTCGGTGAGCGCGAACGACCCCGTCATCTCGAAGGAGACGATCGGGTCGTCCCAGGCCGCGACCTGCTCGGCGCTGCCGCCCTGGCGCACGAGTTCGCGGAACATCACGACCTGACCGTGGAAGAGCATCCCGGTGCTGATGTCGGTGCGCGAGAACTCGAACGTGCGGAAGCCCGCGTAGAGCTCGCGGGCACGACCGCGGTCATCGAGGAGCGCCGGATCGTCGATGAGCCGCAGGTCGCGCAGCGGGCCGCGCAGGTGCACGGGCGACTCGGCGCGCTCCCAGTAGTCGGCGAGGATCGGCTGCACCTGCGTCTGAAGCACTTCGCGCAGCGCACGCAGCTTCGCGAGCTCGGGCTCGGTGAGCAGTTCGGCGAACCCGTAGAGATCGGAGACCGGGTAGAGCGCGCTCACGCGAGCCCCAGCACGCGCACGGCGTTCTCCTTGAGGATCTTCGGGCGGGCGGCGTCTTTGAGCTCGAGCTTCGCGAAGTCGTCGAGCCACCGGTCCGGGGTGAGCGCGGGATAGTCGGAGCCGAACAGCATCTTGTTCTGCAGGATGCTACCGGCTTGCCGCACGAGTTCGGCCGAGAAGTACTTCGGCGACCAGCCCGAGAGGTCGATGTAGACGTTCGCCTTGTGCGCCGCCATCGAGAGGGCCTCGTCCTGCCAGGGCACCGAGGGGTGGGCGAGGATGATCGTGAGGTTCGGGAACTCGGCCGCGACGTCGTCGATGAGCATCGGGTTGGAATACCGGAGCTTGATGCCGTACCCGCCCGGGAGCCCCGCCCCGACCCCGGTCTGGCCGGTGTGGATGACGACGGGAACCC
>Ga0209066_10008245_pt1 | contig 10138 bp, 6 predicted proteins | sample All_14_2_FD_187198 | JGI IMG/M metagenome (GOLD analysis project Ga0209066, IMG submission 187198) | Freshwater microbial communities in response to fracking from Pennsylvania, USA - Allegheny Zone_MetaG_DW_15 (SPAdes) (version 2) ... | reverse complement strand
GACCAGCACCGACCTCTCGGCCACGCGGGTGGCTTCGGTCTGCATGCGCGCGGCCGAGAGGTCGGTGCTGGTCTCGGGTTCGCTGGTGGCAAACGAGCCCACCAGCTCGCCGCGCACCAGTGCGGGCAGGTAGCGGTTGCGCAGGTGGGCGGGGGCGCGTTCCAGCGTCTTGCCCACCAGAATGGCCTGGCCGTCGTACAGCGCCGAAGCCAGGCCGGGGCTGTAATAGCCAAGCTCTTCCAGCACCGTCAGTGTGGCCAGGGTGGGGAACTCCAGGCCCAGGCCGCCCACATCAGCCGGGTAGGGGATCTTGTACAGCCCGGCTGCAGCCATGGCCTTGAATTCGGCTTCAGGAAAGGCTTCGCGCGATTCGGGCGTGGTGTTGAGACGGTGGGCGGCGGGGCGCAGCACCTCATCGGCAAACGCGCGCACCTGCTGGCGGATGCGGCGGGTTTCTTCGGGCAGCCAGGCATCGTTGAACAGGGTGTCGGCGCGGCGAACGGGGGCAGTGGCAGTCATGGCAGCAAGGGCGTCTGAGCGGGCGCTGGCCCGGGAGACTGCACCTTAGGCAAGCGCTTTGGCGCGGGCCCACGACCAAAGTTGGGAATGCCCCCGGCCCGGGGCCGGGACAAACCCCCGCCATTGCCATACTTTGGTTGAGCGATGGGTGGGGGCGCCCTGGCGAGCATGGGCGCAGTTGAACTGACCCCGCATCCGGCATGAGCCTCACCATGATCGACGCGCTGGCCGCCCAGGCGCAGCGCCAGCCCCAGGCCCTCTACAGCCTGTACGAGGGCCGCCTCACCACCTACGCCGAGCTGTGGGACCGCGCCCGCCGCGTTGGCGGTGCGCTGCAAGCCATGGGCCTGCCCGCGGGCGAGCGCGTGGCCTACCTGGGCAAGAACACTGACCGCCTGATCGAAGTCATCTTTGGCGGCGCCATGACCCGCCACCCCTGCGTGGTGCTCAACTGGCGCCTGGCCCTGCCCGAGTGGGTGGACATCCTGCGCGACAGCGGTGCCACCACCGTGTTTGCCGACCCCGAGTTCGTGCAGCAGGCGCTGCAGTTGGCCGATCAGTTGGGTGCCATCCGCCGCATCATCGCCATCGATGCGGCCGAGCTGCCCAACGACCGTCGCGTGAGCGACCACGAGGTGCTGGTGCAGGCCAGCCAGCCGTTGGCCGCCACCGAAGTGCAGCCGCCCATCGGCCCGGAAGACGACTTCCTGCAGCTCTACACCAGTGGTACCACTGGCCGGCCCAAAGGTGTGCCGCAGACGCATGCCATGCACCTGTCGCAACGCGAGCAATGGGCCGACCGCATCGGCCCGTTTCCGCAAGGCGATTGCTGCCTGGTCTTCATGCCCTGCTTCCACGCCGCGGGCATCAGCTACCCGCTGCTGGCGCTGCAGTACGGCACGTCGGTCGAGATCCATCGCCAGGCCGAGCCGGCCAAGATCATTGAGGCGTTGGCATCGGGCCGCATCAGCACCATGGTGATGGTGCCCACGTTGATGGCGATGCTGGTGCCCAAGCTGCAGCCGGGTGCGTTCCCGGCGCTCAAGCGCATCCACTACGGCGCGTCGTCGGTGGACCGCGGCCTGCTGGTGCGCACGATGGAGACCTTCGGCTGCGACCTGATCCAGATCTACGCTGCCACCGAAACCACCGCCGCGCTCACCATGCTCAACCCCGACGACCACCGCCGCGGGTTGCAGCAGCCCCAGCTCTGGGCCTCGGCCGGCAAGCCGGCATCGAGCTGCCTGCTGCGCATCGTCAACCCCGAGGGGCACGACCTGCCCGCCGGCGAGCCCGGCGAAGTGCTGGTGCGCTCGGGCTCGGTGCTGCGTGGCTACTGGCGCAACGAGGCGGCCTCGCGTGATGCCTTGCGCGGCGGCTGGTATCACACCGGCGACATGGGCTACCTCGACGACGAGGGCTACCTGTTCCTGGTCGACCGGGTGAAGGACATGATCATCTCCGGCGGCGAGAACGTCTACTCCGCCGAGGTAGAGCAAGTGCTGGCCGATTGCCCCGAACTGGCCGAGTACGCCGTGGTGGGCGTGCCCGATGCGCAGTGGGGCGAGCTGGTGACGGCCTGCGTGGTGCTCAAGCCCGGCGCTGCCCTTGATCTGGAGACGCTGCAGGCCCGCGTGCGCGAGCGCCTGGCCGGCTACAAGGTGCCGCGCCGGTTGGAGGTGTTGCCCTCGTTGCCGCGCAATGCCATGGGCAAGTTGCAGAAGCACCTGCTGCGTGCGCAGCTGAGCCCGGCCGCCGCGTTCGCTTGAAGGGGTGGCCATGTCATCATCGGCTGGTCATGGAAGTCACGCCCTCGATGTCATGGACTTGATCCGCGCGCCCGGCAGCGCCGCGGCACGCGGGCTCGATCCCCTGGTGGCGCGCGGCAAACTGGCGCCGCCCAGTTGTGAGTTCGAGCCGGTGCTGCCGCGCGCGGCCGAGGTGCTGCTGCGCACCGCCGTGCTGGCCAAGCTGGTGACGGTGTGCGCGCCGGCCGGCTACGGCAAGACAGTGCTGCTGAGCCATCTGTACCAAGTGCTCCTGCAGCGCGGTCAGCGCTGCCTGTGGGTGACGCTGGACGACCGCGACACCTCGATCAGCAGCCTGTTCTACCTGGTTTCGGCCGCGGTGCGCGAGGACACCGGCACCGCGCTGCCCGGCGGCCAGGAATTGCAGGAACGCCTGGGCGACCCGCGCGCCGACCTCGACCGCCTGCTGCAGCACCTGGCCGGCATGGCCGGCACCACGGTGCTGTTCATCGACAACCTCAGCTTCTGCACCGACCCGCAGCTGCCCGTGCTGCTGGAGCGGCTGGTGTTTGGCAGCGGGCCGCGGCTGCGGCTGGTGTTGTCGGGCACCAACGCGCTGCCGCTGGATGTGACCCGCGCCAAGCTGGAGCTGGGTGCGGTGGAGTTGGGCGCGGCGCAGCTGTGCCTGGATGTGCCCAGCATCGCCCGCGTCTTCGAGCGCGCGGGCATGGCGCGGCCGGATGACGCCACGCTGAGTCGCATCCATGCGCAGACCGAAGGCTGGCCCGCCGCGGTGCGGCTGCTGCAGGTGCTGATGGCCCAGTCGGGCGTGGATGGCACCGAGCACGAGCAGGTGCTGGCCCGCTTCAGCGGCGAAGACCACGACATTGCCGACGTGCTCACCCGCCGGGTGCTGTCGGGGTTTGATCCGCGGCTGGTGCAGTTCCTGGCGGAGATTGCGCTGGTGCGCGAATTCAGCGCCGAGCTGGCCGAGGCCATGACGGGTCAAGCCGAAGCGCATGCCTGGATCGACGACCTGCTGCGCCGCAATGTGCTGATCTTCCCGCTTGATCGCAGCCGCGCCTGGCTGCGCATGCACACGCTGCTGCGCCAGCACCTGCTGGCCGAAGGCCGCAAACGCCTGGGCCGCGAGCGCCGCCGTGAAGTGCTGGAGCGCGCCGCCCATTGGCATGCCGAACGCGGCGACGACACGGCCGCGCTGGAGGCCGCACTGGCCGCCCCGTCCATGCCGCTGGCCAGCCACCTGCTGGACCGGGTGGCCCGCACCGTGGCGGGCGATCAGGGGCGCCTGGGCGAGTACATCCGCTGGGTCGAGCAACTGGTCTCGGCCGGCGCCGTGCTGTCGCTCGAAGCGCACACCTGGTACGTCTGGGCGCTGTGCTTTTCGCTGCGCTATGAGCAGGCGCATTGCGCGCTGGATTCGCTGGACCATCGCCTGGCCGAGCAGCAATTGGTGCCGCAGGAGGCCGGCGGCATGCGCTCGCGCCTGGGCCTGCTGCGTGTGGTGGTGGGTGTGTACCTCGACGCCCTGGACGTGGCCCACACCGAAGCCGAAGCCTGGTTGGCGCAGCCGCGCCCCCAAGATGCCCTGGCCGTGGCCACCGTGGCCACCGGCGCGGCCTTGGCCTGCCTGGGCCAGGGCCGCTTCAGCCAGGTGCGGCCCTACCTGCAGCAAGCCGCCTCGGCCATCGAGCGCACCGAAAGCGGCTACGGCCATGCCTGGGTGGGCATGGTGGCGGGGTGTGTCGAGCTGGCCGAGGGCGAGCCCATCGCGGCTGATCGGCTGCTCACACGCACCCGCCAGCGGGTGGTGGCCGCCATCGGCGAAGACGCGCTGGCCGTGGCCAGCATGGACTTCGTGCAAGCCCGCGCCCTGCTCGACATGGGCCGCATCGAAGCCGCCCGCGACAAAGCCCTGCGCGGGCTGCGCCACGCCGGCCTGCATGGCATCTGCGAGACCGCCCAGCAGGGCCTGGCGGCCTGCGTGTCGCTGTGGCAGGGCGAAGACGATGGTCCCTTTTCGCTGGAGGCGCTGCAAGACGTGGCGCGGCACTACCCCTCGCGGGTGCAGCGCCAGCTGGCCATCTTTCAGGTGCGGCGCCTGCTGCGGCTGGACCGCAGCGACGAGGCGCAGGCCATGGCCCAGCGCCACCTGCTGGTGGGCGAGCTGGCGGATGAGACGCAGGCCCTGTCCGGCGATGCCATCTTGCTGGCCATCGAGCTGCTGGTGGCGCGCGGCCATGCGCGTGAGGCGCTGGTGCAGATCGATCGGCGCATGAAGGAGATGCAGGCCCAGCAACGCGTTCGAGAGCAGATCGAGCTGCACCTGCTGGCCGCCGAAGTGCATGTGCGTGGCGACCAGTCCCGCCAGGCCCAGCGCGCCTTCACGCTGGCCGTGCTGATGGCCGCGCGGCGGCGCCTGGTGCGGCCGTTCTACGAGCGGCTGGCCTTGATCGGCCGCCTGCTGGCGGTGTCGCGCACCAAGGACTTCGGCTTCACCCAACCCGAAGAGCTGGCGCTGGTCGAGGATCTGCGCGATGCCTGCCGCGCCCTGGCCCGCGAGGCCGACCCGGTGGCCGCGGTGGTCGAACCGGGCCTGCAAGAAACCGCGGTCGAGGTGGGTCAGCTCACGCCCCGCGAGCTGCAGTTGCTGGAATTGCTCAGCCTGGGCCTGAACAACCAGCACATCGCCGACCGCGTGGCCCTGTCGGTGCCCACCGTGAAGTGGCACCTCTACAACCTCTACGCCAAGCTGCACGTGAAGAGCCGCGCCGCCGCGCTGGCCAAGGCGCGCGCGTTGAACCTGCTGTCGCGCTGAGCACGCGCCGGCCCTTGTAGAGGGGACGTCGCTCGGTGCTGGTCTGCCGTCAGGTTGGGGGCAGCAGTGATGAGATGCGCTGCTTCTCGCCGGCTGTTCATGGCATGACCCCCAACTTTTGGTTGCGATAAACCGGGCACAAGAAGTTCGCGAGGGACAGCGGCGGCCCGGCCAGCACAGGCGGGTGGCACAGCCGAAGCCTTGGCGGTGGTCTGATGGTTCATCGTTTTGTTGAGGGTCTTCGAGATGGTCACGCAATTCCTGTCGCGCATTCGCATCCTGCCGCGCTTGCTGGGCGGCTTCGCCGTGTTGGCGATCATTGCCACCACGATGTTCGCCGCGGCGGTGTCCACCATGTCCCGTCTGGAAGACGTGACGGTGGCGGCCTCCCGCCAGCAGGTCGCCTCGCTGGAAAAGCTGCCTGACAGCGCTCAGTCGGTGGCTGCGGCCAGGCAGGCCGCCGAGACTGCGCATGCCATCTACAGCCAGGGCCTGTGGGTGCTGGTGCCGCTGCTGGTGGGCGGGGTCATCTTCGGTACCTGGATCAACATTGCCATCGCGCTGTCGATCAGCCGCGAGGCGGGCCGTGCGGCCACGCTGGGCAAGGCCATCTCACAGGGCGAGCTGATGACGTCGATCCAGCCACAAGGCAACGACGAGCTGGCCGTGATGGTGGGCCAGCTCGAAGCCATGCGCGGCGCGCTGGTGACGATGGTCTCCACCGTGCGAAGCTGCGCGGAGAGCATCGACGTGGCCTCGGCCGAGATCGATGCCGGCGGCCATGACCTGGGCGACCGCGCCGAGCGCGTGGCGGCCCACCTGCAGCGCACGGTCAGCGAGCTGGCCTCGCTGAGTGAATCGCTGCAGCACACCACCCGCTCGGCGCTCACCGCGCGCGACCTGGTGGGCGACACCGCCCGTTCGGCCGAAGAGGGCGGCAACGCCGTGCAGCGCATGGTCAGCACCATGAGCAGCATCCGCGAGCATTCCACCCGCATTGCCGACATCATTGGCGTGATCGACGGCCTGTCCTTCCAGACCAACATCCTGGCGCTGAACGCAGCCGTGGAAGCGGCGCGTGCCGGTGAACAAGGCCGCGGCTTTGCCGTGGTGGCCGGCGAGGTGCGGGCGCTGGCCCAGCGCAGTGCCGGCGCGGCCCGCGAGATCCGCGAGCTGATCCAGCGCTCCAGCGAGGCCGTAGAGGCCGGCACCGTGGTGGCGGGCGATGCCGGCCAGCGCATGGCCCAGATCGTCGATGCGGTACAGCGCGTGAACACCTTGGTGGCCGAGATCTCCGGCTCGGCCGAGCATCAAGGGCAAAGCATCCACGAGCTCAACCATGCGCTGGGCGAGGTCGACCAGATGGCGCAGGGCAATGCGGCACTGGTGGAGCAGACGGCGGCGGCCGTGCAGTCGCTGCGCGGCCAGGCGTCACAACTCACCGAGCAGGTGCGCCGCTTCCAGGTGGACGATGGTCCTTCTGGGCGAGCCCGCCACGCGGTCCACGCCTGAGCGTCCCTCTGTTCACGGCGGCCGGCAGGGGCGCCTGGCTGCTGGTAAGGTGGCGGTGATTGTTCGCCTGGTGCCATGCCCTTGAATCCCGCTTCCTCCTCGCAGCCCGGTCTGCATCGCCGTATCCGACTGAAGGCCGAACCGGGCCATTGCGCCGTCGCCCTGGAAGACGATTTCCATCGCTTCGACATGACGCTGCGCCACGACGGCCAGCGCGCGCTGGGCTTTGCCGTGCGGGCCGAGCGCACGCCGTGGACGATCTGCTGGGAAGCCGCCGAGCGGTTGTCCGAGTTCGAAGGGTTGCCCATCGGCCCCGGCTCGGTGAAGGCGTTGGCCGCCTTTGATTCGAAGCAGCAGTGCACGCATCAGTACGACCTCACCGCGCTGCTGCTCAGCCATGCCGCGCGCGGTGGCGAGCGCCTGATCGATGCCTTCGTGAGTGATCCGGTCGACGGCCGCTCGGTGGCCGAACTGCGCATCGACGGCGCGCTGCAACTGCGCTGGCAGCTGGCCGGTACGCAGATCCTGGATGACGGCGTGTATGCCGGCCAGAACCTGCGCAGCATCATGCCCTGGGCACTGGCCACGCTGGCACCGCAAGCCCTGGAAGATGCCTTCGTGCTGCGCCGAACCTGCATGGTGTCCAACGGCCGAGGCTATGACCTGGATGATTTCCCGTCGGCCTTGCCCTCGATGCAACACAAGGCCGGGGCCTGCTTTGTGTTTCAGCCGGTGCGGGCTGAGCGGGCGATACGCGTTTATGGTTCCACGCGCAAGGATGTGCACAGCCCCGATGACCTGCTGCAGCCGTCGGCCGAGGCGCCAACCGGCCGCTGATCAGCCAGCGGTCAGGCCGCGATCAAGTACCGATCGCGCAGCCGTGCCAGTCGCGGTGCATCCAGCCCGGCGCTGGCCAGGTAGTCATCCATCGAGCCGTACTGCTGGTTCAGCGCGTCATACGCGCGTTGCAGGTAGCTTTCACGCACGCCCAGGATGGCATCGATCATCTCGTCGCTGCAGGTGCTGTGGATCATGCGCGAGACCGATTCTTCAATGCGCGCGCGCTTGACCGGGTCGGTCATCAGTGGGCTTTGCGCGGTGAGCAAGTAGTCTTCGAGGATGGTCTCTGGCGATGCCCCCAGTGCGTGCAGCAGCACGGCGGCGGCAAAGCCCGTGCGGTCCTTGCCGGCGGCGCAGTGGATCAGCACCGGCACCTCGTCGTCTTCAAGCAGGCCAAACAGCGCGGGCAGGTGCTCGGCCAGCGCGGCGGGCAGGCGGCGGTAGATCTCCAGCATCACTTGCTCGGCACCCGCGGCATTGGGGTGCTCGGCCAGCATGCGCGAGAAGATCGGGTCGCCGCGCACATCGTTGACCACATTGAAGTGCAGCTGACGCGGCGCGTCGGCCGGCAGCCGGTTGGGGTAGTGCTTGCGTTCAGCCGGGCTGCGCAGATCGCACACCGTCTTCAGGCCGATCTGGCGCAGCACCGCCCAGTCGGCTTCGTCCAGCCGGTGCAGCTGATCGGAGCGCAGCACGGTGTGGCCGGCGATGCGTCGGCCGTCCTGCGTGGGCAGGCCCTGGAGGCTGCGAAAGTTGTCGGCACCGGTGAGGGCGGGGTTCAGCACGGGGTTCCTTTGGGGCTCACATGCCCGCGTAGTTGGGCCCACCGCCGCCTTCGGGCGTGACCCAAACGATATTCTGCGTCGGGTCCTTGATGTCGCAGGTCTTGCAGTGCACGCAGTTCTGCGCGTTGATCACCAGTTGATCGGCACCGTCCTTGTTGACGAACTCGTACACGCCCGCCGGGCAGTAGCGGCTCTCCGGGCCACCGAACTTGGCCAGGTTGATGTTGACCGGCACGCTGGCGTCCTTCAACGTCAGGTGCGCCGGCTGGTTCTCTTCGTGGTTCGTGTTGCTGACGAACACCGAGCTCAGGCGGTCAAAGGTGAGCTTGCCGTCGGGCTTGGGGTAGTCGATCTTGGCGCATTCGGCCGCGGGCTTGAGGGCCTGGTGGTCGCGCTTGCTGCCGTGCAGCGTCCACGGCGGGCTGGTGATGCCCAGCTTGGGCAGCAGCCACTGCTCGATGCCGGTCATCAGGTTGCCCACCAGCTTGCCCTTCTTGAACCAGAGCTTGAAGTTGCGGGTGACCTGCAGTTCCTCGTTCAGCCAGCTTTGCTCAAAGGCCTGCGGGTAGGCGGCCAGCTCGTCATGGCTGCGGCCGGCGGCCAGGGCCGGGGCCAGCGCCTCGGCGGCCAGCATGCCGCTCTTGATGGCGGCGTGGCTGCCCTTGATGCGCGCCGCGTTCATCGTGCCGGCATCGCAACCCACCAGGCAGCCGCCCGGGAACACCAGCTTGGGCAGGGCCTGCGGCGTGCCGTTGTTGATGGCGCGCGCGCCGTAGCTCAGGCGCTTGCCGCCGTCGAGGTGGGCGCGGATGGCGGGGTGCGTCTTCCAGCGCTGCATCTCCTCGAACGGGCTCATCCAGGGGTTCTGGTAGTCCAGCCCGAGCACGAAGCCCAGCGTCACCTTGTTGCCTTCCAGGTGGTACAGGAAGCCGCCGCCGAAGGTGTCGTCCACCATCGGCCAGCCGGCGGTGTGTACCACCTTGCCGGGCTGCGCTTTCTCGGGCGGGATCTCCCACAGTTCCTTGATGCCGATGGCAAAGGTTTGCGGGTCACGGCCTTCGGTGAGTTGGTACTTGGCCAGCAGCTGCTTGCCCAGGTGGCCGCGCGCGCCTTCGGCGAACACGGTGTATTTGCCGAGCAGTTCCATGCCGAGCTGGAAGTTCTCGGTGGGCTCGCCATCCTTGCCGATGCCGAGGTTGCCCGTGGCCACGCCCTTGACGCGGCCTTGTTCGTCATACAGCACCTCCGCGGCCGTGAAGCCGGGGAAGATCTCGACGCCCAGCGCTTCGGCCTGCTCACCCAGCCACTTGGTGACTGCGCCCAGGCTGATGACGTAGTTGCCGTCGTTGTGGAAGCAGTTCGGCACCAGCCAGTCGGGCGTGCGGGTGCTGCCGGTTTCCGACAGGAACAGGATGTCGTCGCTGGTCACCGGCTGGTTCAGCGGGGCACCGCGTTCTTGCCAGTCGGGGAACAGTTCGGTGATGGCGCGCGGGTCCATCACGGCGCCGGAGAGGATGTGCGCGCCGGGCTCGGAGCCCTTTTCCAGCACCACCACCGCCGCATCGGCGTTGAGCTGCTTCAGGCGGATGGCGGTGGCCAGGCCCGCGGGGCCGGCGCCCACGACGACCACGTCGTAGTCCATCGATTCGCGAGGGCCGAATTGGTCGAGCAGGGCTTGGGGCGTCGTCATGGGGGGCTCATGGTGAAGCGGGCGCCTGTGGCGCCCGCTGGGGTGGTGACAGGGCGAGTGCAGGCCGCTTAAAGGGCTTTCACCAGCTCGGGCACGGCAGCAAACAGATCGGCCTCCAGGCCGTAATCAGCCACGCTGAAGATCGGTGCTTCGGCATCCTTGTTGATCGCCACGATCACCTTGGAGTCCTTCATGCCGGCCAGGT
>Ga0209066_10008244_pt1 | contig 10138 bp, 12 predicted proteins | sample All_14_2_FD_187198 | JGI IMG/M metagenome (GOLD analysis project Ga0209066, IMG submission 187198) | Freshwater microbial communities in response to fracking from Pennsylvania, USA - Allegheny Zone_MetaG_DW_15 (SPAdes) (version 2) ... | reverse complement strand
AGATCAGGAAGTCGCTCTTGCCGACCTTGGGCGCGCCACCCAGCACCAGCAGTCCGCCAGGTGTCAGCACGCGGGGGCCGATGATGTCCTCGGGCATCGGACTGGTGTCGTCGAGCAGCGCGCCGAGGCTGAAGGTCGACAGCGGGCTGGTCGGGGCGTCGACGCGGGCTGCGCGCAGGAGCGGCGGTCCGTTGCGCTTCACATGCAGCGCCCAGAGGCGTTCGGACTCGGCCATCAGCCGATCGAGCGGCCAGGACGGGCGCAGCATGGCGGCATTGTAGCCGCAGATCGCCTCCCAGCCTGCGAAGGGGTCGAGGCGGCCCTCATGCACAAGGCGGACGTAATGGCCGATGGCGGCGCTCGCCCCCTGGAACCGGGACCAGTCGTCGACCGCGCCCTCCCGCACCGGTGTGGTGAGCACCGCGTCGATACCGGGCTTCGATGCTGGTGCGGCAGCGTCGCTGGCGAAGCCCACGCCCGGCAGCGGCGGCATCTCGGCGACCTTTTCGGCGAAGTCCGCAAGGTCCACCTCGACGTCGCGATGTTCGCGGATCTGCACGAGGCGTTGATGGCCGTGCTTGTGATAGACCGTGCCCGGCACCCGGATCGGCTGATGGGCGGAGCGGAAATGCGTGTCGCCGCCGACCTTCACGGCGATATCGCCGCGCAGGCGGCAAAGGGTGGCCAGATCCTCGCCCTCGGCGGGTTCGGTCAGTTTCCACCAGACGTGCAGCTTGGTCGCGCCATCGCCTGTGCGCCCGCCGCTCTCGACGATCAGCGTCGGTCGCCCGAGGTGGTGAACGAGATGATCGAGCTTGGCAGGGATGTCGCCCGAGTCGAGATCGACCACGAGGCTCTGCATTTGCAGAACGTCGGCGGCGCGGGCCTGCCCCTGTTCCTCGACCGTGCCGGGGATGACATAGACCGCCGCCCCCTCGCGGTTGGCCCATGCGGCGAAGGTCGCGAGCTTGCCGGGTGCGGTGTCATCGGCAGGGATCCAGATGTTGTGCGGCTTGCCGTCCCGGCCCTGACCCTTGTCGACGAACCCACGCAGCGGGATCAGCCCCTCGCACCAGCTGAACACGGTGTCGAGGAAGACGGCGATCTGCTCGGGGTCGGGGTCGCAGCCGAACGGGTTCTCGGACGGCGGCCCGTCGTTGAAGTCCATCCACGGGTTGAAGTGCAGGATGCCGTCGTCGCTCATGCGGGCAGCCCCCAGCAGCGTTCGGACCACGGGCAGAAGCGGCACTCGAAGAAATCCGGCGTGGAGGCGACGCGCGGCAGAAGCTCGCCCGCGTCGGTCGCCTGCAGGATCCGCACGCCGCGATCCGACATGCGCTGCGCGAGCCCCGCGTCGAAGGGTACAAGCTCGTGATGCAGCTCGGCGGTGTCCTTGTTGATGGCGGTGAAGAGCGCGGGCGCGGCCGAGATGCTGGGGACGGTCCCTTCCATGTAGGCCTGGTAGACCGCAATCTGCGCGGCATAGACCGGCTTCGACTTCGTGACGCCGTCCTTGACGCAGGCGCGCCAGTTCTTCGCGTTCATGGTCTTGCATTCCCAGAGCGCGGGAACGGCGAGACCGAAGTCCTCGGGCCCAGCGGCGATGATGCCGTCGACATGACCGCGAATGCGCCCGCCCGCGACGGAAAAACCGAACTGGCCGCCATCGGGCCGTCGAACGCATGCGTTCGACCCCTTGCGGGTGTAGAGATCGAACCCCGCGCCGCGCAGCCAGGCGACGGCCAGATCCTCGAGCGCGTGCCCGATCTCGAAGATCCGCAGCGTCTGGCCGGAGAACCCCTGGCCCTCGTCCTTCGGCGCGCCCACGAACTCGAACTGGAGAGCGCGCTCGCAGGCATGGCCGAGACGCGATCCGCCGAGGTAGTCGCGGGGCGGCAGTGTCGCCTGTTCGGCGGTGAGCGCCCGATCGACGGCGGCGTTGACCCGGTCGGCGAAGCTGGGGCGGGGGTTATAGTCCAGCATGCTGACCTCCCTCGTAGTTGCGGTGGGCGAGCCCGTGGCAGGTCGAGCAGAGCCATTCGACCGCGAGCGGCTCGGAATAGTCGTGATGATGGGCTTCGAGATCGGTCACGCATCCGCAGCGCTGACACCAGACCGGCACGATGATCCGGCACGCCTTGACGGCGCTCCTGACGATGCTGTGCGCCCGGTTCTTCTCGGCGTGGCGCAGCCGATAGCGGCGCTGCGCCTCCCGATGCCTTTCGGGATCGCGGAAGTTCTGCGCATAGGCACGCTGATATTCCCGGCGGCAATCCCGGCACCAGGACTGTCGCCCATCGGGGCTGAGCCGTCGGCGGCCGAACTCGCAGGCGTCCTTTTCGACGCCGCACTTCGTGCAGAGCTTGGTCAAAACGGCACCTCCGCCTCAGCGTCTGCCGCCATGGCGTGCATGGCGTCCTGGAAGCCGCCGACGGCAACCTCGATGAGCGTGAGCACCTGCGCCTCCGAGAGATCGGAGAAGCGAGCCTGCCAGCCGATTTCCTCCATGATTTCGGCGACCGGCTTCATGGCGGCGCGGATCGCCGCCTTCTCCTGTTCGGTGAGATCAACCATGGCGAAACGCTCCCGCACCAAACGCGTCCAGAAGGACTGGCAGGGCATCGAGCAGAACCAGACCGAGGGCCGGGGCCGTTTCGAGCGGTGCGGATCGAACCAGCCAAGACCACGGGTGGGTTGCCGGCAGACAGCACAGAGCGTTCCACGCGGATGCCAGAGCTGCCGCCGGTCCTCGGCCGTGATGGGTGTTGGAGATGTCATGGGTCATGCCGCCCTCCGCTCGGGGCTGGCGGCCGCGTCGATCAGCTGGCGGATGGCGCGCTTGTTGAAGCCGAAGGTCATCAGCGCCGAGGCGCGGTAGCGCGTCAGGCCGAAGTCATGGCGGCACTCGGGCGGCAGGTACTGGAGCTGCTTCTCGGTCGGCGGCTGGCGCAGCCAGGAGCGCGTCTTGAAGGCGCTTTCGTCGGTTTCGTGGGTGTTCAACCAGTCATCGGCCTGCGCGAGGCAGACCGTGCGTTCGCCAACACCCAGCAAATGCGGGCGCTCGCTCTTGCCGCCGCCCACGGCATACCAGACCCCATCCAACCAGAAGATGCCGCCCCAGGCCGTGAAGCCCGTGGCCATCATCGCATCATCGGTGCCGAAGAGGTCGACCCATGCGAAGCTGGATCGCTTCAAAAGGTCGATCTCTGTCATGATGAAACCCGACAGAGGGGCTACGCCACCGCCTTCGCCCGCATCCAGCTCCTCGCGGGGGAACGCCTCACCGCAGAGCGGGCATTCGGTGGCGGCCAGCGGGATCTCCGCCTCGCAGGCTGGACAGGTCTTGGTCGGCGCCTCGCCGGGCTCGGTCTTGCCGTCGAGATCGACGTCCTGTTCCAGCGTGCCGTGGATCAGGCTCGAGGTGCCGAAGTCGAGCACGATGCAGTCGGTCTTCACGATGCCGGGGTGTTCCTCGGGATCGACGGTGCGCAGGCCGCGCCCGACCATCTGGATCATGGTGGACTTGTAGGAGCTGGGCCGCAGCAGCACGACGCAGGAGGTGGGTGGATGGTCCCAGCCCTCCGTCAGCACCGCCACGTTGACCACGACGCGGATGTCGCCCGCCGCGTAGTCGGCGAGGATCGCCTTGCGGGTCTCGGCCGCCAGATCGCCGTGGATCAGCGCGGCGGAAACGCCCGCCGCCTTGAACGCGTCGGTGACGTGCTCGGCATGGGCGACGGTGGAGCAGAACACCACGGTCTGCCGATCGCCCGCCTTTTCCTTCCAGTGCCGGATCACCTCGTCCGTGACGGGCGCGCGGTCCATGATGCCGGCCACCTCCGCCATGTCGAAATCCGACATCGTCTTGCGGACCGAACGCAGTTCGTCCTGCACGCCGACATCGATGACGAAGGTGCGGGGTGGGACGAGGTGGCCCGACGCGATCAACTCGCCCAGCCGCACCTGGTCTGCGACATTGTCGAAGACCTCCCGCAGGCCCTTCCTGTCGCCCCGGTTCGGCGTCGCCGTGACCCCGAAGATCCGGGCATCGGGATTGGCCTCGCGCACCCGGTCGATGATGCGACGATAGCTGTCGGCGACGGCATGGTGCGCCTCGTCGACGACCAGCAGGTCGAGCCGCGGCATGTCGGCGAGGTTCGAGGCGCGCGCCAGCGTCGGCACCATGGCGAAGGCGACCTGGCCGCCCCAGGATTTCTCCGTCGCGTCGATGACCGATGTGGCGACGCCCGGCACCACGCGCTGGAACTTGGCGCGGTTCTGCGCCGTCAATTCGTCGCGATGCGCCAGCACGCAGGCCTTGGCCCCCGAATTCCTTGACATGGCGCCGATCATTTCGCCGGTGACCGCCGAGAGCATGATGGTCTTGCCCGCACCGGTGGGCGCCACGCCCAGCGTGTTGCCGCGGGAAGCGAGCGCAGCCACGCTGCGCTCGACGAAGGTCTTCTGGCGGGGGCGCAGGCGCATGGCCGGTCTCCCCCTTACTGCGCCCAGCTCGGCCGACCGGCGTTGCCGGGGGCGGACGCGGGCTGGCTGGGCTGGGTGGTCGTGGCGGGCTGCTGCGGGGCGTGGCCCTGCGCCGGAACGGCGGTGAACTGCGGCGCGACCGTGCCCATCAGCGCGGCGTAGTCGCGATGGTCGGGGGTGACCGCGGCGCGGATCTCGTTCTTGTCCTCGCCGTTGGTGTCCTGGCCGATGTCGATGCGGGCGACGAATTCAACGCCGTCGAGATCGACGAACCCGTTGATGCGGCGGCGGGCCTGCGCCTCGGGCGAGTTGTCCTTGTCAGACACGCCGCGCGCCGAGTTGAGGATGCCGCGGATCAGGCCGCGCCCCATGTTCGCCCAGTCCGGGCCCTTGGGGCTGTAGAGGCCGATCAGCGACCAGATCTTGCGCCGGGCATAGGGCCCCTCGAGCACCGTGTATTCGGCGTCGAGATAGACAGCGCCGGTGGCGGCGCGGCGCGCCCAGCCGCCGGTCCAGCCCTGCGAGGCGTCGTCGAAGCCGCCGGGGCGGAGCGTCAGGCGCACCTTGGCGAGGGTGCCCTTGGGGATCACGTTGGTGTTGGATTGCGCGGAGTTGAAGTCGTTCCAGGGTCCGGACATTGCGCGGCTCCTTTCAGGTTGAGGGTGGGACGCGCAGCGGCGTCAGAGGGGAAAAGCCACACCGGCGACCGGATCGGGACACGGGGCGTGGCGAGAGGCGCTCAACCATGGCCGGGCTCCTGCGCGGGGGCGGGATCGGCCGGGGTCACTGGCGGCCAGGTCAGGCGTTCGGAGGCAGGCGCTGCGGGGCGCTGGATCTTCTCCATCAGCCGGCCGAGATGCGGGGCCTCGACCCTGTCGAGGCGGCCGGAGCGGTCCTTCGCCGGATAGCCCCAGGGGTTCAGCGTCTGGCAGACGAACGCGCGCTGCGGCTGGCCGCCGGGGTCCGGGATGTCGGCCATGGTGATGACCTGATCGACGATTCCGGGCAGTTCGAGCCCGGTCTTCGAGCCGTCGATCTGCGGCTGGAACACCTTGCGATTGAAATCGTCGAGCCGCTCGTCGAGGATGCCCACGAACCAGACATGCTTGCCGCGCGTGTGCTGCAGGTGGGTCAGCCAGCCGATCATCTCGCGGCCATGCAGCCCGTAGGCGCCGCGGATGTCGGGCTTGCCGGTCTTCTCCGAGAATGCCTCGGGCTGGCCGCGGCACCACTGGAAGCAGAGCCGCCCGGCCACGGTGATCGAGTCGATGAAGACGGTCTCGTATTTGCCGATCACCGTGGGATCGCCGTAGCGGCCGCAGACCTCGTCGAAATGCGCCTGGCTGTAGGGCTGGTCCTCGCGCAGCGCCGGGTTCGGCCCGCCGATGAACACCGCGAAATCGCGGCACTCCTTCCAGGTGCGGGGCCGGAGCGTGTCGATCTCCAGCCCCTCGACCGCCAGATCCCCGGCCTCGAGGTCGAGGAAAAGCGTGGTCGAGGCGTTCAGCGTCCAGAGCAGGCTGGTCTTGCCGATGCCGGACCGGCCGAAGATGACGCCCTTGATCCCCTTGCGCTGCGCGAGCCGTTCGTCGGCCCCGATGATGGGAAGGGCCATCACTTGCCCTCCTGCTTCATCACCGCCGCGGCGGCGCGATCTGAGCCGATGCACCCCGCCTCGCGGGCGAGCTTGTAGAGACGCTTCAGCGCGTCAGCGCGGCGGTAGGCGGCCGAGCTCTCGCGCTCAGCCTCCACGATCACGAAGGCGATCTCGCCGACGGTCGCTTCCACGATCGACAGCGGCTCGCGCGGCTCGTCACCGGCGCGTTGCGGGAAGGCGATGGTTTCGGGGAGGTCTTCGAGCGCGTAGCTCGCCTTGCGAAGACGGGTGATGTCGTCCGGCTGGTCCGGCATGGCGGTTCTCCGTGGGATGATGTGATCGAGGAGGCGCATCACGCGGCCTCGCGGACGTCGGGCGCGGGCTCGGCGACGTAGATCGCCAGCAGCGGCGTCCCGTCGGCGTGGGTGCCGGCGTCCTCGATCTGATAGTTGCGGTTGGGCTCGCAGACCTCGGTCAGTTCCCAGCGGCGATAGAGCCCCGGAAGACGCCTGAAATCCTCGAGCGACAGATCGGCAGTGCGGTTCATGCGTGTCTGCTTTCGGTTGGAGGGAAGGCGCTCGGGGCGCTCGAATGGGAAAAGCCACCGGCGGGACCGGATCGGGACATCGGCTCAGGGGATTTCCTCGAGGGCGTCGTGCAGCCGGCGCATGGCGCGCTGGTACCGCTTGCGGGCGGCGGCCTCGGTCAGTCCCAGTTCGACGGCGACCTCGGCCTGCGAGAAACCCTCGATCGCCACGCGGATCACCAGCAGGGCGTCATCGCCGAGCAGCTTCCGCATGGCGCCGTTCAGTTGCGCGTACCCGGCCGCGCCGATCCCGCTGTCACCGCTGTCCGCCACCTCGTCGGGGTCGGCGCCACTGGCGAGATGCTCGCGCGCCTGGTCTCGCTGGCGCACGCGGATCATGTCGCGCTCGACGTTCCGCAGCACCGTGGCCGCAATCCAGTTGACGCGCCCGAGGTCGAGGCCGCGGACAGCCTCGGTGGTGCGCGCCAGTACGTCGGACGCGACCTCGTCGGCGGTGCCGAGCCTGCGCCAGAGCGACCGGCGCCGGATAGCGTCGAGGCCGGGCCAGAGCGCCAGCAACAGCAGCGTCAGGGCGCAGTCGGACGCGGGCCCGTCGCCCTGCGCCGCCCTGACGAGCGTGGATAGGATCACGTTCTTCTGGCCCTGATCGCCTGGCGTGCGGTGCAGCCCGTCCAGCAGGGCCGCCGGATCGCGGAACGGCGCGAGGGCGGCCTGTCCACGCCGGACGGCGTCGAAGCTGCGCTGGAAGTGAAGCTTGGAGGATGAATGCATGAGGTGATCACGGATCTCGTGCCACGCGAAGGACATCGGACGCCTGCCTTGCGGCCAGGCGTCCAGCGCCTTCTCGTGGCCAGGTCAGGACGTCGCGCGTCTCTGCGATTTCAGGGGGTTGGATGAATGCGCGCGTCAGCACGCGGGCGCGGTCGCCTGGTTCAGCGTGCCGCAGCCGCGGCAAGTGGCCTGCACCGGGAAGCCCACGAGATACTCGTGCCCCCGCGTAAAACGCAGGTGCATGCGGCTGTCCCGGCAGACGCCGAGCAGCTTGTCACAGCGCGTGCAGCGCCATTCCGCATTGGAGGTGGTGGGCTTGGTGTTCGCGGCGCCGGACCAGCTCGTCGGGGCTGCCTGGCGCGAGGGGAAGGGAGTCGGCATGGAAGTGCTCCTCTGATCGATGGAGCACTCCCATTGGCCTGAAGAATCGGAGCCCGTCAGACCCCCCAATCGGAGCCGGATCGGAGCCAGCTGTCAGATAGCGATCTCCCAAGGCCCTTTGGCGCCGAGACTTCTCAGGAAGTTGGCCTTCAGCTTGTCCCATAGCGGCTGCTTGAAGATGTTCGCCAAGGACTGGTCTTCGGCGATGTCCTTGACAAGATCTTTGGTTGCCATCGGCATTGGGCCATTGTTGTGTGCATCGACCAGCCGCTTGATGACCGCGATGCGGTTCTCGCCCCTTATGTCGATGCTGCCTTTCCCTGGAACGAACAGGGTCGCCATGTTCTCCCCGCTAGGCGTGAGTTCGACAGTCAGGCCTCCACGGGCCAATATCCGATGTCGCCGAAAAACGGACCGGAGCTTGTCTGCGACCAACGCGATTTCGGCTTGCTGGGTGTCTATCTGATCGACAAGCGGCGTCAGAACGTTCGCCGCCAAACACGGTCCGGGAGCGGTGCCGGCCTGCAGAACAAGCCCGATACCGAGGTTGTGGCGCGCCCGAAGCTCTGTATCGACCGCCGACCGGACCTTCTCCAGGTCGAGACTGCGCGCGAGGTAGATCGGAACGTCCCCGCCATCGACACCGAGCGTTCCAAGGTAGAGGAGATGGTCGGTCAGCTTCTCGATCGCCGGCGCATCGAGCGCTTGTTCGAGACGCGCCTTCAGGTGTTGCGCGACCCAGCCGTCGCGCACCCGATAGATCCTGTAGCGATCCGGGTTGCCCGCAGGCGTCACCTGTCCCTCGGCGACCTTGAGGTCGGCCACCTTTCTGTGACCTTCCTCCGCATCTCCCTCATCGACCCGGACGACCACTTCGGCTGCGACCGGACCGACCCCGTCTTCATCGTCGATCAGGTCGTCGCCTTCCCAGCCGGCGGGCACGAGGAAACCCAGATCGGTCAGGAGGCCAGGATCGACACCGCGAGCTTGGAGCCATGCGCCGGTGACCCTGTCAGCTCCGATATCCCAGATGGCCAGCAAGGCGGGCATGACCGCCATGCTCTCCTCATCGCCCGGTGCGCGACCATCACGAAGGATCTTCCAGTGTCTGAGCAAGCGATGCCCCAGAACGCGTTCGAAAAGGTCGTCGATGCTGAGAAGGCTGCTTGTGTTGCGGTCGGTGAGCGTGAAGTTGAGGGTTTGCGCTTCATCCCGTCCCGCGCGGAAATACCGGACGGCAATCTCGACAAAGCGGATCGCAAGCGCCTGCTCAAAAATCCTCGGAAGGCCCGGCTGGCTGTTGATGATTTCGGAGATGTCCTGATCAATCGTGGTGGAAATAGAGAGGCGGTTGGCGAGATTGCCGATGCTGATGTCAGCGCGGATCACCTGCGCGCGGTCGATCACCACGTCGTCGAGTTCCGGCGGTTCAAGATCGAACCCCTGCAGGAACTGCGAAATGTCGTAGGCCTGAAAGTCGACGGGCTGGTTGGAGTAGGTCTGCTCGAGAGCAGTCTCGATGAAGCGTTCGGCGACTGTGTGCCTGAGCTTTCGGTTGCCCGCACGGACATGGACCCGCCCGGTCGATGGCGTGTAGACGATCATCGCCTCTCCGGGCGGCCGAAAATAGATGCTCGACCGATTGCCATCATCATCGATCTCCCGAACGCTCGTGGGGGGATCGGGATGGAACAGCAGGTACATCTCCGCCGCCGGTTCATCGCCGTCCTCGGGGATGTCGAACTTGTCGATGCTGTAGCCGTCGCCGCGATCGAGGCGCTTGTTGAGGTCGGCCAGAAGCTCTTCGAGCAATGCGCTGCCGGCGTCCGGGCCCCCATCGACCGAAGGCTCGGCCATGAAGGTCTGGTAGTGCTTGTCATAGCGCCGGTAGAGACGCAGGTGCAGGCTGTTCTCCGCCGCTTCAAACAAGCCGTGTTCGTTGGCAAAAGCCCACAGGCTTCGCGCGAGCTTGTCCCGCTGGTTCAGAAGTACCTTGGCGCGGTCGGGTTCGAGCGTGGTAGTGGCGAGACCTTCAAGGACGTACTCGCCGCGGTCGCTCGCGATTGTGACGATCCGGGCTGCTTCAGCTTCGAGCGGGCCCAGCCGGTCCTTCTTTTCTTGCGGCAGCATAGCTCTCGCAACTGTCGGACCGTCCGGGTTGTCGGGGTCGAACTTGTAGGGCGTGAGCCAGCTCAGCCTCTCGAAAGCCTTGTTGTTGAGAAATCCTGACAGCAGTTCCGGCTCTGCATCGTCGAATAACCGAGAAAGATTGGGGCAAGTTTTGGCCGGGGCGCGTACCATATAAATCTCCGGAAATGCTGAGCTGAACTATAGATCGCGACCGTGGAGCCTAGCTC
>Ga0209066_10008243_pt1 | contig 10139 bp, 7 predicted proteins | sample All_14_2_FD_187198 | JGI IMG/M metagenome (GOLD analysis project Ga0209066, IMG submission 187198) | Freshwater microbial communities in response to fracking from Pennsylvania, USA - Allegheny Zone_MetaG_DW_15 (SPAdes) (version 2) ... | reverse complement strand
CGCCGGGCCGCCGCGATGATGGCATCGATGTTCAGATAACTCTCGCTGGGCGCTGCACCCCCGAGTTCGACCGATTCACCGATCTCACGCACATGGCGGGCAAACCGGTCGGCACTGGAGTGCACGGTGGCCACTTCCAGGCCGAGCTTGCGGCAGGTGCGGGCAATGCGGCAGGCGATCTCGCCGCGGTTGGCAATGAGGACTTTCTTAAGCATGCCCAACTCCTGCGGCGAAGTGGGTCATCAAGACGGTGTGGATGCGTTGCATGGCTGGCGTCCTGGTTAAAAACGGAAGACACCGAACGGCGTCGGTTTGGCGGCAGTACGGGAGGCGAGGTCGAGCAGCAGTCCCATGGCGTCGCGTGTTTCCACCGGATCGATGATGCCGTCCACCCACAAATTCGAGGAGAAGTTCGCAGCAGGCTGGAAGTCTTCGTAAATCTTGCGTACCGGCGCCTTGAACGCCTCTTCTTCCTCGGGCGTCCACTCTTTTCCCTCGGTCTTATTGATCTGTTTGCGCACCAGTGCCATCACCGTGGCGGCCTGATCCGGACCCATGATGGCCGCGCGGCCGGTCGGCCAAGCAAACATCGCGGTCGGGTTGAACGGGCGGCCACACATCGCAAGGTAACCTGCACCGTAAGAGGCGCCCATGATGATGGTGTACTTGGGCACGTTGGCCGAGGCCATCGCCGTGATCATCTTGGCCCCGGCTTTGGCAATGCCAGCCTGCTCGGCGGCGCGCCCGACCATGAAGCCGGTCACGTCGGCCATGAACAGCAGAGGGATGTCTCGCTGGCAGCACAGATCGATGAAGTGCGCCGCCTTCATCGCGCTTTCCGGGAACAGCACGCCCTGGTTGGCCAGGATGCCAACCTCGTGGCCATGGATGCGAGCAAAGCCGGTCAGCAGGGTGTCGCCGTACATCGGCTTGAATTCCTGGAACCGGCTGTCATCGACGAAACGCGCCAGAATCTCGCGCGTGTCGGTCGGGATTTTGGTGTCGCGGCTGATGATGCCGTAAATCTCGCGCGGATCGAAGCGCGGAGGCACCGACGGCTGACGCGTCCAGCGTGGCTTGGGCTGCTCACCCAAGTCCCGTACGATTTCACGCGTGATGGCCAGCGCGTGGCGGTCATCTTCGGCAATGTGATCGGTGACGCCGCTGACGCTGCAATGCATCTTGGCACCGCCCAGCGACTCGGCATCCACCGTCTCGCCGGTGGCGGCAAAGGTCAGCTCGGGGCCGCCGAGGTACATATAGCCCTGCTCCTTGACAATCACCGCCTCGTCGCACAGCGCCGGGATGTAGGCGCCACCCGCCGTGCAAGGCCCCATCACCACGGCAATCTGCTGGATGCCTTCGGCCGACATGCGGACCTGGTTGTTGAAAATGCTGCCGAACTGCCCCACGTCGGGAAAAATGTTGGCCATCTCCGGCAGGAAGGCGCCACCGCTGTCCACCAGCGTGATGCAGGGCAAGCGGTGTGCCCAAGCAATTTGCTGCGCCCGCACATGCTTCTTGCAGGTCATGCCGTAGTAGGTGCCACCCTTCACGGTGGCGTCGTTGGCAATGATCATGCACGGACGGCCCTGCACCAGACCGATGCCGGTGATGATGCTGGCACCCGGCGGCACGCCGTCGTACATGCCCTCGCCGGCAAGCATGCCGACCTCTAGGAAAGGCGAACCTGGATCGAGCAGCACTTCGACGCGATGGCGCGGCAGGATCTTGTTGCGCGCCAGGTGTTTTTCCCGCGCTTTCGGGGGGCCACCGGCCAGCGCCAGTTGGCGACGGCTTTGCAGGTCCGCAATCACGGCCTGGTAGGCTTTTTGGTTGAGCCGAAATTCGTCGTCGGAAGTCGATATGCGGGAGGAAAGGATGGTCATATGTGATTGCGCCTATTCGCGAGACAAAGCATTCAGCCGCTCAGGCCTTGAACACCGGTGTACGGCGTGCCTCGAAGGCCGCCAGACCTTCGCTGACGTCGTCATCGAGCAGAGCCGCGCTGGCCAGGTCTTCCTCAAGCTGGAGACCGACCTCCGACGAACCCTCCATGCCTTGCCGTGCCAAACGTTTCATGGTGGCCATGCCGATGCGGCTGCGCGTGGCGATCTTGCTGCAATACGCCAGCGCCGCTTCACCCAACTGCTCAGGCTCGACCACATAGTTCACCAGCCCCCACTGCTCGGCGGTGGCGGCATCGATCCAGCGCGCCGAAAAGAACAGGTCCAGGCCACGGCGCAGACCCGCAATGCGTGGCATGCGCTGGCTGCCGCCCCAGCCGGGAATCAGGCCGAACTGGGCATGCTGGTCGCCAAAGCGCGCGTCCTTGGCCGCAAAGATGATGTCGCAGGCCAGCATCAGTTCGCAGCCACCGGCCAGGGTCAGACCCTGGCAGGCCGCCACCACCGGCAAATCGCTGCGTTCCAGGCGCTTGAGCACGCTGTGACCATAGCTGATGAAGTGCTTGAGCCTGGCTGGATCGCCACGCAGCGACTTCACCTCATCCAGGTCGGCGCCGGTGCAGAAGTGCTTGCCTTGCGCCCGGATCAGAATGGCGCGCACACCGGAGTCGGATTTCTCGAACCCGTCGATGGCGGCCTCGATGGCCGCATGAACGGACATCGACAGGCAATTGAATTTTTCGGGGCGGGCTAACTCGATAATTCCAACGGCGCCGGCACGGCTGATCTCCACTGGGGATGTCTGAATCATTTCTTGCTCTCCTTGGCGTACTGCACGGCGGCGCGTCCCACGCGCTCGCGGGCAACGATCAGCTTCATGATTTGCGCCGTTCCGTCGCCGATTTCCAGGCCCATCACGTCGCGCAGGCGCTGCTGGTGAGGCAGGTCCATCGACCAGCCATAGTGCCCAAAGGTCAGCAGGCACTGGTGAATCGCGTCAAAAGCGGTCTTGGGGCCCATCCACTTGACCATGGCCGCTTCCGCGGTGTGCGGCTGACCGGCATCGCGCAGGGCCAGGCCGTGGTAGCAGAGCTGGCGGCAAGCGGCGATCAGGGTCTCGAACTCGACAAGGGGAAAGCTCACGCCCTGGTACTGCGCCAGCGGCGCGCCAAAGGTCTGGCGTTCCTTCACGTATTCCCAGGCTTCGTCGATCGAGGCCTGCGCGGCGGCCACGCACTGCAGCGCGATCAGGATGCGGCTGAAGTCAAAGCCCTGCATCACCTGCGTGAAGCCTTTGCCCTCCTCGCCCAGCCGGTTCTCGACCGGCACCCGCACATCGTCGAAAAACACCGAACCACGGCCGATGATCTTGCTACCAACATCGTTGAAGCGCGTGCGTTGCACGCCGGGCTGATTCAGATCGACCAGGAAGGCGCTGATGCCTCGTGCGACATCCTCGGGCTTGCCGGTGCGTGCGAACAACACCATGGCATCGGCCTGGTCGGCAAAAGTGATGGAGGTTTTCTCGCCGGAAAGCACGTACTCGTCGCCCACGCGACGCGCCTTGAGTTGCAGATTGGCGGCATCCGAGCCGCCCCGTGGTTCGGTCAGACCCAGCGCGACGATGGCCTCGCCCGCCACGATCCGGCTGTTCCAGGTGCGCGCCAGCTCGGGGGACGCATTGGCATGGATGATGGCGCCCATCAGCGAACTGAGCAGCTGCATGTAGCTGACGTTGAAGTCACCATAGGCAATTTCCTCGGTGATCATGCCGGCCGTGACGCCACTGAGGCCCAAGCCGCCATATTCCTCGGGCAGATCAACACCGATCAGACCGAGCGAACCCATTTCCTTGAACAAGGCCCGGTCGATGCCAGGTTGCGATTCGCGCTTCTGGTAATCGGGCCTGAGCTTCTCTCGTGCAAAGCGGCGCGCCACGTCACGCAGCGCCATCTGGTCGTCGTCGAACATCATGGGAAATCTCCTGATTGACTGTTGTCTGTAGTCGAAGTCGCCGCCTGCATCGCACCGTCAATCGGGAAGAAGAATTTGAGGTGCTCGCCAATTGCATGGCTGGTCGACGCCGTATGATATATCATCGAACAGGTGTTAGTTAGATTATTAAAAAGGCGTTCTCCATGTCCACCGAAGCCACCGTTTTCTTTCCGACGCTGCTCTCCGCGCTGAAGGTCGGCGCGCACACCCTTGGCAACCGGACGCTGATGGGATCGATGCACACCCGCCTGGAGTCGCTGGACCGGTCGATCGACCGGCTGTCCCTGTTCTATGCCGAGCGCGCACGCGGTGGCGCTGGCCTGATCGTCACGGGCGGCTATGCCCCCTGCCAGGATGGCCTGCTGGATGAAACCGGTCCCCTGCTGGTCACGACGGCACAAGCCGATGCGCTCAGACCGATCCCGCAGGCGGTGCATACCGAGGGCGGCAAGATCATTCTGCAAATCCTGCACACCGGGCGCTACGCAAAAATCGCCAGACCCGTGGGCGCCTCCGACATCCCCTCCCCGATCAACCCGCGGGCGCCGCGCGCCTTGAGCACGGCCGAAGTCTGGCAAACGGTGGAGGACTATGTCCGCTGCGCCGAACTCGCGCAACGCGCCGGCTTCGATGGCGTCGAGATCATGGGCTCGGAGGGCTACCTGCTCAACCAGTTCACCGTCACGCGCACGAACAACCGCAGCGACGAATTTGGCGGCAGCATGGAAAGTCGCCACCGCCTGCCGGTGGAGATCGTGCGGCGCACGCGCGAGCGCCTGGGGCCGCCGTTTCTGCTCATGTATCGGGTGTCGGCGCTCGATCTGGTCGAGGGCGGCGCCCCGTCTGACGACATCATCCAGCTCGCCCAGGCGGTGCAGGCCGCAGGCGCCGACATCCTCAACACCGGCATCGGCTGGCACGAAGCACGAATCCCGACCATTGCCTACGTGGTGCCGCGTGCCGCCTGGCGCTTTGCGGCGGCCCGCATCAAGAAAGCGGTGACGATTCCGGTCATCGTTTCCAACCGCATCAACACCCCGGAAGTGGCCGAAGAAATTTTGGCCAGCGGTGACGCCGACATGGTGTCGATGGCGCGCCCCTTCCTGGCCGATGCCGACTTCGTGCGCAAGGCGGCGCAGGGGCGCGCCGACGAGATCAACACCTGCATCGCCTGCAACCAGGCCTGTCTGGACTACATCTTCGCCGACCGCCCCGCCACCTGCCTTGTCAATCCACGCGCCGGCCGCGAGCTGGAGTTTTCGCTCTTGCCGCCACGGGCCGTGCCGCGCAAGGTGGCGGTGATCGGCGCCGGCGCGGCCGGGCTGGCCTGCGCGCTGACCGCTGCCGAACGCGGTCATGCGGTCACCCTGTTCGAGGCCGGACCCGAGATCGGCGGCCAGTTGAACCTGGCCCGGGCCGTGCCAGGCAAGCAGGAGTTCAATGAACTGCTTCGCTACTTCAAGCAGGGCGTGGCGCGGCACGGTGTGACGCTCAAGCTCAACAACCGAGCGGACGCCCCCTCTCTCGCTGCCGGTCACTACGACCGCATCGTGATCGCCGCTGGCGTGCGCCCGCGCCTGCCGCAAATCCCGGGTGTCACCCACCCCAAGGTGGTGAGCTATGCCGACCTGCTGTCGGGCAGGGCGCAGGCGGGCCACCGGGTCGCGGTCATCGGTGCCGGGGGCATCGGCTTCGACGTGTCCACCTTCCTGCTGCATGACGAGCATGCGGGTAAGGCGACCAACGCGCCCCAGACGGTCGAGCAGTTTCACGCTGAATGGGGTGTCGACACCTCGCCCTCAGCCGCTGGCGGCCTGAAACCGATGCAGCCGGTCAGCTCGCCACGCGAAGTTACCCTGTTGCAGCGCAAGCCGGAAAAACCCGGACGCAGCCTGGGCATGACCACCGGCTGGGCGCTCAAGGCCGAGTTGGCGCGGCGCGGCCTGCGCACGCTCTCGGGCTGCACCTATGAACGCATCGACGATGCCGGCCTGCACCTGAGCATCAACGGCATGCCGCAAACGCTGGCCGTGGACACCATCGTCCTGTGCGCCGGCCAGGACAGCGAGAACGCACTGGTTGCCGAACTGCGCGCGCTCGGCCTCGCGCCCGATGTCATCGGCGGTGCCGAGCTGGCCGCCGAACTCGACGCCTTGCGCGCCATTGACCAGGGCACACGCCTCGGTCTGGCGATCATCTGAAACCACTTCATTTCGAATGCGACAACACCGCATTCTCGCGCCGGGTTCAAAACTGGAGCAACTGATGGAAGAACAAACTGCTGACAACGTACGTTGGAGTGTGGCCGGGGATATTGGCCGGATCGTGCTCGACCGCAGCGACGGCCCTCACACGATCTCACTCGCGTCCACTGCTGCACTGGCCCGCGCAGTTGCCGAGATTGCCGCAGCAAAGCCGCGGGTCGTATTGCTGACCGGCAGCGGAACGATATTCTGCGCCGGCGGGGATATCGCCGAGATGCGCCAACACGCTGGAACGCTCGACGTCTATATTGACGAGCTCGTGGGCATCGCGCACCCGGCGCTACTGCGACTGTCGGAACTGCCGGTGCCGGTGGTGACGGCCATCAACGGCCCGGTCGGCGGTGGCGGCATCGGCTGGGCACTTTGCGGCGACTTCGCTCTGGCGGCAGCATCAATGAAGCTGCGCACGGGGTACGCAGCCATCGGCTTGTCCCCTGACATGGGCGCATCCCACTTCATCACCCGACGCATCGGCTCGCTGCGCGCGCGTCAGCTTCTCATGCTCAGTGACCCCATCGACGCTCGCCGATGCCTCGACTTCGGCTTGGTGGACGAAGTCGTGCCTGACGCCGAGTTGGGCGCTCGCGCCCAAACCCTGTGCGAGCGACTGGCCCGTGCGCCCACCGCCTCGATGGCTGGCATCAAGCAACTGTGCGAAGGCGCCGCGCGACGCAACCTGCACGAGCAAATGGCGCTCGAGAAGTCTCTGATTGAAGCTCGCGCCCGAAGTAGCGATGCAAGTGAAGGCGTGCAGGCCTTTCTGGAAAAGCGCGCCCCACGTTTCAGCGGGCGTTGAACAGCGTTCTCATCCATGAATTTCACACCCAACCCGGAACACGAAACCATCCGCGAAGCCATCGGCAAGATCTGCGCCCGCTTCGACGACAGCTACTGGCTCGAACGTGACCGGGTCGGTGGCTTTCCACATGAGCTGCACCGCGCTCTGGCCGACGGCGGCTGGCTCGGCGTTTGCCTGCCACAGGAGTATGGCGGTGGCGGACTGGGCATCAGTGAAGCGACCGTGATGATGCAGACCATCTCACAGTCGGGCGCCGGACTGTCTGGCGCATCGGCGGTGCACATGAACATTTTCGGTTTGCAGCCCGTGGCCGTGTTTGGCAACGAGGAGCAAAAACGCCGCATGCTGCCTCCGCTGATCCAGGGCAAGGAGAAAGCCTGTTTCGCCGTCACCGAGCCCAACACCGGCCTGAACACCACCCGCTTGAAAACCCGTGCGGAACGGGTTGGCGACCACTATGTGCTGTTCGGCCAGAAGGTCTGGATATCGACCGCCCAGGTGGCCGAGAAGATGCTCATTCTGGCGCGCACCACGCCGATTGAGGAATGCAAAAAACCGACCTTCGGCCTGAGCCTGTTCTACACAGACCTCGACCGCCGTTTTGTCGAGGTGCGCGAAATCGAAAAGATGGGGCGCAAGGCGGTCGACTCGAACGAACTCTTCATCGACGGCCTGCGGGTGCCGGTGGAGGACCGCATCGGCGAAGAGGGCCGCGGCTTTGAGTACATCCTGCATGGCATGAACCCGGAGCGGGTGCTGATCGCGGGCGAGGCCGTCGGCCTGGGTCGGGCGGCGCTGCAGGTGGCCGTCAACTACGCCCGCGAGCGCGTGGTCTTTGACAGGCCTATCGGGCAGAACCAGTCGATCCAGCATCCGCTGGCGCAATCATGGATGGAGCTGGAAGCCGCCGAAATGATGGCGATGCGCGCGGCCTGGAAATACGACAACGGCCTGCCCTGCGGCGCCGATGCCAATGCCGCCAAGTACATGGCGGCCGAGGCTGGTTTCAACGCCTGCCAGCGCGCCATGGCCACGCTGGGCGGCTATGGCTACGCCAAGGAATACCACGTCGAACGCTACCTGCGCGAGATGATGATTCCGCGCATCGCGCCGATCAGCCCGCAACTCATCCTGTGCTTCATCGCCGAGAAGGTGCTGGGGCTGCCCAAATCCTATTGACATTCACGACCAGCACCCACCCCATCATGACCACCACCCACAACAGCGAACGCGCTGAACAACTGACCATGCTGCGCGAAAGCGCGCTCAGTTTCGTCACCAAAGAATCACCACTCAACCGCGCCCGCGCCCTGCGCCAGCAGATGCCAGGCTACGACCGCCGCTTCTGGGGCGCCCTGGCCGAACAGGGTTGGACCGGGCTGCTGGTGCCCGAACAACTGGGCGGATACGCGCAAGGCTTCACTGAGATGGCCGAGGTCGTCGCCGCGCTCGCCACGCAGGTCGCGCCGGAACCGGTGGTGCCGGTGCTGGTGTTTGCCGGTCGGCTGCTGGACCATGCGGGTGCCAACGAGCTCTCAACACGTCTGCTGACCGAACTCGCCGAGGGTCGCACCCTGCCCGCCGTGGCCTGGCAGGAAGACGTCACCGGCACGAAAGACCGGCCGGGCCAGGCGGCGACCAGGCTGGAGCGCCAGGCCGACGCCCTGCTGCTCAATGGCTGCAAGCGCCATGTGCGCCCCGGCGCCGGGGCCGACGGCTACATCGTCAGCGCCACCGGCCCCCAAGGTCTGGCCCTGGTGTGGGTGCAGGCCGATGCGGCCGGCCTGACCCTGTCGAGCCAGCCGCTGGCCGACGGCAGCTATGCGGCACAGATCGACTTGAACAGCGTTCGCCTGCCCGCCAGCCACCTGCTGGCCGAAGGGGCCGCCGCCGAGGCCGCGCTGACCCGCGCCTACGATGAAACCCTGGTATTGACCAGTGTTGAACTGCTGGCTCTGGTGCGCAGCATGCTGTCCATGACGCAAGGCTACCTGCGCGCGCGCATTCAGTTCGGCAAGCCGATTGGCACTTTCCAGTCACTGCAGCACCGCGCTGTCGACCTGTTGCTTCAGCAGGAACTGACCGTCAGCGTGATGGAGCAGGCCCTGGCCCTGCTCGACGACCCGGACGCCGACGCCAACGCGCGCTCGGCCATGGCCAGCCGCGTCAAGTCGCGCGCGTCGGACGCCGGCTTGCAAGTGGCGCGCGAAGCGGTGCAACTGCACGGCGCCATTGGCGTCACCGACGAATACGACCTCGGCCTGTACCTGCAGCGCGCCCTGGTGCTGTCCGCCTGGCTGGGCAATGGCACCCAGCAGCGCCGCCGCTACGCCAACCTCACCCAAAACGCCACCGCGCAGGAGCACGCATGAACACCACCGCCTCCACGGCCACCGACTGGAATGCACTCGACAACGCCAGCTTTCGCGCCACCGTGCGCGAATTTTTTGAAAAGCATTTCCCCAGCGAATGGCGCTACCCGCAGCGGCGCCTGCGCTGGTCCGAAATCGGTCACTGGTACCTGAAGCTTTCGGAAAAAGGCTGGGTCGCGCCGAGCTGGCCCACGCAGCACGGCGGCATGGGACTCTCGCCCGAGAAACTCATCATCTTCATCGAAGAGCAGGAGCGCTGGGGCGTGGCGCGCGCGCCCGACATGGGCATCACCATGGTCGGCCCGCTGCTGATCAACCACGGCAACGACGCCCAGCGCGCCTACTACCTGCCCAAAATCATTGCCGGCGAGCACATCTGGTGCCAGGGTTACTCGGAACCCAATTCGGGCTCCGACCTGGCCAGCCTGCGCACCGAGGCGGTGGTCGGTGGCGACGATTTCATCGTCAACGGGCAAAAGACCTGGACCACGCTGGCGCAGGACGCCACCCACATCTTCCTGCTGGTGCGCACCGACAAATCGGCCAAGAAGCAGGAAGGCATCAGCTTCCTGCTGGCCGACATGAAAACGCCGGGCATCACGGTGCGCCCCATCCGCAACATCGCGGGCAGCGAAGACTTCTGCGAGGTCTTCCTGGAAAACGTGCGCGTGCCGCGCAGCAGCATCGTGGGCGAGCTCAACAAGGGCTGGACCATCGCCAAGGCGCTGCTCGGCTTCGAACGCATCTTCCTGGGCAGCCCCAAGCAAAGCCAGTACGCGCTGGCGCGCGTGCAGGAAGCCGC
>Ga0209066_10008242_pt1 | contig 10139 bp, 9 predicted proteins | sample All_14_2_FD_187198 | JGI IMG/M metagenome (GOLD analysis project Ga0209066, IMG submission 187198) | Freshwater microbial communities in response to fracking from Pennsylvania, USA - Allegheny Zone_MetaG_DW_15 (SPAdes) (version 2) ... | reverse complement strand
AGGCGCGCGGTGATCTTGGGCAGGTCGGTGATGTCCTCGAAGCCGTCCATGCCGCCGCCGCCGTCCCAGTCGGCGCCCACGCAGACGCCCTTGGGTCCGGTCACCTTCAGGACGTGCAGCATGCTCTTCATGAACAGGTCGAAGTCGCCGCGAACCGGCGGGTGAGCCTTGTCGATCGCGGCGCGCTTGTCGGCATAGGCCTTGACCACTTCGGGCGTCGCCGTCTTCAGGTCAGGACCGCGACCCAGGGCTTCCAGCGCAGCCTTGCGCTCGGCGCTGGGCGTGGTGTCGGTCAGATAGATCGAGTTGATGCAGATCGCCCCGCCGGCGTCGGCGATCTTCTTCAGGTGCGCATCATCCATGTTGCGGGCATGGTCATAGATCGCCTTCGGTCCCGAATGCGAGGCGATGATCGGGACCTTGGACAGGGCCACCGACTGGTCGACCACGTCGTCGCTGGCGTGGCTGACATCGATCACCAGGCCCAGGCGGTTGGCCTCGGCGATCCAGCGCAGGCCCAGCGGCGAATAGCCGTTCCAGATCTTGCCCTTGGGATCGGTAGAGCTGTCGGCCAGCTGGTTGTTGCGGAAATGGACCGGGCCGGCCATGCGCAGGCCTTCCTTCTGGAAGGTCTCCATCAGGGTCAGGTCCTCGCCCAGGGGCCAGCTGTTTTCCATGCTGACAAAGGCGAACTTCTTGCCCGCCTTGTTGATGCGCACGGCGTCGGCGGCGGTCAAAGCCAGCTCGAACTTGCCCGGATGGGCGGCCAGCATCTCGCGGATCTCGATGGCGCGGCGCAGGGCGTAGTCGCGGGCATATTGATAGCCGGCGGCGGTCAGGTCGCCCTGGCCGGTATAGATCACGAAGAATCCACCATCCAGGCCGCCTGTGTTCATGCGCGGCAGGTCCACCTGGCTGAAATCGTGCTCGACCTCGTGGTGGTCGGCGATGTCCCAGCCGGGGCGGGCAAAGTGGGTGGGCGTGTCCAGATGGGTGTCCAGCGTCAGCATCTTCTGATGCAGGGCCATGTCGGCCTTGGAAACGTCCGACTTGGGCGGCGTGGCCGCGCCGGCCGCGGTGGCAAAGAGGGCGGCGGAGCCGAGCAGGGCGATCAGCAGGCGGTTGGACATCAAGGCTCCGGGGTTTGACGCAGACTGGAGTTGCGACGGTCACGGATGGTCCTGGGCGCGTCAAGGCGAAGCTGAAGTCCGGACGCTACATAAGTCCCAGCGCCTTGAAGCTGGCCACGCCCTCGCGTCCGACCACCAGATGATCATGTACGCTGATCTTCAGGGCTCGACCCGCCTCGATGATCTGCCGGGTCATGTCGATATCGGGACGCGACGGCGTGGGGTCGCCGGAGGGGTGATTGTGCAGCAGGATGATGCTGCTGCTGGACAGTTCCAGAGCCCGGCGCATCACCTCGCGGGGATAGACCGGAGCGTGGTCGACGGTGCCATGGTTCATGATCTCGTCGGCGATCACGGGTTGCAAGCGCTGGCGCTTTTCGCACATGCCCTAGAAGTGTGTGAAAACAAGGTGATAGGCGCTCTTTGGTTCTCTCGTTCTTCTCTCGGTTGTTCGGTCACATTAACGGTCACACCGAGGCATGAATGGCGACGATACGGAAACGGGGCGACAAGTGGCAGGTTCAAGTTCGGAGGGCGGGTTTCTCGCCGCGTAACCAATCTTTCGACCTGCGGCGGGACGCAGAACTGTGGGCGGCAAGCCAAGAGCGCTCCCTCGCCGGTCTCGCCTTGCAAGGCCTGAGGGATTCCCTCGAGTGCAATGAGACGATAGAGGCATTGCTTCAGCGGTATTGCGCCCAAGTGCTACCTCTGAAGCGCTCAGCCTATCGCGAACTTAGTATGATCAACGCCATTCGCAGGCGTCCCTTGGTCAGGCTGAAGGCGCAGAGTGCTACGGCCAGAACTTTCTCTGAGTACCGAGATGTACGTCTCAGGGAGGTTGGTTCTGCATCCGTGGTGCGAGAGCTGGGAATCTTGCACCACCTTTATGAGACCGCGAGAGTTGATTGGGGCTACGCCACACTTAGCAATCCGGTGAGGGATGTCCGTCGCCCGAAGCTCCCTCCGGGCCGAGTGCGTAGACTGTCACGAGACGAAGAGGCGCGGGTTTTAGGGGCGGCAGGAGGGCTCAGAAATATCTACGTGTCTCTCGTGATCCGCTTTGCTCTCGCGACGGGAATGAGAGCGGGTGAAATTCTGAATGCACGGTGGTCAGACTGCGACAGAGGTTCCCGCGTGCTTTTCCTCCCTATTACGAAGAATGGAAAACCTCGCACTGTACCGCTTAGCAGGGAGGCCGTGGAGGTGCTTGAAGCGGTGCCGGGCAACAACGAGGGGCTGATCTTCCCGTTGCCCTACACGGCCCTCGTACAGGCCTGGAAGGGCATTGTTGTGCGTCTAGGCATCGCAGACCTTCGCTTTCACGACCTGAGGCATGAGGCCATTACCCGCTTCTTCGAAAGGGGCTTGGAAATGCCCGAAGTCATGTTGATCAGCGGGCACACCGACGTCCGGATGCTCCTGCGGTACACCCACTTGAGCGCCCGCAAACTCGTGGAAAAGCTGGATCGTACATAATGAGTTCTGGATCGCGCTGCGCAGCCTTCGGTTATGAAAATCACCGGATTTTGTCGCTCGCATATAATCCGTCAGAGAAGTGAGGGGTCTCCAAGATTTGAAGGTTTTGCTGTCGCCCTTAGGTGCTTTACAATGAGAAATGGTCGGATGAGATAGAATTCATAGAAAGAAATGAAAAATTATGTAGAGGTGAAAAGGAGCGTTAGTTATCCCCTAGATTGATTGTTTGATAATGGGGAGAAATCCAAACACATGACGATAAGAATCGCTCATTACTTCATGAAGCCAATCAATGTGTTTTGTAGATACGATAAATGAGTCATGTATTGGCAAAATGCAAATATCGTTCTCTACCCCTGCGCAAATGATCCTTTCGCAAACATCTGCTTCAAGCGCCATCATCTCTAGACCAGCGCCATTATGAAAATATTCGGCGATCAGCGCGTGATGTTCCTTTATGCACCGAATGGCTGTCGTGTTTCTCATAGATTTTCCAAGGACGGTTTGAACTCCAGATGCGCCTCGTCTATGTGAACTATTCAGCAGAAACAGAAATAGGACTTTTATAGCGCTCCGTACTGTGGCCCAATCTAATTTTGCAATCTCAGATTGCCGCTTAACTTCTGGAATTTCGTATGGATCGCCGAGGTATTCGATCCCCGCTAAGTGGTACAGCGCCCTCGGAGTGAAGCCCGAGAAGTCGAGTTCTATGGTCGGCTCCCCACCGATCAGGATGTCTGACCTGGCTGTCTTGGGCAGGGTTTGCCACCATCCGCCGTAGAATCTGCCGCCCTGCGTCCATGAGCTATTATTAAAAATGCGGTAGAGAGGGCGGTGAAATCTCCTCCTAAGAATGCCGTTTGGCGCAAGCGCTGAGATGTCCGTCTTATCGACGTAGACGTTATACCGCCGTACCGCAGACGCGGCGGCTTCCGAGGCCTTCGTAGGCGTGAACGCAATCGACCTCTTCGCCTCGTCCTTCAAAATCAGCATCGGCCGCTCTGGCTCTTGGATGATGGCCGAAAGGTCGTTTGTCCCCTCGGCGGTGAGTAGGCAGGCGAGCTTGTCTGTCGCCCAAAAGGTAGATTGAGGGCCGCCTCCCGGGCCTGCCTTGCCTCTCTGCCCGGACAGCAAGCCGGCTCTTTCCATGGCGTCGATGTTCCTTATCAACGGTCTGGAGGTCAGCCAACTCGGCGCTCCCGAAATCACTCCCCGATAGTTCGATGTGGAGCGGCTGTAGCGGCATGGCCGTCCCTCAACAGCTGACACGATAGCGTTGGCCGTGATCAGGCCTATGAATTTGGGGAAGCGACCGATCTCCACTGAATTCCGCGCCCGTGCCCGAGCCCCTGCTGGAGTGGCTTTATCAAGAGCTCGGATTACTGCACTTGTGGCTTCTACAGGTGCTTGGATGAACTCATCAAAGGCGTAGTCGGGTTGGGCAAAGCCCAGCTCGATCTGGTTCGCAATGGGGAGCAGGCGCGCCAATTCCTCCGTTGCAAAGATTGCACTGGTCATTGTCTTCTCGCTTTGGGGTAAGTGGAGGGTGGGTCAGCCCGGGCCCTGGTCAGCCCACCCGTTTCATTGCTCTAGAGCGACAGTTCGAGCAGTTCCTCGGACGGGTCAGCATGAAGTCGACCCAGGTTGTTCTTTCCTGAGGTCTCAATATCGAAGCCCAGCTTGGCAAGTTCGATCACCGTCTTATCGGTGAGGGAGCCACTGAGGTGCTTGATGTTGTACTCCTTCATGAACCTACAGAGTTCGTCGAAGACGGCATCTGCAAAGTCATGCTCCTTTCCAAGCCTGTGCGCCTTGATCAGCGACACACGGTAGAGTGTAGGTCGGACCTCACTCGTCTTGAATTTTGAAACTGGCGAAAGATCCGCCGAATTCAAAGTAATGGTTTCAATTTCAGTCATCGATATTCCTCTCTTTACGCCAGCATGTCGTGGCAAGAGGGCAGATAGTCCGCCGTCTACTTGGGCGCAATGGCTGAATCTCGGACGATTTCGCCTCGGTCTAGCAAAACTGGATGCGATAAAATCCTTCAAAAGAAACAAAACTAATGTTGTTTTGTTTGCTGCCCAAAATGCCCGGAAGCTATTGAAAATTATAGGCTCTTCGAAATCGGTGCTCGCGGAGCGGTCAACTTTGCGGACCTGTCGCGGCCTGAAGCACCTTTTTGGCCGCGCAGAATAATTGAAAGGCCGGCGGGCCATCTTTTTTGCGCGAGGCTGCTCAACGCCGTTATTGGCTCTTGTCGATCCGTTGGATAGCGGAGCGCGAGACGCCGAACTCTTTAGCCAAAATGCCGAGCGAATCCCCTGCCGCCCTCCGTGCCCTAATAGCTGCACGATCATGGAGAGAGAGGCTGGAGGGGCGCCCCAGGGTCTTCCCGGAGGCTTTGGCGCGGCTAAGGCCAGCCTGTGTGCGTTCAATGAGAAGGTCCTTCTCGAACTCGGCGACAGCCGCGATTACGCCCATGGTCATGCGTCCCGCTGGGCTTGTTAGATCGACCCCTCCAAGCGCCAAGCAGTGAACCCGAATTCCTCCCGCCTCCAATCGGTCCACTGTGGACCTTACATCCATGGCGTTGCGGCCTAGCCTATCAAGCTTGGTCACGATCAGGACGTCGCCGGCCTCCATGCGCTCTAGGAGTTTGGAGAAGCCCTTGCGCTCGGCGGCAGGGGTTGAGCCAGAGACCGTCTCAGCAATGACCCTCTGTGACTCAACGCGAAAGCCAGCAGCTTCAATCTCAAGCGCTTGGTTTTCAGTGGCCTGATCGGTGGTCGAGACGCGGCAATATGCGAATGTGCGTGGCATCGAGCTTTTCCTGTATCGGAATCGTGGCTCGATTTATGACATGTATCGAAATATCCACAAGGCTAAATTCCGATATGCTCCGCGACCTTGTATCGAAAACGGACGATTTCGATATCGGATTGCGCTGATGATTTAGGGTCTATTGAGGGGGGGGGGCTCGAAGTCCGCTCATCGGATCTTGTCATCGTCACCAGGATCCTGCACAGTTGGCTGCTTCAGTGGGGGCTTCGCTATGCGCGCTATAGATCTCTATTCCGGTGTGGGCGGATGGTCATTGGGGTTGCGCTTGGCCGGGGTGGAGGTTGCGGCCTCCTACGAACGATTTGAGCCCGCCAACAATACAAACACTCAGAACAACGGTCATCTAGCGGTAAGCGCTGATATTCGGACGATGGATTTGAATATCCTTCCGACAGATATTGATTTGATCGTCGGAAGCCCGCCTTGCACGCAGTTCTCCTATTCCAACAAAGGTGGCGGCGGGGACATTTTCGATGGTCTTAAGGATATCGCCAGGTTTCTCGAGATCGTTGAACTCTTAAAGCCTCGATTTTGGGCTATGGAAAATGTTCCCCGTGTTGCCGATATACTCAGAAAAGAACTACGTGAAGGTGGTATTTTGGAAAAATACAATCACCTCGGAGCAGTTATAAAGGTTGTAAACATGGAATCATGGGGGCTTCCCCAGAGGCGAAAGCGTTGTATCGCAGGAAATATTGATTTCGATTTGCTGGATAGTTATTCAGAATTGTCTCGCCCGCTAACTTTAGGTGACGTAGTTAACTCGTTGCGAGGAGAGGTGCTAGTTGATCCGATCTATGGGATTGATCTTCATCGAACATGTGTAACGGATCACATCACTGAAGATAGTCTCAACGCAGAAGAGGTTCGTGTGAACCGCTCTGCAAAGGAGTGTCATCCCGTTTATAATGCCATGTCGTTTCCTGATCCTCTAGATCGAAGCGTAAGGACGATCACGGCGACCTGTACACGGGTTTCAAGAGAGAGTGTGGTTATTGCTGATCCGGATCGTGCGGGCGAATACAGACGGCTAACCCTAAGGGAGCGTGCCTGTTTACAGGGTTTTCCTATCTCGTTTCAGTTCTATGGTACATCGCATGGTCAGAAGGGAACTATGATCGGCAATGCTGTTCCGCCGCTGTTCTCCTTCTACGTCGCTCAGTGTTGCCTGCAGCGCGAAGTAGATCAAATTATTCTTCCCTCAGACGCAATTTCTCGGTTTAGGCCATCGGGCGGTCCCGCCGCTGTGACCAAGGTGGAAACGGCTGGGCGTCGTTACCCGGAAGAGAGAACGTTTCGGTTTTCTGTTCCTGGTCTAAATTTCAAAAGTGGCGTGCGGTTCGAACTAACAAACCGAAAAGACGGAATTGCTCCGAGATGGAATGTCGCGTTCTATTTCGGTCATTCGACCTCAATACAAAATCTAAAGCTGAACGCTGATGCGCATAACGTTTTGATGTCTGCTCTGCCCAATGAAATCCGCAAAAGGCTTGAGCCGGATCTTATTGCATTGCGAGAGTATGTCATCTCGTCAGACGTAAAGCGAATGCAAGATGTTTGGACCCGTCGGCACCCCGGCGGTACGCGGCCATTCGACTTCCTTGACGAATTGGCGCGATCAGGCGCGGTCTTTGCAGCTACACTGGCCGGGCTTTGCCCCTTCGCCGCCACTGAAGCTGTTAATCTTGTGGTACAGGCCCAATTTGGCGAAGCTGGCCTTACTATGACTGGCGTTCAAAAGTTGAGGCGAAACTCCCATAGTATCTTGGCAGGATTGCTGATGGGAGCCGCCGTCAATGAATGCATAGACCCTACAAACCAGCCGGTTCCGGAGCGTGAGAAACGGTTGGCTACAGGGTAAGCTAGTCGTTTTCACTTAAAAGTCGCTTCAGTCTGGCCCAGCTTTCTTCCGGAAGTTGGCGAATGACCTTTACCAACTTCTCGTCTCCAGACGCCATCACCAGTTTGCGGACTGTTCCTGCGATTGCTTCCCCCTCTTGAACGTCTTCCTCCTCAACGTCCATACCCCGCACAATAGCGCCGGCTCGGATAGCTTCATCAAGGGTGAGGACGAAGTTAGCTTGGAATGAAGCCCCGCAAAACTGACACTCTTTGGCGTGCATTGGATTGAGCCCCTCACAAGTTCCGCAGGGCTTGAATCGGGCGAGGGTCGCGGGGAACTCGTGACCGCACACGTCACACGTCGTCGCGTTCAGTGGATTCTCGGTCGTACATACGGGGCATTTTTTGGTCTTCGGCGGGCCTGCATCCTTTCGGGCAGAAGGCGACATTTCTTCCTCAACCCGCCGGGCGAATTCTTCCAGGACGTCGAACGAAGGCATCACGACATATGCGCGTGTGTCATCTTCGGGGCCGGCAGATCGGACTACGCGCCCAATTGCTTGACGGAAGGCAAGTTCAGTTTGGGCGTACGGAAGGTAGATCAGCACGCGTAGTCGAGCGATATCTACGCCTTCCGAAATCATTGCGACTGAAACGATCCATCGCTTGTCTGTATGGCGGAAGGCTTCAATTCGGCCCTCGGAGTTTGTCATTTGGCTGTGGACCAGGGCGGGGCGCTCCCCCTCCATCTTCTCTATGAGATCGACCATGTATTCCGCCATCCCAATAGATGGCGCGATAACCAGGCCGCCTGCGTTCCCCATGCGATGGCGAAGGTCGTCTAGTTTGGCGGACGCCCATTCAACCATGGTCCCCTGATAGCCGTCCGTTCGGGGGGTTACGTTATCGGCTTCGTATTGAGGGGTGCAGGCGAGCCTATAGAAATTCAGGGTGCGCTGAAGTCCCGGAATCCGCTTGAGGGTGGGCGTTAGTTCGGCACCTTTTTGGCTCGAGACATGAACCTGTTCTCCGTCCTCGAGATCGACAGTGAAATGCCCTTCGTGCCGGTGGAATGTCGCCGGGCGGCAGTAGGAAAGATCGACCGCTTCTCCGTAGCTAAGAGTGTAGGAGCCCTCTTCTGGCTGGTTGATTTGCCCGGCGTCGTCGTAGGCCATCCAAATAGACTTTTTGCCGTCGGATCGAATAGGCGTGCCAGTCAGGACAAGGACATATCGTGCATCTGCAAAAGCGCTGTCAGCGCCCGCTCCCCAGGCGGCTGCGACTGCGGCATGATGATGTTCATCGCATATGACCAAAACGCGAGATGTTTGACATGCTGCCTGAAACGCATCCTGCAGGCCCTGCACGGCTGCCCAAGTCGCGCAAACATCGGTCTCTATTTCTTCACCGGTGCCCGTCACCTTGCCCATGAAGCGCCCGGTGACCTTCTTGAAGTCATCCTTCCATTGCTTAACAACTTCGACTCGGGGGGCGATAACAACTACGCGATCAATTTGATTTTCATCGATTAGGCGCTTCGCAATTGAGCAGGCCGCAATAGTCTTACCCGCACCTGGTGCAGCATTTATGAGAAAATGTTTATCTTCTGCCTTTTCAACCAGCCATGCGTATGCTTTTGACAAAGCGGCAGTCTGCCATGGACGTAATATCATCAGTTTTGCCCCCTTTTTATTATTGCATCGCGGGCACAGTGCCTGCCCATTATGAATGATTGTGTTTCCGCCTCTGGAAAAAGGCACAACATGATCGGCGTGAAAGGACAAAAGTCTCCGTCCGCAGATGCAGCACTTTCCTCCGCTCAAAAACTTTAAAATAAATCTTTGTCTATCGGTGAATAGGCGTCTCAACGACTGACCCAATACTCAGTAAACATGATCTCGCGGATCGGTAGATTTGGTGGTGGCTTTAGAACTGCATGTTCATTAATGCGCACCATCGCGGCCGCATAGGGAACCTTCTTCGTGTTCACTGTAAAGCCTATCTGGCGAAGTTCGTAGACTAACTCTGGAAGGTTCGAGAGCCCAAAAAGTATTAGGGCCTCCATCCGTGTGAGTGGCTTGCCTGAAAGCATATGTTCTCTGGCAGCTACAGCTGCCCCGTTAGTCTGAAGTGCTGCCATTCCGGACCTAAGTGCTTGCTCAGTAGGGGTTCAAATTTTGCCAATTCGATTGGATCGCGCAGATCGAGAAACCAGGAGCGATCCCGCTCGAACGACAATATGCGCCAGCCACCGTCGCTCATAGCCTCATCCACAGGAAGTGTTAGAAAAGGTCGGCTGTCACCGGCTACTCCGAATTCCTTGAGTTCGTCCGGCGGGTCGGAATAGGCTCGCAAAAACAGGTTAGCGATCTTTAGCAGATCGCCTGCAGCGACCTCGTCGCCGAGCATCTGGCGCAGTTCAGCGTAGATGACCCTGATCTGCCCAGGCTTCCGCATAGGTCCTCCCGATGCGACCGTGCGTTGTTCTACGGTAGAGGTCAACCAAGTTGCGTTCGTAGTTTCTCTAGTTCTGGCCTTGAAGCTCTCCAGCTCCACTGAGCCAAGTTCCATTGCTCAGACGGCCTTCGATCCGGCTCGTGTGCCCACCAAACTCGTCACGCGTCAGTCACGCGGGTATTGCTCAACGGAAGGCGAAGCGGCACAATTCACGTCGAACGCGGCTGTAGAGGAAAACGAAAGAGCATTGGCCTCACATCAGCCCCAGCGCCTTGAAGCTGGCCACGCCCTCGCGTCCGACCACCAGATGATCATGTACGCTGATCTTCAGGGCTCGACCCGCCTCGATGATCTGCCGGGTCATGTCGATATCGGGACGCGACGGCGTGG
>Ga0209066_10008241_pt1 | contig 10140 bp, 6 predicted proteins | sample All_14_2_FD_187198 | JGI IMG/M metagenome (GOLD analysis project Ga0209066, IMG submission 187198) | Freshwater microbial communities in response to fracking from Pennsylvania, USA - Allegheny Zone_MetaG_DW_15 (SPAdes) (version 2) ... | reverse complement strand
TTACATAATTGGTCATAAGAACTCCTGTAAATCGGTACATTGGGAATTGGTAGATTGGGAAAACCAACTCACCAATTTACAAATTTACCAACCTACCAATCTATTTCTTCCAGTTTTCAGGGCGCAGCGAGCGGACGGCAGCGCCAGCGCGCCACATTTCCGATTCACGGATGGCTTTGAGTTCTTCTTCCAACTTGGCACGGTAATCGGGCTGGCTGTTGGCATCGAGGGTAATGCGGGCTTCATTGCCGCTCCGCACCGAGGCATACAGGTCGGCGAACACAGGGGCGGTCGCATCGCGGAATTTATCCTTCCAATCGAGCGCACCGCGTTGGGCGGTGGTGGAGCAGTTGGCGTACATCCAGTCCATGCCGTTCTCCCCCACTAAACGGATGAGAGATTGGGTCAGTTCTTCCACTGTTTCGTTGAACGCCTCGGAGGGGGAATGTCCGTTCTTGCGCAGTTCGTTGTATTGCGCTTCCATCACACCGGCAAGCGCACCCATGAGGATGCCGCGTTCACCGGTCAAGTCGGAGTAGACTTCATTTTCAAAGGTGGTCGGGAAGAGATACCCTGCGCCGATGGCAATGCCCAACGCAATAGTTCGGTCTTTGGCTTTGCCGGTCGCATCTTGGTGGACGGCATAACTAGCGTTGATACCGCTGCCCGCGAGGAAGTTGCGGCGAACGCTGGTACCAGACCCCTTGGGGGCAACCAAAGCCACGTCCACGTGCGGAGGCGGGATCACACCCGTGTCATCCTTGAAGGTGACAGAGAAACCGTGAGAGAAGTAAAGCATGTCGCCTTCGTTGAGGTGCTCCACGATCTTGGGCCACTGTGAGCGCTGACCGGCATCTGAAAGCAGGTACTGAATGACGGTGCCTTTTTCAACGGCTTCTTCCACTTCGAAAAGGGTTTCGCCGGGAACCCAGCCATCGGCAATGGCTTTGTCCCAGTTGGCAGTTCCCTTGCGCTGACCAACAATGACCTTGATGCCGTTATCGCGCATGTTCATCGCCTGTGCAGGTCCCTGCACGCCGTAGCCCACCACAGCGACTACTTCGTTCTTCAATACTTCACGTGCCTTCTCAAGCGGAAATTCATCGCGGGTTACAACGTCTTCGACCGTTCCGCCAAAATCAATCTTTGCCATGTTCGTTATTCTCCTAATGTTTGGTTTTATTTTTTAGATTTGGGTAATTCTTGCAAGACCGTGGACGACAGATTATTGACCATGAAACCCATCGTCTATCGTCCGCTGTCCATCGTCCAACTTACGGCATCATCTCAGCCAAGTCCATCAACTCATCGTAGCGGCTGTTCGTGGTGCCGGGCATGCGGCGCACACCATCGTTCGTGCCGCGAGTCATGGACACTTGTCCTGTGCGTACCATTTCCACAATACCGATCGGGCGCAGTAGTTCGATCATGCCTTCGATCTTGTCTTCGGTGCCGGTGATCTCCACGATCACAGACTCTGGCGCCACATCCACGATATGAGCGCGAAAAATTTCTGCCAGCCCATTCACTTCGGCGCGGCGTTCCGGTCCCACCCTGACCTTGATGAGCGCCAAGTCACGGGTCACGGAAGGTTGATGGGTCACATCCTGCACATCAATGATGTTGACCATCTTATAAAGATTAGCTTCGAGCTTATGCGCATCCACGTCCCCATTGGGGCAATCCACCACAATTGTCATGCGCGAAACCTCAGGGTTTTCCGTGCGTCCCACCGCCAATGACTCGATATTGAAATTACGGCGACGGAACAAAGACGCAACACGGTTCAGCACACCAGGCTTGTTTTCTACTTTTACTATGAAGGTGTAGTTCATTTATTTCTCCTTCGTCGTTGCGAGGAGGGTGCTCTCCCCGACGAAGCAATCTCATGATCAAGTCTGAGATTGCTTCGGGCAAAGAACAAGAGCGCCCTCGCAATGACGTAATTACGCTTTCGCCGGTCTCTGCAGCATCTCATGCAACGCCGCCCCCGCAGGCACCATCGGATAGACTGCGTCTTCCATTTCCACGCGGAATTCGAGGACAACGGGTCCCTTCGTGTTGCGAGCCCATTCGATCGCCTCGTTCACTTCCTCGCGCTTGGTCACACGCTTCGCAGGGACTCCATGCGCCTCTGCCAGTTTGACAAAATCAGGCGCGAGCATGTTCACTGCGGAATAGCGCTTCTCGAAGAAGAACTCCTGCCACTGACGCACCATGCCGAGGAAACTATTGTTCATGATGGCAACTTTGACGTTGGCATTTTCCTGCACGGCGGTGGTCAACTCGGCAGCGGTCATTTGGAAGCCGCCATCACCAGCGATCGCCCAAATTTCCTGATCTTTTGCCGCGAACCATGCACCGATCGCAGAGGGTAGACCAAAGCCCATTGTGCCTGCGCCACCGGAGGTGATCCAACGATTTGGTTTATCGAGCTGGTAATACTGCGCCGCCCACATCTGGTGTTGACCTACATCGGTAGTCACGATCGCGCCGCCGCCGGTCGCCTTCCAAATATCGCCGATGAGGTGAGCCACATACAACTTTTCGCTGTCATCCCAGTTCATAATGCTGCGGGCATCAGCTTCGGCTTTCCAACTGTTGATTTCTTTCTTCCAATCTTCATGGTCGTATTCATCCAACAATGGAATGATGTCACGCAGAACAGTTTTCAAGTCACCGACCAGAGGCACATCGGCGAAGACATTTTTATGCACTTCCGCCGGGTCGATCTCAATATGGATCTTCTTTGCCTTGGGCGCATAGGTCTTGAGCGTACCGGTTACGCGGTCATCGAAACGCATGCCGAAGGCAAGGATCAAGTCTGAGTTTTGGATGGCGAGGTTGGTATGGACTTCGCCATGCATACCCATCATGCCGAGACTTAATTCGTGAGAAGCCGGGAAGGCACCCAAGCCCAGAAGTGTGGATGCAACTGGCGTCTGAGTCCGAACCGCGAACTGCATCAACTCTTCTTCTGCCTTGGACATGATGACTCCATGTCCGCACAAGATGATGGGGCGCTTCGATTTCTCGATCAACTTCACCGCCTCATCCAAAAGCGGACGAGGGGCATGCATCACAGGTTTATAGCCGGGCAATTCCACTTCTTCCGGATAAACAAATTCACAAGATTCAACCTGCGCGTTCTTACAAATATCCACCAACACGGGTCCGGGACGGCCGCTCTTGGCAATGTAAAACGCTTCACGAAGTGTTTCAGCGATCTCATCGGCACGCGTCACCAGATAGTTGTGCTTGGTGATGGGCAGAGTGATACCGGTCACATCGGTTTCCTGAAACGCATCCCCACCGATCAAATGCGCCGCCACCTGCCCGGTGATGAACACCACTGGAACCGAGTCCATCATGGCTGTGGCAATGCCGGTCACCAAGTTTGTTGCACCGGGTCCTGATGTTGCCATCGCCACACCGACCTTGCCCGAAGCACGGGCATAACCATCCGCCATGTGAGCCCCACCCTGTTCATGTCGCACCAACACATGATGAACGGGATAATTCAACATCGCATCATAAATGGGCATGTTCGCCCCGCCCGGATAACCGAAGACCACTTCCACGCCTTCACGCACCAGACATTCCCAAACAATTTCTGCACCTTTTAGCTTCATTCAAAACGTCCTTTCAAATTCATCATTCTGCATTCATCATTCTGCACTTAAAACCGCACCCGTATCTGCGCTCGTCACAAAATGCGAATATCTCTTCAACCATTTGGATGTGATCTTGGATTCAAACTTCGGCAGCGCTTCAAGCCGACTCTCGATCTCCGCCTCGCTTAACTTGACGTTGAGCGTGCGTGCCACCAAGTCAATTTGGACAATATCCCCAGCCTTGAGCGCCGCGATCGGACCGCGTGCCGCCGCCTCGGGTGAGACGTGACCAATACACGCGCCGCGCGTGCCGCCGCTGAAACGTCCATCCGTGATGAGCGCGACCTTGTCGCCGAGTCCCTGCCCCATGATGGCGGATGTAGGTGAAAGCATTTCCTGCATCCCGGGTCCGCCTTTTGGACCTTCATAACGCACAACAACACAATCGCCAGCCTTGACCTTGCCAGCCAGAATTCCCGCCATCGCTTCATCCTGCGACTCGAAAATAACCGCCGGACCTTCAAACTGCATCATCGGCGCGCTCACACCACCGACCTTCACCACTGCCCCATTCGGCGCAAGGTTTCCAAACAAAATGGACAAGCCTCCGCGCTTGGAGTGCGCATTTTCATAACGTCGAATCACTTCTTCATCTTTGATCTCTGCATCTTTGATCGATTCCCCCAAGGTCTTGCCGGTGACCGTGATACGGTCTAAATGCAACATGCCCGTCCCCCGTTGAACTTCTTTCAATATCGCCGGGATTCCGCCCGCGCGATGCACATCTTCCATGTGCCATTTGCCAGCCGGACTCACCTTACAGATGTGCGGCACTTTGTCAGCCACGGCGTTGATGCGAGTCAGCGGATAATCCACACCGGCTTCGTTGGCTAATGCTAACGTGTGCAGCACGGTATTAGATGATCCACCCATTGCCATGTCCAATGCGAAGGCATCGTCAATGGCTTCGGCGGTGACAATGTCTTTGGGCTTGATGTCGCGTTCGATCAAGGTCATGATCTGAGCCGCGGCTTTTCTCGCCAACTCTTCACGTTCAGGAGTCTTCGCTAATGCCGAACCGTTGAAGGGCAGTGCCAATCCCAGCACTTCCATCAAGCAGTTCATCGAGTTGGCGGTAAACATCCCGGAGCAAGAGCCGCAGGAAGGGCAAGCAAACTTCTCCAGCAGAGTGAGGCGTTTTTCGTCGATCTTACCCGCTGAGAAAGCCCCAACCCCTTCGAAGACGGAGATCAAGTCGATGGCTTCGCCTTCGGGAGTCATACCGGCTTTCATCGCGCCGCCCGAAACAAAGATGGTCGGCACGTTGACACGCATGGCAGCCAGCAGCATGCCCGGCACGATCTTGTCGCAGTTCGGGATGCAGACCATCGCATCAAAACGATGCGCTTCGATCATCGTCTCCACACAGTCGGCGATCAGTTCGCGTGAAGGAAGTGAGTACTTCATCCCCAAGTGCCCCATCGCAATACCATCGTCCACGCCGATGGTGTTGAACTCGAACGGCACACATCCCGCCGCGCGGACGGCTTCTTTCACCAACTTACCGAACTCTTGCAAATGCACATGCCCGGGAACAACGTCCACATAAGAATTAACAATAGCAACGAACGGCTTGTTGAAATCTTCGTCCTTCAAACCAGTGGCACGCAGCAATGCGCGGTGCGGTGCTTTTTCGTACCCTTTCTTGACTGTATCTGAACGCATAATGCTCCTATTTGAAGATAGACCACAGACGATTGACCATGGTCTATGGTCTGCCGTCTATCGTCCGCTTTGGGTATAAAAAGAGCCGCCCGTGGTTAGGGCGGCTCTCGTTCTCACTCAGTGAGTTATTTCACTCTCACCGTTGCCATCCTAACCGAAAATTGTCCTTTAATAATAAGGACGATAGTAAGGACGACAATAAGGGAGAGGCTGTAGAACATACTCATGGCTTTTTGATTTCGCCCGATTATAGGCGGAAACGGAAATCCGTCAAGGGCAGCATTTTCCGATTCGGCGAAAAGTAACGATTACATTTTTACCTTCTGGCATACCCTTTAACCCGTCAATTTTTCCAAGGTTGCGCTCAACACATCCACCGCTTTGCGATAATCATCCAAGTTGATATGCTCATTCGGCGTGTGATCCAACGCCGAATCACCGGGACCATACACCACAGCAGGACATTGCCACACCGGAGCGACGATGTTCAAGTCGGCGGTTCCTGTTTTGTAGACGAAACGCGGCTCACCGCCCTGCGACCTGATTCCACTTAAGAAGCTTCGCACCAGCTGAGAGTTCTTCTCACACTTCCACGCCGGGACGGGAAACCCAACAGGTTCGATTAAGACCCTAAAGGTTTCAGAAACCTTTAGGGTCTCGTTTAAGATACGATACCAATCTTCTGGTGAGACTTCCACCGGCAAGCGCACACCGATCTTTAATTTTGCCCACTGCTCGAAATCATTTGAGTCTGATTCCATGCCGCGCAATGTGAGCAAAAGCTTATCGAAGACTTTATCTTTATCGGCGTTATAGGTTTCAACATAAGCTTTTATCTTGAGCCATGTTTCAACCGCTGCTTCTGCAGCCGTTTCTTCACCACTGGCAGTATGGACTTGTCCGCGCTTGATGGTGACATGCGCCCAAGCACTGCCTTTATAGCCAAGCGAAACCCGATCCCATTGATTCGGTTCGCCAATGATGGCAAAGTCTGGTTTGTATTGGGTAGCGACAAACCGCGCCCCTTCTGAGTCCCGTTCCTCTTCCACTGCACCGATGACCACGAACTGCCAGCCATCCCTCGCGCCGACTTTCGCTACCGCATCCACAAAACTCGCCAGCGGACCTTTCGCATCCACCGAACCTCTACCGTACAGTAGGGGCGACTCGCGAGTCGCCCCTACTACTGGCTCCACACGGACAGGTATCTCCCCAGGCACCGTGTCAATATGACCGAGCAGAACAACCTGCTTCGTCCCCTGCCCCATCACGCCGACAGCATTACCAGCCTCATCGATAAACGCGTTGTCATATCCCAATGACTTCATCCGCGCCACCAGCCATTCCACCGCGCCGCGTTCCTGTCCGGAAGGGCTGTATTGGGAGACGAGACCGACTAAAGTTTCGGGATTTTGGGAATCGGAAATCGGGAATTGGTTAGTCATTGGTCTCTTGAGTCAAAACTTCAGTGAGAACTTCCACAAGATGGTCTATCTGTTCGTAGGTAATCACGAGCGGAGGCAGGAGACGAATTACTGTAAGACCTGCATTCAAGGCGATAATTTTTCTTTCCTGTAACGCCTTGATATACCCTGTCACTTTTTGTTTCATTTCAATGCCGACCATCAAGCCAAGTCCGCGCACTTCGCGGATGTTGGGTGATTGAATGGCTTTCAATTTCTCCATCAAATATGCGCCCTTCGCCGCGGCTTGACCGGGCAAATCCTCTTCGCGCATTACGTCCAAAGCCGCATTCGCCGCCGCACACGAAAGCGGATTTCCGCCAAAGGTCGAGCCGTGTACACCTGGCGTGAGATTTTTGACGTTGGGTCCAATTAACACAGCGCCCATCGGCACGCCTCCAGCGAGCGACTTGGCACAGGTCAACAGATCAGGTGTCACGTCAAAGTGTTGAACCGCGAACATCTTGCCTGTGCGCCCAAAACCAGTTTGGATCTCATCCACGATCAAAAGCGCGCCGCGTTCATCACAAATCCGGCGAGCCGCTTGAATGTATTCAGCAGACGCAGGGTACACACCGCCCTCCCCTTGCACCACTTCCAAAATCAAAGCGGCGGTTTCTTCGTTGACGGCTTTATCGAGGGCTTCAATGTTATTGTACGAAACATGCGAAACGCCGGGCAAAAGTGGCTCAAAGCCTTCGCGATATTTTTTATTGAAGGTGGCAGAGAGTGAGCCGTAGGTTCGTCCATGAAAAGCGCGCATGGCGGCGATGATATTTTTTCGTCCAGTTGAGATGCGCGAGAATTTGAACGAGGCTTCCACGGCTTCGGTGCCGGAGTTGCAGAAGAAGACTCGGTCCATGCCGGGGACAAGAGCAGTGATCTTTTCCATCAACGCAGCGCGCTGGTCATTGGGAAAGGTCTCGAAAAGCGTTATCAGCGTATTTGCCTGCTTGTAGAGTGCTTCAGCAATTTTCGGGTGAGCGTGACCGAGGTTGGCAACTCCATGCCCCGATGAACAATCCAAATACTCGTTGCCATCCACATCAAAAAGGGATGCACCCTGCCCACGGACGATGGTCAGTGTTTGTTTGGCATACACACCCGATGTGTGCTTGTTTTCTGTTTCGACAATATCCAACATATTTACCTCTCAGTTAGTTTGCTCTGCAAAATGACTTTGCAGGCTGCGATATTTCAATTCTTTTTTGCCCAATGCACGAATGGCAGAGACAGCCGCCATCGCCGCGGTCAATGTTGTAAGCAAGGGCACATTCATGGCAATGGCTGCGCGGCGGATCTCCACACCATCGGTATGTGCGTTCGCACCAAGCGGAGTGTTCAACACGAGGTCAATTTTCCCGGCGCGGATCAAGTCCACGATCTGGGTTGACCCATCTTGTGCTTTCTCTACAACTTCAACAGGCAAGCCCGCTTTCTTACAAATATCCGCTGTGCCGGGAGTGGCATAGAGTTTGAAACCCAAATTATGCATATCGCGCGCGAACTTCAAGCCAGCGCTTTTATCAAAATCATTGACCGTGATCAAGACCGCCCCACTCTGTGGAAGTCCCGTCCCGGCAGCAGTTTGTGATTTTGCAAACGCATGCCCAAAACGCGAGGCATGTCCCATCACTTCGCCAGTGGAACGCATTTCCGGTCCGAGCATAATGCTAGTGCCGGGCAATTTCTTGAAGGGCATCACGGCTTCTTTCACAAAAAAACCATCCACACGGGGTTCTTGCAGCACATTCAATTCAGGTAAAGTTTTGCCAGCCATTACTTGTGCAGCTTTATAAGCAAGATTTAAATTCGTGGCTTTGCTGGCATATGGAACCGTCCGCGAAGCGCGCGGGTTGACCTCCAACACGCAGACGATCTCATCTTTGAGCGCAAATTGCACGTTCATTAGTCCGCGCACGCCAAGGGCAAGCCCGAGTTGTTCCGTATATTCACGCATGATCTCAAGATGATACGCGCTGACTTTATAGGGCGGCAGCACACAAGCCGCATCGCCTGAATGGATTCCCGCCTCTTCGATATGTTCCATGATGGCGCCAACGACCACGCGTTCGCCGTCTGCCAAAGCATCGACATCTACTTCGAACGAGTCATCCATAAATTTATCGATCAGGATTGGTTGACCCGGCGCCGCCTCCATCGCATCTTGAATGAATCCTGCCAAGTTATCTTCGGACTCCACTAGAGCCATGGCTCGCCCACCCAAAACAAAAGATGGACGCACCAATACAGGGTAGCCCAATTTTTGGGCGACTTCACGCGCCTCTTCCAACGACCGGGCGATTCCATTGTCCGGTTGAGGGATATCTAACTCTTTGAGCAGTTTCGCAAACTCTTCGCGGTCTTCGGAGAGTTGAATGGCATGCGGTGACGTGCCTAAGATTTTCACACCTGCCGCTTCAAGTCCCGCCGCCAGGTTGAGCGGAGTCTGCCCACCGAACTGGACGATCACGCCGATGGGATTCTCTTTATCAATCACGTTGAGAACGTGCTCAAGAGTCAACGGCTCGAAGTACAAACGGTCAGCTGTATCATAATCAGTGGACACGGTTTCAGGATTGCAGTTGTACATGATGGTTTCATATCCCATCTCAGACAAGGCGAACGCCGCCTGACAACAGCAATAATCGAACTCGATTCCCTGACCAATACGATTCGGTCCGCCGCCGAGGATGAGGATCTTGTGCTTATCCGTCGGGCGGGACTCATCATCCATTTCATACGCGGAGTAGAGATAGGGCGTCTGCGATTCGAATTCTGCGGCGCAGGTGTCAACCCTTTGAAATGTCGGTATGATTCCTAATGATTTCCTTAGTTCACGGAATGAAGAATGATGAATGAAGAATGATGAATTTAAGAGCCGCGTAATGTGCGAGTCTGAAAATCCCATTTGTTTTGCAGAGCGCAAAATCGGTTTGAGTTCCGCTTCGGTTTTGCAATTTCTAATCTCTAATTCTCTACTCTCTATTTCCTTCATTTGAGCAAGGAACCAAAGATCATAGCCACTTGCGTTTGAAATTTCTTCGAGTGAAATTCCTTGTCGAATGGCTCGATACACACGGAACAATCTGTCGGCGGTGGGGACTTTCAGCGTAGATAAAGTTTCGGGTTCAGCGGGCAACTCTCGGCTAGGACCGGAGCCGTCGAGGGCGTCCACTCCGATTTCGAGGGATTGAATCGCTTTGTTCAAGGCTTCGGGAAACGTCCGCCCGAGTGCCATCACTTCGCCCACCGATTTCATTTGAGGACCAAGAGTTGGATCCACGCCGGGGAATTTCTCGAACGCCCAGCGCGGAATTTTGGTCACAACATAATCG
>Ga0209066_10008240_pt1 | contig 10141 bp, 7 predicted proteins | sample All_14_2_FD_187198 | JGI IMG/M metagenome (GOLD analysis project Ga0209066, IMG submission 187198) | Freshwater microbial communities in response to fracking from Pennsylvania, USA - Allegheny Zone_MetaG_DW_15 (SPAdes) (version 2) ... | reverse complement strand
GGTCCAGTGCGAAGCGGGCGGCGGGGTGGGTGGGAACTGTTGCAGTGTGGGGCATGGTCATCGCCGCTTTTTTCATCTGGGGCAACCCCGGCAACTATGGCGACCGTCTCTTTGTCATTCTCAAAGACCAGGCGGATATTTCGGATGTGGCATCTATCAAGGATCGCGGTGAACGTTTGACCGAAGCCTATACGCGACTCACTGAACATGCGAATAATACACAAGCGGACTTGCGCGAGACCTTCGATACGTTTGGCATTGCGTACACGCCATATTATTTGGAGAACGCAATGGAGGTGCAGGGTGGGACTCTTGTGCGCCTGTTCTTGATGACCCGCCCCGAAGTGGACCGCGTCATTCCCAGCCCGCGCCTGCGTGCCGCTCCCGAAGATTCTCCTGCGCCGGGATTTGAGTCTGCGCCGCCTGAAGATTACATCGGTTGGAACATTCAACTCATCGGTGCCGATAGAGTGTGGGAAGAATTTGGTGTGCGCGGTGAAGGCATTGTGGTCGGGCAATCGGATTCAGGCGTGGATGGAAATCATCCTTTGCTTGAAAAACAATATCGCGGCTACAATGGCAGCGACGATTACAACTGGTTCGACCCGTGGGATGGCACGACCTCACCGAACGATGAAGGCGGGCATGGCACGCATACATTGGGTTCGGTGTTGGGTGGCAATGGTATTGGCGTAGCGCCAGATGCACAGTGGATCGGTTGTGTGAACCTCGACCGCAATCTTGCCAACCCAGCCTTGTATTTGGATTGTATGCAGTTCATGCTCGCGCCGTTCCCTCATGGCGGCGATCCGTTCGTGGACGGTGACCCAACCCAGGCGGCACATGTGATGAACAACTCATGGGGCTGCCCAGATATCGAAGGTTGTGACCCGAATGCGTTGTTAGTCGCGGCAGATAATCTGCACCATGCGGGCATCTTCGTGGTGGTCTCCACCGGTAACGATGGACCCAACTGCGAGACGGTTGAGTCGCCTTTATCGTTGTATGATTCGGTCTTCTCTGTTGGCGCGGTTGACCAGTTCGGCAATCTCGCCGATTTCAGTAGCCGCGGACCTGTGATGGTGGATGGCTCCGGGCGCGTCAAGCCAGATATCGTCGCGCCGGGTGTGGATATTTACTCGTCTCTGCCAGATGGCTCGTATGGCTCGAACAGCGGCACGTCGATGGCGGGTCCGCATGTGGCTGGAGTGGTGGCGTTGATCTGGTCTGCCCAGCCCGAGTTGATCGGTGATATCGACGCGACGGAAGCCCTGATCATCACAACGGCTCAACCTTATACAGGAATTACTTCCCTTGGCTGTTTCACGGGTGATCGTCCCAGCAATGCCTATGGCTTTGGCGTGGTGAATGTTTATGAAGCCGTGAAAGAAGCTTTGAATAAATAACTTGATTCAACAAGAAAGGCGCAGAGAGCAACTTGCTCTCTGCGCCTTTTTGACTCTGTGGCAAAATTGGCGCATTGTACGTATCTCCCTCGCCAAAGGATGTGCCCATGAAACGTGGTGCAAAGATCGTCATAGGGGTGGTTGTTGGAATTCTCGTTCTCGTTACCGCAGGTTTGTTATGGAAGACCCGTCAGGAAGCATACAACCTTTTGCATGCTCCCATCACAACGCGCAACCTGCCTGATGAAACTCCCACTGATTTCGAGATGGAATATGAAGATGTCACCATTACGAACTCCGACGGTATGAAACTTGCGGGTTGGTTCATTCCATCTGAAAACGGAGCAGTCATCATCATGCAGCATGGATATAAATCCACGCGTGATGAATTGCTCAACGAAGCACAGATGATGCATGCGCATGGTTATGGTGTGTTGGTTACGTCTGTTCGGGCGCATGATCAAAGTGAAGGTGAACTGATCACACTAGGCTATTACGAAATGCAAGATATGGAAGCCTGGTATCAATACCTGATTTCACGTGATGATATCGACCCCGATAAGATCGGCATCATTGGCAATTCGTATGGCGGCATGCTTGCCATTCAATATGCTTCAATGAATGAAAACATCAAGGCGGTGGTCGCCAACTGCGCTTTTTCTTCAATGTCTGATACGGTTTCGACCAGCGTGCGGCATTTCACGGGTCTGCCAGATTTTCCGTTCGTGCCGCTCATTGTCTTTTGGGCAGAGAACATGACCGGTATTCAAATGGAAGAGATCGATACGACACGGTGGATTCCCGATATCAGTCCGCGCCCGGTGTTTCTTATGCAGGGTGGTAAGGATACGGTCATCTCGCCTGAAAGCGGGCAGATCCTCTACGATGCAGCTAACGAACCAAAAGAACTCTGGTTCGACCCCGAGCTTGGGCATGTTGGTTTCGATAAGGAACGTGCTGAAGAATATGAAGCTCGTGTAAGCGTCTTCTTCGACCAGTATTTGTTGGGGCAATAACTCTCATGTGGATATACCTGATTCAAGGCATTGGATTTGGCTTCGCCGCCGCCTCTCAGATCGGACCGTTTCAGACGTTCCTGATTTCTCAAGCCTTAACCCGCGGCTGGAAGCGTGCTCTCCCCGGCGCATTTGCGCCATTCATCAGTGATGGTCCCATCATTTTGCTGAGTGTGCTGGTGCTCAGTCAACTACCAGAGTGGGCGCAGCGAGGAATGTACATCGTAGGCGGACTTTTCGTCCTCTATCTGGCATATGGTTCATATAAGTCTTGGCGCAATTTTGACGAGACGCTTGCGCATCCTGAGCTATCCGGTCAGCAGACGATTTTCAAAGCGGCAATGACCAATGCTCTCAGCCCGGGCGCCTATCTGTTTTGGATGTTTGTAACTGGTCCGATCCTTGTGCAGGGTTGGCGCGAAGCTCCCATCAACGGGCTTGGGTTGTTGATCGGCTTTTATGCAACGTTCATCCTCTGCCTGGTTGCGATGATCATTGTCTTTGGTGCAGCTTCGAAACTGGGACCGAAACTCAAGCATGCCTTGCTGGGTATTTCCTGTATTGTTCTGTTTGGATTTGGTATCTATCAATTGTGGCTCGGAATTTTTCAGATCTGAAGTATCGTCAAAGTATTTGTAAACTCTAATGCCCCTTAAGACTTGAATTTCAAAATGCTCTACAGATATAATCATTTGAGCCCTTTGGGATTGCTTTGAAATTTATCAATTGACTTATAAGGAGATACGAAATCAGATGCAAACAAATTTACTCATCATCGGTGCTGGACCTTTCGGTTTGTCCTTGGCGGTATACGCCAAGCATTTGGGCATGGATTTTCTCGTTGCTGGCAAGCCGATGGAATTTTGGAAGAAGAACATGCCGGAAGGGATGTATCTGCGTTCGGCATCTGATTGGTCACTGGACCCAACGGATCGTTTCTCCATCATGAATTATCTCGGGTCGTTGGGAAAGACTCCCAAAGATGTCGAGCCGCTTTCGCTTGAGTTTTATTTGCAGTACGCTCAATGGTTTCAAGATGGCTCTGGCATTCAGACCATTCCTGAATATGTCACACGCTTGGACCAGAACGAAAGTGGGTTCCTTGCGACACTGGAAAATGGAAATATCATTCAAGCGAAGAATGTTGCCGTTGCGATCGGCATGGGATATTTCAAGAATATCCCCTCTGTTTTGACTGATCTCTTGCCCGCAGGCAGATATGAACACACTTGTGATGCTGTGCAACTCTCTGAACGCAATGGGAAACGGGTGCTCATTCTTGGCGGCAGGCAGAGCGCCTTTGAATGGGCAGCGCTGCTCAACGACAGTGGTGCGGCGGAGGTGCATGTGGTGCATCGCCATGAGTCGCCGAAGTTCGCAGAAGCCGATTGGAGTTGGGTGCCGCCTCTGGTGGATGGCATGGTAAATGACCCGGCGTGGTTCCGCGGGTTGCCACAGGAAGAGAAAGATGCCATTGTCAAACGGATGTGGGGTGAAGGACGTTTGAAAGTCGAGCCGTGGTTGGAGCAGCGGGTGATGAAACCGAATACGAGCATCCATCAGAAAGCCAGTTTGTCCGCTTGTGCGGAGCGCAGTGATGGTGCCTTGGACGTAAAGCTCGATAACGGCGATGCCTTCGTGGTGGATGATGTCATCCTTGCTACAGGTTACAAAGTGGAGTTGGACCGTTTACCCTTCTTGAAGAGTGGCAACGTCTTCGATAAGATCGAGGTGAAGAACGGCTTCCCCGTTCTCGACCCGCATTTTCAAACCACGGTCAAGGGACTGTTCTTCACCAGCATGCCCGCCGGACAGGATTTTGGTCCGTTCTTCGGGTTTACTGTTTCTGTGAGGACATCGGCAAAGATCATTGGGAATGCTTTGGCTTCATCATAGGAGAGAAAATGAACATTGTCCTGGTGCATGTACATGTCAAGCCGGAATTTGTGGAGGCTTTCAAGCAGGCAAGTCTTGATAATGCATCGAATAGTGTCAAAGAAGAAGGTGTTGCACGCTTCGACGTTATTCAGCAAGTGGATGACCCGACGCGCTTCATCCTTGTCGAAGTGTATAAGTCTATTGAGGCTTCGGCGGCTCATAAAGAGACGGCACATTACTTGAAGTGGCGTGACACCGTCGCTGATATGATGGCAGAACCGCGGCAAGGCGTGAAGTACAGCAATGTCTTCCCTGAAGATTCAGGTTGGTAATGTCGCAATTTGAATTTGCTACAGCAAACCGGATCATCTTCGGCGCGGGGAAACTCTTTGGGTTGGGTGACCAACTCAAAGGGAGTGTGAAGCGTCTGCTGTTGGTGAGGGGAAAATCGTCAGATGCGATTCCGCGTGTGAGGGAGATTCTGTCTGCACAGGGAATCCTATTCAATGAATTTGAAGTCCACGGCGAACCGACGGTGGCGATGGTGCGTGAGGGGGTGACCTTTGCCGAGGGTTGCGATGTGGTGATCGGGTTGGGCGGCGGCAGTGTGATGGATGCGGGCAAGGCGATCGCGGCGCTGGCGACGAACCGACAGTATGTGATGGATTATCTCGAAGTGGTGGGCAAGGGGCGGGCGCTGACCGAGAAGCCGTTGATGTACATTGCCATCCCAACCACGGCAGGGACGGGCGCAGAAGTGACGCGCAATGCAGTGTTGGATGTGCCGGAGCACGGTGTGAAGGTCAGCTTGCGCAGCCCGATGATGTTGCCAAGCCTTGCCCTCGTTGACCCTGAGTTGATGTATTCATTACCGCCCGCGATTACCGCCGCCTCTGGTTTGGATGCGCTAACACAGTTGATCGAGCCGTTCGTTTCGGTGAAAGCGAATCCGCTGACCGATGCGATTTGTCGTGAAGGCATGGCGCACGCGGCGAAGTCTTTGCGGCGTGCGTATCATGACGGCGCGGATAAAGAAGCGCGTGAAGGTATGGCATTGGCGAGTCTGTTCGGTGGGTTGGCGTTGGCAAATGCCGCGCTGGGAGCCGTGCATGGATTCGCCGGTCCGTTGGGTGGGATGTTGCACGCGCCGCATGGTGCGATATGTGCCAAGTTACTGCCGCTGGTGATGGAAGAAAATATCAAGGCGATGAAGTCACAAAACCATGCTGGGCTTGCTAGATATGAAGAAGTGGCGAGAATTCTCGCAGGGAATCAAACTGCATCGGTAGAAGATGGTGTGAAGTGGGTGAGTGATCTGGTGAGTGAGTTGAAGATTCCACCGCTTTCATCTCATGGCATGACAGAGGCGCACATCCCTGAAGCGGTGCAGAAGACCTTGAATGCCAGTAGTTACAAGGGAAATCCGCTACCGCTGAACGAGCAGATATTATCTGAGATCCTTGCAAATGCACTATAAAAAACATAATTAACCCCGAAATTAATTTGGGACGCAGACGAGCGTGATTTACGCGGAAAAAGATTAAAAAATCTGCGTATTCAGCGTTAATCCGCATCCTATTTGCTCTTAAAAAAACTCACCCTCGAAATTAATGTTTCGAGGGTGAGTTATGTCTATTCAAAATTCACTATTTACTTCTTAAACTTCTTGCTCACTTCCATCACCACGAATACGATCACACCAGTAGCCGCTGCAATGGACAGGTCACACAAGCTGAGCGGAATGACCTCGAAGAAATTCGCCAGTGCAGGGATGTAGATGACTGCCATTTGCAGGGCAAAGACCAGCAATGCCATGCCCGCCAGAACGGGATTGCTCATCACACCGATCTTGAAAAGCGAGTCTTTATCTGAGCGAGATGCCAACGCCTGGAAGATCTGCATGAACGCTAACGAGGTAAAGATCATCGTCTGCCATTCGGGGCGGTCGGTGAAGTAATACCATGCGCCAAGTCCGAGAGCGAGTGCGCCGATCATAAGCCCCACCCAAATGGTCTGTGTGCCAGCACCGCGTGAGAACACGCCTTCGGTGGGGGAGTATGGCTTGCGCTTCATCGTATCCTTTTCAGGATTTTCCACGCCCATGCCCAAACCAAGCAGACCATCTGTTAGAAGGTTGAGCCACAGCAACTGCAAAGGCAGAAGCGGCAACGGTTTGCCAAGGAAGGGAGCGAGCAGCATCACCAACACTTTACCGATGTTGCCTGCCACGCTGAACCGCACGAACTTGCGGATGTTGTCGTAAATGGTGCGACCTTCTTTGACGGCAGCCACGATGGTCGCAAAGTTGTCGTCGAGCAGAACGAGGTCAGAAGCTTCTTTCGAAACGTCTGTACCGGTAATGCCCATTGCCACGCCGATGTCCGCTTTGCGGAGGGCGGGGGCATCGTTCACACCGTCGCCGGTCATGGCAGCGACGTGACCCTTTTCCTGCAATGCCTGCACGATGCGCAGTTTATGTTCTGGCGCCACGCGGGCAAAGACGTTCACATCGTCGAGCATGGACTTCAGTTCATCCATGGTGATCTTTTCAAGCTCAACGCCGGTCAGCACGCGACCGTTATCGGTGATGCCCAACTGCCGAGCGATCTCCATCGCGGTCAGCGGATGGTCGCCAGTGATCATGATGGGACGAATGCCCGCGGTCTTTGCGATCGCCACCGCATCTTTTACTTCGTTGCGCGGCGGGTCGATCATGCCGAACAGACCTACCAAGGTGATGTTCTGTTCTAGGTCGGTCTGAATGATCTCAGGGATGGTATTCATCAGACGGAAGCCGACGCCGAGGACGCGCATGCCTTTCTTGGCAAGGCGTTCATTGGCTGCTTCGATGCGAATTTTCCACTCGTCGTCTATTTGCACCGACTTGCCATCTACCCAGACATGGCTCGTGATGTCGAGCAATCCGTCTACGCCGCCTTTGGTGAAGGCGATGTAACGCTTGTCGCCGATCTCCAAGCCGGAGAGTACGGTCGGGTCGTATTGACCGAGATGATGCACGGTCGTCATGCGCTTGCGTTCAGAGTCGAAGGGCAGTTCTGCCGCGCGTGGGAACGATGAATCGAGCGAGGATTTCCAATAACCCATCTTGGCGGCGGCAACGACGAGTGCGCCTTCCGTTGGGTCGCCCATGGTGTGGAAGCGGTCATCGCCTTCGTCCACTAGTTTGGCATCGTTGCACAACGCGCCACCGATCGCTGCCAGCGAGAGCGAGGATTGGACGGGCGAACCAAGCCCACGGGTAGCATGAAGCGAACCGTCGCGGGCAACGTCACCGGTTAGGTCGAGCGCATGTTCGGCCACATCCAGCACGACAACGGTCATGCGGTTCTCGGTCAATGTGCCGGTCTTGTCGGAACAGATGACGGTGACCGAGCCGAGCGTTTCGACAGCGGGAAGTTTGCGAATAAGTGCCTGACGGCTCAACATGCGCTGAGCGCCGAGCGCGAGAGTGATGGTCACTACCGCGGGCAGACCTTCGGGCACAATGGCAACGGCGACACTGACAGCCGTGAGTAGCATGTGACGAATTTCATCGCCGCGGATAATGCCGAGGATGAAGATGAGCACCGCGATGCCGACACCGATAAGCGCGAGAGTTTTGCCAAGCGAGTCGAGACGGCGCTGAAGCGGAGTCTGCTCCTGCTTTACGGCTTGGATCATGTCTGCGATCTTGCCGAGTTCGGTGTTCATGCCGGTCGCAACAACGAGGGCAAGTCCGCGCCCCTGGGTGATGATGGTGCCCATGTATGCCATGTTGCGGCGGTCACCGAGCGGAAGGTCTTCGTTGGAAAGTGCAGCGACGTGTTTTTCGATGGCTTCTGATTCGCCTGTGAGTGCGGCTTCTTGAATTCTCAAGTTGACGGCTTCGAGCAAACGCAAGTCTGCGGGGATGACGTTGCCGGTTTCCAGTTGAATGATGTCGCCGGGCACGAGGTCGCGCGCTGATAGTTCCAGCAGTTTGCCGTCACGTATCACGCGCACATTCGGCACCGACATTTTCTTGAGCGCGGCAATCGCTTGCTCGGCGCGGTATTCCTGAATGAAACCCAACAATGCATACAATGCCACGATGGAAAGGATGGCGATGGTGTTCTTGGTATCTCCTAATAACCCCGCCACCACGGCAGCTGCGATGAGAATGAGCACCATGGTTGCGGTGATCTGCTCCCATAGGATCTGCAATGGGGTTCGTCCGCCGCGTTCGATGAGCTCGTTCGCGCCGTGTTTCTGCTTGCTTTCTTCAACCTGCGCCGAAGTAAGACCCGTCTCGGAAGAGGAAGCAAGTTCGTTCAAAGCTGCATTGGTTTCGATTGTATGCCAGTTCATATTTTGTTCCCGTGTTCCTGATAAGTGTAATCCATTTTGATTTATTCAACCTGACGTATCACTTGAAGATGGGTCAACGCTTTTTCTACATACAAAAAGACCATCGTCAAGGATGTTGACGATGGTCTTGCCTTTACAGAACAGCCGGTGATGTCTTGCATCACGTATTGACGGCTGAGCTACCCAACATTCGGGCGGCTACTCCCCATCGGAGTTTTGCCTAGTATATGGAAAAATCGATTTTCGTGGTTAAGAAACCTCTCATCTGCGCTTGCAGAGACAATCCATCAAATCGAAACCATTTGGGCGGTGCGCAGTGCGGTGCGGATCATCAGATATTCGGTGATGTTCTCTGCGGTGATAATACCGACCAATTGCCCAGCATGAGTGACGGGTAAGGTCGGGAAGCCAGATTCCTGAATCCGGGTCAGTGCAACCTCAACCATATCGTACGAATCCACTTCGGGCGGATTGTTGCGCATCACTGCCGAGACGGCGATGTTCTGTCCGTGCTGGGTGAGGGCGGCGAGGAAGTCGTCGCGGGTCACTACACCGACGATACATTCTCCGTCGTCGATCACGGGGAAGTCATGCTGTGAGCCTGCCAGAACCAATTGTGCCATGCGCGAGAGCGAATCTCGTGGCGAGAGGCTTTTGTAATCGGTCAGCATGGCGCGTCCCACCGGAATGCCGCTGATGACGTTCTTCATCTGCACGGCGCTGGCTTCCTGCGATGCGCCGATCCAAATGAAGAAAGCGATGAACATCAACATTGTATTGCCGAACAGACCCACCAACCCGAACAGCAACGCCATGCCCTGTCCGATGCTTGCGGCGATCTGGGTCGCGCGCACATAGTCCATGCGCATGGCGAGCAAGGCGCGCAACACACGTCCACCGTCCATGGGGAAGGCGGGCAGCAAGTTGAACAACACCAACGACACGTTCACGACCATCACACGCTCGAGGAAACTTCCAGACGCTACCCCAAGTTCGGTCAGCGGAACCAGGCTACCGGTCAGGAAAAGAACCGCGAAGAGAATGATGGCGATGACCACATTCACAGCGGGTCCCATCAGCGCGACCCACAACTCCTCGATCGGCTTTTCGGGCATGCGTTCCAAACGAGCCACGCCGCCTATCGGGTAGAGTATAATGTCACGCGTTTTGATCCCATACTTGCGAGCGGTGAGCGCGTGCCCATATTCGTGCAGAAGCACACACAAAAAGAGGGCGAGAATGAACCCAATACCGCTCAAAACGTCCAACCAATTATTATTTTCCAACCAATGACTAAACCCAACCCACCCGATCAAAAGTAAAAAGGTGGCATGGATGTAGACATCAATTCCTGCAAATGTTCCAAACTTCCATTGCCATTTCATAGTTTTCTCCTTGTAACGTTGACGGCATTGTACAGGGAATTTGTTAGAAAAATGTTATAAATATTCTCTCAAGAACTATCAGGATGAAAACCCCGCTTCAGACTCCGCC